>SXGT01660328.1_pt1 | contig 59699 bp, 46 predicted proteins | sample 3176221 | NCBI WGS metagenome assembly SXGT01 (sample SAMN11356862, study PRJNA531348) | freshwater metagenome | isolation source: freshwater sample F1-120 | place: China: Fuxian Lake, Yuxi | collected 2017-12-25 | reverse complement strand
GGAGGAGCCGCCGCCGCACGTCAAGTTCCTGCTGGCGACCACGGACCTGCACAAGGTGCTGGAGACCGTGGTCTCGCGCTGTCAGGTTCTGCGTCTCAGCCCGTTGCCGGAGAAGATCATCCGCGAGCGACTCGACGAGATCTTCTCGCGCGAGTCGATCCGCGCCGAAGCGGGCGTCAGCGCCGAAATCGCGCGCCGCGCGCGCGGTGGCATGCGCGATGCACTTTCGATCGCGGATCAGCTGCTCGCGCTCAGCGGGCTGGAACCCAAGCTCGAGAACCTGCGCGCGCTCGCCAGCGAGGCGGGTTCGGAGGTCTTCGAGACCGTGCTGGATGCGATCGAGGCTCATTCCGCTCCGGCGGCGCTGGCGGCACTGCCAGCGACGCAGGGCGGCGAGGCGGAGTGGCTGGCGCTGTTCCTCAGCCACCTGCGCGGCAACCTGCTGATCGCGCTGTGCGGCGAAAACTTCCCGCTGGTCGAGCTCGGCCCGAGCGAGAAGCAGCGCGCGATCGCGCGCGCGCAGAGGGTCGGTGCGGAGAAGCTCGGCATCTGGCTGGAGGAATTGCTGATGGCGCGCGAGCGCATGCAGCCCTTGCCGCAGCATGCGCGCAGCCTGCTGGAAGTCGCGCTGATCGATCTTTGCCGCCCCGACACCTCGCTGGGGCTGGAGGAACTGATCCGGCGTCTGGAGGCGCTGGAAGCGCGCCTGGGCGCCGTTCCCGCCGGCGCAAGACCGGCCGCGGCGAGCTCGATGGCGGCCGCTCCGGCTGCGCCGACTCCGACAGGTCCGGCACTTTCAGCCACTGCACAGATTTCAGCAGCACAGATTTCAGCAGCGCCTGCACCCACAGCGCCTGCACCCACAGCGCCGTCAGCGCCACTGAGCGACCCCAAACAGCTGTGGCCGCGCCTGCTCGAGGAACTCGGCACCCACTCTGCTTCGCTGCAGCTCATGCTGCGCCAGCGCGGCCGGCTGGCCGAGCTTTCCGGCGGCATCGCGAAGATTCAACTGACCAACCCCGCACCGGAGGAGCGCGCGCTGCTCGACAACCCGCGCACGCAGAAGCTGCTTCAGACGCTGCTGACGCGTCTGCTCGGCCGCGACTGCCAGGCGCAGTTCGACGAGCCATCGCGCGCGCCGGTGCGCAAGGAGCAAGATCGCTTCACGGGCGAAGTCAGCCAGCTGTTCGGCGGGCGGATCGAGGACGACAGATGAGCGGAACCTTCGGAGACATGGGCAACCTCCTGCGTCAGGCGCAGGAGATGCACCGGCAGATGGAGAATGCTCGCGAAGAACTGCGCAAGACGCAGCTGGAGGGCAGCGCCGGCGGCGGCGCGGTGCGTGTCGCCGTCAACGGCGAGGGGCAGGTGCTGAAGATCGAGATCTCCAAGGAAGCGCTCGAGTCGCGCGACAAGGCGCTGCTGGAGGATCTGGTGCTTGCGGCGGTGCGCGACGGTCTCAGCCGCGCGAGCACCCTGCGCGAAGAGCGCCTCTCGAAGATCTCCGGCGGTCTCTCGCTGCCGGGCCTGAGCTAGGAGTCGCGCGATGGCCTACCCTGAGCCCCTCGAGGCGCTGATCGCCGCCTTCGAGCAGTTTCCCGGCATCGGCCGGCGCAGCGCGGAACGGCTGGCCTTTCACGCGCTGCGCGATCCCAAGGCGCGCACGCTGGCACCCGCGCTGGAGCGCGCAGTGCGCGAGACGCAGCGCTGCTCCATCTGCGCGAATGTCGCCGAGCGCAATCCCTGTCCGATCTGCGCGGACGAGCGCCGCGAGAAGACGCGCCTGTGCGTGGTGGAAGAACCGCGCCATGTGGAGACCATCGAACGCGCAGGGACCTGGCGCGGCGTCTACCACGTGCTTTTGGGCGCCTTTCAGCCCGCCGAAGGCACCGAGGAACGCCACCTGGGCCTGCCGCGGCTGATCGAGCGCGTGCAGCGCGAGGGGGTGCGCGAAGTGGTGCTGGCGACCGATCCGGACGCCGAGGGCGAGGCCACGGCCGCGCTGGTGCTCGAGCGTCTGGAAGCTTTGGGCAAAAAGGAGCTCGTGGTCTCGCGCCTGGCGCGTGGTCTGCCTTCGGGTTCGGGCATCGAGTACCTGCACAAGGGCATCCTTGAGGACGCCTTTGCCCATCGGCGGGAACTGCGGACCCACCGCGAGGGTTCTTAGCCCTCAAGTCGGCGGAAATTCCTTCCGATGCAGGCGGGGTGAGACCCGCAGCACCCGCTTTGCGTCAGAGTCAGGGCCTGCGACAGGAGCTGCTGCTCCTGCCGCAGATGCTGCAGTCGCTCGAACTGCTGGCACTGCCTGCGCAGGAGCTGTGCGAATGGCTGGAACGGCAGGCGGAGAGCAACGAGGCGCTGGATGTGCGCCGTCCGCAGCCAAACCTGCGTCAGGAGGGCGGGAGCAGCGACTGGGTCGCGGAGCAGACGGCCAGCGCGCCCTCGCTCGCCGAGCACATCGAATCCGAACTGGCGCTCAGCGAACTTGCGCCGGAGCGTGCCTTGGCCGTGCGATGGCTGGCGACGCGCCTGGACGCGCGCGGCTGGCTGGTCGAGAGCGAGGAGGAGCTGTGCCAGGCCGGTGCGCTGGCGGGCCTGTGGAGCGCGGACGATGCACTGAGCCTGCGGCAGGCCGTCGCCGCCCTCCAGCAGTTGGAGCCGCGCGGCCTGGGTGCGCGAGATCTGTGCGAGGCCCTGCTGCTGCAGCTTGATCCGCAGGATCCGGACTACGCCATGCTGGCCCGCCTGATCGAGCTTCACCTCGAGGATCTCGCCGCGCGCCGCCTGCATCGCATCGCCTGCGCCCTGTCGATTACCGGCGAAGCGCTCGAAGCGCTGCGCGCGCGGCTGCGCGTGCTGGATCCCTTCCCCGGCACGCGTTTCACGCCGCCCGTGGCGGCGATCCTGCCGGAGGTGCTCGTGGAATGGAACAGCGACGGCACGTACGAAGTGCGTCTGGACACGCGTCAGTGGCCTGCGGCGCGCGTCGATCCCGCGGCCGAGGAGCTGGCGCGCTCGCAGGGCCGCACCAGCGAGCTCGCGCGCTATCTGCGCCCGAAGATCGAGGCCGCGCGCTCGATCCGCAACGCGCTGATCCAGCGCCAGCGCACGCTCGCTCGCGTGGCGGCCGCGCTTTTCGCGCGCCAGTCGCGCTTCCTGCGCGATGGTCCGCAGGCGCTCGTGCCATTGGCCATGCACGAACTGGCGGCCGAGCTGGAGCTGTCGGTCTCCACAATCAGCCGCACGGTGCAGGGCAAGCATGCCCAGACGCCGCACGGCATCTTTTCGCTGCGCAGCTTCTTCCCGGCTGCAAGCCCCGATGACTCGGGCGCAACGCGCTCGGCGATCGCGCAGGCCGTTCGAGCGCTTTATGCGGCCGAAGATCCGCAGCACCCATTTTCCGATGCGGAGGCGCTCGAGCGGTTGGCTCGCTCCGGTCACCGGATGGCGCGCCGCACGCTGGCCAAGCACCGTTCCGAGCTGGGCATTCCCTCCAGCTACGCGCGGCGAGTCCTGCGCTAGACTTGCTTTGCGGCTCGAAGTGCTAGCATCGTGCCCCCGATGCGCAGCGTTCGCATGCTCCTCTCCTACGACGGTTCCCGCTTCCATGGCTGGCAGCGGCAGGACGGTTTTGATTCTGTGCAGCAGGAGCTGGAAGACACGTTGCACGGCCTGTGCGGCGAGCGCGTGGTCATCCACGGCGCCGGACGAACCGACACGGGCGTGCACGCGGTGGGGCAGGTGGCGCACTGCCTGATTCCAACGACGCTCGAAGATGATCGTCTGCGTCACGCGCTCAACGCCAATCTGCCCGCGTCGCTGCGGGTGCAGCGCCTGGAGACCTGCTCCAGCGCGTTCCATGCGCGCTTCGACGCGCGGTCCAAGCGCTACGCCTACTTCACGGCGACCAGCCGGTTCCAGCCGCCCTTCGCCGCGCACCTGTGCCATTGGGTGCACTGGCCGCTGGATCGCCGGCGCATGCAGGCCGCCGCGCGCGAGCTGGTGGGGCGGCATGACTTCGCGGCGTTCGGCAACACCGGCTCGCCGCGCGCGACCACCGTGCGCACGCTGCACGGGCTGAAGCTGGTGGCGCGTCGCGAGGGCTTCGTGATGATCGTCGAGGCCGACGGATTCCTCTACAACATGGTGCGCACCATCGCCGGCACGCTGCTGGAGGTGGGCCGCGGAAAAATCTCTCGCGAGCAGGTGCGCGAGGCGCTGCGCACGGGGGAGCGGACGCTGGCGGGCCCCACGGCTCCGGCCTGCGGGCTGTACCTGTGGCGCGTGCGTTACCCTGAGCCGGTGTTCGCGGGTCCCGACCGCGGGCCGAGCGGGGTCCCCGGGCTTTTTCAGGCCGGTTGAGCCGGGAATTTTTGAGGTCGCGGGCCCCGGCTTCCGATCAAAGCCGTGTGCGGGCTCTTGACCAAATCGGACCGCTGGTCCAAGGTAGAGAACGTGGCCAGCAGCGGCTTGCGCCGCTGTCCGCGCAGACATTTCGGTGGCCCTCTTTTTAGGACGGGAGTTGTCATGCAGACGCAGGTTTCGATCCTCCACCACGATTACCCCACGCGCGTTCGCGATGAGGTTGAGCAGCGCCTTCAAGGCCTTGCCAAGTACTACGAGCGCATCGTGGTCTCACGCGCGCTGCTCGAGCGCCAAAACGAAGATCACCGCGTGGAAATCGTGTGTTCGGTCGGTCATGGAGCAGTGCTGGTGGTGGACTCGCGCGAGAACGCCTTCTCGCAGGCACTCGATGAAGCCTTCCACCGCATGCAGCAGCTGCTGCGCCGTCACCGTGAGAAGCATGTCGACCTGCGTCGCCGCCGCGGCCGTGACGGCAAGGGCTGAGTCCCGACTCCTCTGAAACGCACGCCGCGGGCGCCTCGTCGCTCGCGGCATCCCATGCACTACCACAAGCAGTTCAAGCCGAAGTCCTGCAGCGTGCACCTCGCGGCGCAGGACAAGGACGGCGTGTTGCGCGAGATCGTCGGCGATCTGGTCGCCGGCGGCTGTCTGGACGCCGGACTCGAGGATGCCGCACTCACCGCCCTGCGCGAGCGCGAGAGGCTCGGCTCCACGGGCGTAGGTAACCATGTCGCGATCCCGCACGTCAGGCTGCGCGGCATCGACCGCGCGATCTGCGCGGTGTCGGTGCATCTTGCCGGCCTCGATTGGAGTGCCGTCGACGGCGCTCCCGTGCACATCGTGTTCACCGTGTTGCGGCCCGACAAGCCGGGCCAGCACCACGACCCTGAGCGGCATCTGGAGCTGATGCAGTGGATCGCGCGGCTGGCGCGCGATGCGGACTTCCGCCGCTTCGCCCTCAAGGTCAAGACCAAGACGCAGCTCGTGGACCTTCTGAAGGAGATGTCGATCTCCTGAGATGCATGGAAGCCCGTCGCGACGTGCGGATCGTCAATCCCTCGGGCCTGCATGCCCGGCCCAGCCACTCCATCGTGAAGCTCGCTCTGGCTCACCGGAGCGAGCTAACCGTGCGCTGCGGAGAGCGCGCGGTCAACGGCCGCAGCATCCTCGACCTGATGACGCTGGGGGCACCCTGCGATGCCATTCTTTCCCTGCATGCGCGCGGTGAGGATGCGGAGGAGCTCATTTCCGCGCTCACTCGGCTGATCGAGAGCGGATTCGGTGAACTGAGCTAAACCTTCCGGAAAGCGCGTTCCGATGGACGCCATGGGATCTGCGAGCCGCGAGGACTGTGCCTCGTGCCCGCGAGTGAGCCCCAAGGCCTCCAGAAACAGGAAAAGCGCGTGTTCCGCAGGACCAAACGACTGATCGGCCTGGACGTGGGCAGCTCGTCCATCAAGGCGATCGAATTGTCACTCGAAGGGTCGGAGGCGGTCGTGACCGGCTTTGCCCGTGCCGAGATCCCGCAGGGCGGCTCGGCTGCGGAAGCGCTCGCGGGACTGCTCTCCGGCGGCAGGTTTCACACCAAGCGCGCCGTGGCGTCGCTCGCCGGGCAGGACGTCGTCGTCAAGTTCGTCCCGATGATGCGCATGAGCGCCGCGGAGGCGAAGAGTGCGATCCGCTTCGAGACGGACAAGTACGTGCCCTTCGAGCTGGCGGAGACGCAGCTGGACTGCCAGGTGCTCGAGCGAGCGCCGCACGGCGCCAGCGAGGGGGCCGGTGAAGGTCAGATGACCGTGCTGGTCGCGGCCTGCAAGTCCAGTGTCGTCGAGGAGCGCGTGGCGCTGCTGAGCGGACAGGGCCTGCAGCCCGTCGCGATCGATCTCGATCTCTTCGCGCTGGCCAACGCCTACGAGTTCTCGCGGCATGCGCTGGGCATCTGCGATGCACGTGCCATCGCGCTGGTGGACATCGGATCGGGCCGCACGGCGATCAATGTCATGTCCAACGGCGAAACATGCTTCAGCCGCGAAGTGCAGCTCGGCGGCGCCGACATGACGGCGGCCATCGCGCGCCGGCTGGGCATCGAGGCCTGCGAGGCCGAAGCACTCAAGCGCGCCGGCGCCAACGCGGAGCTGGATGTGCACGCGGCCATCACGCCGGTGCTTGAGGATCTCGTGGGCGAGCTCAACCTGAGCCTCGACTACGTGGAGAACCACGAGGGCATCGCGGTCGCGGAGATCCTGCTGTCGGGCGGAGCGGTGCATGCGCCGGGCGTCGTCAGCTACATCGAACAGGCCACCGGCCGTCCCGCGCGCGTGTGGAACCCGCTGGAGGGCCTGCGCGTCGACGCGGGCAAGGTCGACGCGGCCGAACTGGAAGCCTGCGCCAGCCAGCTGGCGGTTGCCCTGGGACTCGCATCGCGGATGGAGGCGAAATGATCCATATCAACCTGTTGCCCGAGCAGCACAAGGCCAAGAGCCGTACGCCGCTCAAGCTGATGCTGGCCCTCTCGGGGGTCGTGACCGTCAACGCCTGCCTGCTGGCGTGGCTGGGCTACGCCCACTTCGCCGTGCAGCTGCGCGCGGACAACGAGAAGGAGCTCGTGCAAAGCGAAATGGACGGTCTGAAGCCGCAGGTCGAGCATGTCGCGGCACTCAAGGCGGAAGCCAAGCTGCACAAGAGCCGCGAAGAGACGCTGCAGCAGATCACGCGGAGCCGCATCTCCTGGACGCGCAAGCTGGATGAGCTGATCGATGTCTGCAGCCGCGGCGGCGACGGCGAGCGCCATCTGGTGTGGTTTGATGACCTGCAGGTCGCGCAGAACCTCGATCCCAAGGCCAAGTCTCCGGGCACGGTCAAGGCGAGCGGACACTCCGGCTCGGACAAGTTCGCGCAGGTGGCGAACTTCCTCGAGGATCTTGAGGGTTCGAGCTTCCTCAGCGACTTCGAGAAGCCCGCGCCGCCGGAAGGCTCGGTTTCCAGCGTTGATCCGGAGCTGACGCCCTCGGCGTCCTGGTCGTTCCCGCTGGCGCTGACCATGAAATCCGTGGACGAGCGCAGCGGCAAGGGGCCTGAGCCGGACGGCGGCAAGTCCAAGAAGCCCGCGCCCAAGGCCAAGGGGCGCAACACGGCTCGTGAAGGAGGTGTCCGTTGAAGCTCGACCGTCGCTGGCTGATGATTGGCGGGGGCGGAGCCCTCTGCGCCGGCCTGATCCTGTTCGGAATCAAGGCGCAGTACGAAAACATCGAGAATGCCCGCACTGAGGTCGCCGCGCTGCGCGGCAACATCGAGGTCGCCCGCAAGGAGATCGACACGACCCGCAGCGTGGAGCGCGATGTGATCGTGCTGCGCGAGATGGCGGGGGTGATGCGCGAGATCCTGCCCGACAACGAGGATGTCAACAACCTCGTGCGCGAACTGCAGCGCTTCTCGGAACTCAGCGAAGTGCGCATCTCGGGCCTCAAGAAGAAGGCGGCCGACTCGAAGGACAAGGGCGACTTCGACAAGGTCGGCTACACGCTGCAGCTTGAGGGCGATGCCTTCCAGCTGCTTGATTTCCTCAACCTGATTGAGAACCACGCGCGCTTCATGCGCGTGCCGAGCTTCCGGATCACCGCGACCCAGCGCAACCAGCTGGAGAAGGACGGCATCCCGGCGCACAAGATCCAGATGGACGTCGAGACCTTCGTCTACGAGCCCCGCAAGGACGGCAAGCAGGCACGCATCGCGGACTACGAGCACAAGCGCGATCTGCTGCTCGGCGAGATCCAGGGCCGCAAGCAGGCGCTCTCTGTCAGCGGCTATGCCTACCGCGGTCCGCGCGGCCGGCGCGATCCGTGGATCGACCCGCGCGTCCCCGCGACTACGGAGGGCCAGGGCGGCTACACGGTTCAGGAGCAGATGGACATCGTCCAGAAGCTCTGCGATCGCGCCCGCAAGGTTGCAGAGCTGTGGAGCGCTTCCAAAGCCGCCGAGAACGTCATCGAGCAGATGCTCAAGCGTTCGGAGTTCGACGGCGAGTACAGCGCGCTGGGCGGGGAGCTCGCACGCGTCGAGAGCGAGCGCGTGATCTCCTACGTGCCCTCCCAGCGCCGTCTGCAGACGGAGGTGCGTGACCTGCTCGATGCGCTCGCATCGGAGGTGTCCGCCAGCGGGGCCGTCACCGGCCCGAGCGAGACCCAGCTGCTGGAGATCGAGGAGGCCATGACCGCTTCGATGCAGCGCGGCGACTGGAAGGCCGTGCTGGAGAACTTCAAGGCCGTCGAGAAGGATCTGGGGATCGCGGAAGCGGACCCTGTGCGCGGGGCGATCGTCGCCCGGCTGCGCTCCTTCGAGGCCGACGCTCGCACGGTGCTGGAATTCGAGAAGCTCAAGCTCGAGTTCGGCGGCCGCGCGATCGTGCGTGAACGGGCCTTTGCCGTGATCAACGGCAAGACGGTCGGCGTGGGGGATGCGATCGCCAAGGACCTGCTGGTGCATGCCATCGGCCGGGACGAGATCGAGTTCCTCTACAAGGGCATCGTGTTTGCAAGGCGTTACTGAGGATCCGTCTGGCGGGACGGTCCACTCCGGTTCTTAAAGGGAAAAGAGAGAGAAGAAGATGAAACAAACATTGCTGGTCCTGGCCTCGCTGCTGGCGCTGTGCGTCGGCACGGCATCGGCTCAGGTCCCGAGTCTGGATGCGCGCATGACGCTCAACGTGGCCGAGAAGCCGCTGGATGAGCTGGTGCGCGGAGTTCGCGAGCGCACGGGCGCCAACATCGTGATCGTCGATCCGCAGGATGCCGACAAGCGCATCTCGACGGCGCCGATCACGATCGAGCTGTTCGACGTGCACTGGCGCGATGCGCTCGAGTTGTTCGCCGAGAAGGCGGGCGGCGTCGTCGAGGAGCGCGCCGGCGGCGTGCTCGTCATCGCCCGGCCCTATCCGGTCTCGATCGACGCGCAGGACCGCGACATCCGCGAGGTGATCACCACGATCGCCAAGGCCAGCGGTGCCTCGATCGCGCTGGGCAAGGAGGTCAGCGGCAACGTCACGGTCAGCTTCAACAACGTGCCTTGGCGCATCGCGCTGGACTCCACTGCGAAGTCCCTGGGCTTCGTGGTCGTGGAGGAACAGCGCGGCGTGCTGCGCGTGGTTTCCCCGGAGACGCTGAAGGACCAGCTGGAAACCCGCACCTACCAGCTGCGCTATCTGCGCCCCAAGGGCAATTACAAGCCCGTGATCAAGTCCGAGTTCGTGCAGTCCGTGCAAGGCCAGCAGCAGAAGGCGGCGGGTGCGGATCCCGTCAAGAGCTTCAGCGTGCTGCAGGCGCTGGAGAAGACGCTCTCCTCGCAGGGCAAGCTCGACTACGTGGATGTGTCGAACGTGATCATCGTGCGCGACACCGCGCAGGTGCAGAGCTCGATCAAGGACATGCTTGCGCGCCTTGATGTGGAGCCCGCGCAGGTCTTCTGCGACGTGAAGTTCGTCGCGACGACCAATCAGGACCTCTTGAACCTGGGCATCGACTACGGCGACGCGGGTCCCAAGGTCTCCTTCACCGGCGGCCAGATCCCGATCACGTTCCCGTTCGATGCGGGACGCGGCGGCTGGGACGACTCCATCATCGCCAGCCCGGACGGCACGGGTCCCTACGTGGATCCGCTGCTCAACGGCGGCGCCACGGTGGTTCCTGACACGGTCTTCGGTTCACTTTCCTTCCTGGAAGTGGCTGGCACGCTGCGTCTGCTGCAGCGCGATTCCAAGAGCGAAGTGATCCAGTCTCCCAAGATCATTGCACTCGACGGAGTCGAGTCGACGATCTTCGTGGGCGAGACGATCCGCTACGCCGAAGCCAAGTCGGAGCAGGGACAGGCTGGCGGTCTGCAGCTCTCCGTCTCGGAGGCCTCGGGCTCACCTGTCGAGGTCGGTTTCCAGCTGCTGATCCGTCCCAACGTGATTCCGGGCACGGACAAGCTCGTGATGGAGGTGATTCCGAAGGAAACGAGCCTCTCGGGCACGGGCAACTCCACGCTGGCGCCTCCGGGCTTCGACGTGTTCACGATCGGCGCTTCGGGCCTGGAAGGCTCGATCGCCCTGCCGCGCACGCGCAGCTCGACGATCTGCACCTCGATGATGCTCGAGAGCGGTCAGACCGCCATGATCGGCGGCCTCTCGAGTGACAGCGATCAGCAGACCGAGACCAAGATCCCCCTGCTGGGGGACATTCCGGTGCTCGGCGAGCTCTTCAAGCACGAGAACAAGAGCCGCGATCGGCGCAGTCTGCTGGTGTTCCTGACACCGACCATCCTGCGCTCCTCGGAGGACTCCCAACTCCTGCTCAATCAGGAACTCAAGCGTCGCCGCTCGGCCCTCAAGGACGAGCTCGAGAAGGTCCTGAACAACGAAGTCGGCGGCTCCGGCACCAACTGAGCCGTTTCGGTCCGTACACGCGCGCCCTCCGGGGGCCCCAGCAGGGGCCCTCGGGGGGCGTGCGCATTTTTTTCCTCGGATTCCGTACTTGGGGTTCGACTCCGAAGCGTCGATAGGCAAGCATAGCAACCGCTGAGGTGCTCATTTGAGCGTCTCGCGACCGATCACGCCCGTCCGCGCATCGCGGGCGAGCGCCCCGTTCTCTGACCGGCCAGCACTCATCATGCGGGCCACCCCCGAACCCGGCGGAACCGGCCCCGCGCCCTCCGCCCTAGCCTCCTGCGCGCACTTTGTGCCGCTGCGGGAGCGGAGCTTTTTGAAATGACAGCATCCGATTCGTCGGATTCCGAGCGCGCACCGCGCGCTCCCTCTTTCGATTCCCAACACAGTATTCTGCCGGCCGAGCTCGGCTGGCTCCCTGCCGAGAGCGGCATGGGCGTTCGACCGCATGCCCGGTCGGGCGAGGACAGCACGCCTTCCGGCGGCCAATCCTCGGACACCGAGTTTGATTCGGAGACGGCCTCGGATCCGGATTCGGATCCGGATGGTTCCTCGCCCGAGGCCGCCGACTCTGCCGAACCGGGCAGCGAATCGCCGGCGGACGGTGCAGCACCTCGCAAGCGTCGCCGCGGTTCGCGCGGCGGTCGCCGTCGCAACAAGAACAAGGCCGGGGCGATTGCGGCCACGGTGAATCCGGATGCGGATGCCATTCCCGCCGAGCTCGATACACAGCCGGCGGATGTCGAAGCGGCTTCGGGCGAGGATGCCGCTGCGGAGCAGCCTGTCAACGAGGCCGGCGGCGAGCACCGCAAGAAGCGTCGCCGTCGGCGTGGCCGCGGTCGCAGCCGCGAGGGCGCAGCGCCCGCTGCCTCCGACGAGTCGGATGAGCCGGCCGCCATCGACCTGATTCCGGGCGAGGCCCCGGAGGCGGAGCTCGACGAGAACGCCGGCGCGGAGCTCGCGGGGGAATCGGCACCGGAGGGTGCTTCCGATGCGGAATCCGGCGGCCGCAAGAAGCGTCGTCGCCGCGGATCGCGCGGCGGACGTCGCCGCCGCGAGGAGCGCGAAGGCCGTGAAGGCCGCAATGCCGCATCCGGCGGCGCCAAGGTCAGCTTCGGCATCGACATCATTCCTGGCGAGGAGGATGACCTCGCGGAACTGCCGCCGCTGGAGCTGCCTGCCGAGCCGGAAGCGGAAGCCAAGGAGAGCGGCGGAGCGCGTCGCGAGAAGCGCGGCCGCCGTGGTCGCGGCCGCGACCGGGACCGCGAAGGCGCTGCCGAGGGCGCGCCGGCCGAAGGTGCTGCGGAGTCCGATGAGGACCTTGAGGAAGTCGAGCCGGCACCGGTGGCGCGCAAGCAGCGCATCCTGGTCAACGCCTCTGATCCCGAGGAGCAGCGCGTTGCCGTCGTGGAGGATGACGAGATCGTCGACTTCCAGATGACGGTGCGCACCGAGAACTCGGTCGTCAACGACATCTACCGCGGACGCGTCGTCAACCTCGAGCCCGCCATCGGCGCGGCCTTCGTCGACTTCGGTCAGGGCCGCAACGGCTTCCTGCACACCTCCGACGTGCTCTCGGTGTACGGCGATCCCAACTGGAACCTCGACCAGCTGCTCGCCACGCGCATCGACCCCGACGAGTGGGATGAGAATTCCAGCCAGCCGCGCGTCGGTGACGAGCTGGGCGAGGGCAAGGAACCCAAGGACGGCAAGGACGCCAAGCCGGGCAATGGCAAGAAGGACCGCCGCGACAGCCGCCGCTTCCGTGCGCGTCCGCGTCTGCCAATCACCGATCTGCTCAAGAAGGGTCAGATGGTCGTCGTTCAGGTCACCAAGGATGCAATCGGGGACAAGGGCCCGACGCTGACGACCTACATCTCGATCCCCGGCCGCTATCTGGTGCTGATGCCTTCGATGTCGCGCACCGGCGTTTCGCGCAAGATCGAGGATGAAAAGGAACGCCGTCGCCTCAAGAAGATCCTCGGCCAGCTTGAGATTCCCGAAGGCATGGGCGTGATCGTGCGCACCGCCGGTGTCGGCCGCACCAAGGCCGATCTCAAGCGCGACCTTGACTACCTCAAGGGTGTCTTCGAGACCTTCGCCAAGCGCCTGCGCACGGGCCATGGTCCTGCGCCGCTCTATCAGGAGTCCGACATCGCCATCCGCACCGTGCGCGATCTCGCCACGCCCGCCACCGAGGCGATCATCGTGGACGACGTCGAAGTGCACCGTCAGATCGTCGACTTCGCGCACAAGCTGATGCCCGAGGACGAAGGCCGCGTGCAACTGCACACCGGTCCCAAGCCGCTGTTCCACAGCTACTCCGTCGAGCCCGACTTCGAGCGCATCTTCGCGCGCCGCATCGAGCTGCCCTCGGGCGGATCGGTCGTCTTCGACCAGGCCGAGGCGCTGGTCGCCATCGACATCAACTCCGGCCGCACGCGCACCGATGGTTTCGACTTCGAGCAGATCGCGCTCAAGACCAACCTCGAGGCCGCGCCCGAGATCGCCCGACAGATCCGACTGCGCGATCTGGGCGGCATCATCGTGGTCGACTTCATCGACATGATGAAGTCCGGGCACATGCGTCAGGTCGAGCGGCTCTTCCGCGAACATCTCGCGAAGGACCGCGCGCGGTTCAAGATCGGCCGCATCTCTCAGTTCGGTCTGCTGGAGCTCACGCGTCAGCGGCTGGGACCTGGCATGAACAAGAAGGTGTTCCACACCTGCCCCTCGTGCCGTGGTCTGGGCCGCGTGCGCACGATCGAATCCCGTGCGGCGGCGATCCTGCGCCGGCTGGGCTCGGCTCTGACGCTCAAGGGCTTTGCCACGGTCGAGGTCAAGGCGCACCCGGAGGTGATCGGATACCTCAAGAACTCCTGCATGGAGTACCTGCGGGCGCTGGAGTACCGCACGGAGCGCCAGATCCGGTTGATCGAGGTGCGCGACCAGGCCGAGGATTCGGTCCTGCGCTACCTGCGGGCCGACGGCAAGGAAGTGCGCCCCGGCGGGCGCCGCAAGCGCTAGAGGGGGCTGCCAGCCACCGGAAGTTGCCCGGACAGCGGGGGGCCTTCCCAAGCCCCCCGGTCCCCGCTAGAATGTTTCGCCCCAACGGCTGCGGCTGTGGTCCTCGCGGACCCCGGTCGGAGCCACCCAGGGTTCGTCCCGGACGAGCCCACCGCGGGAGGGTATCCACCGCGGCAACCACAAGGAAACGACCGTGTACGCCATCATCAACGACCGAGGCTGCCAGAAGACCGTCCGCGAGGGCGAGATCGTCAACCTCGACCTCATGGGCAAGGCCCAACCCGGTGACAAGATCACCATCGACTCCGTGCTGCTGATCGGCAACGAAGGCAGCGTGCGCATCGGCAAGCCGACCGTTCCCGGCGCCAAGGTGACCGCCACGGTCATCGGCGAGGATCTCGGCCCCAAGCTGATCGCCTTCCGCTTCAAGCGCCGCAAGAACGTGCGCCGCAAGCGCGGTCACCGCCAGCACTTCACCCAGGTCAAGATCGAAAAGATCACGGGCTGATCCAGAAGGAGACAACCACACATGGCACACAAAAAGGGACAAGGTTCCACCCAGAACGGCCGCGACTCCAACCCGCAGTTCCGCGGCATCAAGCGCTACGGCGGCCAGCAGGTCAGCGCCGGCACGATCCTCGTGCGTCAATGCGGCTCGGTGTTCCACGCTGGCCGCAATGTCGGCATCGGCAAGGACTGGACGCTGTTTGCCCTCGTCGACGGCACGGTGCGCTACCAGCCCAACGGCAAAGTGCACATCGACTCGCCGGCGAAGAACTGATCCGCTTCGCCACTTGATTCCAGACTCCCGCCGGGCGCATCCTGAGCGTCGGCGGGAGCCTCTTTTCCACCGCACATGTTCCGCGACGAAGCCCATATCGAAGTGATCGCCGGCAAGGGCGGCGACGGCTGCGTGGCCTTCCGCCGAGAGAAGTACATTCCCTTCGGCGGCCCCGAGGGCGGCGATGGGGGCGATGGCGGCAGCATCGTGCTGGTCGCGGATCTCGGCCTCAACTCGCTGCTCCCGATCGGACGCCAGTTCCGCTACAAGGCACTCGACGGGGAGAAGGGGCTGGGTTCCAACAAGGCCGGCCGCAGCGCCGAAGATCTGGTGCTGATGGTGCCTGTCGGCACGCAGATCTTCGATGAAGAGCGCGGCAACCTGCTGCGCGATCTCAAGCGCGAGGGTGATCGCGTCGTCGTGGCGCAGGGCGGCAAGGGCGGGTTCGGCAACTCGCACTTCGCCACCGCCGTGCGCCAGACCCCGCGTTTTGCCAAGCCCGGTCTGCCCGGCGAAAAGCGCCGTCTGCGCCTCGAGCTCAAGTTGCTCGCGCAGGTCGGACTCGTGGGCCTGCCCAACGCCGGCAAGTCGACCTGTCTCGCCTCCGTCACGGCCGCGACACCCAAGATCGCGGACTATCCGTTCACCACGCTGGTGCCGCAGGTCGGCATCGCCTCGCTCTCGCCCGTCGACACGCTGGTGCTGGCGGACCTGCCCGGTCTGATCGAAGGCGCCGCCGAAGGCCACGGACTGGGCCACAAGTTCCTGAAGCACGTCGAGCGTTGCGAGACCGTGCTGCAGCTCGTCGACTGTTCGCCCGAGGCCGACACCGACCCCGAGCAGGCCTTCCGCGTGATCGACGCGGAGCTGGCGCGCTTCTCGCCCGAGCTGGCCCAGAAGCCGCGCGTCGTCGCCGCGACCAAGTGCGAGAGTGAAGAGTCCGAGCTGCGCGCGGCGGAGCTGGAGCGCCGGATCGCGCGCAAGGTGCACCGCATCTCCTCGGCCCAGAAAAAGGGCCTCAAGGAAGTGCTGACGGAATGTCACCGCATCGTGAAAGCGGCGCTACCACTCGATTCGCAGCGCTGAACCGGCGCGGTGCTCGAAGCTGCGCGGCGTCTGTCCCTTGGCAGCGACTTCCCTGAGCAGGCCGAACGGCAGCCAGTCCAGCCGCACGCGATCCTGCCCGCGGGTTGCTGCCTGGATGTTGGCGGTCCACTCCTGACCGCTGCGAGAGCGGCTGCTGCAAACCAGCATCAGCATTGCGGGGAGAGCCGCCCCGTTTGCGCCGTGGATTTCGACCGGGGCGCCGCTGACATCGAGCTCGAATTCGCTCGTTCCGGGTCCCAGGTCGGCCTCATGGGACAGGATCAATTCATCGGAAAGATGCACGCTGAGCAGCAGGCGGCCGGTCCCGGGCACCTCGAACTCAAGCGTCCGCGGATCGCTGCCCGAGCGACCTTCCACGATCCACTCCGCTCCGGCGGCGCCATCGGCGCCTGCGCGACGCACAAGCGCTGTTCCACGGAGGTCCTCCTGTCGCAGAGGCAGCTCGCCTGTAATGTGCACGCGCACGCGGGCACCCGCCTCGATCACGAGGTCCAGGTTGCGCACCTCGCCGGGATCCAACCGGCAACTCGATTCCGGCACCGCGCCGGGAACACCGCCGGAGTTGTAGGTGCTTGTGACCGTGCCTGGCTTCTGAGTGCGGGCGACCACCCACTGCTCGCCGGGGCTCAGCCCCGTGATGCGATAGAAACCGGCCTCATCCGTCTTGACGCTTTTCGCCGGCGGCACACCGTTGGTCGCGAGAACATAGGCACCCGCAGCCGCTCGACCCTCCGCGGTGCGCACCGTGCCTTCCAGTGTGGCGGCGCGTTGCAGTTCGATCACCACCGGCTCCCGCGGCGGCAGCGGATCGCAGGCAATCGGCTGCGTTGTCGTGGCTGCAAATCCCGCCGCGCGCACCGTGACATGCCACTCACCGCGTGCCGCCGGAAGGATGCAGAACTCGCCGTTCGAGCGGGTCGTGACCTGCTCATCGAACACCTCCTGCATGAAGGCCGGCAGTCCGTCGATCTGCAGCTGTCCGGCGGCGCTGGCGCGCTGCAGGCCCACGCGGGCTCCCTCAATCGTCTTTCCTTCGGCGACGACAACACCACACAATTCGCCGATGCGCTCAAGCTCCGCAATCAACTCCGGCTGCTGCTCGGAGAGGAAGTCGTCCTTCCTCCACGGTTGGTAACCCGCTGATTCCACCAGCACGCTGAGCCTCCCGGGCACCTGCGCGATCGGCTCCACGCCGCCGGGACGCTCCGCAGGCGGCGAGCTGCGGGCGAAGTATGGCTCACCGGGTCCGCGCGCTGCGCTCAGCAGGTAGCCGAATCTGGTCACAGGCTGTCCGGCTGCATCGACCACGCGCAAGCGGAAGCTCGGAACCGGCGCCAGAAGGAGCCTGAGATCGTGAGTGCCGGCCGGAATCTCGCGCAGCGTTGCAGCATGCACGGCTCCATCCTGCTTCCATTCCGCATCCAACTCGGCCACGAACGCGGCCTGTGTGCCCGCCGTTTCGAAAGGAAACCAGAAACGTCCGCTTGCATCGGTCCTGATGCTGCGCTGTTCGCTTGCCTGCGTCAGGGTCGAGCTGCGGGAGCGCAGCGTGACCTCGGCACCGGATGCGGGTTCCCCTTTGGGCGTGAAGACCGTGCCGCTGATGGCCTGTGCCGTCCGACTCTCGGGCAGGATCAGGCGCGCATCCTCGACGCTCATTCCCTCGGTCAGGTTCAACTCGAGCAGCGCCCTGCGGCCATCCGGATGACTGGCTTCCAGCTTCCAGGCGCCGGCAGCCATGCCATCGAAGAGAAACTCACCCGCAGGTGCGCTGCTGATCGTCCGGAAGATGCGCTGATCCTGCCGCGCCAGCACCTCCAGATCTGGTTGCGGGTTGCCGTCGGCATCCAGCACGAATCCTCGGATTCGGTCCACCGCGGGCGCGCTCCGGGGGGCGCTCGTCGGCTCGCCTCCGCGCGCCGTGCGCCCGGCGCCGGTGGCGTTGTCTTCCCCGGCTTCAAGCTCCGGCACGGGCTCCTGAGACGGCTGTGGAACCGTCGCGACTTCGGTCTGAGCGGGTTCCGGCGCGGAAGCATCCTGCGTGGGCTGTCGAAGCAGAAACCAGGCCATCAGGCTGACCAGCATCACCAGCAATCCAAGCATCAGGCGCATTTCGAGGAGCATAGCGTGGCACGGGGGGGCAGGTGCAGTAGGGCGCGGCGCTTCGTACCATGGGGTGCCCGCCATGAACGCGACGCTGCCCACGGCCAGGAGTTCCGCCATCGCCACGCTCGGCATCGTCGGCGGCGGGCAGCTCGCCCAGATGACGGCGCAGGCGGCCAGTGCGCTGGGCGTCGAGGTGGCGATCCTCGAGCGCGCGGCCGAGTTTCCGGCCCGCCCGCTGGCGGCGCGCTGCCTGCAGGGCGACTGGAATGATCCGCGCGAGCTGGTGCGGCTTGCCGAGGGTTGCGATGTCGTCACGCTGGAAAACGAGTTCGTCGACGCGGACGCGCTTTTGCAGCTCGAAGCGAGCGGCGCGCGCCTGCATCCGGGCGCTCACACCATCCGCACCGTGCAGGACAAGTTCGCGCAGAAGAGCGCCTTCGCGAAAGCCGGCCTGCCGCTGCCGCGCTTCGCGGCCGTGGAGAGTCCCGGCGAAGTGGCGCGGCTGGCGCGCGAGTGGGGCTATCCGCTGGTGCTCAAGAAGCGCCGCAACGGCTACGACGGCAAAGGCAATGCGACGGTCCGCTCGGAGGGCGAGATCGAGCGCGCCTGGCAGCAGCTGGGCGGGGGCGCGCATGCGCTGTACGCCGAGGCATTCTGTCCCTTCGTCGCGGAGCTCGCGATCATGGTGACACGCGGGCTCGACGGGGCCTTCGCCGTCTACCCGGTGGTCGAGACGGTGCAGAAGGATCACATCTGTCACGTGGTGCGCGTGCCCTCGCCGGCCGTCGGCAGCCATGCTCCGGCGGTGGAGCGCATTGCGCGTTGCGCGGTGGAGTCGGTGCAGGGTGTCGGCAGCTTCGGTCTGGAGCTGTTCCTGCTGGCCGACGGCGAGCTGCTCGTCAATGAAATCGCACCGCGCGTGCACAACAGCGGCCACTACACGATCGAGGCCTGCGAGACCTCGCAGTTCGAGAACCACGTGCGCGCCGTGCTGGGCTGGCCGCTGGGATCGACGCGCATGCTCGCGCCGGCGGCGGTGATGATCAATCTGCTGGGCGCCGGACCCGGGCCGGGCCGGCCGGCGGGACTCGAGCGCGCGTTCGCCGTCGAGGGCGCGCACCTGCACCTGTACGGCAAGCGCGAGAGCGCGCGCGGCCGCAAGCTGGGCCATGTCACCGCGCTCGGCTCGAGCGTCGAGGATGCGCAGGCCCGCGCCCGCGCCGCCGCCGATGCGCTCGTCTTCGGAACACCTTCATGAGCAATTCTCAACCCGCGCCGCTGGTCGGCATCATCATGGGCAGCGATTCGGACTGGAGCACGATGCAGGCCGCCGCCGATGCGCTGCGCGAGCTGGATGTGCCGCACGAGGTGCGCGTGGTCAGCGCGCACCGCACGCCGGAGGACATGGCCGAGTACGCGCGCACGGCGCGCTCGCGCGGGCTCAGGGCGATCATCGCCGGCGCGGGCGGTGCCGCGCACCTGCCGGGCATGGTGGCGAGCTACACGACGCTGCCCGTGATCGGCGTGCCGGTCAACATCACGGCGCTGGCCGGCGTCGATGCGCTGCACTCGATCGTGCAGATGCCCGCGGGCGTGCCCGTGGCGACGGTGGGCATCGGCAACGCGCGCAACGCCGGGCTGTTGGCCGCGCGGATGCTCGGTGCGCACGATGCGCAGCTGGCGGCGCGGCTCGATGCGTTGCGGGAGTCAATGGCAAAGGGTTCGCGCGCGAAGAATGAGAAGCTACAGGCCGAGCGCGGGCAGTCCGCGCGCTAGGCGCGCGTCACGAGCGCATCAGGCAAGCGGAAAAAACTTCCTCCAGCGGACCCGCGCCACGGGTCGATGCGGACTGCATGGAAGCGTCGCGTTCCGCGGATGAGTTCTCGTTTTCCGATGTCGGCGAGCAGCTGCGTCAGCAGGGCCTCGACGAGGTGCCTCCGGCGCTGAGCTCGACCGCGCTCTCGCCGCGCCACCAGCTGGAGGCTTGGCTCGCCGCGATGGTGCGCGAGGGTGCCAGCGATCTGATCCTGCGCGCCAACGGCCGGCCGAGCATGCGCCGCGATTCCAAGATCACCTTCCTGCCCGGACGCGTGCCCGCGGCGGGCCCGATGATCGAGATTCTGAGCGGCATTCTGGGCAAGGAGCGCCTCGAGCAGTGGCGCAGCAGCGGATCGGCGGATGCGGCGCTCGACTTCGACGGGCTGGGACGCTTCCGTCTCAATGCCTACCGGCAGATGGGGGAGCCCGCCGTCGTGCTGCGCCGCATCAACGAACAGGCGCCGCGTCTCGATGCGCTCGAGCTGCCGACCGAAACGCTCGCGCAGCTCGCGCTCAGGAAGCGTGGCCTGATTCTCGTGACCGGCATCGCAGGTTCGGGCAAGTCGACCACGCTGGCGGGCCTCATCCAGCACATGAACCAGAACGTCGAGCGCCACGTCGTGACGCTCGAGGATCCGGTCGAACTGCTCTACAAGGAGGAGCGCTGCGTGATCAGCCAGCGCGAAGTGGGCACGGACTGCCCGAGCTTCCAGGACGGACTGCGCCACGCGCTGCGCCAGAGTCCCGATGTGATCCTGATCGGCGAGATGCGCGATGCGGAGACGGTCACGGCGGCGCTGGACGCCACCGAGACCGGTCACCTCGTGCTCTCGACGCTGCACACGGTCAACGCGCCCCAGACCATCGAGCGCATCCTGTCCTTCTATCCGGCCGAGCAGCACGCGCAGCTGCGGCAGCGCCTGTCGGACAACCTCGCCGGAGTGCTGAGCCAGCGTCTGGTTCCGCGCCTCTCGGGCAAGGGGCTGATCCCGGCCTACGAGCTGCTCGTCTCGACCCCGCACGTGCGCGAGCTGGTGGCCCTGGGCAAGACTGCCGAGCTCGCCAAGGTCATCGAGCAGGGCAATGAGGCCGGACTGGTCTCGTTCAACCAGTGTCTGCGCGGGCTGGTGCAGGAGCGCAAGGTCGAGCTGGAGGACGCCTTGGCGGCCAGCGACCGGCCCGAGGAGCTGATCCTCGCCCTGCGCGGCATCACGGCGAGCTCGCAGCGGCCGGAGCGCAGCGAGGGACCCCGTCCGGGTCCGATCCAGCGGCCGGGCGGCGGCCCCAACCCCGGCGGTGAGGGCCTGCGCCTGGCCCGGCCGGGGGGCTGAGCGCTTCCCGGGAAGATTTCGCCGCACCGGGCGTCCGCCACAGGATGCTTGGGCGCGGGCCTAGCCTTCGTCTAAGATCGACCTTGCGGACACCCTCATGAACATCGGCCAGATCAAGCTCTTCTCCTGGGTCACGACCGGCGCGCTCACCGCGGGTCTGGGTTGGTACGTGTTCGACTACATCACCTCGATGGAAGCGCGGCACGCGATGCCCGATCCCAAGAAGGCGAAGCTCGTGCTCGAGGACATCGAGCAGATCAAGGTCAAGACCGACGACGTCGTGCCCTACCCTGATCTGCAGCGCCTGTTCCACGCCTACCGCAAGGACGGTTCGGCCAGCCTCAACTGGACGGGCAAGGAGAAGGTGATCGAGAAGCCCACGGAGACCACAACGCCCACCGAGGCACCCAAGGTGCGTGTGACGGATGTCGTCAGCATCGTGATGGTCAAGGCGGATACGCGCGATCCGGCGCAGTCTGCGGTCTATCTGCGCTACAAGCCCGCATCGCGCGTGCAGGGTGCGCCTCCCATGGGCATGCTCGTCAAGGTCGGCGAGCACCTCCTGCCTCCGCAGGACAAGATCCGCCTCGACGAGGTCGTGCCCGAGGGCGGCTGGTTTGCTTTCGAAGGCGAGGAGCGCGAGCGCGAGTTGCTCGGGCCCGCCCGCTTCGATGTTTCGAATTTCGTCGTGGAAGTGGGGCCCGAAGGCGTGCGCCTGCCGACGCCGATCATGGTGCCAAGCTCCAACATCCAGCCCTTCAATCCCAACCGCACCGCCAAGATCGGCGCCAACGCGTTCCAGATCGGCCTCGAGGACGCGAAGTACTTCGAGGACAACTACCAGGAGATCTTCGCCCGCGATGTGCGCACCATGCGCTATCAGGATCCCAAGACGGGACGCTACTCGGGCATCGAGATCACGAGCGTGACGCCCGGTTCGCTGGCGGCCCAGCACGGTGCGCAGGAAGGCGATGTGATCAAGAGCATCAACGGCCATCCGGTGACGAGCACGCAGGAGGCGATCCACTTCGTGAAGAGCAACTCCAACAAGTACTCGACCTGGGAGGTCGTGGTGGAGAACAAGGGGCAGTCCCGCACGGTGACCTACCACTCGCCGAACAAGTGAAGCGCATCCTGACGGTCGACCTGGGCAATTCGGCTGCCAAGCTGGTTGTCTGGTCGCTGGATGCAGCACCCCGCCCGCTTCTGAGTCTGCGCTGGGTTCCCGGTCAGGATGCGCGCGCGCTCCGCGAGCTCGACTGTCCGCGCGCCCTGCTCTCGAGCGTCGCGGCACCGTCCGTGCGCGCGGAACTCGAGTGCGCACTCCCGATGTCGCTGCATGTGCCCGAGTGCGGGCTGGCGATCGATCTGCCGGAGCCCGACAGGCTCGGCCGCGATCGCCTGTTCGCCGCCCGGGGTGCGCTGGAGCTGTGCCGCCGGCAGGCGAACGGGAATCCGCCGGAATCCAGCTCCGCGCAGGCGCTGATCCTCGATGCGGGCACGGCGCTGACCGTCGATGCCCTGGGCAGCCGCGGCGGCGAGCCCGCCTTTCTCGGCGGAGCGATCGCGCCGGGGCCGGAACTGCTCTCGCGTGCCGTGGGGCGCGGCGCCGCGCAGCTGTTCGAGGTCGAGACGCGCGGCCTGGAGCTCGAACGCGTGCCCGCCCTGGGACGCTCCACGCGCGAGGCGCTCGAGTCCGGCATCGTGCACGGACTGCGCGGTGCCGCGCGCGAACTCGTGGAGCGCATCGCTCAGTCCGCCGGACTGGAGCAGGCGCCGGTGTTTCTGTGCGGCGGAGCCGCGCCGCTGCTCCACGATGCGCGCCTGTTTCCCGGTCACGCCCTGCACCTTGAGCCGCTGCTGGTGCACCGCGGACTGCTGGCTGCGGATCGCGCATCGTCATGAAGGTCACGCTGCGCGAACTCACGGCACCGCAGCGCGGCGCCGTCGCGGTCGTGGAGGTGTGCGGCGAGGATGCGGCGCGCTTCGTGGTGGAGCTCAGCGGAAAACCGCCGCCGCCACCCGGGCAGTTCGCGCTGCGCAACCTGCGCACGTCGCAGGGACTGCTGGATGAGGCTCTGGTCGTGACGCGCTCCGATGGCGTGGTGGAGCTGCACCTGCACGGCGGCGAGTCGCTGGTGGCGCAGCTTTTCGCGCTGGCACCGAGCGGCGCCGCTCCGTCCGCGCCCATGCAGGCACTGATCGCTGCGCGCACCGACTCCGCTGCGCGCATCGCACTCGATCAGCACCTGGGCGTCGACGAAGTGCTGCCGTCGGAGCCGGTGCTGCGCGAGCGCCTGCGCTGCTGGCAGCGGCTGTCGACACCGGCGCGCATCCTGCTGAGCGGGCCGGTCAACGCCGGCAAGTCGACGCTGTGCAATGCGCTGGTCGGCAGCGAGCGCGCGCTGGTGAGTCCGCTTCCGGGCACAACGCGGGATCTGGTGCGCGAGGAGGCGCGTCTGGGGCCCTGGCCGGTGCTCCTGATCGACAGCGCGGGGCTGCGCGCCACGAACGAGAGCGTCGAGCAGGCCGGGCAGGAGCGCGTGCGCGAGCTGCTGGCGGAAGGCGGCACGCAGATCGACTGGGTGCTGTGGGTCGATCCGCGCGCTGACGGGGGGCGGAACGCTCCGCCGGGCGCCGTCTGGATCCGCAGTCAGTCGGACAGCTCCGCGGCCAACGCCGTGCAGGCGCTGGAACAGCCCGAGCAGGCCCGTGCGCGCATTCGCGCGCTGTTTGAAGCGTCGTTTGCGCTGCCGAGCGAGCCTTGGCAACCCGGATCGTTCGTGCCGCTCTCGGAGTCCGATTTGCGCCGCGCGCTCGACTCGGGTAAGGTCCGAGCTCGATCATGAGCACGCGGCACCTCGTCTCGATCGATGACCTCTCCCTGGCCCAGATCCGCGAGCTGTTCGTCTTCGCCCGGGACTTCGCCGCCGACCTGCGCGCCCACGCGCACCTGTGCCGCGGAATGATCTCCGCGAGCCTGTTCTTCGAACCTTCGACGCGCACGCGTCTGTCCTTCGAGTCGGCCATGCTGCGTCTGGGAGGGGGAGTGATCACCGCTGCGGACATCCGCACGATGAGCTCCTCCAAGGGCGAGTCGCTGGCCGACACGATTCGCGTCGTGGGCGGCGGCTACTCCGATGTGATCGTGCTGCGCCACTCCAGCGAGGGAGCCGCGCGGCTGGCTTCCCAGTACTCGCCCGTGCCGGTCATCAACGCGGGCGACGGCAGCCACGAGCACCCGACGCAGACGCTGTGCGACCTGTACAACCTGTGGCTGGAGCGCGGTGAGATCGAAGGCCTCGACATCGTGCTCTCCGGCGACCTGCGCTACAGCCGCACGATCCACAGCTTCGCCTACGCGTTGGCGCGCTTCGGCGCCAACGTGATCTGCTGCCCCCAGCCGGGCTTCGAGATGCCCGATTACGTTCTGCAGCGCCTGCGCGAGGAGTTCGGCGTCGAGCCGCAGCGCGCGGATGTCTCGCGCCTCGGTGACATCGCCTCGCAGTCCGACGCGCTTTACCTCACGCCCCAGAAGCCGCATCAGCTCTCACTGTTCACGGACACGCGCGGCCGCGATATCGAGCGCGTCGATGCGCTCTACATGACGCGCCCGCAGACCGAACGCCATCCCGATGGCGGACGCGGGCTTGACAACTACCTGCAGATCGGAAAGCGCCAGCTCTCGGCCGAGCCGCTCAAGCAGGCGGTGGTGATGCACCCCTTGCCACGGCGCGATGAGCTCTCCGAGGATCTCGACAGCGATCCGCGCAGCATCTACTTCAAGCAGGCCGCGCGCGGTGTGCCGATTCGGATGGCGATCCTCGCGTACCTCACGGGCGCGATCAGCCTCAAGGCCGAGCAGCCCGCGCGCGAGCTGCAGGCCCATCCGGTGTCGCTGGGTCAGAATCCCTGCCCCAACGCGACCTGCATTTCGCGCACCGAAGCGCGGCATGTCATGCCGCGTTATCGCCTCGCTTCGCGCCATCCGCTGCGCGCGCATTGCGCCTACTGCTCGCATGAGCTGCAGTTCCAGCTGGTGGGTTCCAGCGACACGCGTGAGTTCTTCCCGCGCGATTCGATCGAGCTGCGCAAGCTGCGGCCGGAGTCGCTGGTGTTCTTCAGCACGGCGGCCGAAGCGTTGACGCTGGGCTTCTCGCCCGCAGCCGCCGGCGCACCGACGACCTAGTCGACGACCTAGTCGGCGGCCTAGAACGCGGCCTAGAACGGCCAGACCAGCGGGATCACGCACAGCGCGACGACCATCACGACCAGATCCAGCGCACCGCCCGCCTTGATGAAGTCCGTGAAGCGGTAGCCGCCGGGTGCGAACACCATCAGGTTGGTCTGGTAGCCGATCGGCGTCGCAAAGCCGCAAGAAGAGGCGACGAGGATCGCCATCAGGAACGGCATCGGCGAAACCGAAAGCGCGGCTGCGCTCGCCATTCCGATCGGAAACATCAGCGCAGCGGTCGCGTTGTTCGAGAGCAGCTCGGTCAGCAGCATCGTCACGGCGTAGAGCGTCAGCAACGCCAGCATGGGTGAGCTGCCGTCCACGCAGCCGGCGATCTGCGTCGCCAGTCCGCTCTGCTGCACCGCACTGCCCAGCCCGATGCCTGCGGCGATCGCGATCAGCACCTGCCAGTCGATCGCCGCCCGCGCCCGCGCGATGCTGGTGCAGCCCGTCAGCAGCATCAGCGCGCTCGCCAGCAGGCCTGCATGCAGCATCGTCAGCCACTCCAGACCGGCGAGGAGTACCATGCCCGCCAGGATCACCAGCGCCACCGGCGCCTTCTCATGGCCCGGCGGGGTCGAGTCCTCGAGGCGCGAAACGAGGTGAAAATCGCGCGCATCGCGCATGCGCTCATACCAGCGCGGATGAGCTTCGAGCAGCAGCTGATCGCCCGGTTCGAGCACGATGTCGCCGAGCTTGCCTTCCAGACGCTCGCCGGAACGCGCCACGGCGATCACCGCCGCTTCGTACACGCTGCGGAAGCGTCCCTCGCGGATCGAACGACCCACCAGCGGGCACTGCGGCGAGACCACGGCCTCGATCCAGCAGCGCTCGAGCTTGGGCGTGTCGAGCTTGCGCGTCTGTCCGTCGGGTGCGATCAGTCCACGAAGACGCGTGAGATCGCGCACCGAGTCGAGCGCGCCCACGAAGGACAGCCGATCACCGCCGCGCAGGACCTCGCCAGAGCCCACCGCAGGCAGCAGCCGGCCTTCGCGCTCGATCTGCGTCAGGTAGACGCCGCGCAGTCCGCGCAAGCCCGCTTCCTCGATCGACTTGCCCACCAGATCCGACTCGGGCAGCAACTCAAGCTCGGTCTGGTAGGCGCGCGGATCGGCGGCTGCACTCACCAGCGGTGCGCGATCCGGCAGCAGCCAGCGCGAAGCGAGCATCAGAAAGAGCATTCCGGTCAGCGCGCAGGGCACGCCGACCCAGGCCGGATCGAACAGCGACAGGTCCGTGCGCGGATCACCGTCGGCTGCTGCGAGGCCGTAGAGGATCATGTTGGTGCTCGTGCCGATCAGCGTGCAGAGGCCGCCGAGAATCGTTGCGTAGGACAGCGGGATGTAGAGCTTGGAGGCTGCGATCCCGGTACGACGGCTGAGATCGCGGACCACCGGCAGGAACATCGCAACGATGGGGGTGTTGTTGAGCGCGGTCGACAGGCCGGCGCTCATCGCCATCAACCGCGCCTGTGCGCCGCGCTCCGTGTGCACGTGCGCGAACACGCGCCGCGAGAGCGATTCCAGCGCGGCCGTGTGGCTGATGCCGGAGGCCACGATGTACAGAACGCCGACCGTCAGCACGGCCTCGTTGGAAAAGCCGCTCCACAGCGTCTGCGCTTCCGGCAGGCCCGGCACGAGCAGCGCAGCGGTCTGCAGCAGCACGAGGGCGGCCACCAGCACCACGTCCGTGGGCAGGTTGCGCAGCAGGGCCAGCAGCATGCCAACCACCACCGCCAGCGTCAGCCAAGCTTGGGGCAGCATCGTGTCTCGTCTGTATCGGGCCACCCGCTCTGTTCCGTGAGCCTTGACCTGACCGCCGGGCACCGCAAGACCACTCCGCGGAAACTAAAATTGTGCGAAAGCGCACAGGCCCGGGCCGGCGGTGGGGGGGCGAAGTCCGTGGCTCCGGTGGCTTGGAGTACTTTAAGTGTATGCAGCGCAGGTACTTAGCTATCTGTTGGCCGCCTCAGTGTGACGCGTGGCACATGCTTTGGTAAGTGCCGCCGGGGCTTGCCCCGTCCGCTCCTTTCCAAAATGGCTGGCAAGACACGCTTGACCCACGCTCCGCGGCAAGTTTTCATGCCCGGAGCGAAGCTGTCCTGGGTTGCCTGGGTAGTGCGGTTCCCAACCCCCTTGGGAGCGGCACGCCTGCAGGTCGTGTCCGGCCAGTCCTTTCGTCCCCCCCGATCCTGATCCTCATCTGATCCAGCTGGTCAGCTGACCATCGTCTGTTCTTGAAGCACGCCATGCACAACTTCACCACCAAGGACTCGCGCTCTGCCACCCGCACAGTGACCTCCGCGCTCACTGCCGCTGGCTTGGGTTTTGTCCTGATGTTCTCCTCCTGCGGCGGCAACACGCAGCTGCCGACGCTCTCAGGGGCGAGCCCGGGTGACATCATCACGCACCCCTCGAGCGCCTACGGTTCGGTGCGTCTGCGCGTGGACGAGAGCAAAGGGGGCACCGCCACAGAAACGAAGCTCGTCGCCGTGTCCTGGGGACGCATGGCGAGCGTGCGCGATGTCAGCGGCGCGCTGCAGAACGTCAACATGGTGATCGGCGAGGATATTCGCTCCGACAACATCAACTACGAGCTCACGACCAACCCGGTGACCGAAGAGACCACCGTGCGCATCCTGCACGCGCTGGGCACCGCGGCCTACAACGCGGCCTTCGATCGTCTGGACCTGAATCTGATCCCGGTTGCCAGCAAGAGCCTCTCGGTCAACGAACTGCCGCCTTTCCCGGTGCTGCCGCGCAACGCAGCACTCCAGCTGCGCTTTGACGACCTGCTCGACCCCGCCGCGATCAGCACCGAGACCGTGCGCATGGTGACCGGCTACCCCGCCGCCACGCCCTTCGGCTGCCGCGTGATCCTCGATCCCAACTTCGGCGACCTGCGCGACAACAACGGCGACGGTCAGCTCGAGTTCTATCCCACGCGCATCATCCTCGATCCCACCGTGACCCAGATCGAGGCTGGCCTGTCGGATCCGCCGCTCGCCGTGAACAACATCGGCCTGCCGGCGAGCCTCAACCTGTCGCAGGCCAACGTGGGCGTGCGCATTCCGACCAAAAAGGTCCCGCTGATCGGCCAGAACAACATCCTGACCAATCTCTCGGGTGGCCCGGTGAGCTTCACGGGCAGCGGCAGCAACGACGCCGGCGCGCAGACATACGATATCGTGCGCGGCCTGCGCTCGGGCGGCAGTACCAGCACCACTGGCGATCTCAACAACGGCTTCCTCGTCGATGACATTCCGCCGCGCCTCGTCGGCGTCCAGGCGGTTCAGATCTCGACGCCCTCGGGCATCCCCGGCGATTTCGTCACGACGGTCGACTACGTCCTCGATGCCTGCAGCGCGCGCATCAAGGCCGGCGACGTGATCCAGCAGCCGGGCGTGTTCGCGGAAGTGACTCAGGTCAGCGGTGCGCCTGCGGGCGGCACCGTGGTTGATGTGCACTACCGCATCGTCTATCCGATCGGCGGTCAACTGGCGGCGGGCCCGGCCCAGATCTCGACGGTCTGGGATCCGGTCGTGAACTTCAACCTGCAGAACTGCTTCATCGGCTTCACCAGCGTCAACCCGTCGAGCACAACGCCGGGCACCGGTATCTCGACGGATTCGCGACTGCTGGTGCGCTTCAGCGAGCCGATGGACCCCGCCAGCCTGACGGCCTTCGACAACATGCCGATCACGCGCGTGGATCCCGATGGCGCCACGCCTCCCACGGCGCGCGACTACATCGTGGGCTCCGTGATCGCCTCGACGGACCTGAAGCAGTACAGCTTCAACCCGGCGATCAACTTCCAGCACACGTTCAACACCGCCACCGACGACTACTTCATCAAGATCGGCAGCGGAGAGACGGGCCCGGTTGACCTCGCCGGCAACCCCCTGGCCATTCCTCTGCCCCCGGTCCGCTTCTTCATCGACCAGACCGATGCCTCGGAAAACAACCAGTCGCTGGTGTTCCGCTTCAGCTCGATCGACGAGATCGGCAACGACACCTTCCCCGAGCTGCGCGGTCAGTTCCTGTCCAACCTGACCCAGGGCATCGTCAAGCCGCGCCCCGTCACGCGTCAGGCCGCCACCTGCGACCGCACCGTGCCGGTGCCGGGCAACATGCCTGTCTTCGCACTCGGTGTGCAGACGCCGCTGGCGGCGCTGGGCAGCAAGATGCAGACCATCTGGCGTTACTGCGATGTGGGCTTCGGTCTGCAGGACGAGGCTACGTTCAACGTTGACATCGAGCACCTGTACTGGGCGCCGGTGGGCGGGAACGTGGTTGCCGACAGCTTCGACCTGTTCGAGATGCGCCTGTCGCACTCGAACAAGCTCCCCGACGAGACGATCGACCCCAACAGCCTGCTGCCGATCTACGTCAACTCGGGCTTGAGCGACATCTACACCGCCAACCTGCTCAACTCGACCGAAGATCCTCAGCGCATCGTTCACCCGCGTGCTGAGGGCTATGTGATCAACCCCGCGGATCGCAAGATCTCCGCAACGGGCGCCACGACCATCATGCCCTGGCCGCTCAACCAGACGGGCCCGGTCTCGAGCTACAGCTACTACACCTGGCGTGACACCGCCATCCTCGCCAAGGGCGCGATCTCGGACGCTCCGGGTGCGGAACTGCGCATTGTCTGCTCGGTGGTATTTGGTCTGGGCGCGGGTTGCTTCAGCTGCCCGTACACCAACTCGAACGTGCCGACCATCGGTCTGCCGATCCTGATGGAGTTCCGCTGCTTCCCGGATTCGGGTGCGCTGGGCCTCAACGCGCTGGATATCAACCTCGCGGTCAACAGCTCATCGCGTCCCAACTTCCGCTCGTTCTCCACGGGCGGTGTCAACTCCTCCGGAACGGCCGTGCAGGTCAACCCCGACCTCAGCGACATCGCTTCGGGCGGTTTCAACCCGACATCGACGCCGCCGGGCGCCGCCACGCTGCGCTTTGACAACACCGTCTACCTCGGCGAGATGGACATCGTGCTGCGCATCAGCCGGGCCCACTCGATCTGGTTCGACTCGACGATCGCCGCCCCGAGCTATCTCTCGCCGGTGGTGGAGCCGCGCGATGTCGACCAACCGGCCGGCACGCGCATCGATCTGGCCTACCGCGGAGCCATCACGGTGACGCCGACCACGGCCAACATCCTGCGCGATGCGGGCTTCATCGGACCCTACGGTGATCCGGCTTTCTGCCCGGTGACCAACCCGCCCGCCGGTTCCTGCCCGGTCAACGCCGGTACGTGCAACGGCACGGTGACGTTCTTCCAGAACACCAACACCTGGCGCAGCAGCCTGAGCCAGATCAATGGCGCGAAGTTCTTCCAATATCGCGTGACCTTCGTCTCCAACACCGAGACCGGTCTTACCCCGACGCTGTCCGCGCTCGGTTTCGCTTTCCGTCAGTGAGTCCTGCTTTTCCACTTCATCCCAAGCACATGACCCGCGACATCCGTATGCAAAACCTTCTCCTGCCGGCTTCGCTGCTGTTGGGCCTGACCCTCAGCGGCTGCAGTGGCGGAGGCTCCTCGGGCTCCGGCTCCGCCACGGGCTTCCGTGTCGAAACGATCTCGGTCCAGAGCGGTTCGATCTGGCAGATCAACCGTCCGATCGAGATTCGCTTCACCGAAGCGGTTGACTTCAGCACCGTCAACCTCAACACGATCCAGATCTTCCGAGTGGGCGGTGGAGTGGCCGCGGGCGAGTTCCGCGTCGGCACGCTGCCTGGCACCAACACGCCGGATCCCAAGCGCATCGTCTTCAGCCCGCGCTGCCCGACTGTGTCGGACTACTCGGACTCGGGTTTCGCGCCCGGTGGTCTGGCTTACCGGCTCAATATCGTCGGCGGAACGGGCTTCACCGTGGAGTCGCAGTCCGGCAGCAGCCTTTCGCTCGGCCAGACGCGTGATTTCACCACGCCCAACTCGCTGGTGCCCACTGTGCTGTTCGTCGACACGACCAGCGGCCCGCCTTCCGCGATCGTGCGCACCGATGCGACCACGCTCAATGCGAGCTATCTGGAACTGGGTGGCTCGGATGCCACCGAAGATCGCGTCTACTTCCAGCCGCGTGCCGTCCCCAACTCAGCGCTGGGTGCGGATGTTCCGGCAGGCTTCCTCGCACCGCTGAACCTCTACAGCAAGACTTCCGAACGTGTCAGCATCGTGTTGGCCATCAACCAGGCGGTGGATCCGGCCTCGAGCAATATCAATGCCGAGACGGTGCGTCTGGAGTACAAGGACGACACCACGAATGCGTGGCTGCCGCTAGCGCACGAGACCACGCTGAGCGCCAACTGCACCGAAACCGGCGCCATCGTCCGCGTGGATCCGGTCGGCATCCTGCCGCAGGATCGCACGCTGCGCGTGGTGCTCTCCTCGAACCTGCGTGACCTCGTCGGTGATGTCAACTTGGTGGATGTGCCGATCGCTGCCTTCCGCGTTCAGTCGATCATCGGCGATTCCGTCGATGAGCTGCTCGAGGATTTCAGCTCGGACTTCTTCGAAGACCAGAGCACCCAGCTCTCCGACCCTGCGGCTCCGCGTGCGGTCTGGGAGGGCGGCACCCTCAAGCCCAACTTCGACTTCGACGGCACGGGTGGCCCCGGCGGCGACTTCGACTGGGAAGTCGGCAGCGCCGTTGCGGGTTCCGCTCCGGAGAGCGTCATCCTCGACACGACCTTCACGTTGATCACCAACGCCAACCAGACTGCGACTCAGGCTGTCGTCAATGGCGTGGTCAATGTTCGCAACTTCACGATCAATCAGGGTTCTTCGGTCACCGCGATCGGCCCCAACCCGCTGCGCGTCCTTGCCTCGGGCAATGTGGTCATCAACGGGAGACTGGTCTGCAAGGGCTCCAACAACCGCGGGGTCGCGACGCTTGACACGACCTGCATCCCCGAGATCGGATCGGACGGCAACCTCGGTGGCGGCAAGGGCGGTTCCGGCAGTTACCTGACCACGCAGTCGACGCCCAAGGGGCAGGACGGCTTTGGCGCCTTCAACCTCCCGGGACTCGGTGGCGAGGGCGGTCACAGCGGCTTCAAGGCTGCGGGCGACGGTCTTCGCCGCCCGGGTGGTGGCGGCGGCGGTGCGCTCGGCGCCAACGTCTTTGAAGTCCAGCGCCCGACCTGCCCCGACCAGACCGCGATCGGTCTGGATGCCGAGAAGGGCTTCCCCGGTACGCCCGGCGCTGGCGATGCGCTGTTGGGTGCCGGCACCAAGCCCCAAGGCGGTGTTGTCGGCACGCGTCCTTTCGCCGACACGGATTCCACCAACGACTTCCTCGGACTGATGGTGACTCCCGCTGGGCAAGTCATCCGCGGTGAGCTGGCTCAGATCTGGGCGGGCGCTGGCGGTGGTGGTGGCGGCGACTCGTGCGGTACGGCCTCGTTCCCGACGACGCCCTTCCTCTGCAGCGGCGATGAGAAAGGCTGCGGCGGCGGCGGTGGCGGCGGCTCTGTCTCCATCCTTGCTCTGGGCGACATCCGTCTGGGGCAGCGCGGTGTCATCGATGCGGGCGGCGGCGTCGGCGGCGGCGGTGAAAACTCCGCCTCCGGTGGCGTCACGCGCATCGGTGGCGGCTCCGGCGGTGGCTCGGGCGGTCACGTCATCCTGCAGTCGGCCTCGCAGGTGGATCTCTCCAACTGCCAGACGAGCTTCGGTGCAGGCATCTTCGCTCGCGGTGGTCAGGGCGGTGCGGGCAAGAACGATGCCGGCGGAGCCAAGGCTCCGGGTATCGCCACCGGTCCCTCTCTGGACGCACTGCCGTCCAACTCCTACCCGTCGACGGCTCCGACGACGACGGAGTGCGAAGTGGTTTCCGGCTCGTTCGGCTACACGTTCACCAACACGGTTGGCAACGGTCCGACGAACAACGACGGCGCCGCTGACAACGTGGTGACCTGTGCGGGCGGTGACGGTGGTCCGGGCATCATCCAGATCCACGTCCAGCGCCTGAACAACGATCCCAACCTCAGCGACCTGAAGATTCCCTCGAACTCGACCATCAACCCGGTGCGCTCGATCATTAGTCCGCCGCCGGTGGGCTCGACTCCTGCGAACATCCAGACTCCGGGTTCCTGGAGCCAACTGCTGCCGCAGTTCGGTCGCTTCTCGACGGGTGTCTCCAAGTGGATTCCGCTGGGCGGGGCCACGGTCCAGCCCGGCACGACCACGACCGCGCCGGTCGAGTTCCTGTTCGGCGGTACCAACACCGCCACGGGTTTCATCAACTCGGCTGCCGGCGTTGTGACGCAGCTGCCTTCGATCTACACCGGTGTCGTCGCCAACGAACCGACGCTGCCCTACATCACGGCGGATGATCGCTCGGTGGTGTTTGACGGCACGGCCCTCGACGCGATCTATAAGCAGAATGCGTCGCTGCTGCGTCGCTTCCAGCTGCGCATGCAGGTGGGTTCGACGATCAGCAAGTTCGAAGTCGTCGCGGCAACCTGGGATGCGACCAGCGGCCAGATGCGCGTGTCGGTGGCCACCAGCGGTGCGCCTCTGGGCACCTTCGGTGCGGGCACCCAGCTCTCGCTGATCCCGCGCTTCTTCAGCATCTCGACGGGCGGCACGGCGGACAGCCTGCCGACCTCCTCGGCCATCCGGATCCGCTTCCAAGCGGCGAAGGCCAATGCCGCGGGTCAGCCTGACCTGACCAACCCCAGCAGCAACCCTGCCTCGGCCACCGCGACGGCGACGACCTTCCTGGACGATCCCGCTCTGATCCAGACCTACGTCGGCGCGAAGGACTTCGTGTTCTTCCGCTTCCGTGTGGACTTCGACATCCTGAGCGATGGTTCTTCGCTGAGCTTCCAGACTCCGCGTCCGGAGATGGACTTCCTGCGGGTGCCGTTCAAGTTCTGATGGCCCGCCGGTAAGGCGGAAGCAGCTGAAACCTGCTGTACACGTGGCCCGGCGCAAGCCGGGCCATGCGCTTTTCAGGTCGCGTTCTTGAGCGGAGCGTCGTTTGACCGGGCCGCGGTCGGGCGGGGAGGCTAGCCTCGCACAGTCCGATTTCCTGTGCGTGCAGGCATCGCAGCTTGCTTCTGCGGCCTCCTTTGGTTGGGATGCAGCGCGTGTCTCGCGCCTGCCTGACCTTGCTCTTCTGCCTGCTCGCTGCCTGCCAGCCGGCCGAGCGCGAAGCACCTCCGCCGCTGCAATTGCTGCAGGTTTCGCCACGCAGCACGCAGGGAGTGTTCCTCAACGAGGAGCTGGTCTTCGAGTTTAATCAGGAACTCGATCGTGCCAGCGTGACGCCGGAAAGCATCACGATCCGCTCGAAGGATATGAAGGCGCGCGGCGAGTTCACGACCCAGGGCCACCGCCTGATCTTCCGTCCTGCGATTCCCTGCGAGGCCGACCTGCGCGATGGCGGTTACCTGCCCGGCCGTGAGTACACGGTGGAGTTGTCGGCCTTCCCGCGCCCGGATGCCCTGCGCAGTCTGCAGGGCACGCAGCTGGCGAAGCCGCTTGCATGGAAGTTCACCACCGTCGAGCTCGACAGTCCCCGCCGCAAGGGCATCTTCTACGATCCGCGTGCAGAGCGCATTCCCAAGCCCAGCCTCTTTCCTGCCAGTCACGGTGGCCTGCCGTATCCGCTCGCTCCCGAGGATTACCTCTACGTCGCCTGTGACAAGCCGATCGATCCAACGAGCCTGCATGGGCGCGACTTCTACATTTCTGTCGGGATGCCGGGCAGCGCGGTGGGGCGTCGCAGTCAGCGCGAAGTTCTGGTGCATGCGCGCCTGATCGAGAACAACCCGACCAGCGAGCGTCGCCCCAAGCCTGCGGGCGTGCGCAGCTCCGCTTCGGCCGAGGAATGGCAGGCCGCCGCGCGCGCCGCGCTGATCGAGCTGGTGCCGGTGGACTCGCTGCGCCCCGGTGAGCGCGGCATCCTGCGTTTCCAGCCCAGCGGTGGGCTCGATGCGTACGCGATGCGCGATTTCAGCGCCGGTCGACTGCTCGCCGTGGATCACTATTTCCCGCGCTCGCTGCAGGTGGCGAGCAGCGGGGCGCAGCTCAGCGTGGGCTCGTGGAACGAAGAGTTCCTGAATCACAATCTGCGCACTTCGATCGTCGAGCCCACCAGCGATGGCACCGCCGTCTGGGATGACACGGGCCGCGTCGAGGTCCGGTATCCGCTGGCTGCCGGCAGCGGCGCGGACGGCGCTGTCGAGCTGGCGGAACATGAGGAGCGCCGCGATGTGCAGGCCACCAGCCTGCGCCTGCCAGAAGGGCGGCGCTGCGTGCTGAGCGCGGAACCGGGGCTGGTCGTGTTGCGAGCTCAGGGCAAGCTGCATCTGCAGGGCGATCTGGTGCGAGCGGCACCGCCGGGCAAGGCGTTGGATTGTCCCGAAGGCCAATCACTTTCCGCATGGCTGACGAATGCGCGCTCCATGCCCGAGTGCAACGCCATCGTGCTGATCGCGGGCGGCGATCTGGTGATCGACGGCAACCTCGACAGCAGTGTGCCGCTGCTGCTGGTCGCTGGTGGTCAGATCCGCGTGCGCAATGCGGCCGGGTGGAAGCTGCCCAAGCCGCGCACCAAGGATGAGTCCGTGCTGTGGATGCTGGGTGGGGCCGGTGCGCCGCTCTTGAGTCACAACGAAGTGCGCAGCGCGCCGCTGCTGCTCGATCCGCCGGTGGAGAGCAATCCGCTGCGGCGCCCGCTGCGCTACTCCGTGATCTCCGGTCCGCTGCCGCCGACGGGCAAGGTCGGCTATTGGCGTTCGGTGGCGACCACCGGCTGGCAGCAGCGCGGGACGAGCACCCCGGTGCGCAGCGCCGGTGAACCCTCGAACTGGCGTGTGCTGTTCATCCCGGATTCCGATCCTGCCAGGCTGGAGTTCGAGAAGGCCGCACCCAATCCGCTGTTCATCGAGCCGCAGTCCTCCGTGCGCATGTGGGTCGAACTGGTGGTTGGGACGATGCCCGACTGGCAGCCGCCCTTCGTCGACTCGGTGCAACTGACCTGGGAGCAGGCCGGGGAGGCGCGTTGAACCCGCTGGAACTGCCGAGGGAATTCCTGCTGGTGTGGTGGGGCCTGATGGGGCTGTTCGTCGGCTCGTTCCTCAACGTGGTGATCCATCGCTATCCCTATGATCAGGAGACGATTCATCGCCCGCGCCGCTCGCGCTGTCCGCAGTGTCGCAAGGAACTCGGCTGGCGGGAGAACATTCCGCTGCTGTCCTGGCTGATCCAGCGCGGAAGGTGCTCCGCCTGCCGCTGGCCGATTCCGTTCCGCTATCCGCTGGTCGAGGCGCTCAATGCCGCTTTGTGGCTGTATGTCGGCTGGCGCTGCCTGCCGGAGCAGTGGCCGCTGGCGCTGGTCTGGAGCCTCGTGGCCTCAAGCCTGCTGGTCACCACCTTCGTGGACTTCGATCATCTGGAGATTCCCGACTGGGTTTCGATCGGCGGCATGTTGTGCGCGCCCGTGCTCAGCGCGCTGGTGCCCGAGCTGCACCGCGGCGGACTGTGCGTGCAGTGGATCGACGGCAGTGCGGAGGGGGTGCCCTCGCGCATGGCGGCGGTGGTCAACTCGCTGGCAGGCATCGCCACGGGAGCCGGTGTCCTGTGGGCGATCGGTGTGCTGGGCTCCAAGGCCTTCGGCAAGGACGCGATGGGTTTTGGCGACGTCAAGCTCCTCGGGGCCGGCGGAGGTCTGGTCGGGCCGATCGGATCGCTCGTCGCGCTGATGGTCGCGTCCCTGATCGGCAGCGTGATGGGGGTCGGGAATATTCTGCGCTGGCTGTGTTTCCTGCGTCGCCGCGTGACCCAGCGCCGTGCCCGGCGCGGCTGGCTCGCCTCCTGCCGGGCAGCGCGCGTGATGGGTCAGTACCTGCCCTTCGGACCGGCGCTGGCCATGGGCATCCTCGTGGTGCTGTGCGAGTGGTCCTGGCTGGCCGCCTGGTGGCCCGTTCCCTGAAAAAGCGCGCAGCACAGGCTTGGAATCGAGCGCGCGGGTTGATTGGATGAACCGCATGCAACGGATACCCGGATTGCGGCGAGGGGCCGCTCCGGAGTGTTTCGGAATCCGAATCGACCCGCACATGAATCTCACCTCGACCCGCCTCCTACTCTCCGCTCTGCTTGTTCTGTCTCCCGGCCTCGTCTCCTGCGTTTCCAGCCGCATGCATCAGCAGGCGATCACGGAAAAGGATGCAGAGATCGAACGCCTGCGCGAGGAGCGCACTTCGCTCAAGTCGCAGATCCAGAAGCTCAAGAGCAATCTCGAGACCGCGCAAGGTCAGCTGGCCGATGCCAACGCCCGCGTGATCGAGCCCGTCGTCAAGGAAGAGCCCGTGCAGACCAACCCCGAGCTCGATGCCCTGGGCATCGGAGTCTCCAAGCGCGATGGCAACACGGTGATCTCGATTCCCTCCTCGATCACGTTTGCGTCCGGTCAGGCCATGCTCTCCAAGGAGGGCAAGGATGCCATCCAGAAGGTCGCCAAGCTGCTCCGCAAGGAGCACGCCGGCATGCACTACATGATCGAAGGTCACACCGATGACGAGCCGATCAAGAAGTCGAAGTTCGAGTCCAACCGCGAGTTGTCCTACGCCCGCGCCAAGGCGGTGCTCGACTTCCTCGTCTCCGACTGCAGCATCGAGGACGGGGACTGCGTGATCATGGCCTACGGCCCGCACAACCCGGTCGCCGGCGGCAAGTCGGACAAGGACAAGGCCAAGAACCGCCGCGTCGAGATCGTTGTCACCGCGCCCTGAGCGCAGCGACAACCGCTCTGACCCGAATCGACCTGTCAGGCTGCAGGTCGGTGCCCGCAGCGACCCGCCGCAAGGCGGGTCGCCTGCTTTCAGGAACGGAAAAATCTTCCAGGCGTTCAGTCGCGGGCACGTGCGCGTCGATCTTTGCGACCACGAGGCTGCGCGCACATGATCACCATGGAAGAACTGCTGTCGCTGATGGTGCGACAGGGCGGATCCGACCTGCACATTTCCACCAACTCCCCGCCGCGCATCCGCATCGACGGCGAGCTGCTGGCCGTGGATCACCCGCCGCTTTCGCCCGATGATTCGCGCCGGCTCGCGACCAGCGTCCTCACGAGCGAGCAGATCGCCAAGCTCGACCGCGACTGGGAACTCGACTGTTCGTTCGGGCTGGAGGGCTTCGGCCGCTTTCGCGCCAACGTGTTCTATCAGCAGGGCGCCGTCGCGGCCGTGATGCGATCGATTCCGCACGCCGTGCCCGACTTCGAGAAACTCGGCATGCCGCGGGCGGTCTGCGAGCGGATCTGCAACCTGCCGAGCGGCCTGGTGCTCGTCACCGGCGCCACCGGTTCGGGCAAGTCGACCTCGCTGGCGGCGATGATCGACCACATCAACAAGACGCAGGCCGGCCACATCGTCACGATCGAGGATCCGATCGAATTCACGCACCGACACAACCGCTGCTCAGTGACGCAGCGCGAGGTCGGCACCGACACGCACGGCTTTCACAACGCGCTGCGCAGCGTGCTGCGCCAAGACCCCGACATCGTGCTGGTGGGGGAATTGCGCGATCAGGAGACCATCGAGGCCGCACTGACTCTTGCGGAGACCGGCCACCTCACGTTCGGAACCCTGCACACCTCCGACTGCGTACAGACGATCAACCGCATCATCGACGTGTTCCCGGCGCACCAGCAGACCCAGATCCGCACGCAGCTTTCCTTCTCCCTTGAAGCGGTGTTCTGTCAGCAGCTGCTGCCGCATGCCTCGGGCCGCGGCCGCGTGCTGGGCGCGGAGATCATGCTGGCAAACTCGGCCGTTCGAGCGCTGATCCGCGACGGCAAAGGCCACCAGATCTACTCGCAGATCCAGACCGGTGCGCGTCTGGGCATGCGCACCATGGCGCAATCGCTCTCCGATCTGGTCAAGACCGGTCGCGTCACGATGCAGCACGCCGAGCGCGCGCTGGGTGATCCTTCCGAACTGCGTGCATTGGTCCGGGGGGCCGCGTGATGGTGCAGGTCTCCGTCAAGATCAAGCGCATCCTGATCGACTCCGGTCTGGTCAGCGAGAACGACTGGAACCATGCCCGCGACAAGGGCGGCAGCGTTCTCGACAGTCTGCTCAACGCAGGCACCCTGCAGGAAGACAGCCTGCTGGAGGCGGTCGGACGCTCTTCGAGCATCGCGCCGGTCGACATTGGTCGGATCACTCCGGATCCGCGTGCCCTCGAGGCGATCCCGCAGGAACTGTGTCGCGAGCGGCAGGTGCTGCCGCTGACGCGCAACGGCGACATACTGACGCTGGCGGTGGTCGATCCCTTCGATGTGCTGCTGCTGGATGATCTGCGCCGCCGCACGGGCTGCCAGATCCGCCAGCTGGTGACGCAGCCGGTCGCGCTGCAGCGTGCCTTCGAGCGCGTCTACCGCACGGGCGCTCAGCAAGTCGAGACGCTGCTGGGCGAGGTCAATGCAAACGCGGATCTCGAGGTCAAAGTCGAGACGGACAATGTGCAGGAACTCGGGGAGGTCGGCGCGGCCGCGACCAGCGAGGACGCTCCCGCCGTGCGGCTTGTCAATGCCGTGCTCGTCGAGGCGCTCAAGGTCAAGGCCAGCGACATACACATTGAGCCGGGCGAGAAGCAGGTGCGCGTGCGCTATCGCGTCGACGGAAACATGCGGCAGGCCATGGAGATGCCAAAGCAGATCCTGAACGCCTTCATCTCGCGTCTGAAGATCATGGCGCAGCTTGACATCGCCGAGCGATTCACGCCGCAGGACGGCAAGTTCCAGATCCGCTACGAAGGACGCACGATCGACCTGCGTCTTTCGATCCTGCCCGTGGTGGGCGGCGAAAAGGCGGTGATGCGCATCCTCGATGGAGGCAACCTCGCGCTCAAGCTTGAGACGATGGGCTACGAGGAACGTTCGCTGCAGGACATCCGCAGGGCCATCAACGCAGCCTACGGCATGATGCTCGTGACCGGTCCCACCGGTTCGGGCAAGTCCACGACGCTCTACTCCTGCGTGCACGAGGTCGCCACGCCCGATGTCAACGTGGTTACCGTCGAGGATCCGGTCGAATATCGCATGGACGGCATCAATCAGGTGCCGGTCAATCCCAAGCGCGGGCTGACCTTCGCCGGTGCGCTGCGCTCGATCCTGCGCCAGGACCCGGAGGTGGTTCTGGTGGGGGAAATCCGCGACACGGAGACCGCCGACATCGCGGTCAAGGCCGCATTGACTGGCCACTTGGTGCTCTCGACGCTGCACACCAACGATGCGCCCAGCACGATCACCCGCCTGATCGACATGGGCGTCGACCCGTTCATGGTGTCCAGCTCGCTGCTGTGCATCGGCGCGCAGCGTCTGGCCCGCAAGCTGTGCGAAGGCTGCCGCCAGCCGCTGGAACTTCCGGAGCGCGAACTTCTTTCCGTGGGCTACCTGCCGGCCGAGATCGAGGGTATCAAGCTCTTCAAGGCACGGCCCGAGGGCTGCCCGCGCTGCAACAACGGCTACAAGGGTCGCTTCGCGATCTTGGAGACGCTCTATCTCGACGACACGCTCAAGCGGATGATCGTCGAACGCCGATCGGTTCTGGAGATGAAGGCCCATGCGGTCGAAGCGGGAATGATCTCGCTGCGGCGCGTCGGTCTCCTCAACGCCATGCGCGGCCGGACCTCACTCGAGGAAGTGCTGCGCGTGACGCTCAACGACTGAAAGCGGCCGGTTCCGGCCGCAAGGACGGATCGGAATCGTGACCAGCTTCAAGTACGCAGCGAAGGCACCGGGCGGCAAGACCGTCGAAGGCACCATCCAGGCCGGCGACAAGGGCGAAGCTTTGGCCGAGCTGCGGCGTCAGAACCTCGTCGTCACGATGGTAGAGGAGCAGAAGCTGCGTGGCTTTCAGTTCTCGCTGGGCGGCAAGGGAGCAGGTCTGTTTGCCGGCGGCCCGTCGGCGACCAAGCAGGAACTGGTGATCTTCACGCGCCAGCTGGCGACGATGGTCGGCGCCGGTCTGGCGCTGCTGGAATCGCTGGAAGTTCTGGCCGAGCAGGCCGAGACGCCCGGCATGAAGAAGGCCGTGGGCGTGCTGGTGGAAGAGGTGCGTTCGGGCGTCGACCTCTCCGTGGCGATGGAGAAGTGCCCCAGAGCCTTTGATCCACTCTACATCAGCATGGTCCGTGCCGGCGAAGTGTCCGGCCAGATGGACATCATCCTGGAGCGTCTGGCGGACTATCAGGAAGCCAGCGAGAACCTGCGCCGAGAGATCCGCTCCGCAATGACCTATCCGTGCATCTCGATGGTGCTGGTGATCGGCATTACCTCGTTTCTGATGCTGGGTGTCGTGCCCGGATTCCGCTCCGTGTTCGACTCGATGGATACTGAGCTGCCTGCGATCACTCAGCTGACGCTCGACACGGCGGATTTCATGAAGTCCAACTGGGGACTGTGCTTCGGCGGTCTGTTCGGCCTGATCGCCGGCGCATTCCTCTTCGCCAAGACGGAGATGGGCGGGTGGTTCTTCGATCGGCTGGCGCTGCGCCTGCCGGTCTTCGGACCTCTGGTCCGCAAGGTCTGTCTGGCTCGTTTCTCGCGCACCTTCGCGACGTTGATCCGCTCTGGCGTTCCGATCATGTCAACGCTCGACATCGTGGCGGAGACTGCGGGCAACCGCGTCGTGTCGCGCGCCGTGCTCGACAGCCGCGAGAGCGTGCGCGGCGGCAACCTGCTTTCCGAGCCGCTTTCGCGCTCGAAGGTCTTCCCGCCGATGGTGGTGCGCATGATCGCGATCGGCGAGCGCACGGGATCGCTCGAAGCGCTGCTGGAGAAGATCGCCGAGTTCTACGACGCGCAGGTCAAGGCGGCCGTCAAGTCGCTCACCAGCATGATCGAGCCGCTGCTGATCACCGTGATGGGTGTCATCGTCGGAGGCGTCGTGATGTCGGTCTTCCTGCCGATCCTGGACATCGTCGGAAAGCTGGGCTCGCAGGGCGGCTGAGGTCCGGTTCCGGACTTGGGAAAGGCTTCGGCTTTTCCTCAAGGACCGGAAGCGGCGCTGCCGAAGAAACTCGCTGTCAACGCATACCCCCGGGCCGGACCCACGCGGGTCTGGACGGAGGAGAGGACGACCCCCGCAGGGGGGGAGTCCGGGAGCAAGGGAAGTGGGGCCTCAAGGCGGCCTCACGAGGGGTCAAAGAAGGAAAAACACATGATTCGTAGTCGCAAGAATTCAGGTTTCACGCTGATCGAACTGATGATCGTGGTGGCCATCATCGCCATCATCGCCTCGATCGCCATCCCGAAGCTGCTGGCCGCTCGCCTTTCGGCGAACGAAGCCGCTGCGGTCTCGACGCTGCGTTCGATCAGCTCGGCGCAGGCGCAGATCCAGAGCTCGGGCGCCATCGACACCGATGCCGACGGCTCGGGTGAGTATGGCTACTTCGCGGAACTGGCTGGCTCCGTGCCGATGCGCGTGAGCAACGCGGGCGCGGCTGCGGCCGGCGCTGCGGGCACCGACCTGCTCAACCCGGCGATCCTGCCCACGGCCTTCGGCACGGTTGCCAACGGCGTGGTCTCGCGCTCGGGCTACTTCTTCCAGATGTGGCTGCCGGACGGATCGTTCCAGGGCGTCTCGGAAGATGCCGCCGGCGGCAAGACGGCCGCTCCGTTCCCCGGCAGCAACGAAGGCGAGATCATGTGGGCCTGCTACGCTTGGCCGGCTGATGTCGGCGGCACGGGCAACCGCTGCTTCTTCGTGAACCAGGAAGGCGATCTGCTCCAGAGCCAGAACCGCCATGCCACGCCCTACACCGGCGATCCGACTGCGGGCGGCACGGCTCCTGACTACGGCGAGTGCTACAACGACCCGACCGACATGAGCTCGGGCCTGCGCATCGGCACCGCCGGTGGCAACGACACCACGATCTGGACGCCCGTCCAGTGACGAATCAAGCCTCGGTCTGCAGTCGACACCGTCGGCTGCGCTGACCGGGGGGGCAGCAGGTCGAGCCTGCTGTTGAACGCGGCGCCTGTCCGGCACTTGTCGGGCGGGCGTTGCGCTTTTTCTCAAGTGTCGAGCTCGCTCGGTGGCCCGCGCGTGCAGCGGATTGGCGAGTTGGGTTCCAGCCGCAGCTGCATGTCGGCCGATCAACTCCAGCGGCCTCGGAGGAGCAGTCAGAACATGCGCAAACAAACGAACACGGCCGGATTCACGCTGATTGAACTGATGATTGTCGTGGCGATCATCGCCATCATCGCTTCGATTGCGATCCCCAAGCTGCTGAGCGCGCGCCTTGCGGCCAACGAAGCCGCGGCGCTGGCGACGCTGCGCACCGTCAGCACCGCTCAGGCTCAGCTGCAGTCGAGCGGCGCGATCGACAGCGATGGCGACGGCTCCGGCGAGTACGGCTACTTCGCGGAACTCTCAGGCGCGGTGCCGCTGCGCGTCACGAACAACGGAACGCCGGCCGCCGGCGGTGCGGGCGATCTCCTAAATCCGGCGATCCTGCCGCAGGGCTTCGGCACCGTGCAGAACGGCCTGATCACGCGCTCGGGCTATCACTTCCGCATGTGGCTCCCCGATCTCGCCTGGGCCGGAGCACCCGAGGCTCTCACCGGGGGAGCGGACGCTGCGAACTTCCCGCACTCCGATCACAACGAGGTCGGCTGGTGCTGCTATACCTGGCCGGTGGAAGTCGGTAGCACGGGTACGCGCGCCTTCTTCATCTCGAGCGAAGGCGATCTCCTGAGCTGCAACAACCGTCAGGCCAACCGCTACACCGGCGATCCGGCAGGCGGCGGCTACGGTCCCTCATACGATGAGGCTTACGACACGGCGGGCATGATGAACTCCGGCCTGCGCACGGGCTCGGTCGGCGGCAACGACGGCACGCTCTGGTCGCTGGTCGACTGAGCTCCGCTCACCCGTAGCGGAACAGCGCCCGGGCGTTCGCGCTGGTCGTGTGCGCGAGCTCTTCAAAGGAGACACCGCGCAGACGCGCGATGCGATCGACGGTCTCACGCACGAACGCGGGCTCGTTGCGCTTGCCGCGCGTGGATTGCGGTGCGAGAAAGGGACAATCGGTCTCGACCAGCAGGCGGTCGGCCGGCACAGCCTGCGCCGCGGCGCGGTTGGCCTCATTGCGCGGATAGGTGACGACTCCGGAGAAGGAGATGTACAGGCCGCGCTCCAGATAGGGGGCCAGCTCCGGCACGCCCATGGAATAGCAGTGCATCACGGCGCGCAGGCCGGGATGTTCGGCCAGCGCTTCGACGAGGGACTCGTGCGCATCACGGCAGTGGATCACCAGCGGCTTGTCGAGCTCGCACGCCAGCGCCGCATGCCAGTGAAACGCCTCCAGCTGCACTTCGCGCGTTGAGTGCTGCTTGAACCAGTCCAGTCCGCTCTCACCGACGGCCACGCACTCGCTCTGCTGACAAAGCTCGCGGATGATGCTGCGCGCCCGCGCATCGCAGTCTTTGGCATCGTGGGGGTGAATCCCTGCGGTGGGGTGGACCCAGCTGCGCTCGCGCGCCAACGCGAAGGCCGCCCGCGAACTCTCCACATCCGTCCCGACCAGCACCATGCGCGAAACGCCTGCAGCCTGGGCGCGAGCGAAAACCTCCTCACGATCCGCGTCGAAGTCCGACCACCAGACATGCGCATGCGTGTCGGTGATCATCGGCTGCAGTTCTTGTCGAGCACGTCCTTGAGGAAGAACAGCATGTTGGTGTCACCCTCGCGATCGGCCACCTGCGTCAGGATCTGACAAGCGCTCTCGCGCGGCACCAGCTTCAGCAGGCTCTGCACCGCCATGCGGCGTAGATAGCCATCGCCGGTGGACTCGATCAGGATCGCGCTGATGGCCTGCTGGCTGAGGCGGCTTTCCGGGTGCAGACCCAGCGCCTTGACCGCCATCACGCGCGCGCTGGAGTCCATGTAGAGGTTCGTGGCGACATCCGCGAGCACCGGCACCGGATCCTTGCCGAGCTTGTCGCAGGCGATGATCCAGGAGCGCACAAGGAACTCCGCCGGCGGCAAAGTGGACTCATGCCGGCCCTTGCGCACGTACGGTTCCAGCACTTCGACCGCCCTGTCGGGATGCACCTCGGCAAACAGCAGCACCGCTTCGGTGCGCAGCGACAGTTCGGCGCCGTACTGGGTCACCAGATTCTCGAGCAGGGTGCGGGTGCCTTCGCGGTCGGCTCGCGCCGCGACCGTGATCAGGGCGCGTTCCACATCCTTGGAAAGCTTGGGGCTCGAATCCTGACGCAGCCGCGCGAGTGCCAACTGGCCCAGCGCAGGATCCGGGCCGGAGAGCTCGGCCAGCAGCGCCTGGCCATCGATGAAACGCTGGTCCGTGATGTTGCTGGTCACCGTCTCTGCGAGGGGGGTGAACAACTCGACCAGCCGGTCCAGCTTGGCGACGCGCTCAGCTTGCGCGGTGTTTGCAGCGGGGGAGGGCGCGGGATCCGGTTCGCAGCCCGCAAGGCTGGTCAGCACCAACAGCAGCAGTGTGCCTGCGAGCGGGGCGGACCGAGGGGTGTGCGCTTGCGCACACCCCGGCGATCGGGAGCCTGCGGTGGGGGGGCTGCAGTGGGGGGTATGCTTGGGCATGGAAGTTGATAAGCGACTTGCCCGGCATGGTAACGAAGCGCGGGGAGCCTCCCTGCCTCCGAAAACGGTGCCGAGTTCAAAAATCCTTGGCAACCTTCGGCAGTCGGACCCTATAGTGCGCACCCCCCAACCTCGTCTGGCATGCGCCCGAGGTACCCCCCCCGGTGGGGTGGCGGCTGCACTTCAGTCGTCCATCCTGCTTCGAAATAGCCTCCCCATCCTCACACTCCGCGTCCTCATGAGACACCTCGGACTGAGCGCCCTGGCCGCATCTTTGGCCCTGTTCCTCCCCGCCTGCAGCGGCGGTGGCAGCGACTCCTCCTCCTCCGGCGGCACCAGTGACATGTACATCCTGACCTGCTCGCTGGGCTGCCCCAGCGGCGTCGGTGGACAGGAAGTGCAGTGCACCCCGTTGAGCATCGCGCTCAACCAGGAGATCTCGATCACGTTCTCCCAGCCCGTGCAGGCCTCCTCGATCAACACCGAGACCTTCCGGCTGATCAACACCCTCACGGGTGCCGTACCGATCGGTACCCGACTGGTCGATCCCGCCAACCCGCGGCGCGTGATCTTCCGTCCCTCGCTCAGCTTCGACACGACGGGCAACCCGATCTACGGGTTCCAGCCGGGTGCTTCGTACTCGATCGAGGTGCCGGGAACCGGTCAGGATCTGACCGGGCCCTACATCAAGGGCACCAACGGCAAGCAGAACCAGAGCCGTCTCTCCTGCCAGATCTCGACTACCAGTTCGGCCGTGGACTACGTGCCGGGTGCTCCCAGCTGCTCGGTCTTCGTCGATGTGTTCAACACCACGACCAACACGGTCGTCCCCAACCAGCCTGCCAACGGCACCACCAACGTCTGGCGCAACTCGACGATTCGCTTCGAGTTCAACGACGTGATGAACCCCGTGACGCTGGCGAGCTCGCTGAACCAGCAAGCCACCAGTGCAACGGTCAAGGTTGACTTGGACGGCAATCTCGCCACGACAAGCGATCAAGCCACGCTGGCGGGAAGCTACATCGTCACGCTGGATCTCGCGAACCTGAAGACCATCATGACCTTCACGGCCACCGGCGGCATGCCCTCGGCCGGCGATCCGACCATCAACCCGCAGCCGCGCAAGGTCGTCGTGACCTTCCCCGGTGCGATGCAGGATCTGGCGGGCAACGGTCTTGCCAATCCCGGTCAGGTCTCGTTCGTGCCGGAAGTGCTCCCGCAGTCGCCGGTGGCGCTGCCGGATGCCAACGGCGAGCAGTTTGACAACGCCGCGCTGCAACAGACGGATCTCTCCGCCGCCACTTGGGGCAGCGGCCGTCTGACGCGCGGCTACGGTGGCGGATCGGGTCGTCTAGGACGCCTCGTTGTGTCCACGGGCGGGACGCTCACGCTCAGCACGACCAGCCAGACTTTCCCGATCGCCGGCCAAGAGCGCAGCCTGCTCGACAACAGCGACATCACCAGCTACACACCCGCCGATCCGGCCACCTGGCCCACGATCACGGTGACCAACGGGCAGTTCGAGTTCACTTCGCTGACCGTCGAACCCGGTGCGTCTCTGGCCTTCACGGGTGTCAATCCCGCACGAGTTCTCGTCCGCGGCCCGGTTGATATCCAGGGTGGAGGTCTGATCGACATCTCCGGTGCGGATTCGCCGGTCCACGGCTCGGCCAACACAATCGGCGGTGTCGGCGGTCAGGGTGGTCCCAATGCGGGCTCTGGTGGCAACGGTGCCACGCGCTTTGACAACGGAGGCCTGACGTCGCTGCTGAACTTCACAACCCCGAGTTCGCCGTACACCTGCGGCATCGATATCACGGGCACGGCTCCCAGCGCCGGCAACGATTACAACGGCCAGGCGGGCGGTGGCATCGGCGGCATCGGTGGCGGCTTCGGTGCTGCACCGGGGGCGCTGGTGCACCCCGGCTCCAATTTCCCCAACTCCAACGTGGCTCCGGCCTCGACCAACACCGGCCTTGCCTGGACGGCGACGCTGGACTCGGGCTGCGCAGTCCAGCAACCCGGGCGCGCGGGCGGTGGCGGCAGCTTCTCGTTGCTGGGGCAAGCGGGCGTTTCGGACACGCCCGACCTCGTGAACGAGCAGAGCGTTTCCAACGTTCCGACCAACAGCCTGCCGGGTACCCAGTACCCGCTGGAGCCAGCCGATCCCCAGAGCGGACACGTCAAGCGCAAGCTCGATGCCGATCTGGGCTACCTCGTGGGTGGATCCGGTGGCGCTGGCGGCGGCGGCAGCCTCTTCGGCACCAAGTCTTCCAACTTCACCTCGCCCTGCGGCGGCGGAAACGCCGTGATGACCGACTACTGGGACCACAGCGGCGCTGGCGGTGGCGGTGGCGGTGGTGCATTCCAACTGGTCTCCGGCACTCGCATCACGCTCTCCGGCAGCATCGATGCCGCGGGTGGTCACGGTGGCTCGGGTGACCCGGCCAACATCACCATCCCGGCTCCGCCGACGATCTCCCCGGATCGCGCCAAGTTCGCGGCCCCGGGTGGTGGCGGTTCGGGCGGTGCCGTCCGTCTGCAGGCTCCGGCGATCGACTTCGCCCAGCTGGCGGGTCGCGTCGACATCAGAGGCGGTGCCGGTGGCATCACGGACTTCAATGTGCTGCCCGGCGCCTCGGTGGACAACGCCATCGGTGGAGCGGGCAGCCCCGGTCTGATCCGCGTGGAGGATGGTCCTCCGGCGACCTTCACGCGCGCCTTGATCGCGCCGCTGGTGGCTCCGTTCAACTCGATCCTCGATCCTGAGTCCAAGGACTACGTCTCGGTGGGAGCGTGGGTGCTGCCGCGCAAGCGTCCGGAGAGCTTCACGGCTTCGGTTTCGTGCTGGCTGCAACCGCAGGGCAACTTCTTCCTGCTGCGCTTCAACCCCGACGATCTCGCGAATCCTGATCCGGCCCAGCGTTACGGCTGGAACATGGATGTCATCTACACCACGACGGGTGGAGATCTGTTGGTGAAGTACCGCGGACCGGATGCCAACTTCCCGATCTCAGGCTTCGATGACTTCGAGGAAGCGATCGGCAACCAGCTCAACCACGGACTGGCAGCGGGTCAAGGTTCCTACTTCGCCGTGCGCTTCCAAGGTGCCAAGTCGCTGACCAACATCAGCAACCAGCCCTGCGATGTGGTGCTCAACGGTGTGGGCCAGGAAATCCAGACCGGATCGCTGACCCCGTGGGTCAAGCACCCCTCCGATCTCAACCAATTCAGCCCGCGTCCCAACATGATCCGCTTCTGCATCGTGTTCGACATGGCGCTGGTGACCCCCAGTTCGACGCCCTCGCTGATCAAGGGCGTCACCAACCTCAAGATCAACGCGCTGCCGGATTGATTCGATCCTGCTGCGTGACGATTTCTCCTGCGGGGGCTGCCTTGTGCAGCCCTCGCGGCTTTTGCAGGCTGCGCGCATGAACCCTGAAGCCGACCTGCTCGTGCGCGCCGGATGGCTGGTGGAGCGGTCCGGTCTGGCGCACCGCGATGGAGGCCTGCTGCTGCGCGACGGCTGTGTTCACTCGGTTCTGCGCGAACCTCGCGAGCTCGATGCTCTGGAGCGAGCGCTCGGTGCGAGAACATTCGATGCCAGCGACTGCGTGGTGGCACCGGCGCTGGTCAACGCGCACGCACATCTGGAGCTGGGTGCGCTGCGCAGTGAGCTTTACCCCGGCACCGAGTTTTCGGCTTGGATCCGGCAACTGATCGGCGCACGCGCGGCGCTCAGGCCGCAGGCGCTGCAGGCCGGGCTGCACCTAGCCGCGCGTGAGCTCTTGCGCTCGGGAACCAGTCTCGTCGCGGACATCGACTCGCTGGGGCTTGAGGATCCAGAGCTGCCGCTGCGACGAGTGCGCTATGTCGAGGTTCTCGATGCGCAGGACCCGACGCGCAGTCCGGCGGCGCTGATACGGGCGCAGGGGCAACGCCACATCGCTCCCCATGCGCCGTACACGCTGCGCGTGGCCACGCTGCAGGAGCTGGGGCGACTGGCGGCCGCTCAGACGAGCTGGCTCTCGATTCACTGGGCCGAAACGCCCGAGGAAGAGCACTATCTGGAGGCCTGCGCCGGTCCGTTCGCCGCGTTCCTGCCAGCCAGTCCCGGTGGCCGTGGAGTTGAGCGGCTTGAGGTCGCGGGCCTGCTCGGTCCGCGCACCATGCTGGTGCACGGCAACGCCGCCACGCCTGCGGAGCGAATGCGCGTGGCTGCCTGCGGTGCCACGCTAGTGCACTGCCCGGGCACGCACCGCTGGTTTGACCGGCCGCGCTTCGCTTGGGCGGAATGGGAGGCGGCCGGGGTTGAGCTCGCTCTGGGCACGGACTCGCTGGCGAGCAATACCCACAGCTCCATGCGGCAGGAACTCGCCTGGCTGCGGCAGGATCAGCCGCAACTCGATCCTTGGCGGGCGCATGCTGCTGCCACGCTCGGCGGGGCGCGCGCGTTGGGGGAAGCCGGGCGTGCCGGCTGCCTCAGCGCAGGTGCGAATGCCGATGCCATCGTCCTGCGAGGGTTGCCTGGCTCCCATTCGGAGCTGGGCGAGTTCCTGTGCGATCCGGAACCGCTGCTGACAGAGTTCTGGATCGCGGGGCGCTCATGCAGGGAATTCCTGTGACTTTCGCGTTAGGCTTGGCTTTGTGGAAGCGGCCCAGATGACGAGTTCCCAGACACAGCGCAGCGAGCAGCAGCAGGCCCTCGAGCTCCTGCGCAGCGGCCGACGGTTTCTGCTCACAGGACACCAGCGTCCCGACGGTGACGTGCTGGGCGCGCAGACCGCACTGGGGAATCTGTTGCTCGCCATGGGGCGCGAAGTGGTGATCGTCAACCCGGATCCTGCGGAGCGGCGCTACGACTATCTCGAAGGACCGTTGCGCTTCGGGGCCTGGGACGGTGGCGCGCTGCCGGAACACGATGTCTGCGTGATGCTCGATTTCTCCGAGTTGTCGCGCACGGCGGGCATGGCGCCGCTGATTCAGTCCGCGCCGTCCAAGAAACTCGTGATCGATCATCACCTGCACCACGGTGCGGTCTGGTGGGACGCAGCGTATGTGGATGTGCGCGCCAGCGCCACGGGGCTGCTGGTGCATCGCATCGCACGTGAGCTGCGCGTGGCACTGCCAGGACCCGCAATGGTGGGGGTGTTCACCTCGCTCGTGACCGACACCGGCTGGTTCAAGTACTCCAACACCGATGCGGAAACGCTGCGCGTGGCGGGGGAAGCGCTGGAAACCGGTGTCCCCGCGTCGCTGATCTACGATCGGCTGTTCCAGCAGCGCGGCATGGCCCACACGCGTTTCGTGGCCCAGATCCTCGGCCGCACCGAGTACTTCGCCGACGGACGTCTTGCCGTGGTCGATCAGCCGCTGAGCGAACGCTTTGACACGGATGAGGTCGACAGCGATGAGGTGCTCGACATCCTGCGCTCGGTCAGGACGGTGGAGGTCGTGTTGTTCGTGCGCGAGCTGAGCCCCGCGAGCTGCAAGGTTTCCGCCCGCTCCAAGACAGACTATGACGTGAACCAGCTCGTCCGTCGTTTCGGAGGCGGTGGCCATCGCAAGGCCTCGGGCGCGACGCTTGCCATGCCGCTCGCCGAGGGCCGCGCCGCGCTGATTCAGGCCGCGCTGGAGGGCTTTGAGGGAGGCCGTGCTTGAGGATTGCGGTGATTTCGGACCTGCATTCCAACCGCCTGTCGCTGGAGGCTGTCTACAGCCACATCCAGTCGCAGGGCATCCAGACCATCTACTGCCTCGGTGATGTGGTGGGTTACGGACCCGAGCCGGAGTTCTGCGTCGACTTCGTGCGCGGCCACACGTCCCTCTGCCTGATGGGCAATCACGACGATGCGCTGTTCGGCGACTGCTCGGACTTCAATCCGCATGCGCGGGGCGCGATCGAGTTCACCCGCAGGCGCATGCAGCCGCGCTGGTACCATGGCGCGGAGCGCAAGGCGCGCTGGGAATACCTGCGCGAGCGCCCGCTGCGACATCAGGAAGGCCGATTCCTGTTCGTGCACGGCAGTCCGCGCGATCCGGTGCGCGAGTATGTGCTGTCAACGGACGGCTTCCTCAATCCCGAAAAGCTGCGCGCCATCTTTGACTGCTTCGAGGGCGTGTGTCTCGCGGGGCACACGCATCATCCCGGCCTGCACGACGAGAACTTCATGTTCCACGGGTTGGAGGGGCGCACGACGCTGACACTGCCTCTGCCAGCGGGCAAGCGCGCCTTCGTCAACGTCGGATCTACGGGCCAGCCGCGGGATGGTGACAATCGTGCCTGTTATGCGGTGCTCGAGGACGAGCAGGTCACCTGGCACCGCGTTCCGTACGACTACAAGAAAACCGCGCAGAAGATCCGCGACACGGGCGAATTGTCGGAAGTGCTCGCCCACCGCCTCTCGATGGGCAAGTAGGAACGCGGGCAAGTAGGAAACGACTGGCGGTTTCGGCCGGATTTCAGCGCCGCGTCGGCGTGAACGCGGCCTTGATGACATGCCCGAGAATCTGCGGGTTCTTGCGCATGCGGCGGATCGAGTAGGGCTTCCACTCGGGTCCGTAGGGCACGTAGATCCGCACGCAGTGGCCAGCTTCGCGCCAGCGTCGCCACAATTCCTCGCGCACGCCGAGCAGCACCTGGAACTCGTATTCCTCGCGACGGTACTGGTGTTTGCGCAGCACCTCGAGGCAGCGTTCGGCCAGACCCTCGTCGTGAGTCGCCAGCGAGATCTTCGCGCGCCGACGTGCGAGCTTCTCGACGCAATCGACATATGCCTTGCGGATCGGCTCGGGTTCGGTGTGCGCGATCGCCGCAGGTTCGAGATAGATTCCCTTGACCATGCGCACGGAGAGCGGACCGGGTGCGAGACGGTCGATGTCCTCAAGCGTGCGGAACAGGCGCGATTGCAGCACGATGCCGACATTGGCGTGCTGCTTGCGCAGGCGCTCGAACACCGCCAGCGTGCCGTCGGTGGTCGGTGCATCCTCCATCTCCACGCGCATCTCGATGCGGTGGCGGGCTGCATGGGCGGCGATCTTCGAGTAAAGCTCGAAGCACAATTCCGGCCGCATGGTCAGGCCGACGTGCGTGGGCTTCACCGACACGTAGCAGTCGAGCTGTTCCGCGGCGAGCACATCGCAGGCTGAGATGTAGTTCGCGGCCACCGAGCGGGCCTCGGCCTCGTCGCGCACGTTCTCGCCCAGCACATCGAGGATGCCGGGATGTCCGCGCTGGGCCAGCGCGCGCAGCCGCGCCATGGCATCGGAGAGTTCCTCACCCGCGATGTAGCGCGCGGCGAGCCGGCGCATGATCGGCTTGGGGATATGGGGCAGGATCGCGAGGACGGGCTTGGTGAGGATGGACATGGAGGTCTGGTGGCCGCGCGAGTCTAGCGTTGGCTTCCAGCCTCTGCGCTACCTACCATGAGGAGCATGACAGGCGAAGCGCAGGAGCCGCTGGTGGTCTTCTCCACCGCGCCCGATCCGGATGCAGCCGAGCGGCTGGCCCTCGGGCTCGTCGAGGCACGCCTCGCCGCCTGCGTCAACCTGCTGCCGGGGGCGACCAGCATCTATGCCTGGGAGGGAAGGATCGAGCGCGCCGCAGAGGTGCTGCTGGTGATCAAGACCACACAGGCGCGCTGGGAGGCGCTGCAGGCGCATCTGGCGGCCCATCATCCCTACAGCGTGCCGGAGTGCGTTGCGCTGCGCCCGGCGGGGGTGGAGGCGCGCTATCTGGCCTGGCTGCGCACGGAGTGCGCTCCATGAGAGTTCTTCTGCTGCTGCTGACCTTGTGGAGCGCAGCCTGTTCGCGCGAACGGCCGGGCCTGCCTCCTCGCCATCTGCTGATCGTCACGATCGAGAATCTGCGCGCGGATCACCTTTCCGCCTACGGCTATCCCAAGCCGACCGGCATGCTGCCGAGCGATCCCACGGCGCGCATGGAGGGCCGCGTCTTCGCGCTGGATGATCTTGCTGCGCAGGGCGTGGTCTTCGCGCAGGCCTTTGCGCCCTCCGAGCGCGCGCTGCCCTCGCTGGCAAGCTTGTTCACGGCGCGGGCGCCGATCTCGCTGGCCGTGCAGGATCAGCAATCGCGCGTACCGCGCTCGATGCCGCTGCTCGGTGAGCTGGCCTCGCGCTCGGGCATGCGCACGGTGGCCTTCGTGTCGTCGCGGACCGACCTGCTCGCCGGAGTGGGGCGCGGCTTTGAAACCGCACGTTGGGCGAGCAGCGACGAGGTGGCCTGCAGCATGCTGCGCGAGTGGCTGCGGCGCGATTTCGGCGATCACAGGCCCACGCTGCTGTGGCTGCATCTGTCGGGGCTCGCGCAGGCACCTGCCGATGTGCAGGGTTATGACGCCGCACTGGCGAGCCTCAACCGCCAACTGGCGGATGCGCTCGCGCTCGCGTTCGACTACCAGACACGCGGCACGGAGAGCACGGAGTTTCTCGCGCGCACCTGCTTTGTGATCGCGGGCACGAACGGACACGAGCTCGCGGGCGAATGCGCGCCTGGTACCTATCCTCACTCGGAAGCGGCCTTGCGGGTGCCGCTGATCCTGCGGCATCCCGACAGCCTCACGGGCGAGCGCGTGCTGAGCACGCCAGTGGAACTCGCCGATGTGCTGCCCACGCTGATCGACCTGTTCGGCTGGGAACGACCGCAGACCATGGAAGGCCATTCGCTGCTGGGTCTCACCGATTCACGCCGCCTCGGTGAGTATCCGGAGCGTGCGCTGATCACGCAGACCCGCGCGCGCGTTCTCACGGCGCGCACGCGCGCCTGGCGCATCGTCTGGAACCCCTGGCGTGCGCGCCTGCCCGAACAGGATCCGCTACGGGCGAGGCCGGAGGTGGAGCTGTATGCCGTCACCGGCAATCAGCTTGCGACGCAGGACACCGCCGGTCTGCAGCCGGAGGTGGTTGCGGATCTCCAGGCGCGCATGAAGGCCTGGGTGCTGGCACACCTGCCTGCGCCCGCGCTCCCGCTGGAGTCGGCGCGCTCACCGGAAACCAAGCCCTAGGGCGCAGGAATTTTTTTCCGCCGTGTTTTCGGGAAGCGACCGGGTTCCGGCGCTTGGGCCGGATCGCGTCCCGGTCGATGAAACCGCTGCGTCATGCTTTCTTTCGCTCTGGCACTCTTGCTCTCCGCGCAGGAACTGCGTGTGCCCCAACCGGCGCAGGTCGAGTGCTTCGCATTGGAAGGCCCCGAGAGCAGCAGCATCGGATGGTTGCGCCTTCTCGAACGCGAATTGGAGGGTGGTCGCGCGCTGGAGGCGGAGTGGACGCTGCTGCGCTCCGGACAGACTCCATGGGAGCTGCGCCATGTCGAGGAGCTCCGCGCGCACAACTGGCGGCTGGTCTGGCGCGAGCGCAGCGAGCTGGCGGGGCGCTCCCTGATACTGGAGCCGATGCCTGCGAGCGGCGATTGGCGTCTTGAAGTTGTGGAGCGTGAAGACCGAATCCAGCGGGCCCTCGATCTTGGTGCCGGGGGAGTCCTGCCGCTGGCGTTGCTGGAAATGTGCCGCCGCGGTGATCTCGCGGTGGGCACCCTGCGCGTGTTCGAGCCGCTGCAAGCCGGGTTTGTGGGCACACGGGTGCGCACCCGTTACTTCTGGCAGCACCCGGAGCGTCGAATCGTGGAATGGCAGCGCGATGCCGCCGAGCAGGGCATCACGCAGGACTGGTATTGGTGTTTCGAGGGCCGCTCGCTGGTCGGGTTCCGGCTGGGCCCGGCCCTGAGCGGCCGTCGCATCCAGCCGGAGGAGTGGCGCCTAGCCGTGGAATCGGCGCGGCGGCCGCTCGTGGCTGCATCCGGACGCTAGAGGATTTGCGAAGCCTTAGCGTGTCGTGGCGGGCCTGTCAGGTCCGGCGACGGTCCGCTTTTGGTACTTTGCACCACTGATGTTGTCCAACCGAGTGCTTGGCTGGGGCCTTCTGACTCTGGCGCTGATCCCCGCCGGCTGCCAGAGCCCCGAGGAGGCGCGCGATTCTGCCGACCGGGAGGTCTATCCGCTGGTGCTCGAGCGCCGAGCCAGCCTCGGTCTGGACGCGCCGCCCCTGTCGATCAACCCGGATCCCGACTCGCTGCGCGCCCGGCTCCTGCGCGGGGAATCCGGCCCGCAGGGGGCCCTGAGCCTCGTGCAGTGCCTCGAGATCGCGGCCGAGAACAATCGCGACTACGCCGGCCGCAAGGAGCGCCTTTACAACAGCGCTCTGGACCTGACGCTGGAGCGCTGGCGCTTCGGCTGGCGGGAGGAGTTCGACGGGCAGGCCTCCGTGCTGGGCACGGGCGATGAAGCCACGAGCGCCAGCGCCAGCGGCGGCTTCACGCTGACCAAGCTGTTCGGGTCCGGCGCCAACCTGGTGCTCGATCTGGGCGGCAATCTGGCGCGCTCGCTGACCTTCTCCGAGGACTGGGACCCGGTTTCAGACGTGGGCTTCTCGATCACGCAGCCGATCCTGCGCGGGTTCGGCTCCCAGATCGTGCGCGAGCCCCTGACGCAGGCCGAGCGCAATCTGGTCTACGAAGTGCGCGCCTTTGAGCGGTTCCGTCGCACCTTCGCCTACGACACCGCCTCGCGCTACTACAACCTGCTCGAGAGCTACCAGCGGCTTGCCAACCAGGAAGCCAACTTCACCTCGCTCCAGACGCTCACTCTGCGCAACGAGAAGCTGGCGGAGGCCGGCCGCCTTTCCGACATCGAGCTGGGGCAGGCACGGCAGAACGAGCTGAGCTCGCGCAACCAGCTGGTGATCTCGCGTGCCTCCCTGCAGTCGCAGCTGGATGACTTCAAGCTGTTCCTCGGTCTGCCGATCGAGTTCACGCTGGTGCTCGACCCGGCCGTGCTCGAATCGCTGGAGACCGGGGCTTCGGGCGATGTGCAGGAGCCGCTGGCCGTGTCGTACGCGCTCGCCAACCGGCTGGACCACGCCACGATCCTGCAGCAGTTCGAAGACCGCAAGCGCGCCGTGGCGATCGCCGCCGACCAGCTGCGCACCGGCCTGACCGTCTCGGGCGGCGCGGGCCTCACGAGCACGCCCGGCAAGCCGCTGGATCTCGACCTCGACAACGCAGACTGGTCGGCGACGCTGGCCTGGGATCTGCCGATCGACACCCTGCCCGAGCGCAACAGCTACCGCGAGTCGCTGATCAACCTGCAGGCGGCTGCACGCAACTGCGAACAGTCCTCCGACTCGATCACCGCGGACATCCGCGACGAGCTGCGAGTCACGCTCGCCAGCCGGGAGGCCTTTGAGATCCAGCGCCGCGCGGTGGAGCTCGCCGAGCGGCGCATCCAGAGCACGCGACTCAAGCTTGATGCGGGCCGCTCGACGACGCGCGACCTGCTGGAAGCTGAGAATGACCTGCTCGAAGCGCGCAACAACACGACCAGCGCGCTGATCGACTACACGCTCAACCGCTACGCGCTGTGGCGCGACCTGGAGATCCTGCGCGTCGACGAGCAGGGCATCCGCGGAGAACTGGAACTGCTCGCCCAGGCCCAGCCGGCCGTGGCGGAAGGAAAGAACTGATCATGGCCAAGCAATCGAACTCGAAGACCTGGATCGTGCTGGCACTCGTCCTGGGTGTTCCCGGGCTCTACCTCGGCGGCAAGGCCGCAGGCTGGTGGGCGCAGGAAGCCAAGGTGGAGATCAAGGGCGCCCGCGCGCGGCGCGGTGCGCTGACGATCTCGGTGGTGCAGCGCGGCAACCTTGCGGCTCGCGATGCCGTCAGCATCAAGAGTGAAATCGAAGGCCAGAGCACGATCATCCAGCTGATTCCCGAAGGCACGCAGGTCAAGGTGGGGGATGTGCTCTGCAAGCTCGACACCTCGGAGCTGGTCGATAAGCAGCTGGCGCAGGAGATCAGCGTTCAGAACGCCGAGGCCGCTTTCACGAAGGCCAAGGCTCAGTACGACATTCAGGCCAGCCAGAACAAGAGCGACATCGAGACGGCGGAACGCAAGCTGCAGTTCGCCAAGCTCGATCTCGAGAAGTACGAAAAGGGCGACTACGGCCAGAAGATCAAGGAATCGGACGACAAGATCCTGCTCGCCGAGCAGGAGCGCGCCCAGGCCGAGAACAACTTCAACTGGTCGCGCACGCTCGCCGACCAGGGCTTCCTCACCAAGACCGAGCTCGACGGCGACAGCATTCGGTTCCAGAGCTCGAACGTGAAGTACGAGCAGGCCAAGGTCGCCAAGTCGCTGCTCGAGCGCTACGACCACCCGCGCAAGCTCTCGGAACTGCAGGCCGATCTCAAAGAGGCCGAGCGCGGACTCGAGCGCGCGCACCTCAAGGCCACCAGCCTGATCGTCGACTACGAAGCGGGCCTGCGCTCCAGCGAGGCCAAGCTCAAGCTCGAGCGCGAAAAGCTCAACAAGTTCAACGATCAGATCGAGAAGAGCGTCATCAAGGCGCCCGCGGAGGGCATGGTCGTGTACGCGCGCATCGAGGGCGGCGGCCGCATGGGCGGCGAGGCTCCGATCCAGGAAGGCACGCAGATCCGCGAGCGGCAGGAAATCCTTCAGATCCCGCGCACCGGCGGAATGATCGCGGAAGCCAGCGTGCACGAGAGCGCGCTGAAGCAGGTCACAGCCGGCCTGCCCTGCAAGATCCAGGTCGACGCTCTGCCGGGCATGTTCTTTGACGGGGACGTGCAGTACGTCGCGATGCTGCCGGACAAGGCCAGTTGGTGGGCTAACCCCAATCAGCGTCTGTACAAGACTCAGGTCATCATCCGGCCGGCGGAAGACGCCTCGCCGGAAACGCTCAAGGCCTATGCGGAGATGCGCCCGGGCATGTCCTGCGGGATCGAGGTCTTTGCGGACACGGTCGCCGACTGCGTCCATGTGCCCGTGCAGTGCATCGTGATGCACCGCGGCGAGACGATCGCCTTCGTGATGGAGGGCAGCAAGCCTGTCCAGCGCAAGGTCAGGGTCGGACGCTCCAACGAGAAGTTCGTCGAGGTCGTGGAGGGCATCCAGGCTGATGAAGAGGTCCTGCTGGCTCCGCCGGCGGGCTTCGTGCCGCAGCCCGCGGATGAGAAGGCAAAGGATGTGCCGCAGGTCAATCCGCGCGCGAAGGCGGATGCTGCCGCTTCCGCGCCCGGTGGTGCCCAAGGTGCTCCGGCCGGTGCCGTTGCACCCGCTGCGGGCTCGCAGGCTCAACCTGCGAACGGTGCCGCAGCGCCGCAAGCTGGAGGCCAGTCGGCAGGCCAGAGTGGCGCCGCGGGTGGCGCCGCGGGTGGCGCCGCGGGTGAGCGTCAGCGCCGCAGCTTCGATCCGGCCAACATGCCGCCGGAAATGCGCGCGCGGTGGGAGGCGATGAGCCCGGAAGAACGCGAGCAGATGATGGAGCGCATGCGCTCCGGAGGCGGTCGCCGCAATCGGTCCGGCGGTGAAGGCGGTGGCGGCGGCGGTGGCGGAGGATGAGCCAGCCGATGCACGCCAGCGATCAGCGCGGCACGCCGGTTGTCGAGCTCAAGGAGGTCAGTCGGGTCTACCGCATGGGCGATCACGAAGTCCGTGCGCTCGATGCACTCTCATTCACGTTTCGCGCGGGCGAGTACTGGTCGATCATGGGCAGCTCCGGCTCGGGCAAGTCGACGCTGCTCAACATTCTGGGCTGCGTTGATCGTCCTAGCAGCGGCTCGTACAGGATTCGCGGCAACGAGGTCTCGACCCTGTCCGATGACGAGCTCTCCGAGATCCGCGGACATCACATCGGCTTCGTCTTTCAGTCCTACAACCTGATTCCGCAGCTCAACGTGCTCGAGAACATTCTGGTGCCCCTGTCCTACTGGGACGAGATGCCCGAGGACGCCGAGCAGCGGGCGCGCCAGCTCGCAGAGCGCGTGGGACTCGGCAAGCGCCTGGAGCACCGGCCTACGGAGCTTTCCGGCGGCCAGCAGCAGCGC
>SXGT01212693.1_pt1 | contig 59850 bp, 47 predicted proteins | sample 3176221 | NCBI WGS metagenome assembly SXGT01 (sample SAMN11356862, study PRJNA531348) | freshwater metagenome | isolation source: freshwater sample F1-120 | place: China: Fuxian Lake, Yuxi | collected 2017-12-25 | reverse complement strand
CCGGTGAGGACGATGCAGCGCACGTCCTGCTGGTCCACGTACAGCGAGTCCCACACCTGCTTCAGCTCCGCACCCATCTGGGTGTTGAGCGCGTTCGAGACGTCCGGGCGGTTCAGGCGCACAACCAGCACGTGCTCGGTGGGGTGCTCGAACGCCAGCGTCTCGCAGTTCGAGGGCAGGGGCAGGATGCTCAGGGTCGGTCTCCGGCGGGTGCGCACGAGGGCAGCGGTCCGGCCGGAAGCTACATGAGCCGCGCGCGCAGCGGCAAGGCCGGTGCGGTCGAGCCGATCCGATCAAGCCGATCCGGTCAAGCCGATCGGATCAAGCCGGGGCCGACAGCGGCCGCGGACCTCCCCTCGTCGTCACGGCGCTCAGCCATCGCGGTCGCGCACACGCCAGAAGTGCTCCATCTCCAGGTAGGTGAAGGAGGCCGACCAGGTGATGAGCACGAAGCCTGTCAGGGCCTCGGTGCCCGCGAGGAAGCGCACGGGCCCGTGCGGCGAGAGATCACCGAAGCCCACGGTGGTGAAGGTGGCGGCCGAGAGGTACACCGCGTCGAGCAGGCCGAGCGTGTCGATGCCTGCCACCGAGCCGAAGACCGGCCAGCGCAGCAGCACCCACATGGCCGCGCCGAAGATCCAGATCTCGACCACGTGCAGGGCCAGCACGGCATACACGCCATACAGCACCTTCCGCCGCTTCAGGGTCTGCATGCGTGCGAGGCGGCGCGAGAGCCAAACGAGGCCCTCGTAGTGCACCAGCACCACCAACGCGACGGTCATCGCGGTCGCCAGCACCACGATGAGGTTGATGTTCCAGTTGGCGTAGAGGCCGGTTGGCACGTGGCGGATCCAATGCTCGGGATCAGGGCGGGCCAGCATCCCACGGCTGCGCTGCGCTCGCCTATTGGCGCAGCACGAGCACGAAGGCCGCCCAGTTTTCCGGGTAGCGGCGCGCCGGTTCATCCGAACGGATCCAGTCCAGCTGCGTGGCGCGCAGCGCGGCGGCGGCATCGCGCTGTGGGTCCTGCAGCAGGCGTTCGTAGAAGCTCGTCATGAACGGCGCCGCGTACTCGTCGCCGATCTGCCAGAGCGAGCTCAGCACGTTGCGCGCACCGGCCGTGCGCAGCGCGCGCACCAGGCCGAGGCTGCCTTCCCAGTGCGCATCCACGCCGCGCGCCGTCTCGCAGGCGGAGAGCACCACCAGCTCGGTGCCCTCCAGGGCCAGGTCGAGCGCCTCCTCTGCGTACAGGATGCCGTCCTCGGCTGCGTCGTGTGCGCCAGGCGCGCGATTGGCACCCGCCAGCGCGATCCCGGACGCCACCAGTGGCAGGTGTGCCGACTCGGCGCCCTCCATGAAGAAGCCGTGGGTTGCCAGGTGCAGGTAGTCCGGCGCGGCGTCGAGCGCCTTCAGCGCCACTTCGCTTGCCCTGGCGTCGGTCCAGACTCGCGTGGGCAGGCCGAGTTCGCGCCAGCGCCTGTCCAGCGCCTCTGCTTCGCGACGCGAGCCCGGTAGCTGAACGTAGGTCTCCGCTGTCTCCGTCCTGGCAGCGCTCGTGCCGTAGTCCACGCCGCCGATCGCGAGCAGCGCATCACCCTCGTGGGTGCGCGCTGCCTGCAGCAGGTCACGCGCGCTGCCGAGCACGTGCAGGCGCTGACGTTCGACCCAGTAGCGGCCATCGCCGAGCACCAGCGCGTGAAAGGGCACGGCGTGCAGCGGGCCGTCGGGCACGAGGTACACGCGCTCGGCTACGGCGAGCAGCGGATCGAGCTCGCCGAACAGTGCGGCGTAGAGGCCGCGCGCGCCGGTGCGCGCGTCGTCGTCGATCAGCCGATTGATGTCGGCGGCATCGCGCACGGCATCGCGTGTCGCTGCGACCGGGCCGAGGTCGCGCACCGCCACGCGCCCGTCAGCCGCGATCACGGAAACCGCATAGCGTTCAGCCAACGGGCCGTCCGGCTGGAGCATGTCGCGATAGAGGCGCAGGTCCAGCAGCAGCGCACCGGCTGGCAATGCGGCTGAAATGCGGGCCGCGTCTGCGCTGGCGGCATGTTCCCGCGCCGTCCTGAACGCGTGGCTGTGCCGCGCCAGCGCAGCCTCGTCGGCCTCGAGCTGCAGCAGGGCCCTGTGCAGCGCATCGGCGCCGTCCGCACCCACGCCGTGGGCAGCGCGGGCTACGAAGGCGCGCCCGCGGCGCACGCGCTGGACTACGGTGAGCACGGATGGATCGCGCTCGTTGCGCGCGGCGTGCTCGACGATCGCGTCGGACTCGGCGCCAACGTACTTCGTGCGCGCAATCAGGTCCGCCGCGTAGCGAGCCGCGAGTGCCGGTGCCTGCATCGCGAGTGTCAGCACCAGGTCGACGAACCCTGCGTCCTCCCTGCCTATCGCGCGCAGGCGATCGGTGCCGCGTGCGCGGGCAGCCTCGTACTCCTCGCGGCTGCGCAGCAGCGGCTCCAGTGCCCGCAACGCGTGCAGGCTTTCCTGGTGGCGCGCCGCAGAGAGCAGCAGCCGTACCTGCTGACTGCGCAGGCGGAGACCTGCGGGATGCGTTGGTCCGAGCACGGTGTCGCTGCCTGCGATGGCAGCTGCGAGGAGCTGCGCTGCCTCGTCCGTGCGGCCCGGGCCACGCAGGATCGCCGCCAGCTGTGCCATTGTCGCGAGTGTGTCGGGATGGTTGTTGCCAAGGCTCGCGCGCCGCGCAGCGAGCACGCTGCGCTGGAGCGCCTCTGCGTCGCCCGCACGCCCCTGCCGCGCGAGGCTGTTCGCAAGTGTGGCCATGGCCGCGAGCGTCAGTGGATGCGTTGGCCCCAGCATGTGCCGCGCGTCGGCGATGCTGGTGTGTAGCAGTGCGTCTGCCTCGGTGGTGCGCGCCTGCGCGACCAGTGAAGCGGCAAGGTTGGCGCGCGCCGACAGCACCAGGGGGTGGGCGGGAGCCTGTATTGCCACACGTGCATCGACGACCTGCCGGAGTAGTGCCTCGGCGTCTTCGTGCCGGCCCTGTTCGTCGAGCACCGCCGCCAGGTTTTCCATGGATGCCAGCAGCGCCGGATCGCCGGCTGCCAGCGATGCGCGCTGGGCGGCGAGCACGCGCCGGTGCATGCGCTCGGCTTCCTCGTACTGCCCGCGCAGTGCGAGCACTGCTGCAAGGTTGTTCAGCGCGCGCAGGCTGTCCGGGGCCGTGGCTCCGAGCCGGCGTACATAGGCTGCGTGGTTGCTTCGCAGCAGCACCTCGGCATGCCGATAACGCCCCTCGCCCTGCAGCGCCTCCGCGAGGTTGTTGCGCGCCAGCAGCGTTTCGGGATCGTCCGGCTCGAGGGTGCGCATGCGCACGTCGAGCACGTGCTGGAAGTGCGGCTCGGCTTCGCGGTAGTGCCCTTCGGCCTGCAGCATCGCCGCCAGGTTGTTCTCCAGTGCGAGCGAATCGGCATGCTCGGTGCCGACGGCGTGATGCGCCATTGCGAGTGCTGCTCTGAGCACGCGCGCAGCAGCCTCGAAGTGGCCTGCCTCGTAGCGCGCAAGCGCGTCACGGTTGAGCGCCTCGTAGGGCGTCGCCGTGTCTGCTGCAAGCGCCTGTTCCGTGACCGTGGCGCTGGCGGCGCTCGCAGCGCAGGTGAGCGCGAGCATCGAACCGGCGAACACACCGCGCACGATCAGCGCGACGGTCGGACGATGATCACGCATGGCATCCCTCCCGGTGTCGTTCGTGCGCTGTGGGCCGATCCCGCATGCATGTCCCGAACGGCAGCGGTAGTCGCCGGCCGCGGCGCGCGCCGGGCCCTGGCAGCGTCCACGCTGCGCTCATTTGTCCACCCGTGCACTCGCGTATGCCTGCGCGGCTGCGTCCCAGGTCAGCACCGCGTGGCTGCGCGCGGCCATGATGTCGCGCCACAGGCGTTGCAGCGGCTCCGCTTCCGCCAGTGACGAACCGCCGGCTGCCTCGAACAGTCGATCCACGGCGCGGGCGCAGAGCCGCACCGCGAACGCCGTGTCGCGCAACACCCGCGCCTCGGCGAGGGCGTCGTGCTCGCCGCGGCGGCCGAGCGCGTCGCAGTCGTCTGCCGCACGCAGCAGCAGGAGTTCCGCCCCGTCGATCTCCGCGCTCGCCTCGGCCACGCGCAGGCGGGCGGCGGGGTCCTGCCGCTGCGATGCCATTCCTGCCATGGGCAGCGCGTGGCCTGCAGTACGCTCGATGAAGCGCGCGAGCGCAGCGCGGGCAGCGCCGAGCACGGGCGGCGCCAGCACCAGTGCCGCCACGGGCCGGAATGGCGCCCGGTACAGCGCTGCGCTGGGCAGGGCCTGGCCGGGCGCGGTGCGGCGGCTTACCTCGGCCATCCTCAGTACGCGCTGCCACGGCACGCGCACGGGTTCGCGCACCAGCAGGTCCTTGCTTCCCGTGCCCCGCAGGCCCATCACCTGCCAGCTCTCGTGGTCGATCGTCACGGCATTCGCAGGCAGCACGGCGATCACGCCCTGGGGCGCACCCTCGATCTCGACAATGCCACCCACCGCGAATGCGCCTGCGTGGTCTGCCCCCGAACCGAAGGGAAAGCGGCCGTGCACCAGCACGCCGTCGGCATTCGATTCGAACCGGGTGCGCGGCACGATGGATGCCGTGATGCGCACATCTGGCGTGACCCACAGCTCGGCCTGCCCGCGCGCGTCCAGCTGCGCGAGCATCCAGTTGTGGGCGCTCCACACGGCCAGGCACCAGCCCGTTGCCATGCAGCCCTCGGACGCCGCTGCCACCACCTCGCAGTGGTCGCGGATGCCACGCTCCGCGCCACCGAACGTCCGCGGCTGCAGCAGGCGATGGGCGCCGAGTGCCTGCAGTGTCGCAACGCTGGCGGCGGGCGCGCTGCGACTGCGCTCGGCATCCCCGGCACGTGCCGCGAACGCGGGCGCCTGCGTACGTAGTTCGGCAACGATGTCAGCGGTTGCTGGGATCGCGGGCATGGCATTGCCTCCGGGCAGGTGCTGGCCAGCCTCGATGCGGGCAAGACCGGATGTGGGGAACCTGGGAGCTTGCGCGCTGCCGGCTGCGTGATGGTGCGTCGAGGTTGCCCTGTGTGGGAAGCCTGCTGCCGGCGCGCCCAGCGCCACACGCCAACCCCTGCCGTGCAGTCGTCCCCTGCCGGTCCTTCCGCTGTCCGCGTGATGCCCGTAGTCTCCCGGCACGCCGTGCCACCCGTGCCGCCGCAGATCGGCGGCCGCGCACGCGCACCCATCAGCCGAACGATCCTTCCCGGGGGAATCCATGCCCAGCCACGCCGTGCTGCCTGGCAGCGATGACGACCTGCGCAACGCGCTGCTCGATGTGAACCTGCCCAACCTGCTGATGGTGCTCGTGCAGCTCAGCGGCGACGAGCGCTGGCTCGCAGCGCGATACGCGCCGAAGCCGATCGTCACGCCCGAGGGCAGCATGTTCCCGGACGACAGCGGCGACTATCCCGCCGATGTCGCGCAGGAAATCCGCGACGGCGCATTCACCGTGCTGCGCCGCGTGCGCGATGGCGAGCTGGCAGTGCCGCCACCGCCGTCGCTCGATCGCTTCACGCAACTGCTCACCTTCTCGGTGGCGGAGCCGGTGCCAAGCGACTACGCCGCGATGCTGCTCGAGGAGACCGGCATGGTTGACCGCGACGCGCAGTGGCGCGGCGTGGTGAACGAGGCGCGCAGGAAGCGGCCCACGGCACTCGAGCAGTTCAGCGTGGTCATCATCGGCGCCGGCATGTCCGGCCTCGGCATGGCCGCGAAGCTGAAAGACGCCGGCATTGCGTTCACGGTGCTGGAGAAGAACGAGGCCGTGGGCGGCACCTGGTTCGAGAACTCCTACCCGGACTGCGGCGTGGACACGCCCAACCACTTCTATTCCTATTCCTTCGAGCGCAACCCGAACTGGTCCGGCTACTTCTCCAAGCGCGATGAACTGCACGCCTACTTCGAACGCTGCGCGGACGATTTTGGCGTGCGTGATCGCATCCGCCTCGGCGTGGAGGTGAGCACGGCGATGTATGACGACGCGTCGCACACCTGGATCGTGCGCTTCACGGGCAAGGACGGCGTGGAGCACGCACTGCACGCGAATGCCGTGGTAAGCGCGGTGGGCCAGCTCAACCGCCCGTCGATGCCGGACATCGAGGGCCTGGGTGACTTCGCGGGCCCGATGTTCCACTCCGCGCGCTGGCGTGCGGACGTGGACCTCAGCGGCAAGCGCGTGGCCGTGATCGGCACGGGCTGCAGCGCGGTGCAGTTCCTGCCGAAGACAGCGGCGAAGGCCGGGCATGTCGATGTGTTCCAGCGCACGCCGCACTGGGTGTCGCCCGCGCGCGACTACTACCGCCCGGTGGAGGAAGGCCTGAAGTGGGCGCTGAACCACGTGCCCTACTACGCCGAATGGCACCGCGCGCGGATGATCTTCAGCTTCGCCGACCGCACCTGGCCCGTCGTGAACCTCGACCCCGCGTGGGGGAATCCGGAGCGTTCGATGAACCAGGCGAGCGAGGACATGCGCGGCGCGCTCACCGCCTACATCCAGAGCGAGCTTGGCAACAAGGCGCACCTGCACGAGAAATGCGTGCCGGACTATCCGGTGTGGGGCAAGCGCCTCATCGTGGACAACAACTGGTACCGCACGCTGGCGCGCGACAACGTGGATCTCGTGACCACCGGCATCCGCCGCGTCACGGCGAAGGGCGTGGAGACGGTGGACGGCACGCTGCACGAGGCAGACGTTCTGATCCTCGGCACCGGCTTCCGTTCGAACCTGTTCCTGTGGCCGATGGACGTCACCGGCCGTGGCGGCGCATCGCTCGCCAAGCAGTGGGGTGATTGCCCGGAAGCGTTCAAGGGCATCACCGTGCCGAACTTCCCGAACCTCTTCTGCCTGTATGGGCCGAACACGAACATCGTGCACGGCGGCAGCATCATCTATCAGGTGGAGTGCCAGATTCACTACGCCATGCAGTGCGTGGCCGCGATGCTGAACCAGGGCATCACCGCGCTCGAGGTGAAGGCGGGTGTGAACGCGCAGTACAACGAGGACGTGCAGCGGCGCAGCCGCCAGCTCGCGTGGGGCCATCCCGGCGTGCAGAGCTGGTACAAGAACAGCGCGGGCCGCGTGGTGAACAACTCACCGTTCAGCCTGCACGGCTACTGGGAAGTCACGCACGACCTCGACCTGGCGGATTACGACGTGGAGTTCGGCGGGCCGGGTGGGCGCGCGGTGGCTTAGCGCACGGGTAGGACGACAGAAACCGCACCACGTAGCTCGGCACGTGGTTTGCGATGCCCTCGAACTCGATGTCGCCGACGTGCCGTGCGTCCGGGGCGCCATCGAGCATCGGCAACACGCGCTGGGAGACCAGTACGTGCCAACCCTCGCCTCCGGGCACAACCGGCGCGCGAGGATGGTGATCGTGCGGATGGCGGCGAACTCGTAGCGATCCGCGAAGTCCACCGTCCCGCAGGTCGCGCATTGCCCGCGCGAGCGCGGGTGTCACGGCCTTTCGTGAGGGAGCTTCGGCAGGCACGGGGTCATCGAGCAGTACCAGTGCAGCTTCATGCCAGGCCGATGAAGTCCGATGCGGCGAGGGTGTGCGTACCCACCAACCGGATTTCCATGTCTTCCACGCCGTTGCCGTCGGCGTCTCCCAGCACGCGCGTGTAGCCCGGCGTCCCCACGTCGATGCGCAGCTCGCCGGCGACACCATGGAAGCCCGCGTTGCCGATGAACAGGAATCCCTGACTGCTGGCGACCAGCACGTTGGCGTCGATCGTGAGCAGGTCGATTCGATCGCTCCCCTCCTCGAAGTCCGTGATCAGGTCGAACCTGAGGCCAATGCCACTCTCGCTCCTCGCGTTGAAGTCGAACACGTCCGCGCCATCCCCGCCGGTCAGCACGTCCTTGCCGGCGCCGCCCACCAGCACGTCGTTGCCTGCCGAACCCACAATGGTGTCGTCGCCGGCTAGCCCGTCGATACGGGCGATGCCTAGCAGCTGCGCACCGCTGAGGTCGATCGTGTTCGCGCCGCTGGCGCCCAGGATCGCGACGCCCGCGAACCCGCCGCCGTCCACCCGCTCGATTCCCGACACGTTGCCCCACACGATGGTCGAACCGACGGCGCGTGCCTGCAGGGTGTCCATGCCACCGTCGCCGTGAAACTGGTCCAGGCTGGTTGCGCTGAACTGCAGCGTGTCGTCGCCTTCGCCGCCGCGCAGCACATCCGTTCCGCTGTTGCCGAACAGGATGTCGTTGCCTGCGGAGCCGATCAGCGTGTCGTTGCCGGCACCGCCGTCGATCAACGCGATGCTGGCGAGGGTGATGCGGCTGAAGTCGAGCGAGTCGGCAGCGGCGGTGGCGACGATGCGCACGTTGAGGTAGCCAATGCCACGGATGGCCTCGATGCCTGCGATGCCGCCTATCCCGACCACTGCGTTGTCCGCGCTCGCCTCGATCGCGTCGCTTCCATTGCCGCCGTCGAACACGTCGGTGCCGGTGCCCGTGCCGATCAGGAACACATCGTCACCTTCGCCGCCCTGCAGCGAGTCGTTGCCGCTGCCACCCAGGATGACGTCATTGCCCCCGTGGCCAACGAGCGCATCGTTGCCGCTGCCCCCCAGGATGCGGTCGTTGCCGGTGCTGCCGATGATCTGGTCGTTGCCGCCGGAGGCATCGATCTGCGTGACGCCCGTGAGCGTGACGGTGCGGAAGTCCAGTTGGTCCGCCACGCCACTTCCGCGCACCTGCACCCCGCCGAATCCGTTTGCAACGATGGACTCGACGTCCTGCAGCGAAGTGAGCCCGATGATCGTCCCCGGGCCCAGCGCGCGAATCTCGTCGAAGCCGGCGCCGCCATCCACCGCGTCGAAGCCGTCACCGGAGCCGAGGTAGGTGAGCACGTCGTCGCCACCCCCGGCCTGCAGCGTGTCGTTGCCGGCGTTGCCGCGGATGATGTCGTTTCCGTCGCGGGTGCTGATGACGTCTGCGCCGGCGCGGCCATCCACGATGTGGTGATCCGCAGTTGCGGCGGTGAACGTGTCTGCAAACGTCGTCAGCGTGCGCGTGATCGTGGTCGGCGCACCTGTCACCGCAACCACGAACATGCGGTCGGCGGACGAGCCGTCACTGCTGCTCGCGCGCACGGTGATGTCGTGTGTGGTGTCGACCTGGGCGTCGACAGCGCCTGCCAGTGTGACGATGCCGCTGTTGTTGCCGATCGCAAAGCGACCGCCTGCGTCGTCGAGCAGCGTGTAGGTGACCACGTTGTTCGTGGCATCCAGGTCCTGCGCGTGCGCGGTGATGCCCACCGCAGTCCCCATGGCTGCGTGATCGTCGATGCTCCCGCCGGCTGCGCCGTCGGTGTCGGCTGGCGCGCTGGCGGCGAACTCGTTCACGTCGCGCACATGCACTGCAAAGCTGCGCTCGAGTGTGAGGCCGCCCGCGTCGGTCACCTGCACCGTCACCTCGTGCGATTCCATGGCCTCGCGGTCCAGCAGTGCGCCCGCGAGTACGCTGAGAACGCCTGTGCCGGCTGCGATCGCGAACCTCCCGCCGGCATCGTCCAGCAACGTGAAGGTGGCGGTGTCTCCGGCAACCGGATCGATCGCCGACAGTACGCCGACGACGCTGCCATCCGGCACGTTCTCGAACACCTCGTCGCCCGCAAGTGACAGGGCGCTCGGTGCGCGATTCGCCTGCTGCACGGAGATCGCGAGCGACTGCAGGTCGGCCGCCAGGCCGTCGCTTGCGACCAGCAGCAGTTCGTACACGCCATCGTGGTCGGCGTCGTCCAGCGCTCCTGCCTCCGGCGCGGTGACGAAGTGCAGCGATTGGTCTGCACGCACCTCGAAGAGCGCCGCGTCCTCACCGGCCAGCACGAACTCGATCGCCTGCCCCGCATCGGCGTCCTGCGCCGTGAGGGTGGCGACCTGTGTGGTGCCGCTGTCGATGGTCACGCTCGCACTCTCGCCTCCGCCGTTGGAGGTGATCACCGGCGCGTCATTGAAGTCCACGGACAGCGTGACGTAGCTCGCCTGCACCCCATCGGTCGCGGGATCCGCGTCCACGAGCCGGGCATTGCTGCCGGTGGCGGACACATTGAGCAGCAGCGCATCGTTCGTCACGACCAGGTGGTCCTGGGTCAGCGCAGTCGCAAAGCCCGCCTGGTCGATGATCGTGACGCCGAGGATGTGCGAAAGCGCACCGCCAAGGTCGCTGAGGCGTACGCCGTTGAACGGGTGCGAGGCGACAGGCGCAAAATTGACGCCAGGGCCGCCGAAGACTGCGGGATCCAGCGGGAACTCGATGCGCACGGTGGTGCTGCCGACGTCGATCCGTGCCAGCCCGAACTGTCCGTTGCCGATGTCCTGCTCGCTCGCGTCCGGCAGGTTCACGAACTCCACGGCGCCATCGCTTGCGTCCACGATGGCGGACTGCGATGCGCCTGCGGCGGCGATGAGCGTGTTCGGGGTGCCGCCGAACACGTATTCCGCGCGCACCAGCTGGCCAGCGAACGAGTTGGCCAGCAACGGTGGCAGGTCGAAGACATCCGTAACCGTCACCGCGATGTCCTGCCGCGCGCTCCCGCCGGCCCCATCGCTTACGCGGACCGTGACAAGGTAGGTGTTGTCGCCATTTGCGTCCGCAGGCGCCTCGAAGTCCGGCGCGTTCACGAAGCGCAGCGCGCCGGTCAGTGCGTCGATGCTGAATGCCGTGCCGTCGGCACCGCCCGCGTCCGCGAGTGCCACGATGCTGTAGGTGAGCACCTGTACCGGCAGATCGTCGTCATGCGCCGCGATAGTTGCCACGACGAGCGTGTTCTCGGGGATGTCGAACATGGACGCGCTGTCGATCACCGGCGCGGTGTTGCCCGCCGGCGACGGCACGAAGGTGACGTCCACCCAGTAGTTCGTGGCGAGGAACGACTGTGTCGGGAACACCGTCGACGCGCTCACCGCGAACACGCCATTGCCCTGCGCAGCAGTTGATGCCGGCGCGGTCAGGTAGTCGAATGGGCCGGTGTGCGAGTTGTCGAAGAATCCATTGCTGCCGATGTAGAACTCGGCGTTGTGATAGGAGGCGATGTAGGAGGTGTTCGCCTCGATCGTCGCCGGCGTCGTGAATTGCGCGCTGCGCCAGCCGCTCTCTCCCGGCTGCGACACGAAGGTCGCGCTTGCGATGAGCGTGCCGTCGGCGGACCACAGGTTGCCGACGAGCACGTCCTCGTCGTCTGCGTCCTGCGGCGCGCGGTAGTAGCGGATCGCCGTGATGGTGCCGCTGGTGCTGGCGCTGAAGCTGACGCCGAGTTCGTAGCCGCCCGGCGTGTCGCTGAACACGCTGGCTGCGGGCGGTGCCGATGGGTCGAACAGGTGGAACTCGGTCGGCGGGGGTGCCGGCAGGACCTCGATCATCAGCGTTGCGAGCTGCTGCCCGTCGAACGTCAGGTTCACGCTGTCGTCGATTGGCCGTGCCAGCAGCACGTGCGGACCCACGCCGGTCGCGACCCAGTCGTACTGCCAGCTCGTCGTGCCGCTGGCCACACGCCAGCTCGCGCCGCCGTCGGTGGACACCTCGACGGCGGCCACGATGCCATCGTCTTCGGTCTGCGGCGTGCCGTTGGCATCCACCGCGATGCCGCGCAGCGTCACCAGCTGCCCTGCCTGCACTTGCGTGATTCCGCCATCGACGGTGAGCGTGGTGGTGGCTGCGATGGTGTCGCCGGACACGCTGGACACGAGGTCGCCCTGCAATGAACCCGCAAACACGCCCATGTCTGCCAGCACGTTCACCGACAGCTGCTGAACGTTGCGGTTGACCAGGCTGCCCCCGTAGGGCGAGGCGTCGTGCTCGTTGCTGAGGCCCCAGGTCCAGAACACGGTTCCCGCACCGAACACCAGCGCGCCGCTGTCGTCGCGATAGAGGCTGAGGTTGTGTGTGAGCGTGCCGGGTTGCGTGGTGTTGCCGAAGTCCGTGAGCACGGCGTTCCACGGCACGGTCGTGGATGACAGCTTGATCTGCCCTTGCGGACGGAACTCGCTGTAGGCGCCGGTATCGGGCGCGATGTCCCATTCGTAGCCGAGGATGCCGGTGGGCAGCGTGATGCTGCCGTCGGCCGCGAGGTCGGCGTGGCGCCAGAGCTGCAGTTGCGCCTGTGCGGCCGTGACCTCGATGCCGGCCTGCTGGCCATTGCCATCGGCGGCGAAGATGGTGCCGGTGAGCGCGTTCTCCGGCCGCCCACCGCCGGTGGCGGTGAGTGGGTTGCCGCGTGGGTCGCGCCACGTGCCGGTCCACTCGTTGCTTGTCGGGTCCAGGTCGATCACTGCAGCCGGCGAGGCGCTCGCCCACGTCTCCTTGTAGCCGACGAGCGTGCGGTAGGCGGTGGGCGAGCCGTCGGTGGTGACGAGGCTCGCGTCGAATCGCACCTTCCAGTACACCTCGTTGCCGCTCCAGAAGAGCAGGTTCACGCCGGCGTCGCGCGCGGCCTCGACGTTGGCGCGCTGGCCACCGGACCAGTACTCGTCGTGCCCCACCGAGAGAAATGCGCGGTGGCCGAGCAGCGCTTCCGCGCCAAGCCTGTCCGTGTCCACGCCGGCGATGTACGACACGTCGTAGCCGTTCTGCTCCAGCCAGCTGATTGCCGCGTATTCGGCGCCGAACAGGTAGTCCTGCGCGCCCGCGGCGACGCCACCGCCGTCGCGCGTGGTGACTGGCCGGTTGTAGCTCACGGCGAGGGCGCGCCCGGAACCGAAGCCGGGGGCTACCACGTCGGTGTCACCGCCGTAGAAGTTCGCGCCAATCGCGCCGTTGTTTCCGCCCCAGCCGGTGTAGGCCTGCCACGTGGTGTCCGAGGTCTGGAACACGATGTCGCTTGGCGGGCCATCGTCGGCGCGCACGACGAACGGGATCTGGTTCGTGCCACCTGGCTCGTCGTCGCGCACCAGCTTCGCGAGGTACACGCCAGACACTGCGTCGGCGGGGACGGCCCAGGTGGCCGAGATCGCCCAGTTGCCTGCGTCCACAAGCCCCGTCGTCGCATCGCGCACTGGTGCGGCCTGTGCGCCACCGTCGGCGACGTGGATCATATGTACCAGGCGCGCACCGTCGCCGCCGTAGTAGCCGAGTCGGTAGATCTCGATGCTGTACCCGACGGTGCTGCCGGGTTCAACGTTGACGTTGACCTTGAAGGAGACGGGCGTTCCGCGGTCGATGCTGATGTCGGTGGCGAAGCCTTCGATCCGGTCAGTGCTGGCCGCGTCCCACACCGATCGCGGGGTGACGCCGTCGGTCCTTGCATTCTCCAGGACGATCAAGTTGTCCGGCATGTTCAATTCCCTCTGTGTGGACTATCACGCCCTGATTACTCCAGCTGGCCGATCACTGGCCGCACCGAGAAAAAACTCCCAGCGCAGCGCTGTGTCAAGCACTCTCTCGTCGCCCGGAGTCTCGGATGTCCGACGGCGGCTAATCCTTGGGAGTGGGTGTGTGCCTGGCGCAGGTCATGGTGGCGCTGCGGCCGCGTGATGGCACGATGTGTGTGCAGCCGGCAGAACGGTCGCACCAGCCCCACGCTCCAGGACACCACCCCATGACCACCGCCCAGCGCCGGCTCCGATTCGGCATGTTCCTCGCGCCCTTCCATCGGCTCGGCGAGAACCCCACGCTGTCGATGGAGCGCAACATGCGCCTCATCGAGCACCTCGATGCGCTCGGCCTGGACGAGGTGTGGATCGGCGAGCACCACAGCTTCGCGCGCGAGCTCATCGCGGATCCGGTGGTGTTCCTCGCCGCCGCGGCGGCACGCACGCGGCAGATCCGGCTCGGCACGGGCGTCACCAGCCTGCCCTACCACCATCCGTTCATGGTGGCGGACCGCATGCTGCAGGTGGACCACATGACGCGCGGCCGCGCCATGCTGGGCTGCGGCCCGGGCGCGCTGGTCTCTGACGCCTACATGATGGGGATAGACCCGAAGGATCAGCGTCGGCGCATGAACGAATCGCTGGGCGCCATCATGCGGCTGCTGCGTGGCGAGACCGTGAGCATGCAGACCGACTGGTTCACGCTGCGCGAGGCCCGCCTGCAGATGGCGAGCTTCAGCGTGCCGCACCTGCCGGTGTCGGTGGCCACATCGTTCACGCCCAGCGGTGCGATGGCGGCGGGAGAGCACGGCACGGGCCTACTCTCCGTCGCTGGCGCCGATCATGAGGCCTTCGAGCGCACCTGGGGCTGGGTGGAGGAAGCGGCTGCGAAGAGCGGGCGCGCGGTCGATCGCGCGCAGTGGAGCGTGGTGGTGCCCATGCATCTCGCGCACAGCCGCAAGGAGGCGCTGGACGACATCCGCGAGGGCTATGCGCGCCGTGCCTATGTGGGCGACCGGCTGAACATGCAGGTGCCCGAGTCGCCGAGCGTGCTTGGGCTGCCCTCCGGTTCGCTCGAGGCGCAGGTCGAGCGCGGTTCCATCATCGTCGGCACGCCGGACGACGCGATTGCCCAGATCCGCGTGATCATCGAACGCTCCGGCGGCATCGGCGGCGTGCTCACCCTCGCCCACGAATGGACGAGCACGGCGAAGACCGTGGAAAGCTACGAATTGCTCGCGCGCTACGTGATGCCGCATTTCCAGGGCCAGATGGAGGTGCTGACGGCGAACCGCGACTGGATCGAGACCAACGGTGCTGCGGTGTTCGGCGGCATGGTGGGCGCGATGGCGAAGGCCTTCACCGACGCCGGCAAGGACGTGCCCGAGGCACTGCGGCGGAAGTGACAAGCCACTGGCTGCTGCCTGACGTCGGTACATTGCCTACCATCGCGCCATCCGGAGGGAGTTCAACGCCATGCCTGCGAACACGTCGCCCCTGGGCGAGCAGGAGATCCAGCAGTTCAGGCGCCTCGGCTACCTCGTCGTGCCCGGGTTCATCACCGATGAACAGGCGCGGCGCGTGGAGGCCGATGTCGATCGCTACGCGGTAGAGCAGCCGAAGTTCGACGGCCGCAACGTGGCGCAATACGACGCGCTCTGCGAGCTCATCGTGCACCCGCAGACGCTCGCGATCGTCGACCAGCTGACGGGCGAGCACGGCTTCACCTTCCATCACCTTCACGCGGCGCTGCATCCGCCCGGCATGCCGGGCATCGGCTGGCACCACGACTACGAACAGGTGCCGCAGACCAATCGCGCCCACACCCAGGTGCACGTGCTGCACTACCTCAACGGGCTGGACGGCAGCATCGGCGACTTCGTGCTGCTGCCGAAGAGTCACCGCGCCGTGATGCGGCGGGATGCGTTCTTCTACTTCGGCACCGAATCCCTGCCCGGCGAGGTGGTGCTGGACAGCCTGCCGCGTGGCAGCACGCTGTTCTGCCATTCGGCGCTCGTGCACGCGCGGCGGTCGAAGCCAGGTGGCGGCGAGCGCTCGCGCTACTTCATCGACATCGCGTTCATGGAGCTGTTCGGGGACGTTGCGGGTGCGCAGTGGCCGTCCTACGGGCGCGAAGGCTGGCAGGACATGCTGGCCCGGCTCGATGCGAAGCTGCACCAGGCCGATCGACCACAGCTGTTCGACGCGAGCAGGTTCTTCGACATCGCGGACGCGAACGCACGGCTTGCGGGCTTGCAGGGCAGCATGGCATTGCTGCTTCCCGAGCCGGATCCGGCGTTGCGGCCCGTGTCCGGCCGCATCCCGATCGTGTAGCGCGCGCACGCCACGAGATTCAGGCCACGAGATGCAGGCCACGAGATCGAAGAGCAAGGAGGACAACGCATGAGCGCGCGCGAGGCACTGCCCGCACTCGATGGCGACGTCGAAGTAGATGCGTCGGAGATCACGCGCTTCGCGCGCGACGGCTTCGCGTGCATCCGCGGGCTCGCGACGCCGGCCGAGGTCGCCGCCTTCCGCCCGCACATCGTCGAGGCTGCGCTCGCACACGCCTACGACAAGCGCCCGCTCGCGGAGCGTGGCACCTACGGCAAGGCCTTCCTGCAGAGCACCAACCTCTGGCGCCACGATACTCGCATCGCCCGCTTCACGCTGGCCCGCCGCTTCGCCCGCGCGGCGGCGCACCTGCTCGGCGTGCCCGCGGTGCGCGTGTATCACGACCAGGCGCTGTTCAAGGAGTCGGGCGGCGGCATCACGCCGTGGCACCAGGACCAGACCTACTGGCCGCTGGCGACCGATCGCACGATCACGCTGTGGATGCCCCTCGTGGACGTGCCGGACGAAGTGGGCTCCATGCACTTCGTGCCCGGCACGTCGCGCGCGGGCGCGCTGAGCCTGCCCGGCATCAGCGGCTCCACCCAGCGTTTCTTCGATGCACTGATCGCCGAGCGCGGCTGGCAACCGCACACGTTCGGCGCCATGCGGGCGGGTGACGCGACCTTCCACGCCGGCTGGACGCTGCATGGTGCGGGCGCAAATCCGGGCGGGCTGCTGCGCGAGGTGATGACGATCATCTACTACGCGGATGGCGCCCGCGTGGTCGACGAGCCCACGCAGACCCAAATGCACGACCTGCAGGCCTGGCTGCCGGGCTGCGTGCCCGGCGGCATCGCGGCGAGCGAGATCAATCCTCGGCCCGCATGATGGGGCCGTGATCGCACGTCGGCACGTCGGTTGACGCATTCAGGCAGCGGGCTGGGCGCCGGCCTTGCGCGTGAGCAGGTACAGCAGCGGGCCGAACGAACCGATGCTCAGCGTGATGACGAGCCAGGGCCATGGGTTGCGTCCTGTCGCCTTTGCATCGCCCCACATCCAGGCCAGGAACAGTGCGAGCGCGATGGCGAGGTCCAGGAAGACCTGCATCCCTGCCGTGGTCGACAATGCGACCTGGAACAGGCCGATGAGGCCGTGTTCGGCCAGTGCAATCGCTGTGAGCGCGCCGAGGGCGATGAGCATGACGATGAGCAGGATGCGTTGCATGGCGAGGACCTCGATGGATGGTGCGCGCAGTGTCCACGTGTGGCGCACGCTGCGAAATTACCTGTGAGGTCGTCGCAGCACTGGCGAGCGCCCCATCACCAACGGTGCCGTGGTGGTGCGATAGGTGCCGAGCACCGGATGCGCGATGTCCTCGACGAATCCGTTGGCGACCGCGCCGAGATCGTCCATCGCCTCGGTCGGCAGGTGGTAGCGGCTGCAGGGACCGCCCGCGGTGCGGAAGTGCGTAAGCCAGTGTTCAGTCGTCTGCGAGCGCAGCAGTGTTTCTGCCTGGGCGACGATCGCGTTCCATGTCGGGCTGCGGTACGCGATGCTTGCCGCGCGTGGGTCCGGCAGCCCGGTGACCCTGTAGAAGCCGCCGATCAGTGATGGGCTCAGCGCGCCGATCGCGATCATCGCGTCCGCAGTGAGGTAGTACCGAAATGTCTGGTCGACGTTGTCACCGGCCGGCAGCACGCGGCTCTCGTACAGCGCGCGCTGGTCGTCGAAGCTCGCGTCTGCCGCGCGCAGCAGCGCGAGGTCTTCGTGGAACTCGTCCAGCTGCTCACGATCGTGGTCCTCGAAGCGGCTGGACATCGGCATGGCAGGTGATGAACGACACGCCGGACAGCGCCTGTACCAGCACGTCGTAGCCACCTTCATCGCGGTCTGGCCCCTCCGCGCCAAGCGCGCGGTGCTCGAGGTAGATCACGCGAGGGTTCGGCGCAGCCACGTGCTCGTAGGCGAGGCCGTAGCGCTCGAGGTCCGGGCCCTTGAATGCGCACAGCACCACGTCGGCGGTGCGCAGCAATGCGTCGCGGGCGGCGTGGGTGGGGGGGTCGCCGAGATCCAGCACCACGCTGCGCTTGCCGGGGTTCGCCACGGCGTAGGCGCGGCCCTCGCGCAGGCCGGGGAAGGGCCCGAGCGTGCGTGCGGCGTCCCCTGCAGGGGGTTCGACCTTGATCACCTCGGCACCCATCGCCGCGAGCATCCGGCCGCAGCTTGGAGTGGCAATGTTCTGGGCGAACTCGAGCACGCGCATGCCCGCGAGGGCGCCTGCAAGGTCCGAGCGGGCAGCGGATTCTCCAGCGGGGTTGTCCTGGGTCGGCTTCGTCTGGGTCGGCTTCTTCTTAAACCGCCGTGAACGCCGAGTGTGTGTTCTGGGCTGGGCGAATTCCTGCCAAGACCGCAGGGATCGGGGTTAGATTCCGCGCCTCCACCTGCAGTCCCGCCGCTCGCCCCATGGCCAAGAACCCGGACCAGACCCTCGGCTTGCCCGCGGCCGCGAATGCCGAGGCCAGCGCCCGCGACTTTCTTGCGCAGATCTTCCCGCATCTCGGGGCCGGGGCGTTGTCTGCACTGCTCGCCTCCGCCCGGCTCGTGCGGCACGGTGCGTCTGCCACCCTGTGCAACGAGGGCGAGATCGAGCACTGCTTCTACGTGCTGGTGGAAGGCAGCGTCGACGTGTTCCGGATCTTCGAGGGGCAGCGGCTGCTCATCAACCAGTTGCACGCTGGCGCGCATTTCGGCGAGATCGCGCTGCTGCTCGACGTGCCGCGCACCACGAGCATCGTCACGGCAGGGCCGGTGCTGGTGCTGGAGGTGGACGACGCCATCTTCGCCCAGCTGCTGAAGATCAACCCCGAGATCGTGGTGGCGTTGTCGCAGCTCGTGGTGCAGCGCTTCCTGGTGCAGGAACAGAAGCACCTGCTGGAGATCGCGCGCCTGAAGAAGCGCGACCTGCCAACGGCGCAGGTTTTTCTCAGCTACTCGCGGGTGGATGAGGCCTTCGTCACCCGGCTCGCGAACGACCTGCTGAAACATGGCATCGAGGTATGGCTGGACGTGTTCCGGCTGGAGCCCGGCACGAGCTGGGCGCGGCAGATCGGCGAGTCGCTGGACAGCTGCCAGGTCATGCTCCTCGTGCTGTCGCCCACGAGCGTGGGCTCGGAGAACGTCGACGACGAGTGGAACTACTACCTCGACCAGAAGAAGCCCGTGGTGACAGTGCTGCACCAGCCCTGCAAGGTGCCCTACCGGCTGTCGAAGCTGCAGTACGTGGATTTCCACGACCAGGCCTATGCGCTCGCGCTCGCCCGGCTCGTGGTGGCGTTCAACACGCTGCGCTGACGACCCACACCCCGCCGCACCCTGCCCGGCCTCGCGCGCCTTCCGGTGCGCAGGTCGCATTGACAACGAACAACGAAACCGAAAGGGAGAGAACCGATGGCGCGACACGCGCTGGCACGCGAACCGCGTGCGACGCGAGGCTGGCGGATGGCCGCTGCGCTTGCGCTGCTGTGGGCGATCCAGGCACAGCCGGCGGCTGCCACGAGCGCGCCCTGCGCGAGGGCTGCGCCGGTGCCCGGCATGGCAGCGCCTTACTCGGTGGGCTGGGGCATCGACCACCGCAACACGCGCTACCAGCCGCGTTCCACGATCACCGCCGCCAACGCAGCGACCCTCGAGCTCGCGTGGGTGTACGGCCTCGCGAGCAACACGCCGCGCTCCTGGCCGCTCATCACGGAAGACACCATCTTCGTCGGTGATGCCGGGCGCGGCATCGTCGCGCTGGAGCGCAGCACCGGCTGCGAGCGCTGGGTGCATCCGCACGAGGGCGCCATCGCGAGCGCTATCGTGGCGGGGGCGATCGGCAACCGGAAGATCCTGATCTACAACGATCGCATCACCGGCATGTATGCCATCGATGCGCGCGATGGCTCGCCGGTATGGCACACGACGGTCGACGACGAGCCCGTGCCCTGGTACTCCGCCACGCCGCTCGTGACGTCGGACGCCGTGTACCTGCCCGTCGCCTCGCTCGAGGTCGGGCTCGCGGCGAACCCGCTGTACGGCTGCTGTACCACCAGCGGGGGCCTGGCGGCATTCGACATCCGCACCGGCAGGAAGCTGTGGTACCTGCCCACGATCGAGGCCGTGGCACAGGTCACGGGCAGCCACTGGTTCTTCGTGCAGAAGCACGGGCCGAGTGGTGCCGCGGTATGGGGCGCGCCGAGCTACGACGCGCAGCGCAATCGCATCTACTTCGGCACAGGGCAGAACTTCTCGCATCCCACCACCGATACAAGTGATGCGCTGTTCGCCGTGGACGCCGCGACGGGCAAGGTGGTGTGGAAGCGCCAGTTCACGGCCAACGATGCCTATACCGCGGCCTGCAACATCAAAGCGCTGAATCATCCGAACTGCCCCGAGCCGTCGGGGCCGGACGTCGACTTCGGCGCACCCACGATGCTGCTGCGCACGCGTGCCGGGCGCGAGTTGCTGATCGGTGGCCAGAAGTCCGCGGACGTGCACGCGGTGGACCCGGAGACCGGCGCGCGGGTGTGGACGCGCAACCTGGGCCGCGGCGGCATCATCGGTGGCGTGCACTGGGGTATGGCGGCCAACGAGGCACTCGGTGCCCTGTTCGTGCCCATCAGCGACAAGGAAGTGGTGGGCTTCCCTGCACCGGGCACGCCCGCGCCCGGGCTGTATGCGCTCGACCTTGCGACCGGTGCGGTGCGCTGGCGCAATGCGCGGCCTTCGCGTTGCGCCGGCGAGGAATGCGTGTACGGCCTCTCGGCCGGCATCGTCGCCACCAACGATGTCGTGGTCGCCGGCAGCATCGATGGCTACCTCGAGGTGTTCCATGCGGGCACAGGAAGGCGGTTGTGGACGCACGACGCGTGGCGCAGCTATCCCTCGGTGAACGGTGTGGAGGCCATTGGCGGCGCGTTCGATGCGCACGGGCCGATGGTGGCGGATGACCTGCTGGTGGTGACGGCTGGCTATGGCTACGTCGGCAGGCAGCGAGCAGGCAATGCGATGCTCGTATTCCGGCTGAAGCCGCAGTCCACCTTGAAGCCGGAAGGCACAGGAGAAGCACGATGAGCGCAGTTGCCAACGACGTGATCGAGGCGCCATCGATGGGTTCGCTTGCGGGCGTCGAGCTCGCCGGCCGCCTGCGTCGGCTGGGTGCAACGATGATCGATGCCATCCTGGTGCCGGTGCTGACGATCATGCTGGTGATGATCGCCGGCGTGGTGGAAGACGCGGAGGATTATGTCGATGCGACCTGGGCGCTGTGGGTGCTGCTGCTCGCCGTGGTGAGCTACCTGCTGCTGAATGGCGTGACCCTCTGGCGCAGTGGCCAGACGCTCGGCAAGCGCTTCACCGGCATCGCGATCACGCGCGCCGACGGCACGCCGGCAGCGTTCTGGAAGCTGGTGTGCATCCGCGCGCTGTTCTTCCCGCTTCTGTTCGTCGTGGTCCTGCCCTGGGTGACGCTGCTGCCACTGCTCGACCAGCTGCTCATCTTCAGGCGCGACCGGCGCTGCCTGCACGACCTCGCCGCCGGCACCCTCGTGGTGCGCCGGCGCTGACCGCAATTCACCCGAGTACTCGCATGCGCATCCTCTTCTCCGTGTTCCTCGTGCTCAACCTGATCGCCGAAGTGCTCGCGGCGACCTCGCTCATCGGCGGTCCCGACGGCATCGCTGCGGCGGGCCGCGGCAACCAGTGGGCGATGCACTACGGCTTCGCAGTGCTCGCCATCGCCAGCGCCTCGCTGTGGGTGTGGCCGCAGCGCAGCAACATCAGGGTCGTCACCGCGGTGCTCGGCGTGCTGATGGTCTTCCACAGCGGCGTGCTGGTATCGCTGGTGCTCGCGGGTGACCAGCCCGCAGGTGTGGTGATCCACTCGGTGCTCGCGTTGCTGGCCATCGTGCTGTTCGCACTGCGATCGCGATGGTGCAATGTGGTGGGTTGAGAGGCCCGGGCCATCGCCGCTTGAAGTGCGCCGGACCGCGTTGGTCGATGGCTGCACCTCTGTTCCATTGACCATTGCGGACGTCTGTCGGCCCTTGCTGCTGGAAGGACATGCGCATGCGTGCTCGCGGATGGTGCGCCGAGCGGTGGTCTTGGTTCATCATTCCGGCTACCGCAACTGGTAAGGGAGTTGGCATGCGCGTCCTGGTCGTCGTGACACTGATGTCCCTACTGGTGCTGAGCGCGTGCACCACAACTGACGCTCGCGTCGCCGCGCGGGCGTCCGAGCTAAGGGCCCAAGCTGCCAGGGTCCTCGTCGTGTTCCCGGACGTTCAGCTGGGCCTCCTCACCGCAAACGGCTTGGTCGAGCCTCGCGAAGACTGGAGTCAGCAGTCTGCGACGAACCTGGCGTTCGGCCTGCGCACCGCGCTGGCCGAGAGAGCGCACGAGCATGCGGTTCTCGATGCACGGACGTCCATGTCCGGGCGCGTCGGGCAGGTGCTCCGCCTTAACTCCGCGGTAGGTCAGTCCATTGGCATGTTTGAGTACGGACCGTACAAGCTCCCCAGCAAGTCCGGCCAGTTCGACTGGACCGTTGGCGATGGCGCCAGGACGCTCGCGGAATCACAGTCGTCCGAGTACGCGCTGTTCGTTGGCGGGCGAGGCAGCTTCACGAGTGACGGCAGGATGGCGCTGGCAGTTGGTGCGGCGCTGCTGGGTGTTTCGATCCCTGTCGGGTCCCAGCAGGTCTCGCTGTCACTGGTCGAGCTCAAGTCCGGGCGCGTGCTCTGGATCAATCTTGCCAATGCGGGCAACAGTGCGGACATTCGGACGGCCGAGGGCGCGAGGTCGATCATCGATGATCTCCTGGAAGGCGCGCCGCTGTGAGGTCAAGGTGTGCATGTCGCTGGCTTCTCGCATGCATTCTCGCGGCAGCCTGCGGGTCTGCGATTCCCGCGGAACTCGATGCGGATAGCAGGGCGCCCGATAGCAGGCCTGTGGTGGATAGCCTGGAGGGAGGTCTATGGGGCTTGTCGCAGAGGGCCGAGGACGAACTCGTGACTTCCGCCGACATCAACGCCGACCTGCCGCTCCGCAACTACGTGTCGCAAGTCACCTGCAGGGTCGCGCCGGAGTACTGCGGAGAACTACGCGTATACGTGGTGGATCGTCCGTTCTTCAACGCGACAGCGTATCCGCACGGTGCGATCGAAGTGTGGTCTGGTCTGCTGTTGCGCGCGCGTACTGAAGACGAGTTGGCATTCGTCATCGGGCACGAGGTTTCCCACTACGCACGCAACCACAGTCTGGCGCGTCTGGAACGGGAACAGGTCACGCGGAACGCGCTCCTGGCATTCAATATCGCGCTCACTGCCGGAGCGGCATATGCCGCCGGCTCGGTCGCCGCCGCCAGTCCCCAGAGTTCCCAGCAGACGATTCAGTCGATTTCCAACGCGGCGCAGGCGCTGTCCAATCTCGCCTACCTGGCTGGCATGGCGCATGTGTTTTCCTACTCCCGTGAGAGCGAGGGCGAGGCCGACTCGCTGGGTCACGCACGCATCGTGCGTGCCGGCTATGCACCTGCCGCGTCTGCTGGAATCTGGACGTCGATCGTCGAGGAACAACGCGCTTCGGATATCGAGGAAAAGCGGGAGTCCGACGCACGCGGCACGATCTTCGACACCCACCCGATCACCGCAGATCGCATCCGCAACCTCACGGCGCTGTCGAACGGGACGGCCGCGAGCATCGACCTGGACCGGCAGCGCGCCTATCGGGCGCGGATACGTCCGTTTCTTCACGAGTGGCTGGTGGATGAGCTTCGCCGCCGGGACTATGGCGAGACGCTGCATCTCCTCGCTCGCATGGAGTCCATCGGCGATGATCTTGGGGTACTTCGGTTCTTTCGTGGCGAGGCACTAAGGCGGCGCGCGGGGTCTGGAGACAGTGAAGCAGCGGTGGTTGCGTACAGCGCAGCGTCCATTCACGACGATGCGCCACACGCAACGTGGCGCAACCTGGGCGATGTCCTGTCGAGGGTCGGTGACACGGCTGCCGCGATAGTGGCCTATGAGACCTACCTGGCGCGCGCGGTCGACACCCGGGATCGTTGGCTGGTGGAAGCAACAGTGAAGTCTCTGAAGACGAAGAAGTGAGAAGGAGCGAACGATGCGGGTTCTGAGGTGTGTGCTGCTCGCCGTCTCCCTGTGCCTGCTGCCTGCATGCGAGACCATCAGCCTCGTCAAGGCGGGTCCCGTTTCGCTCGAAGACGGCGAACGTCTGGCGCTGAGGTCTCCATGGTCGGACATCACTAGGATCCTGCCCGAGACCGAGCGCGGCGTGCGTGTACTGAGCAAAGATGGTCCATTGCTGAACCGGCTCTACGTGGCACCCAGGATCATTCCGGGGCGAGGACTGGTTCAGGCCCCGAATGACGAACGAACGTCCCCGACCTATCGCCTCGGGATGGCACCATCGGAGCTCGTCGAGTTCGTTGGCGACAGCATTGCGGCGCTCGGATATCGGCGTGTGGAAGCGGGTGAACTGGCGCCTGGTCGGCAGGGTGGCCACGACGCGATACGAATCGAGTTCAAGGCGCTGGACGCGAGCGGACTCGAGTTCTCCGCGGTCGCGCAGATCGCCGAGATCAAAGGTTCGGCCTACCTGATCCTGTTTCTTGCGCCGAGCGAACACTACTTTCCTGCGAGTCGACAGGAAGTCGAGGCAATTCTCTCGTCGACGAACTGAGGCGCGCCCGCGCCTCCGTGCAGCCGCTGCCTCAGCCCATCCCCCGCAGTACGGCAATCTGCGCCGTCGAGGCGCGGAAGCGATGCTGCGCGAGGCGCTGGTAGTCGTCGGAGTGGTACCAGCGGTCCAGCGCCGCGGCGTCGGGAAACTCCAGCAGCACGGTGCGCGTGTGCGGCCAGCTGCCTTCCTTCACCGTTGGTGCCTCGTCCACGGCGAGCAGCTTGCCCTCGTGACGGCTGAAGATCTCCATGAACCCGCGCTCGTACTCGGCGTAGGCGGTTCGGTCGGCAATGTCGATCAGGGCGACGGCGTAGACGGGCATGGTCGGGGTGGCTCCGTGTGCATGGCGCGATGAGCAAAGGCGCGCATTCGTCTTGGCGCCGCGTCGTCTTCACTGCATGTGCGGGACGATCATTGATTCCGCGCGGCCAGCGCGCGGCGGTAGCCGTCGAGGTAGCCGCCGAGCACCGCAGCGAAGTCGTCAGTCGCCGCAAGCGCAAGCATGTGTGCGTAGGCGCGCGGATAGTGCTCGGGCCCGCCGTCGCTGATCGGCGCGAAGCCCTGGCGGGCGAGTGCCGGGCGCGACTGTCCCTCGCGCAGGAACTGGCCCAGGTCGCACACGAACGCGATGTCGGCGATCGTGAGGCACGAACCCGCGATGAAGCCATCGCCATTCGCCAGCGCCGATTCGATGCCCCCGAGATGGAATGTGTAGGCGGCGGCCATGCGTGCCTGGGCCTCGGCCGACAGCGTGTCGATGCCGAGCAGGTAGACCTGGGCCTCGCGCGCGAACACGAGCCCGGCATCGAGGAACGAATCGACCCGTGAGGCCGCGTAGTCGTCGTCGCCATACAGCTGGCACACCTGTGCGCCACGGCGCGCGACGGCACGCAGGATGCTGTTCGACTCGAAGATGCCCACGCTGCCATCGGGGCTGAACGCCGCCGGCACCGTGCCGAAGGGCTGCGCACGGAGGAAAGCATCCGTCTTGTACAACGTGCCACCGAAGCCACGCTTCGCCGGGCGAGCCCAGGGGCTGGCTTCAGTGCGCTCATGCGCAGCAAGAGGCCGCGCGTCTGCATCCCACAGCCAGGTCGCAAGCTCGGCCGGCTTCGCGCCATCCACGCGAACCTCGAGCTTGCAGAGGCGTGCGGCGATCAATGCCTTCATCACGCGCGGATTGGGCAGGTAGGAGAAGATTCGCAGCGCTGGCGATGACACGGGCTTGCCTCCCTCTTGCCGCGGCGGCCAGCCGATTTGGTTGGTGCGCGGGGGAAGCGAGCGTATCGGCGGCCGCGCGGAACTGCCAATCTCGGGCGTGCTGCCGCAGGATCGGGTCACGGCCCGTCCCGGTTCACGACGACCTCCACGATCGATACACAGGAGCCCCGCCAGCCCATGGCCACCATCGAGTTCTTCTACGACTACGCGAGCCCGTTCTCCTACCTGGCGGATCAGCGGATGCCGGGCGTGCTGCAGCGCACGGGTGCGACGCTCGTGTACCGGCCGGCGATCCTCGGCGTGCTCATCGTGGAGTCGAAGAACACGCCGCCGCCATCGATTCCCGCGAAGATCGCCTACTACCAGCACGACATGCGGCGCTGGGCCGCGCGTCTCGGCGTGCCGATGAACAGCAACCCGCACTTCCCGGTGCGCAGCATCAACCTGATGCGTGCTGCGCTGGTGGCGCAGGACATGGGTTGTTTCGAGGTCTTTCACCGCGCGATGTGGGAAGGCATGTGGATCGACGGCCTGAACCTGGCCGAGGGTGGCGCCATCGCGGCGAAGCTCGATGCAGCGGGCCTCGACGGCGCCGGGATCGTCGCCGGTACTCAGCGTGACGAGGTGAAGTCCCGCCTCAAGGCGAACTGCGACGAGGCGCTCGCGCGCGGGGCCTTCGGCCTGCCGACGTTCTTCGTGGGCGACGAGATGTTCTTCGGCAACGATCGCGTGGACTTCGTGGAGGAGGCCGCTCGTTGAGCTGGCGGTTGCCTGCGTTCGACCGGGCGTCGCGAGCTCCGCCACGGGTCGCGATCACGGGCCGCCGAGCTGGATGCCCCGCAGGAGTGCCGGCAGCTCCCTGCTCGACTCGATGCGGTAGCTCGCGGCGCGCAGGTCCTGTGCGGCGACGAATGCACTTGCGACGACCACGCAGTCGATGCCCGCGGCCACGGCTGCCTGCAGCCCGCGTTCGGAATCCTCCACCACGATCGCCTCGTGCGGCTGCGCGCCAAACCGTGCAAGGGCTGTCAGGTAGGGATCGGGTGCAGGCTTCGAGCGGAGGTAGTCGCCCTTCGCGAGCACAAAGCTCATGTAGTCCACGATCGATCGACCCTGGTGGATCAGCTCGAAGTCCGCGCGCTTCGCCGTCGTGACGATCGCCATCCTGTACACCGGCGACAGTTCCCGAAGGACGTCGACGACACCGGGGATGTCGATGTCGCCATCCATGAGATAGCGCTGGTAGAGCCGGTCCCGCATGCCCTGTTGCCGCGCTATCTCGGCTTTGCTTGCGCCCCGGCGCCGCGCGAGCTCCCAGGCAGATCGCCCCGCAGCCATGTCGATCAGGTATTCCCCCTGGTCGAGCACGATGCCAAGCGGCGCGATGGCCTGCCGGGTGGCCTCGAAGTACCAGCGCTCGGTGTCCACGAGGACACCGTCGTGGTCCCACAGGATGCAGGACTTCACTGCGGCCCTACGCCACGGTGATTCCGTACAACGTCGCCGCGTTGTCGCACAGCAGCTTGCGGCGCGTATGGTCGGGCATCTCACCCAGCACCGCGTGCAGGTGCTCGCGCGAACGCGGGTAGAGGCAGGTGGGATGCGGGAAGTCCGTCTCGAACAGCACGCGGTCCTCGCCGATCTTGTCGATCATGCGCGTCGGTCCGTTCTCCTCGAACCAGAAGCAGGAGTAGAAGGCCTGCCGGAACTTCTCGGTCGGGCGCATGCGATGGTGCTTCACCTCGGTGGGCACCATCTCGTCCCACTGGTACTCGCAGGCCTCGAGCACGAAGGGAATCCAGCCGAGCCCGCTCTCCACCGACACGAAGCGCAGCTTCGGGAAGCGCTCGATGATGTCGCTGTACAGCAGGTTCACGATCACCCGTGCGTTGTCCATGTAGAGCATCGTGGCGCCGATCGCCATCCGCCGTTCCGGGCCCATGCTGGTCCAGGGTGCGTTGATGAAGGTCTGCACGTCGGCGCTGCCGATGTGGAAGTTGAGCGGGAGCCCGAGCTCGCTCGCGCATTCCCAGAACGGGATCCAGTGGTCGTTGCCGAAGTCGGGCAGGCCGAGGCGCTCTGGCGTGTCCGGGATCGTCACGCCGGTCAGCTTGAGCTCGCTGCGCGCGCGCTGCATCTCGCGCAGCGTCGCCGGCATGCTCCACAGGGGCAGGATCGCCTGCGGCACGAGCCGGCCCTTCGTGCTGGCCTGGATCTCGGCTGCGTAGTCGTTGTAGATCTGCACGCAGGCGTGGCGCAGCTCGTCGTCCTTCATCTGCAGGAAGCGCGAGCTGCCGAAGCCGGCGACATTGGGGTAGAGGATCTGTGCCTGGATGCCCATGCGGTCCAGCACCGCCACGCGCGCGGTGGGGTCCCAGGAGGCGTCGTCCATCATGTCCAGTTTGGGCAGCGTGAGCATGCCGTGCTGCTTGCGGCCCTGCCGGCCGATCACGGAGAGGCCGATGCTGCCAAGCGGGATGTCGCCGTCCACAAACCACTGATGCTGGCCGTTCACCTCGCGCAGCGTGGGCAGGCGGGCGCGCATGCTGGCGGGGCCGCGTGATGTCCACAGGTCCGCGGGCTCCGTGATGTGCGCATCGCAGTCGATCACCGGGATGCCGGGGAACACGCGTTCGTAGTCGGCGTGCTCGGAGACGAGGGCTGTGTGCGTGTTCATGGCGTGCTCCCAAGCGTGATCGAGGTGGCGTTCCCTGGGACGATTGATACCGCATCGGCGCGTCCTGCACCATGGAGAGGCCCGCGGGTTGTCGCCGCTGGGCGGTCGGCACGGGTTGCCTGTCCGAATTGCGTACCTGTTCGCGCGTGGCCGCTGTGGGTCAGGCCCGGCAGGGCGTTCAATAGCGTCTTGCCGGGCGCATCCCGGCAACCTTGTTTGCAGAATTGCCGGGCTGTGCCCGGCAATCAGGGGCGCGCGCGATGACGACCACCAGCGAATTCGGAATCGAGGTGCCCGAGCACACGCTGCTCAGCCGCCTGCGTGGTGGCGGGATGGCCTCGGTGTACCTCGCACGCGAGGAGCGGCTCGGGCGGCTCGTTGCGCTGAAGGTGATCGACGACCGGCTGAGCGGCGATGAGCAGTTCCGCCGCCGCTTCGAGCGCGAGGCGCGCACGGCCGCTGCGCTCGTGCACCCGAACATCGTGCCGATCTTCCAGTACGGCTTCACCGCAGATGCGCGGCCCTACCTTTCCATGCCGTTCCTCGAGGACGGCAGCCTGCGAGATCGCCTGCGCAAGCGCGGCGTGCTGCCGGTGGACGAGGCGCTCTCGATTGCGCGCCAGATCGCCTCTGGCCTGCTCGCCGCGCATGCACGCAACGTGGTGCACCGCGACCTCAAGCCAGACAACGTGCTGTTCCAGGGCGAGACCGCGCTGCTCAGCGACTTCGGCATTGCCAAGGTGCTGGACTCGAACAGCGAACTCACAACCGCGGGCATGAACCCTGGCACCGTGCGCTACTTCAGCCCCGAGCAGGCGGCAGATCGGCCGGTGGATGCGCGCACCGACATCTACGCCCTCGGCGTGCTGCTGTACGAGATGCTCACGGGCCGCGTGCCGCTCGATGGCGACTCCGCGGTGCAGTTGATGATGCGTATCGCAACCCAACCGCCGGCCCCGTTGCCCTCGCCGCTGCAGGCGTTGCAACCCGTGATCGACGTGTTGCTGGCGAAGGATCCTGCAGCACGGCTCGGCTCCTGCGCGGAGGTGATCACCGTGCTGCAGGCGATGGAGCACAACTGGACGCGCTACGGCGAGGTCAGCCGGCTTACCCAGGGCGTTGTGCTCGTGCCCTGGGGTGGCGTGCGATGCGAGCCACGTTGCGCGGCCAGCGATGCGCCGACCCTGCTGTTCCAGGATGCGGGCGGCCGAAGCGCTGACTCCCGACACGCCAGCCCGGATCGGGTTGGCGAGAACGCTGCCGGTTCTTCCGTGTCGGCGCCAGCGTCTGCCTGGCCCCCTGACCCCGCGACTGCGGTGCCGTGGGCGACCACCGTCGGCGTGGCGGCGGCGGCGTGTCTCGGCGCGGCGATGCTGTTCTTCGCCATGGCGCAGGATGCCGGCGATGTCGTCACCCCGGCGCAGATGCCGGTCGTGACTGCCGCGCCGCCCGCTGCCCCCGCAGCTGCAGCGGAGCCCGTGACCGCGCCTGCCGCTGCGGCAGCGAACGAATCGCAGGACCAGGTGCCCGTCGACCAGCGTTCCGGGGTGGCGGTGATTTCGCGTACACGCGCCGACGCCGCAGATGCACGGAGCCCCGTTCAGCCGCCGCGTTACGTGCCGGCAGCAGACAGTGACGCGCCTCGCTGACACCTGGGCAAGCGGGCGACTGGCCGAACCTGCCGATCCGCGAAACCTGGCGCTGCGCGAGCGCAGGGCGACGGTTCTCCCGCGCCCGCCTGTTGCGGTCGCTGCGCCAGTTCCCGACGATGCCGGCTTCGCGAACGCGCGAGGAGCGCCCGCAGGCATGGCTACCCGACTCGACAGCGAAGCCGACTTGGCGGCGCCGTACCAGCCTGGTAATGGCGACCTGGGCGCCGGTGCGCCCTGCAACGCGGACGCATGCCCGTGGGACGAAGCTTCGCAGCACTTGGTGCTGGAACTCGCGCTGCACGTGCTCGAGGCAGTACCGGCGATGCGCGCGACGCTGCAGAAGTCGATGCCATGGCCGGGCAGGGCGCACTGGGGCGACGACTTGTCGGATGTCTCGCGCCTGTCGGCTGCCGACAGCATGCGGAAACGCGCCGCCAACGATCGCGTGAAGGCGGCTGCCCAGGAGGTGCGTGACGCCACGCTCGGTGCGGCTGTTGCGTACGCGTCCGCGCGGGACCGAGCCTGATGCCATCCCGCACCCTTGCGCTGCACCCCGACCGGCTGTTCTCGAGCGACCCCACCCAGCGCGCCATCGCGCGGCGGTTGTACGCCGAGGTGCAGGCACTGCCGATCCTGAGCCCGCACGGCCATACCGACCCCCGCTGGTTCGCGGACGACGCGCCGTTCACGGATGCCACGAGCCTGCTGCTGATCCCGGACCACTATCTCTTCCGCATGCTCTACAGCCAGGGCATCGCCCTGGACGCGCTGGGCATCCCGCGCCGCGACGGCGGCGTGGCCACCCGCGACATGCGCGCCGTGTGGCGCCTGTTCGCGGCGAACTGGCACCTGTTTCGCGGCACGCCGTCGCGGCTGTGGCTGGAGCACGTGTTCCACGACGTGTTCGGGCTGCGTGAGCAGCTCGACGTGCAGACGGCGGATGCCTTCTTCGACCACATCGGTGCTGCACTCGCGCAGCCGGCGTTCCGGCCGCGCGCGCTGCTCGATCGCTTCCGCATCGAAGTCATCGCGACCACGGAAGGCGCGACGGATGCGCTCGCCGAGCACGCGAAGCTGCGCGGCACGCCCTGGGCGCAGCGCGTGATCACGACCTTCCGCCCGGACGACGTCGTGGATGCCGAGCGCGAGGACTTCGCGGCCAACCTCGTCGTGCTGGCACGACAAACGGGCGAAGACACCGGCACGTGGGCGGGCTATCTCAGCGCGCTTCGCGCACGCCGTGCGGTATTCCGCGCACACGGTGCCACGGCGACCGACCACGGCCATCCCACCGCCCGCACGGCGCACCTGCCGACGGCCGACTGCGTGACGCTGTTCGAGCGCGTTCGTCACGGCGCCGGCGCGGCGGCGGACTGCGAACTGTTCCGCGCCCAGATGCTCACCGAGATGGCGCGCATGAGCCTCGACGACGGCATGGTGATGCAGCTGCACCCGGGTTCGCATCGCAACCACAACGCGTGGCTGTTCGAGACCTTCGGCCGTGACAAGGGGGCAGACATCCCGCAAGCCACCGGCTATGTCGACGCGCTGAAGCCGCTGCTGGATGCGTTCGGCAACGATCCGCGCCTCAGCCTGATCGTCTTCACACTGGACGAGACCGCCTACGCGCGCGAGCTCGCACCGCTCGCCGGGCACTATCCCGCGTTACGTCTCGGGCCACCCTGGTGGTTCCACGACAGCCCGGAGGGAATGCTGCGATTCCGCCGCCAGGTGATCGAGACGGCGGGCTTCTACAACACCGCGGGGTTCAACGATGATACCCGCGCGTTCCTCTCCATCCCGGCGCGGCACGATGTCGCGCGGCGCATGGACTGCCGTTTCCTCGCGGCGCTGGTGGCAGAACACCGGCTCGATGAGGACGAAGCGCTGGAGGTTGCACATGCGCTCACGGTCGACCTCGTGCGCGACGCCTACCGGCTGGCGCGCACGCCATGAGTGAACGCGTGCAGGGCATGAACGAGCGCGTGCAGCCCGTTGCCTACGATCGCTCGCAGCTCGCGGTGGGCATCGTGCACATCGGCCCCGGTGTCTTTCATCGCGCGCACCAGGCGTGGTTCACCGATGTGGCCCTGGCGCAGCCGGGCGTCGCGCCCGAGTGGGGCCTGTGCGAGGTCGCGCTGCAGCGCCCCGACGTGCCCGATGCGCTGAACGCTCGGCAGGGCCTGTACACGCTCGCGGTGCTCGCTGAAGGCACGCCACTGCAGACCATCGGCGCAGTGCGCGAAGCGCTGTTCGCGCCACGCGAATTGCAGACCGTGGTGGATCGGCTGGCGGCGCCTGCAACCCGTGTGGTCACGCTCACCATCACCGAGAAGGGCTACTGCACCACGCGCGAGGGCGAACTGAACCTCGCCCATGAGGATGTCCAGCACGACCTGCGCGAGCCCATGCGCCCACGTTCGGCCGTCGGGCTGCTGGCGCTTGGCCTGCGTGCGCGCCATGCCGCCGAGCGCGCGCCCTGGCTCGCGATCTCCTGCGACAACCTGCCGGACAACAGCGCGCGCCTGCGGCGGGCGCTGCTGCAGTTCCTGGGCGAGACCGCGCCGGAGGTGGGCCGCTGGCTCGCTGGCGAGGGCCGCTTCGCCAACACGCTGGTCGATTCCATCGCCCCCGCCGTCACGCCCGCACTGCTCGAGCGCGTGCAGGCGGCACTGGGGACGCGCGATGCGGCGGCCGTCCATCGCGAGCCATACACGCAGTGGGTGCTCGAGGATCCGGGTGCGATCCCGCGGCCGGCATGGGAAGCCGCGGGTGCGCTGTGGGTGCAGGACGTGAAGCCCTGGGAACTGGCGAAGCTGCGCGTGCTCAATGGTGGCCATTCCATGCTCGCCTATGCCGGCCTGCTGCTCGGCATCGGGACGATGGCAGACGCGATGGCCACGCCGCTGCTCGCCGGCTTCGCCGAGCGCATGCTGCGCGCGGAGGTGCTGCCGACGCTGCCGCGTGTGGTGGGGCTGGATCACGACGCCTACCTGCGATCGGTGCTCGGCCGCATCGGCAACCCGCGGCTCGGCCACCGCCTCGCGCAGATCGGCATGGACGGCTCGCAGAAGATTCCCCTGCGCCTGTTGCCGTGCATCCGCGAGAACCTGGCAGCGGGGCGTTCCATCGCGCGCCTCAGCATGGCCGTCTGCCTGTGGCTGTGCTTCGTGCGCGCGCAGGCACGGCAGGGCATTGCACTGTCCGATCCTGCCGACACCGCGCTGCGCGCGGCGGGGCGAGCGTGCAGTGGCGTGCCCGAGCACGACATCGCCACCTTCCTTGCCGTGCGCGAAGCCTTCGATGCCGACATCGCTGCCATGCCAGCCGTGCGCGCAGCGCTCGTCGCCGCCTATGCGGCGCTGGGCGACGCCGCGCCGGCGCAGCTTGCAGGTGCCCTGACCGACGACACCGGGGAGGCGCGATGAACGGCCCTGCGGGCAAGCCCGTCGAGATCGCGTGGTTTTCCGCGTTGTGCGACGACGACTACCGGTTCCTCGGTGTGCCGGAGCCGGCGTTGCTGGCGAGCTTCGAGCATTGCCGCGACATCGTGCTGCGTGCCGAGGCCGGTGGCTTCGACAACGTGCTGCTGCCTTCCGGATATGCGCTTGGCATCGACGGCGTTGCCTTCGCCGCGGGCATGGCTCCGCTGCTGCGCCGCGACGGGCACATGCGCCTGCTGCTGGCGGTGCGCTGCGGGGAGTTCTGGCCGCCGCAGCTCGCGCGCCAGATCGCGACGCTGGACCAGATGCTCGGCGGGCGACTTGCGATCAACATCATTTCCTCGGAACTCCCTGGCGAGGCGCTGGCTGGTGCACCGCGCTATGCGCGCACGCTCGAGGTCATGCACATCCTGCGCACGCTGCTGGCTGGCGAAGCGCTCGATCACCGCGGCGAGCACTACCAGCTCAGGCTCGAGCCGCCGCGCATTCGCACCGTCAGCGGCCGCAGCCCGCCGTTCTATTTCGGCGGGCTGAGCGAGGAGGCGCGCGAGGTTGCCGCAGCAGCGGCAGACGTGTTCCTGCTGTGGCCAGACACGCTGGAGAACCTGCGGGATGTGCTCGCGGACATGCGCGTGCGTGCGGCACGGCATGGGCGCACCCTGCGCTTCGGGTATCGCGCGCACGTGATCGTGCGCGAGTCCGAAGCGGCCGCACGTGAGGCAGCCGCGCGGCTGGTGCAGCACGTGGCACCGGCGCTCGGCGACGCGATACGAGCGCGCTCGCTGGACCACGGCTCCCAGGGCGTGCGCCGGCAGGCCGAGATGCGCGACGAGGCGGATGCAGACGGATTCGTCGAGGCGCAGCTGTGGACGGGCATCGGCCGCGCGCGCTCCGGCGCGGGGGCCGCGATCGTGGGCAACCCGGACCAGGTGCTGGCCAAGCTGGAGGCTTACCGCGCGCTCGGCTTCGAGGCCTTCATCCTCTCCGGCTACCCCCATCTGCAGGAGTGCGACCTGTTCGCCCGCGACGTGCTGCCGCGGCTCGACCACGCGCCGCTGGGGTTCGGCTAGCGCCCGCTGGCGCTGGCCTGGACATCGCGGGGCGCGGGTGCGCGGCGCCAGCGGGGCAGGGTGGCGGGCGCGCGCCCGGGTGGCCTGGTCCAACCCCCGTGAAACCGGCAGCGCTGCCTTTTTTTCGCGCCGTGGTGTTCCCATCCCGGCCAGCCTTGATGCACGCTCTGCGCCCGCCGGTCGTGGCATCTGGTCGATCCTCATCAGGCCGGGCTCCCGCCGCCCCTCCGTACGCCCCAGAACAGGCACAAGAACAGGAACATCGACATGATCAGCAGTGGACCCGTGGAAGACCGGCTCGCCATCCGTGAGCTCGTTGAGTCCTACAACGATGCAGTGATGCGCTTCGACGCCGACGCGTGGGGCGCCAACTGGGCCGAGGACGGCGTGTGGGCGCTGCCTCAGGCCGAAGTGGCCGGCAAGGCGAACATCGTGCCGACATGGAAGGGCGCGATGTCGGGTTTCTCCTTCGTTGGCTTCTTCGCCTCGGCAGGCCCGATCACCGTGACGGGCGACACCGCTCATGCGACCTGGTACCAGCAGGAGTTCCTGCACCAGAAGGACGGCGTGCGCCGCACCATCACGGGCCAGTACGAGGATGACTACGTGAAGCAGGGCGGGCGCTGGTTCTTCAAGAAGCGCGTGTACAAGGTCCTGCACGCAGAGTGACCTGCCAGACCTCGCTGGAGCGCCACGCGCGATGAGCTGGAACCCGTTCGCCCCTGAGGTGCTTGCAGACCCCGCGAACGGGTATTCGAACCTGCTTGCGCGCTGCCCGGTGCATCGCTTCGAGCAGTTCGATCCGGCGTTCTACACGCTGTCGCGGTTCGAGGATGTCGAGCGCGCGCTGCGCGACATCGAGACCTTCTCGAGCGAGTTCGGCCAGGGGCCGCGCTTCACGCCGCCCGTGGGCATGCTGTGCGACCCGCCGCAGCACACCTTCTACCGCGGGCTCGTGCAGCAGGCATTCACGCCACGCACCATCGAGGCCCTGCGGCCGAGGGTCGAAGCGCTCGCGAACGCCTTGATCGATGCCTTTCCGGCGCAAGGCGCCATCGATCTGCATGACGGCTTCGGCTTTCCGTTGCCGGTGGTGATCATCGCCGAGATGCTCGGCGTACCCACCGAGGACATGGAGCGCTTCAAGCACTGGTCCGACGTGCAGGTGACGGCGATGGGCGCGGCAGACACGCGACCCTACATGGCTGACCAGGCCGCCTTCTTCGAGTACCTGCAATCCCACCTGCGCAATCGGCGCGCCGCGCTCGCGCGTGGTGCGGCGCGCACGGATGATCTGCTCGGCCTGCTTGCCAGCGCACGCGACGACGCAGGCGAGCTGTTGCCTGAGGCACAGCTGCTGAGCGTACTGTCGCAGCTGCTCGTCGGCGGCAACGAGACCACGACCTCGCTGATCACGAACGCGATGTGGCGGCTGCTGCAGTTCGGGCTGTGGCACGAGGTCGTCGCGAATCCGGCGCTGGTCGAAGCCGCAGTGGAGGAGAGCCTGCGCTTCGATCCGCCGGTGCTCAGCCTGTGGCGCAACACGACACGTGACGTCGCGCTGCACGATGTCACCATTCCTGCCGGCTCGAAGGTGTGCCTGCATTATGCGGCTGCGAACCGTGATCCGGATGCCTTCGAGCAGCCCGATCGCTTCGACCTGCATCGCCCGCGCAAGCGCCACCTCGCGTTCGGCCTCGGTGTGCACATGTGCCTCGGTGCGCCTATGGCTCGCATGGAAGCCCACGTTGCCCTCACCACCCTCGCACGCCGTGTGCCGGCGTTGCGGCTCGTGGACGACGGTGAGCGCATTGCGCCGTTCTTCCTCTGGGGGCGGCGCAAGCTGCCGGTCGTTCGCGCGGGCTGATGCGGCGCGCCTGACCTGCGACGCGCCAGCCACCAGCGCTACTGTTCCGGGAAGGCCTCGAACGCGGGCAGCGTGTGCGCGCCGGCCATCCAGCCAAGCCGATCTGCCGTCTGGATGTGCACCTGGGGTGCAAAGGCCGCGGGATCATCGAATGCCGCGACCTGTACTTCGACCTTTCCCGGAAGGAACGCCTCGTTGCGATAGAAGAGGCCGGTGCCGCAGTCGCCGCAGAAGCTGCGCATCGTGGTACCCGAGGAGTTGCGAACCCTCGGCGTACCCTGGGTCACCTCCAGCTGCGCGTCGCGGAACCCGGCCCACGCCACCATGGGCGCCCCGGCGGCACGCCGGCAATCGCTGCAGTGGCAAAGCGCCACGTTCTCGGCGCTGCCGGTGACCATGAAGCGGATTGCGCCGCAGTGACAGTGGCCGGCCTGATGCTCGCCGGACGATTGGTTGGATGTGGTTGCCATCGAAGTCTCCAGCGAAGTGGGCATGCCAAGGTTGCCTGCGGGCCACATCGAGCGACAACCGCTTCGGAGTGGTCTGCTGCCGGCGTGCTGGCAGCAGCGTGAGCGGGGGTCCTTCCCTCACTGAAGGATTGCATTGCGGCCACGTTGCGCGAGACGCTCGGGCGTGCGCTGGTGGAATTCCGCACAGCGCGTTCCAGTGCAACAGGAGGCATTGCGATGGCCAGGACTGTCAGCATCGAGAAGGTGGCGAAGGAAGGGGTGGTACGGCGCTTGCGCGCGAAGCGAGTCACCGAGAAGGATGTCGACGCGCGCGCGAAGGAGTACCGCGCCAGGATCGCGGCATTGCCGACGCGCCCCGTATCCAGGCGCGCGGGTGCCGCCAGGGTTGGTGCTGCCGCTGCCGGCATGCAGCGCACGATCCTCGCGGAAGGCGACTCCTGGTTCCGCTACGTCGTCGGCTTCGCGGTCATCTGGCACCTGGAGAAGAAGCTCCGCGTGCCCATCCTGAACCTCGCGACGCCGGGCGACGAAGCGTCGGAGATGCTGTCGGAGGACCAGCGCGGCCGGCTGCGCCGCGAGCTCAGGCGCGGCCCGGCGCTGCGGCGCAGATACGACTTCCTGCTGTTTTCGGGTGGCGGCAACGACCTCCTCGCCAACGATCGCCTGCGGCGCTGGCTGAACGACTACACGCCGGGCATGACGGCGAAGCAGGTCGTCAATGGCAAGGCGCTGGACGTGGTGCTTGCCATGCTCGAGCTGAACTATCGCGAGCTCATCGCGCTGCGGGACAAGCACAGCCCCACCACACATCTGGTGCTGCACACCTATGACTTCGCGGTTCCGAACGGCACCAAGGTGTGCGGCCTCGGGCCCTGGCTGAAGCCCAGCCTCGTTGCGCGCATGGTGCCGGCGGCCCTTCGGCAGGAAGTGGTCAAGGAGCTGCTGCTGCGCTTCAGGCAGCGGCTGCAAGCCGTTGTCGCCAGTTCCGCCAGCCGCAGCAACATCAGCATCGTCGACACCCAGGGTGCGCTCACTGCAAAGGACTGGGAGAACGAGATTCATCCGACGAAGCACGGATTCGGGCTGATCGCGGACCGGTTCGCTGCCCACCTGAAGGCTGCAAGGTGAGGTTGCGCCACCCGCGGGTTCGAACGGTGCGTTCCTTCGCGCGAAGGCACATCTCGGCAATCCGGTGGCTGCGGAACCGCCGATTCTGTCAACGCTGAGCTTTGTTCCGGGGGGTGTTGTCGATCGTCAGGTCCAGCACGTGAGCTACCTTGTCCAGCGAGTGACGATCGACTTCATGCGGAAGCAGCTGGCATCTGCTTCGCGCTAGCGTCGTATCGCGGCGGATCGGCGCAGGATCCATCGGCAGGGAGTCAGGTTCATGAACATCGATCGCCACCGCCGCGCGTTGCAGCTGTGTGGCGAGGCCATGGAACGCATGCCGGCCGAACGCGAGGCATGGCTGGCAGCTGAACTGGGTGACGATGGCGAACTCGGCGCGCTCGTGCGTGCGTTGCTCGCGCGGGTGGTGGACGACGACGAACCCGAGTCGCTCCTGCAGGCGACGGCAGGCCCTGCACTTGCCATCGGCAGCGAGTTCGCGGGCTACCACATCGAGCGCCTGCTTGGCGAAGGTGGCATGGGGACGGTCTACCTTGCGCGCCGGGACGACGGTGGAGTGATCCGTCGCGTTGCGCTCAAGACGATGCAGCGGCTGCGCCCAGGCGCGTCGGAGCTCGAGCGCTTCGCGTCGGAGCAACGCGCGCTCGCCGAGCTCCACCATCCCTATATCGCGGCGCTAGTGGACATCGGCGTTTCCAGTGGCGGTGCGCCGTACCTGGCGATGGAGTACGTGCCGGGCATTGCGATCGATGCCTACTGCGATGCCCGGCGCGCGAGTCTGGATGCGCGCATCGAGCTGTTCGTGAAGCTGTGCGATGCAGTGCAGTACGCGCACCGAAACCTCGTGGTGCATCGCGACATCAAGCCGGCGAACGTTCTCGTCAGCGACGAGGGCCTGCCAAAACTGCTCGACTTCGGCGTGGCGCGGCTGCTCGCCGCAGGCAACACCGAGGCAACGGCGGCCTTTGCGCGACACCTGACGCTCGACTACGCGACGCCGGAGCGCATCCTTCGCGGCACGGTCTCGACGGTCGAGGACGTCTATGCGCTTGGCGCGCTGCTCTACGAATTGCTCGTGGGGGTTCGTGCGTTCGCGCGTGGCGATCGCGAATTCGGTGACCTGGCACGTCGTCTGGAATCCGAGCACGTACCGCCACCCGTGCAGGCACTCGATAGCCTGTCGCCGGAAGCGCGACAGCGCTGTGCGGGTCAGCGCAGCCTCTCCGTGCGGCAGTTGCGACTGCGACTGCAGGGCGATATTGCGGCCGTGCTGGATCGTGCGCTGCATCCTGACCCGGCGCGCCGCTACGAGTCCGTGGAACAGCTCGTGGACGAGGTGAGGCGTTGGGAACGTGGCATGCCGGTGGTCGCGCATCGCGACTCCCTCTGGTATCGCGGCGGCAAGTTCCTCGGCCGCCACATGCTTGCCGTGAGTGCGATCGGCCTTGCGGCACTGGCGCGGGTGGTGGCGCTTGGCATCAGCATCGTGCAGACGCGCATGGCCAACCTGCAGCTCGAGCGCGCAGTGGCGGTGAGTGCGTTCCTGCAGGAACTGCTGGCCGCACCGAGTGCCCGCTGGGACACCGCGTGGCGTGGCAATGCGGATGTCTCCATGGACGACGTGCTCGATCTTGCCGTCACGCACCTCGACAACGAACTGGAGGACCAGCCGGAGGTGCGCGTCGAGCTCTACACGAGCATCGCGCGCGGCTACATCGCGCTGGACAGGTTGCCCGAAGCGCTTGCGGTGCAGCGCAAGGCGCAGGCGCTCGTCGAGCGCGCGTTGCCGATCGACTCGCCACTGCAGGAGCGCAGCAGCACGGCGCTCGCGATCATCCTCGACTACCAGCGCACGCCCGAGGCATTGCGTGAAGCGCGTGAGCATCTCGCCCGCTCGCTGCGCTGGCTGGAGCAGCACAGCCCCGACGCCCACTTCGATCGCGCGATCGCGCTCGGCGAACTCGGCCTCAACTATCGCTACAGCGGCGAGTACCTGCGTGCCGCAGCCATGCTCGAGGAGGCGCTGGCGATGGGCGCGCGCTCCGGTGCCCCGGAGGATCATCCTGCGTTTGCCCTTGGCTGGGGCCTGCTCGGGCTCGCGCGCTTCGAGGCCCATGACCTGGCGCGCGCGCGCCCGGCGCTCGAGCGCTCCGTGGCGATCACACGCGGCAGCAGCGAGGCGCCGACCTCGGACACGATCGATGCGTTCGCGCCGCTGGCCTTCATCCGGCTGGTGGAAGGACGTGGCAGCGAGGCACTCGCGTTGTCGCAGGATGCGCTCGACATCGCGCTCAGGACGACCGGCAGACGTAGCATTTCCGCTGCCGAGATGCAGGCCGACCTTGCCTTCACGCGTCTGTCTGTTGGTGATGTCGCGGGTGCGCGAGCGGCCTTCGATGCCGCGCTCGCGACCGCGCCCGAGGGCGGTCGCTGGCCGCCCTACCTGACGAATGCCATCGCGCTCGTCCGGGCGGAGCTTGCGGTGGGCGAGGGGCGTGCCGCGGATGCGCAGGCGCTGCTCGCTCCGATCAGCCACCTGAGAAACGAGCCGATGTTGCGTCGGGACGTGATCGACGCGCGTGGGCGCTGGCTGCTGGCGAGCGGACGCGCGCATCTGCTGCAAGGTGACATGGCGGTTGGCGGCGCGCTGTTGCGAGAGGCGCATCGACACCGCTCGCTGCTGTTCGGTGCCAACACGCCGATCGTGCGCGGTCTTGGCGCGGAGATCAGGCGTGCTGGCGAAGCAGATGGGTCGCGCAGAGGCGGGATACCCGTGTTGCTCCAGCAGTAGCGTGCCGCATCGAGGAGCATGAGTCATGGGGTTGGTCTCCTCCGCCGAGACAGACGACACCGCACTGGCGCGAATCCGTGCGCTCTGCAGCCAATTCCCCGACGCGGCGGAAGGCATGCTGCAGGATCGCCCATTGTTCCACGTGCGCCGTCGCCGGTTCGCGATCTTCAACGGCGATCGTTCGCCATCGCGCCGCCGCTGGCAGGACTTCGGCAGATCCCTGCACCTCGCGACGGACCCGCAGCAGCGCTTGATCCTGCAGGCTGACGCACGGTTCGTGCCGTCACCGCACCATGGCTTCCGCGGCTGGATGGCCATCGACCTGACTCCGCGTGAGGTCTCGTGGGAGGAGATCCGCGTGCTGCTCGAACGCGCCTACCGCGAGGTTGCCGGCACGGAACTCGTGGCAGAACTCGACGGCAACCGGCGCCACTTCCCAGGGTAGGTGCTTCACGCAGCGTGCGCGTGCTTGCGCTCGTGCTCCCTGCTTCCCCCTTGCAACTGCTCCCGCCATACTCACTCGGGGGCGGACGCATGCTTCGTTGCCTGTGAATCCACGCGCTGACCGCAAGTGAGCTGGATGCAGTTGATGCCGGACGATGGAAGGGAAGCCAGACCGCGCGCACCAGACGCTGTCCTGCGTGCACTCTGATGTGGCTCGAGCTATTGAACGGGAAAGAGGGCAAGGTGTTGCAGTTGCGCCATCCACGAGCTGACGAAGTCCGTGCAGTCGCGTGGCTTGCACTGCTGCTCTCGATCCTCGTCAGCGCTGCGAGCCCCCTTGCTGCGGCGGGTGCTGAACCGGTGCTGGCGACGATTTCTGGCGCGCATGCGAACGAAGCCACGCCCGCGCTGGTGGAAGCGACCCAGCGGCGGCTGCGCGACCGGAGCGAAGCGCGCGTCGTCGGCCGTGACTTTGTCGTGAGCACACCGCAACGCTACGACAACGACGAGCAGGTCCTGCTCGCACTGTCAGCGCTGGGCTACACGGAAGCGGACACCTACTTCGTACCCAGCAGTCGCGTCGGCACCCGGTTGCTCGTCGTGCAGTTCCGGCCGACCAGCGATGACCCGCGTGCCGAGGCGATCAGGATGTTCGGCGCCATCGTCGAGCAGGTTCTTGCGGCACGGGCCGAGTTCGTTGCGTTCGAGGCGAGCCTGGGCGATCTGCAGCGCGATCCGGCACGATTCGACTGGTTGTTCTGGAATACGCCCACCGACGACTGGTTGATCATCAAGCACGAGCCGCGTGACTATTTCCAGGCCACGCTCGAGCAGGTCGATGCTGCGGAGCAACCCGACCGCGCGCTCGCCGCGGCTTATCGGGCTCGTCTTGCGCAGATGGACCTCACGCAGGGCGAGCGCAATGCAGGCGTGCGGCGCATGAAGGAGGCACTTGCCGACATCGATGCGGCCGACCCGCAGCAGCCGGTGCCAGCGCGACTGCAGATTGGCGTGCTCCGCGCGCTGGCGTTCATCGAGGCGCAGGATGGCAACGATGAGCGACTGCGCGAGATCATCGCCCGCTACGCCGCCCTGATCGCCAGGGGAAATCAGACAGTGGGCAACGTGCCGGTGAGTGTCCCTGGGCCCCCAGGCGACTGGCAGACGTTCAGCGATTCCACCGTCGTGGTGGAGTTCGACGTTCTGCCGGATGGCAGCACGGCAAATCCCGAAGTGCTGGCGAGCAATGCCAGCGCGACCTTCACCGCCGCGGTCAGCCAGGTCGTGTTGCGGTGGCGGTTCTTTCCGGCGGTGCGCGACGGCGCTGTAGTCACAAGCAAGCGACGCTGGACCTACCGCACGGAGCGCACCGGCCAGCTGTTGCCCGAATAGCGCGAGGCGCCGAGTCGCAGCGCGCCCAGGAGCCATCCGCTTGATCCGCACCTTCGCCAAGGTCACGGCCTTCGTCACGCGCCGGTCGCCGCTGACCGGCGCGCACGAGCTGCTCGTGTTCCGCCATCCGGATGCGGGCATCCAGCTGCCGGCAGGCTCGGTGGATCCTGACGAGCGCATGGAGGTTGCTGCGCTTCGGGAGGTCGTGGAGGAGACCGGCCTCGGCGAGATCGCGCTGGTGGGTCACCTGGGTACGACGGTCACCGATCTCGATGCTGCAAGGGTGTTCTGCGAGGACGCGACGCTGCGCAAGGGACCGACCGGCGACGCCGACATCCTTGCCGTCATTCCGCGCGGATGGTGGTGCCAGCGGGTCGGCGAACAGGGCGATCACTCGGAAGTGCAGTACGAGGAGCTGGATCGCAACACCGATCCCCAGCGCGTAATCGTGCGCTTCCGCGGCTGGGTACGGTCCGACCTGCTGGCAGATCGCCTCGAGCGCGCATTCTTCCATGTGCGCTGCACCGGACCGTCACTCGAGCATTGGCTGCATCGGGCGGAGGGTCGCTTCGACTTCGCGTGCCATTGGCTTCCGCTCATGCCGAAGCCGGACATCCGCTCGCCGCAGCAGGCCTGGGTGGACAGGTTCCACGATGTGCTCGTTCAGGGCAGCACGCGCGGCGATCGCTGAGCCGGTGAGCCTCCGCCATGGGACTGCGCAAGGTCCGACAGCCGGGTCCGCGATCCGCTGCCTGGCGCAAGCAGCGCGCCATCCGCGAGTTCCAGCACCTGATCTGCGTGTTCGAGCATGGCGTGGCGATGACCGATGAGCACTACCGTGATGTCTCCGTGCAGCGTGTCCACCGCCTTGCGGATCGTCGCCTCGTTCACCGGGTCCAGGGCGCTGGTGGCCTCGTCGAGGATCAGCAGCGACGGTTGCTCGAGCAACGCCCGCGCCAGTGCGAGCCGCTGCCGCTCGCCGCCCGAGAACTGCCTTCCGCCATCGCCGGCCAGCGTGTCGAGCCCCTGCGGCAGTTCGAACACGAAGTCGCAGGCTGCGCGCCGCAGCGCGTGGGCCAGCTGCTCGTCGCTGTAGGCGAGCGCGCCCCAGAGGAGGTTGCTGCGAATGCTGTCGTTGAACAGGAATGTGTCCTGAGGCACGTAGGCGACCGAGTGCCGCCAACGTCGGCGTGAGGAAGCGTCGACTGCCTCGCCATCGATGCGCAGCGCACCGGCATCTGGGGTGAGGATGCCCACGAGGATGTCGGCAAGGGTTGTCTTGCCGGCGCCGGACGCGCCGATGATCGCCGTCGTCGTGCGCGCCGGCAGCACGAGCGACACGTCGTGCAGGGCCGGCCGTTGGCGGCCGGGATGGCTCAGCGTCACACCTTCCAGACTGATAGACGATGCAACGGGCCAGCGCGTGCGCTCCGTGTTCGCCGGCGAATCTTCCGCGACCTTGCATTCGACCAGGGTCTGCTCGATGTCGGTCAGCGCCGGCAGGCAGTTCAGCCATTGCTCATGGTGCCGATGCACGTTCACGAGCAGCGGAATCATGCGCGCGAACACCAGGACCAGTGCCAGCAATTCCGGCACCGGCACGGAGAGCACCGCAAGCCCAAGATAGGTGAAGCCCGCCAGCAGGAGCGCCGCACCTGTCTGCAGCAGTGCGCGCGTGTTGCTGCCGTCGCGAACGAAGCGCAGCCGATTGACGCGCAGCAGCTTGTTCACGCCGCGAAAGCCCTCCAGCTGTTCGCGTTCCCTGCCGATGATCTTGGTGAGCTTGATGCCGGCCAGGTTGTCCTGCAGCGTGCGCTGCATCTTCCGGTTGGCGTCGCTGAGGCCCTCGCCGAGGTGCAGCGCGCGCCGGCGCTGCGCGATCAGCACCAGGCCGACAAGGCTGCCGCCAGCGATCGCCAGCAGCGTCATCGGCCACGACAGCGCGAGTGCCACGAAGGTGCAGCCGGCGACCAGTGCGAGGCAGGCAACGAGCGCAAGCGCCTGGTTCAGGGCCATGCCTGCTCGGGTCACGTCGGCAAGGAGCAGGCTCGTGAGATCTGCACTGCGCTTGCCCGCAATCCACCGCCATTCGCTAGCGATGATGGCCTTGAAGCAGCGATCGCGCAGGCTGTCGACGAGATCCTGGTGCAGCTGCGCACTGCGCAGCTCCCGGCTGCGCTCCACGATGCTGCGCAGGGAAACCAGTGCCACGAAGATCATGAGCAACGTGACGATCGTCGTGGAGAGTCCGAGCTGCGCCAGCCCGTCCGAGATTCGCTGAGCGAAGGCGCTGCTGCTCGCCGCGCTCCCGGTCGCTACCTCGATGAGCGGCACGAGCATCAGCAGGCCCAGGCCCTCGGTGGCCGCAACAAGGATGATGACGGCGACGTAGGTCGCAACGTCGCGCGGCACGAGCAGGCGCAGCAGTTTCGTGAAGGCGCGACGGTCCATCATCCGTCGCCGCGGTGAATCGCGGCCTGCATTCGCTAACGCCCCTTGAACGCCGGCTCGCGCTTCTCCACGAAGGCCGCCACGGCCTCCTTGTGGTCCTCGCTGCCGGTAGCGCGTAGCAGCCGCTCGGCCTCGTTGTCGATTGCGGTTGCATGGTCGATGTCGAGCGCCTCGTCGAGGTTGTCCGTGATGTAGCGCTGTGCCACGGCAGGGCCGTGTGCGAGCTGGCGCGCGAGTGCAAGTGCCTCGGCGTGCAGGATCTCGTCCTCGAACACGCGGTTCACAAGCCCGAGCTGTTCTGCGCGCACCATGTCGATGCGCTCGCCCAGCAGCATCAGCTCGCGGGCGCGGCCGGGACCCACCGCGCGGGTGAGCAGCCAGGCGATGCCATAGTCACCGGGGAGGCCAATGCGTGCGTAGCCCGTGCTCACGAACGCAGACCGGGAGGCCACGCGCAGGTCGCAGGCGAGCGCGATCGCGAGGCCCGCGCCCGCGGCCGGGCCCGGCAGCGCCGCGATGCTCGGCTTGCGCAGCACGCGCAGCGCACCCGCGATCTCATGATGGCGCGCACGCATGCTCTCGAAGCGCTCGTCCGGCGTCGTAGGCGTGGTGTTCGCGGCGCGGCCACCCATGCCCTTCACGTCGCCGCCTGCGCAGAACGCCTTGCCTGCACCCGTGAGCAGCAGCGCGCCCACTGCGGCGTCGCGGCCGCGGTCGTGGATCTGGCGCCGCAGTGCGCCCGTCAGCGCATCTGACATTGCGTTGCGCGCAGCCGGACGGGTCAGCGTGATCACCGCGACGCGATCGATGATGTCGCAGCGCAGCTGGTCGGTGCCGGTATCGATGTGGATGTGTGCCGGTGTCGGGGTCATCGCGAGCACTCCGTTCGGATGTCTGGGTTCAGGTAGGAGACGTGGTCACTTGCCGGCGGCGATTGGCGCTCCCATCGCGTCGTCCGTCATCGGATCCGGTTCGCGTCGAGCGCGCTCGCGCAAAGCGCGCACGACCTCCTCGTGACGCCTGCGATCGAGGTTGTAGGGCAGGAACACCCAGGTCGAGAACACCAGCAGCAGCGCCACCAGTGCGTAGGCCCAGCCGAAGTTCGTGAGGATGTCCGGCGTCACCGACGCCTGGTCCGCGTGGGGCTTCAGTCCGATGAGATCGATGGCCACGCCGGCGACGATGGTGCTGAGGCCGGTGGTGCACTTCTGCGAGAACGCATAGGAACCGAAGTAGATGCCTTCCTGGCGGCGGCCGTGCTTCAGCTCGTGCTCGTCGGCGATGTCGCCCATCATCGAGGCCACGGTCACCGATGCCTGCACGCCGATCAGCGCGCCGAGGAATGCGAGCACGGCCAGCACGACCTCGAGCGTGAACAGGTCGGACGGCATCAGGCCCACGAGGTTCAGCACCACCGGGCCGGTGGAGAGCGCGCCCGACGCGAGCACGCCGATCACCACCGTCCACTTCTTGTCGAAGCGGCCATTGAACCAGGGCACGAAGAACAGCCCAAGGATCGCGCCGATGAGCCCGGCCACGCCGATGTGGCCGATGGCGGCGGCCGAGAGCTGCCAGAAGAACGTCATCAGGTGCGTGCCCATCGCGCCCTGGAAGCCGGCATACACGAAGAAGATCACGGTGCCCACGAACAGCGCGCGGAAGGAGCGGTTCGCCAGCGCCTCGAAGATGTCCACGTACATCTGCTTGAGGTTGAACGGCCGCGCGGCCTGGCGTGAGCCGGCAAGATGCGGGATGTGCGGTGCAGTGCCCAGGGTGCTCGCGACGCAGCAGGCGCCGATGCCGAGCACGCACAGCACCGCGACGGTGAAGTAGTTGTCGCGCACGAGCTGCCCTGCAGTGCCGTCGCTCGGCGAGCCTGCGAACACGTACAGCCAGATGAACTGCGCGACGATGCCGCCGGCAAGGATGCCCACGCCGGTGCGTGCGGCGGCGATCTGCGTGCGTTCGCGGTAGTCCTGGGTGAGTTCGGCACCCAGTGACAGGTAGGGAACATGGAACACCGCGAGCGCGGCGCGCGTGCCGACGGTGAACACGGTGAGCCATGCGAACAGTGCGTACCCGGTGAGCGATTCCGGCGGCTGGAACAGGCCGTAGATCAGCAGGCAGAACGGCAGGATCGCCGCGCCCATCAGGGTGTGCCGGCGGCCGTAGCGCGTCTGCATGCCGTCGGACCAGGAGCCGATCGCCGGATCGATGATCGCGTCCGCCACCAGTGCGATGGCGAGCGCGATGCTGGTGAGCGTGCCCGACAGCCCGAGCACCTGGTTGTAGAAGATCAGCAGGAAGCCGAACGCGGCGTTCTTGATGGCCTCGCCCGAGGCACCGATGGCATAGAACGACTTGATCGAGACGGGAACGCGCTGGGTCAAGGGGGGTACTTCTTCGCGGTCTGCGGCGGCCGGTTGCGTCACTCGCGTGACAGGTCCGGAGGGGAGGCCCGGAACCGCGGGAAGGAGCGGGCGGGGTCTTTCGAGCCTATGCGACCGCCTCGCTGCACACAAATGCGGCGAGCCCGGCGGGGATCGGGCATGCACGCTCGCAGTTCTGCGCCTGGCGTGTGCGAAGCGCCTGTCGCCGCTGGCGCGCCGGCCCGGCACACTTCGGCATCCATCCGCAGTGCGGCGAGACGAGGGCATTCCATGGACGGTGAACGGTTCCAGGCGATCGTGGCACGGCTCGAACGCGAGAGTGCGCAGGCGCCTTCGGCCTATCGGGTGAAGGTGGGCCTGCTTGTGGGGCTCGGGTTCGCGATCCTTGCGCTGCTGCTGGTGATTGCGGGCTTCGGGCTCGCGCTGCTCGTGGGTGGTGTGCTCGCGGTCGCGCTCACCGGTGGCACCGCGCTTCTGCTGTTGCTGAAGTTCGGCAAGTTCGTGCTGCTGCTCGCCATCCCGCTCTGGTACCTGATCTCCGCCTCGGTGAAGGCGCTGCTCATCCGCGTGCCACCGCCGGAGGGCCGGCGGATCTCGCGTGCGGAAGCGCCGGCGCTGTTTGCGGCGATCGACGGCATGCGCGAGCGCATGCGCGGCCCGCGCTTCCATGAGGTGCTGATCGTCGACGAGGTGAATGCCGCCGTGGTGCAACGGCCCGCGTTCGGGCTGTTCGGCTTTCCGCGCAACTACCTGCTGCTCGGGCTGCCGTTGCTGGAGAGCCTTCCACCCGAGGAGGCGCTCGCGGTGGTGGCCCACGAGTACGGGCACCTCGCCGGCGCGCACGGGCACTTCTCGTCCTTCGTGTATCGCCTGCGCCATGCGTGGGGAACGCTGCAGGCCTACGTCGACAATATCCAGGGCTGGGTGGGGCGGCTGGTGGCGCCGCTCGTGCGCTGGTATGCGCCCTATTTCAATGCCTACACCTTCGTGCTCGCGCGCACTAACGAATACGAGGCAGATTCAGCGTCTGCCGAACTCGTGGGTGCCGCGCACGCGGCGCACGCACTGAAGCGCGTGAACATCGTCGCGCCGCTGCACGATGGCTTCATGAACAGCACCTTCGAGCGGGTGGCGTGGGAGGCGACGCCGCCGCCAGACCTGCTGCAGCGCTGGGCCGAGCGCGTGGCGATGCAACCGCCAGGTGAGGATGCCGAGCGCTGGCTCGCTGCGGCGCTCGATCGCGAGGGGCACTTCACCGACACCCACCCGACCCTGCGTGCGCGGCTCGATGCGCTGCCTGCCTGCGGCGAGGCGATCCAGATGCCGCCGCCGCCATTCACGGGGACCTCCGCTGCCGTGTCCTGGCTCGGCCCGCTGGTGGACGTGTTGCGCTCGGAACTGCAGTCGCGCTGGGCCGCGTCGGTGGCGAAGTCCTGGGCCGGACGGCATGCGCATCGGCAGCAGCAACGCGCACGGCACGAGGAACTGCAGCAGGCGCTTGGCGGCGATGCCACGAAGGACGCCGCGGATGGTCTGGAGTACCTGCAGCTGTCGCGCGCGCTGACACCGGAGGAGGATCTGCGCGAAGCGCTTGCGCACTACAACGCGGTCTTCGCAGGCGTGCCTGCGGCGCTGTATCTCGAAGGCTGCGCGCTTCTCGAGCGCGATGACGCGGCAGGCATCGAGTTGCTCGAACGCACCATGGCACTTGATCCCGAAGCGACCAAGCCCGCATGCGAGCAGGTCTACCGCTTCCTGCGCGCGCGCGCCGATGCCGACGCGGCAGAGCCCTTCGCCGCCCGATGGCGCGCGCGCGACGAGTTCGAGACCCGGCGTGCGGATGAGTACGCAAACCTCGATGTGCGCCATGCGCTGCTTGCAGCGGACGCCGACGACGCTGATGTACAGCATGCGCGCGCGATGATCGGGCAGGTGGCGCTGAGCAACGTGGCAGGCATCTGGTTCGCGCGCCGCGTATTGCCGAGCGATGCGGCGGTGGAGACCTATGTGCTCGGCGTGCAGCTCAGCTGGCTGGGGCGGCGACTGGGCCGGCAGCAGGCGATCGTGGATCGGCTGGCGGCGATCGAATGGCCGGTGCACCTGTTCGTGCTGTCACTGGACGGCCAGTACAAGCCGTTGCTGAAGCGCATGCGGGATACCGCGGGCGCGCGCGTGCGTTAGGCGAGTGCGCCGGGTGCGCGCCTGGTGGATGCGCACTCGCGCGCGCCCCTCCGCCGGACTGTCAGCTGCGTTCGGGGGCGACGATCGCGAGCCTGCGGCGGGAATCGGCTGACAGCCCGGCGGCCAGCGCCGTGCGCGGCACGGCAACGCCGCCATGCCGGCTCACCACGCCGTTCATCGGTGACTCATCCTGCACAGTGGCGAACAGCCAGGCGTTCGTGCGTGCGGCAAGTGGCGGATCGGCCGGCGACAGCACCGGCCGCACGAAATCGGCCATCCACAGCGCGTCGATGGTGTTCAGCAGGTCGACATCGGCAATGCCAGGCACGGACGCAAGTGGTCGTGGTCCGTCCTGTAGCGCCTTGAGGATCGCCCGTGCGGCATCGTTGGCGAAGCGGATGGTGCCGGCAGGCGTCTTCAGCTCGAAGCTCACGTCGTAGGCGGTGGTGCCCGTGGCCCAGTGCCTTGCCAGGCGATCGGCCCGCGCCGCAGCCGGGTCGAGTGGTTGCATGCCGCCCTTTGCGAACAGGTCCACCCGGTACCAGCGCTCCACCCACATGTCGATGGCAAGCATGCGCGCGAGCGGGTCTGCGATGGTCGCGAGGGTCTGCCGCCACGCGGCCTTCAGCGCGAAGTCCTCGCGCAGGCACAGCGTGAGGCCGTCGGCCGCATGTGCCAGGCCGAGCTCGCCTGCCGCGCGAACCACGTCGGCAGACCAGTGTGGCTGCCAGTGCGCGTTCAGGTACTCGTGCGCGAAGTAGTCCCGCGGCAGCAGGTGCAGGCGCTCGTCGAACCACTCGAACACCTTCGGGTCGACAAGCCCGGAGCTGCGGGCCACATCGCGTGCGGCCTCGAAGCGCTCGGCGGGCGTGCCGGCCATCGATTCGGAAAGCGCGCGCACGAGCCGCTGGAACGGCACGATCCAGCCCCAGCCGGGCAGGGTGTTGTAGCCCACCGAGAACACGCCGCCGGGACGAAGCAGCCGGCTGGCGAGTGTCAGCAGGGCGTGCTGGTTCTGCGGGCTCACCCAGGAGAGCACGCCCTGCGCCATCACATAGTCGGCCTTGCCGAGGGGAAGGCGAGCGGGGTCGCCCTGGCCCTCGAGCGCGCCCTGGCCCGCGAGCGCGCCCTGAAAGGTTGCGCAATGCAGTTCGATGTTCGTCAGCCCGAGTTCGGCGATGAGCGCATTGCCACGGCCGATGTGGCCGGGCAGCGCATCGATGCCGAAGAAGCGACCTTCGGGATGTGCTGCCGCCGTGACGATCAGGCCGACACCGTCGCCACAACCGAGGTCCACGAAGGTGAACGGCGCGCGGTCGAGTGTGGGCGGGGCCACGCCGCGCGCCACCAGCATTGCCTGTGTCCAGGCAGGCTGGAAGTGCGGGTGGAAGTTGCTGGGATACAGCGAGTCGGCGACGTAGCCGTCCACCGTCGCCGGTGGCGACACCTGGGAAGCGCCGGATGCGTTGCGGCTCAGCTGGTGATGAACACTTCCTTGAGGGTGACCTTCAGGAAATCCTTCTGGCCTTCGCCGGACTTGCGACCGCCGACCGCCTGGTCGAGTTCGTCTTCCTGCAGCTCGACCGCACCGGCGATCGTCGCCTGCTCGCTGGCGGGGTTGCCCTGGACCTTCGGTTCGTCCTTCGTGCTCATCGTGCAATGTTCCTGCGTTGCGGGCCCGGTGCCGGATGGACGTGGACCAAGGGGTTGGATCGTCACGCGCGGCGACGGGTCGATACGGTGAACAGTGTCACACCGCGGGCACGGCCGCCCGCTCAGATGTGCCCTTCCAGCATGCGCAGCAGCCGCACGAAGCGCTCGCCCGCCTGCTGCATGTTGTCCAGCAGACCCTCGTCGATGTCGGCGCCGCGGCCGCTGCTCATGCTGCGCAGGCGGTCCGACAGGAACACTGCAAGCGCGCGGTAGAAGCGCGCGGCCATCGCGGTGTCGCGCTCGAAGGCCTCGAGCATCGCCGCGCGCGGCACGGCCAGCACGCGGCCACCGGGGGCGCGGGCGACCACGCTGGCATCGGGGGTGCGCTTCTCGATGAAGCTCATCTCGCCGGTGACGTCGCCCTGGCCGAGTTCCGCCAGCCGATCGCCGCCACGCGACACCACGTCGAAGGTGCCGTCGGTGATGAAGAACAGGTCCTGCACCGCTTCGCCGGCCGTGATCAGCGCTGCGTTGGCAGCGACCAGCCGCACGGTGCCGGTGCGCGAGAGGAAGATGATGTCGCGATCATCGAGGTCGCCGAGGATGTAGAGCGCCTTGCGCATGGTCACTCCTTCAGCAGTTGGCGGCGCGCGAGCGTGGCGAAGTGGCCGTCGCGTGCCATGAGTTCAGCGTAGCTTCCGCTCTCCACGAAGCGCCCATGCTGCAGCACGCAGATGCGATCGGCCTGCTGCACCGTGGAGAGCCGATGGGCAATGGTGATGCGGGTGGCACGCAGGCCATCCATCGTCTTCGCCACGTGGGCCTGGGTGATGTTGTCGCGCGCGCTCGTCGCCTCGTCCAGGAACAGGATGCGCGGCTTCGCGGCCAGTGCGCGCGCGATCAGCATGCGCTGCTTCTGGCCGCCGGAGAACGAGCCGCCACCCTCGGTGATCGGCGTGTGCACACCCATGCCCATCAGCTTGAGGTCTGGTGCGAGGCCCGCCAGTTCCGCCGCATCTAGGCAGTCCTCGAGGCTCGCGTCGCTCGCACCGCGGATGTTCTCGAGGATGGTGCCGGAGAACAGCATCGACGACTGCAGCACCACGCCGATCTGCGAGCGCAGGCGCGCGAGGTCCAGGTGCGCAAGCTCGCGGCCGTCGTAGGCAATGGAGCCCGCACTCGCGGTCTCGAAGCCGAGCAGCAGGCGCAGCACCGTGGACTTGCGCGAGCCGGAGCCGCCGACGATCGCGAGGTGCTCGCCGGGCGCCACGCTGAAGCTCAGGCCGTCGATGAGCGGCGCGGTGGCGCTCGAGTAGCCGAACACCACGCCGCTCATCTCGATGGCACCGGAGAGCCGCCCGGGATCGACGTTGCGCGTGCCGCCGGCATCCTCGGTCTCGGCATCGAGGATCGGCTGCGCACGCTCGGCGAGCGGCTGCGCCGCGTACAGCGCCAGCAGGTCCTGGCACAGCTGGGTGAACGCGCCCTGGAACAGGCCGAAGCCAGTGAGGAAGGCGATGAAGGCACCGGGCGGCAGGTCGCTGCGCGTGAGTGCCACCGCAGCGGCGAAGAGCACCATCAGGCGCAGCGTGCCGTAGGCCTCTCCGAAGGCATGGAACACCAGGCCGATGCGCTCGCCACGGGCGCTCGCGGCGCGTTCGTCCACGTACAGGTCGGTCCAGCGCATCAGTGCGCGATCCTCGGCCGCGCCGGTGCGCAGCTTGGCGATGCCCTCGAGCAGTTCGTAGGTCATGCCTGCAAGGCGGCCGTCGTGTACCGCGGCCTCGCGCAATGGCGCGCGCTGGGCGATGCGGCCCGCGACGAGGATGCCGATGTGCACTGCCGTCAGCCCCAGCCCGATCGCCGCGAGGCGTGCGTCGTAGGTGAACAGCAGCGCGAAGTAGGTGATCGCGAGCGCGGCGGTATAGAGCGACGACAGCACCGTCGAGCTGACGAGTTCGCGCAGGTGCGCAAGGCTCTGCAGCCGCTGGCTGAAGTCCCCGGCAGGCAAGGTGCGGAAGAACCTCGCGGGCAGCCGCAGCACGTGGTCGTCGAGCGCAGCGGCAAGGCGCAGCGAGCCGCGGCCGTCGATGCGTGCCTCCACCAGGTTCTGGATGGCGTGGAACAGGGCTTCGAACACTGCGAGCGCCAGCAGTGCGATGCCGGTGGCGGCGAGTTGCCCGGCGGCACCCGCAGGCACGAGATCCTCGAACACGGCGCCGGTGGCGATCGGCAGCGCGAGCCCTGCGAGTGCAAGGGCGAGGGTGGCGATGAGGTAGGGCCGCAGCTCGGCGCGCAGGTCATCGATGGTGAAGCGCGCGAGCGACCACAGGCCGCTGATGCGGGTGCGGAACGGCGCGTGCAGCGACCATGCATCACGCGCGTAGTCGTTTGCCGCCATGGCCCCGAGCGGCGTGCCGTCACGCAGGTGGTAGCGGTCGCCGCGCCAGTGCGCTGCCACGAGCCGGCCGTCCTGGTGCAGCAGCAGCAGCGCGCCGCCGTCGTAGTGCGGCCACTGCGCGCCGAGGCTGACCGGCCGTGCGCGCAGGCCGTGCCGCCGCGCCCGCGCCGCGAGGCCCTCGAAGGGTGTCGCAGGCGTTTCGGGTGCGTCAGCGAAGGGATCGCTCGCCGTCGCGCCGTCGTCGGCCTCGTCGGGCGTGCTCTCCGGCAGCGGCGCGCCGATGCACTCGGCGATCCAGCGCAGTTCTGCCGCGACGCCGGCACGCGTGCTACCTGGATCGTCGCGCAGCTGCAGGCGCAGTGCCGTGGCGCGATCGCGGGCGATCGCGTCCTGGTTCACGCGGCGCACCAGCGCTGCGTTGAACGAGATCACGGCGGCGAGCAGGCTCGCGTCGTCTTCGGGCAGCGCCATCGCGGCGCTGCCACCGATATCGCGGCCGCACTCCACGAGCCAGTGCTGCGCGGCGGCGCGTGTAGGCGTGGCGCGTGGCTCGAGTCGTGCAGCCGCAGAACTCGCGAGCAGGATGCGCGCATCCCGTGCCGCGGCATCGGACGCTGGCAGCGGGAACACGAGCCCGTCCTTCTCGACCACGGCCAGCAACCGGCGCACGCGTGCGGTCTGCAGGTACACCTCCACGCGGCCTGCACTCACGCGCCAGCAGGTGTCTCCCGGCGGCAGAACCTGCGGTGTCTCGCCATCGAGCTGCAGTTCGGCCAGGTCGCCGGCAGTTGCGCCCGTATTGCCTTGTGGCGTGCTCACCTAGGCCTCCAGCAGGCGCAGGTAGGCACCGCCGCGCTCCACGAGCTCGCGGTGCGTGCCGCGCTCCACGATGTGGCCACGGTCGAGCACGATGATCTCGTCGCAGTCACGGATCGCCGACAGGCGGTGGGCGATGATCACGCAGCCCACGCCGCGCCGGCGCAAGCCCTCGAACACCTCCAGTTCGGTCACCGGATCGAGTGCGCTGGTGGCCTCGTCCAGCACGACGATCGCGGGATCCGTGGCGAGTGCGCGCGCGAGCTCCATGCGCTGGCGTTCACCGCCCGAGAAGTTGCGCCCGCCTTCGGCGATGGCCGCGTCGTAGCTGCCGGGGCGCGCCGCGATCACGGTGTGGATGCGCGCGTCGGTCGCGGCGCGAGTGATCGCGGTCTCCGGTAGCGTGGCGTCCCACAGCGCGAGGTTCTCCTGCACGCTGCCCTCGAACAGCGTCACCTGCTGCGGCACGTAGGCGAGGCGCTGGGCGATGGCGGCGCGCGGCCAGTCGGCGAACGGGCGGTCGTCCAGGCTGTACTCGCCGGTGCGTGGATGCTCGAGGCCCGCGATGAGCTTGCCCAGCGTGCTCTTGCCCGAGCCCGATGCGCCAACGAGCGCGATGCGGCGCCCGGGCGTGAGCTCGAGCTCGATGTCCTCGAGCAGCGGCGGGTCGAGCGGCCCATAGCCGAAGCTCACGCCACGCATCGCCAGCCGGCCACTCGGCAGCAGCGGGGCGTTGCGATCATCGCGCACCACGTGCAGCGAGGCCTCGCTGTCGAAGCGCGCGTCCGATCGCTGGGCGTTCACGTCGTCAAGGCGCGCCGTGTAGCTGCGGATCTGCTGCAGCTCCGAGCCGAAGCCGGCGAGCGCGGACACCGGTGCGGCGAAGCTCGCGGCCAGCGTCTGCAGGGCGACGAGGCCGCCGAGCGTCAGGTCGCCCTGCATCACTGCATGGCCCCCTGCGAACAGCACCAGGATGGCGATGAACGAGCCGAGCAGCCCCGGCACGGGCGAGATCCATGCGCTCAGCGCGGCGATGCGCTGCAGGCCGTTCACCACGGCCACGTGCAGGCCGAACCAGCGCGTGAACAGCATGTCCTCGCTGCCGCTCGCCTTGAAGGTCTCCATGTCCTTCAGGCCGGCGACGCGCGCGCCCATCAGCTTGCCCTGGTCGAGTGACACCTTGCGGTACTGCTCGGAGATGAGGCGATTCGAAAGCAGCAGCACCACCACGTTGGCGAGTGCGAGCACGAGCACGCCCAGTGCGATGGGCCAGTGGTAGAACAGCATCGCCACGAAGAAGAAGCTCGCCGTGACGAGGCTCACCGCAGCCTGCGCAAGCCGGCCCGTGAGCAACGACGCCAGCGCCTCGTTGAGCCGCAGGCGATCGGCGATCTCGCCCGCGAAGCGCTGGTCGAAGAAGCCGATCGGCAGCGTCAGCAGGTGCGCCATCAGCGCGCGGCCCGTGCGCAGCGTCATCGCCGTGCGCGTGGCGAGCAGCGCGCGCTACTGCACGAGCGCGAGCAGCATGCGCGCCACGGCCGTGAGGCCCATGCCCGCGAGCAGCACCAGCAGCCAGTCGTCGAGCGAGCGGATCAGCACGTAGTCCACGAAGATGCGCGAGAACACCGGCAGCACGATGCCCGGCAGCACGAGCAGCAGGCTCACCAGCACCGTGAACGCTCGCGCGCCATGCAGGCCGTCGAAGCGGCTGCGCAGTGACGTGACGAGGTCCGGCCGCGAGTCGCCCGTGCGGAAGTCCGGTCCGGGCTGGAAGGTCAGCACAACGCCGGTGAACGAGGCGTTGAATTCCGCCCAGCTCTCCTGCCGCCGCCCCCCCTGCCGGGTCGTTCAGCCACACCCGGCCTTCGTCCACAGCCTCCACCACGAGGAAGTGGTTGAAGTTGACGAACGCGATCAGCGGCAATGGCAGGCCGGCGATGTGTGACGGCTCGGCCTTCAGGCCGCGGGCCTCCAGGCCGAAGGTGCGCCCGGCGCGCAGCACGGTGGAGGCCTTGGCACCGTCGCGCGAGACGCCACACAGCGCGCGCAGTTCGTCCAGCGGCACGACGCGCCCGTGGTAGCCGAGCACGATCGCGAGCGAGGCCGCGCCGCACTCGGTGGCCTCGAGCTGCAGCACCAGCGGCGTGGGTCTTGGCCCGGCACCGGCGAGCTGGTGCAGCAGCGAGCGCACGCGCTGGCCCAACGGTGTCGTACTGGCGCGGGCCGCGGTCATGGGCAGGCCATCAGGTCGTGCTCACGCCGGGCTCAGGTCTGTTTCGGTCGCAGGAAGGAAATCAGGCGCTCGCGATCGATGACGATGCGCGCACGCGCCAGCGTTCCGGCACCCACGCCGCCATCGGGCCCGCGCGAGGAGGTCCAGGCGAAGCCGGTTGGCGTTGCTGCGTCGCGGGCCAGTGTCACGCGCACTTCCACGACGGCGCGGCCGGCGCTGAGCTGCTCCACCAGCTGGTCGTTGCGCAGCGTGCGGCGGATGCCCTCCCGGGTGGCCGGCAGCGGCGACACCGAGAGCACCGTGCCGCGGATGCGCCCGTACACGGAGGGCTCCACCGTCGCCGGGGCAACCTCGACTGGCATGCCGGGCTCGGTGCGCTTGCCTTCGCCGGCGGGTACGTACAGCACGGCCAGCAGATCACCCTTGCGGCCCATCTGGGCGATCGTGGCGAGCGGGGCGCCGGCGGCGACGACGTCACCGGTCGTGGCCTTCACCTCCACCACCCGGCCTGCCAGGGTGGCGCGCACGATCGTGCGGTCGGAACGCCGTGCGAGCAGCCGCTCGCCCTCCCGCTCGAGATCCTCCACGGCGTTGCGGGCGTCGAGCAGGGCGAGCCGGCTCTCGCCGTCGCGCGACAGCGCGTCCAGGCGGATCTGATCGGCCTGGGCATCGAGGCTCGTGATGCGTTCACGGGCCGCGGATGCCGCCGCTTCGGCATCGATCTGTGCATCCCGCCGCACCACGCCGCGGGGCACGAGTTCGGCGACGCGACGGGCCCGCTCGTCCAGATACACGAGCTGCTTGCGCAGTTCGTCGCGCGTGCGGGTGATGCCTGCGAGGCGCTCGGCATTGGCACTGGAGGCGCGGTCACGCTGTTCGGCGTGAAACGACTCGAGGCGCGCGAGGCGGGCACGGGCCTGCACCAGGCGGGCGCGCGTGTCTGCGAGGTCGCGGTCGAGCTCGGCGCCGGACAGCGTGGCGATGGCCTGACCGCGGGTGACGATGCTCCCTGGCGTCACGGCGAAGGATGCGATGCGCCCGGCGTCCGCCGTGACGACCTCGCTGAGGCCGGCGCGATCGATGAGGATGCCCTCCCCTTCGATGCGCACGGGGGCGAAGGTGAACACCGCCCAGATGACTGCGGCAATGGCGAGCGCGGCGAACAGGCCGACGGCGAGCCAGTCGGCGCGGCCGATCAGCTGCACCGGCGCGTCGAGGCGCTCCGGATTGGCCATCCGGTCGAGAGCCTCTTTCCTGAAGATCGATTCGCTCACACCCGTTCCTTGGCCCAGGGATCCTGGCGCTCGGACGATGACCCTGGGACGTGACAGCGCATGCTGCCGCAGCCTCGCTCAGGCGGGTGTTATCGCGCGTCGATGGGGCCAGCGTCCAGCACGCAGGTGACCTGCGCAGGCAGGACGATGGCTCCGGGCGTTCAGACGCTGCCGTCGCCCGGGGTCTGCTTGATTGTGATGTGGCTCGTGCCGTCGCGGATCGAACTCGTGCGACTGGCCGCCTCGCGCACCTTCTGCACAGCGGGCAGGAGGAGCCCGATCAGCACGCCGCCCTGGGCGTCCTGCAGTTCGGTCTCGTTCAGTTCGGTGGGTGCCTGTGCGGATTGCTGCGAGGATTGCTGCGGGGATTCCTGTTCCTTGTCCTTGCTCATGACTTCTCTCCGGTGGTGATGCGCGGATACCTGTGGCGCTGCGCGGGGCGCGTGCGCTATGTAGTCCGCGTGTTCCAAGTAGTGCCCCGGCAGGCATGGGGATGCAAGCGACCTGCAGCAAACGTGCGCACCGTCACGGGCGCGTGTGATCACGGGCACGGGTCGGGGAACAATTCGAAAGGGCAGGGCCGATCGCGTGGCCCGGCAACGGAACGCGCGGCGCTGGCTGCGGGACAAGGGGGAAGGATGTCGGTGATCGAATTCGCGCAGGTGGGGATGGCGCCTGCCTGGCACGCTCGCATGTTCCCTTCGCGCATGGCCGTGGCCTCGGCCTACGGTGAGCGGAGCTGGGCCGAGCTCAACGCCAATGCCAACCGGCTGTTGCGGGTGTTCCGCGGTGCCGGCCTGGTGGCAGGTGACGCCGTGGCCATCGTGCTGAAGAACCGGCCCGAGTTCGTGGAGGCACTGCTGGCGACGATGCGCGGCGGCCTGCGGCTCACGCCGATCAACTTCCACCTGAAGGCGGACGAGATCGGCTACATCGTGGACAACTGCGAGGCCCGTGCCTTCATCGCCGACGCCGGCATTGGCGGTGCGGCCGTGGAGGCGGTCGGTCAGGCACCACGCGCCAACCTCAAGCTCGCGGTTGGTGGCGCATTGCCCGGTTTCGCGGACTACGCCGCGGCACTCGCGGCCGAGGACGGCACGGACATCACCGGCCCGGCCCTCGGCGGCACGATGCTCTACACGTCGGGCACCACTGGCCGGCCGAAGGGCGTGTTCCGGAAGGAGCGTGAGCCGGTGATGCCGCAGCTTGCGGGAACGCTGGCCGGCTATCGCCCCGGTGAGGACTGCAATCTCTGCACTGGCCCTGCGTATCACGCGGCACCACTGCTCATCGACGTCGCCCAGCCCATCGTCTCCGGCGTGAGCGTGGTGCTGATGGACAAGTGGGACGCGGAGGAAGCGCTGCGCCTCGTGCACACGCACAAGGTGACGCACTGCCACATGGTGGCGACGATGTTCCATCGCCTGCTGCAGCTGCCCGCCGAGGCGAAGGCGCAGTACGACATCGGCAGCCTGCGCATGATCGTGCACGGCGCGGCGCCAACACCGGTGCACGTGAAGAAGGCGATGATCGATTGGGTGGGGCCGATCCTCTGGGAGTACTACGCGGCGACGGAGGGTGGCGGTGGCTTCATCGTGGGCTCCGAGGAATGGCTGAAGAAGCCCGGCACGGTAGGCAGGCCGCCGCCGGAGTTCGACAACCGGATCCTCGACGACGAAGGCAACCCCTGCGCGCCCGGCGTGGTGGGCACCATCTACATGCCTGCGCCGCAGCGTGGGCGCTTCGAGTACTTCAAGGACGCGACCAAGACGTCCTCGTCCTACCGCGGTGATCACTTCACCCTCGGCGACATGGGCTATTTCGACGACGACGGCTACCTCTTCCTCACCGGCCGCACGGCCGAGCT
>SXGT01103414.1_pt1 | contig 59877 bp, 42 predicted proteins | sample 3176221 | NCBI WGS metagenome assembly SXGT01 (sample SAMN11356862, study PRJNA531348) | freshwater metagenome | isolation source: freshwater sample F1-120 | place: China: Fuxian Lake, Yuxi | collected 2017-12-25 | reverse complement strand
TCTGCCTTGCCACGCTCCCGCGTCGTCGGTCGTCGGTCGTCGGTCGTCGGTCGTCGGTCGTCGGTCGTCGGTCGTCGGTCGTCGGTCGTCGGTCGTCGGTCGTCGGTCGTCGGTCGTCGGTCGTCGGTCTTTGCATCTTCTTGACAAGTCTCGAGGACCCGAACGCCCTCCGACCCAGCGTGACCCTTCCTAGGCGTCCCGGTGACATGGCTGAGACAGGGCGCGCGTACCCCTCTGCACCGTGACCCGCATCGCCCACCTCTCCGACTTCCACCTCCTGGAGCCTGCCATCCGCGCTCGCCGGGGACAGGCCTGGCTGCGGGTGAACTATCTGAGCCTCAAGCGGGCACTGGACTACGAACAGCGCCGGGCCCGCGCCAGCGCAGCCCTCGCCGAGGCCCGTCGCGCCGGGTTCGAGCAGCTGGTGCTCACCGGCGACCTCACCGAGGACGGTGCCTTGCCGCAGTACGAGGTGCTCGCCGAGGTGCTGGTCGAGAGCGGCATCGACCCCGCGCGCATCACCCTGGTTCCCGGCAACCACGACGCCTACGGCCTCGGCTGGGACGAGGCCCTCGACGGCCCGCTCGCCCCCTGGGCCGCCACCAGTCGCCACGGCGCCGTGACTCGCCTCCGTGGCTGCTCGGTGGTGGCGGTGTCGACCGCGGTTGTCCAGAGTGTCGTCCGGTCGAGCGGTCGCGTGGAGGCCGGTGCGCTTGACATCGTCGACAAGGTGGCTCGCGAGAGTCGGCGTCGTCCGGTGGTTCTCGCCCAGCACCACCCCCCCTTCGCGGTGGCGCACCAGTGGGTGCACGGCCTCGTGAATCACCGCGAGGTGACGGGCTTGCTCCACGCGCATCGCACGGTCAGCGTGCTGCACGGTCACACCCATCAGCGTCGTGAGCGCGCGCTCGAGCTCGGGGGACCGGCGCGCATCTTCTCCACCGGCGCGGTGGTCACCGATGCCCTGCCGCTCCGGATGTACGCGGCGGCCGACGGCGCCGTCCACTCGCTCGCGACCGGTGCCTGATCCCGCGACGGCCCTGCGTGCTTTCGCACATTGGTGGCCAGTAGCTGGCCTTCTCCCGTTGGCCCGCTGATTGCTTCGACCCAGGGGGAGGTGCCCATGGAACCCCTCGCGCCCAACCTCCTTGACTACGCCGCCGAGCGCGCGCGTTTTTCCTGGGCAGGCGCCCGCGCGCGCCTCGAGGGCTGTCCTGCGGGTGGTCTCAACATCGCGCACGAGGCGGTCGACCGTCACGCGCGCGGGGCGGACGCCCTGCGCGTGGCCATCCGGTGGCGGGGTGCCCAGGGCGAGCGTCGCGACTTGAGCTTCGGTGAGCTCTCTCTGGCATCCAACCGGTTCGCCAACGCGCTCCTCGGACTCGGCCTGTCACCGGGCGACCGCGTGTTCATGCTCCTTCCCCGCGTGCCCGAGCTCTACATCGCGGTCATGGGCGCGCTGAAGGCGCAGGCCGTTATCTGCTCGCTGTTCTCCGCCTTTGGTCCCGATCCCATCCGCCAGCGCCTGTCGCTCGGGGGGGGCCGCGTGCTGGTCACCACGGCCACGCTCTACGCCAAGAAGGTGGCGCCGATCCGCGCCGAGCTCCCCGAGCTGCAACACGTCATCTTCGTGGGCGGTGAGGGCCCCGATCACTTCGATACCCTCTGTGCCGCCGCGAGTGACCACTACACCATCCCAGCCACGCCGCCGGACACGCCTGCATTGTTGCATTTCACCAGCGGCACCACGGGCAAGCCCAAGGGGGCGCTGCACGTGCACGAGGCGGTGGTGCACCATCACGCCAGTGCCTACTACGCGCTCGACCTGCATCCCGGCGACATCTTCTGGTGCACCGCCGACCCCGGCTGGGTGACGGGCACGAGCTATGGCATCATCGCCCCGCTGGTGCACGGCATCACCAGTGTCGTCTACGACGGCGACTTCGACGCGGTCGTCTGGTATCGGCTCTTGCGCGAGGAGTCGGTGAGCGTCTGGTACACCGCGCCCACGGCGGTGCGTATGATGATGCGCGCGGGCACTGAACTTGCCCGAGAGCAGGCTTTCCCGGCGCTGCGTTTCATCGCCAGCGTGGGCGAGCCCCTCAATCCGGAGGCGGTGCGATGGGGACGTGAGGCCTTCGGCTTTCCCATCCACGACAACTGGTGGCAGACGGAGACCGGCGGTATCCTCGTGGCCAACTTCGCGGGCGCGGAGATCCGCCCCGGCTCCATGGGACGCCCCCTCCCGGGCATCGAGGCCGCCGTCATGCGGCGCACCGAGTCCGGGGTCGAGCCGGTGGCCCGGGGCGAGCAGGGTGAGCTGGCCATCCGGGTCGGCTGGCCGAGCATGTTCCGGGCTTACCTCGGCGATCCCGAGCGTTACGCGCGCTGTTTCGCCGATGACTGGTACATGAGCGGCGACGTTGTCCGGGTCGATGACGACGGCTATTACTGGTTCGTCGGGCGCGCCGACGACGTGATCAAGACGGCCGGCCACCTGGTGGGCCCCTTCGAGGTGGAGAGCGTGCTCATGGAGCACCCGGCGGTGGCCGAGGCGGCGGCGGTGGGCCTGCCCGACCCCCTGGCCGGGGAAACCATCAAGGCCTACGTCGCGCTCAAGCCGGGACATCCACCCGACGAGGCCACTCGCCGCTCAATCCTCGGGCACGCCCGCGTCCGGCTCGGCGCGGCCATCGCCCCGCGCGAGATCGCCTTCGTGCCAGGGTTGCCGAAAACCCGCAGCGGCAAGATCCTGCGGCGGCTCCTTCGCGCCCGCGAGCTCGGACTGCCCGAGGGCGACACCTCCACGCTGGAGGCCTCGTGATCCTCCCGCTGTCCGGGGCGCACGCCCGCCATCTGTACCACCAGATGCAGCGTATCCGGCGCTTCGAGGAGCGCTGCGCCGAGCTCTACCAGGCCGAGAAGATCCGGGGTTTCCTCCACCTGTACGTGGGTGAGGAGGCGGTGGCGGTGGGCGCCATGCAGGCGGCGCAGCCCGGCGATCGTGTGCTCGCCACCTACCGCGAGCACGGGCACGCGCTCGCGCGAGGGGTGTCGGCCGACCGCCTCATGGCGGAGATGTACGGAAAGCAAGAGGGTTGCTCCGGCGGGCGCGGCGGCTCGATGCACGTTTTCGACACCGAGCGCGGCTTCTACGGGGGCAACGCCATCGTGGCCGGTCACCTGCCACTGGCGGTGGGCATCGGGCTCGCCGAGAAGCTCCGCGGCTCCGGCGGCGTGGCCTTCTGTTTCTTCGGCGAGGGCGCCGTGGCCGAGGGCGAGTTCCACGAGTCCCTCAACCTCGCATCATTGTGGCAACTCCCGGTCGTCTTCGTCTGCGAGAACAACCTCTACGCGATGGGCACCGCCCTCGCGATCAGCGAGGCCGAGCGCAGCGTGGTGGCGCACGCCCGCAGCTACCGCGTGGAGGCGGAGGCGGTCGACGGGATGGACGTGCTCGCTGTCGAGGCCAGCGTCCGGCGCGCGGCCGCCGCCGCCCGGGGGGGACTTGGCCCGCAGCTCCTCGAGTGTCACACCTACCGCTTCCGGGCGCACTCCATGTTCGACGCCCAGCTCTACCGGGAGAAGGCCGAGGTGGCGCAGTGGGTCGAGCGCGACCCCATCCGTACCTTCGCCGGGAGCATGCGCGCCGAGGGGCTCCTGTCCGACGCGGACATCGCCTCGGCCGACGCCGAAGTGGAGGCGGAGCTGGCCGCGGCCGTCGCCTTCGCCGAGGCGGGAACCTGGGAGCCGGTCAGCACCCTCGCGCGGCATGTGTACGCCCGCGACGCTGCCCTTCCGCCGCCCGCAGCCCCAATAGGTCCGATGTCCCGGACGACGTACCGGGAGGCCTGTAAGGCCGCGATCCGGCAGGTGCTCGCCGAGGAGCCGCGGGCCTTCCTGATGGGGGAAGACGTGGCGCACTACGGTGGCTGCTACGCTGTCACCAAGGGGCTATTAGCCGAGTTCGGGCCCGAACGCCTGCGCGACACGCCGCTCTCGGAGAGCGCCTTCGTCGGCGCCGGGATCGGCGCGGCGATCGCCGGGATGCGACCGATCGTCGAGGTGATGACGGTCAATTTCAGCATGCTGGCGCTCGACCAGTTGTTGAACAACGCGGCCACGCTCCGACACATGTCGGGTGGACAGATCTCGGTGCCCGTGGTGATCCGCATGGCCACGGGCGCCGGGCGACAGCTCGCCGCGCAACACAGCCACAGCCTCGAGGGCTGGTACGCCCACGTTCCCGGCCTGAGGGTGCTTGCCCCCGGCACGGTCATCGACGCGCGCGGCATGCTGCTCGCCGCGGCGCGCGACCCCGACCCGGTGCTGATCTTCGAGCACGTGATGCTCTACAACGCGGAGGGCGAGCTCCCCGCCGACGCTGGGCTCGTCGACATCGACCACGCGGTGGTCCGCCGCCCCGGCCGCGACCTCAGCCTCATCACATACGGCTACAACCTGGTGAAAGCACTATCGGCGGCCGATGCGCTCGCCGCCGAGGGCATCGACGCCGAGGTGATCGACCTGCGCGTGCTGCGTCCGCTCGACATGGCCACGGTGCTCGCCTCGGTGGTCCGTACCCGTCGCGCCGTGGTGGTGGACGAGGCCTGGCGCACCGGTAGCTTCGCGGCCGAGGTGGCAGCGCGGCTCTCGGAGGAGGCCTTCTACGAGCTCGACGCCCCCGTGCTCCGCGTGTGTACCGAGGAGGTGCCGATCCCCTACCCACGGCACCTCGAGGAGGCGGCGCTGCCGCAGGTCGCCGACATCGTGGAAGCCGCCCGCCGGGTGGTGCGTCATGGCTGAGTTCCGCATGCCTTCCCTGGGCGCCGACATGGAGGCGGGAACGCTGGTGCATTGGCTGGTGAAGCCGGGCGACACGGTGAAGCGCGGCGACCTCGTCGCCGTGGTGGAAACCCAGAAGGGCGCGATGGAGATCGAGGTGTTTGACGACGGCGTGGTCGAGCGGCTCCTCGTCGATATCGGAGCCAAGGTCCCGGTGGGCACGCCGCTCGCCCTGATTGGCGGCCCGGCCGCGCCGAGCGCCGGGGGGCAGCCGCCGAGTGCGGGGCGCCGTGACGGCCCGAGCGGCGGCTCCGGTGAGCGGGAGGTCACGCCGCAGGTTCCTGTCGACGCCCCGGCACCTGGATCCCTCGCGTGTGGCTCGCCCCCGGAATTCCCGGGAGCCGGCCACTCGGGGGCGGCCGGTGGCGACCCGCCGGATGGTGGGCGGGCTCCAGCCCCGCTGGCGTCTCAAGAGGAGGTTTGTGTCACCCCCTGGGTCCGCTCCTCCCCCGCCGCCCGGATGCTGGCCGCCTCGCTTGGCCTCGACCTCGCGGGTGTCCACGGCACGGGCCCCCACGGTGCTGTCCGCCGGGTCGACGTGGAGGCCGCCCGCCGCCCGTCCCCCGCCGCGCCACCCCGCCTGACCGGTTTCGACCCCGCGGAGATGCGCGCCGCCATCGCCGCCGCGATGTCGCGCAGCAAACGCGAGATCCCGCACTACTACCTCGCTCGCCAGGTGGAGCTGAGCCGTGCGATGGACTGGCTGGCCCAGCACAACGCGAGTGTCAGTATCGCCGACCGCGTGCTCCCGGCGGCGCTTCTGGTCCGGGCCGTCGCCCGCGCGATCGCCGAGGTGCCCGAGCTCAACGGCTACTGGACCGATGGGCGTTTCCAGCCGGCGAGCGCCGTGCACCCGGGCGTGGCGGTGTCGCTGCGCGGCGGCGGACTGGTGGCGCCGGCGCTGGTCGACGCGGTGAACGGCACGCTCCCCGAGCTGATGGTGCGCTTCACCGACCTCGTCACCCGGGCCCGCGCCGGACGGCTCCGCGCCTCGGAGCTGAGCGCCGCCACCCTCACCGTTTCGAACCTCGGCGACCTCGGCGCCGACGAGCTCCTCGGCGTGATCTACCCGCCCCAGGTGGCGCTGGTTGGCCTCGGGCGGATCCACGAGGTGCCCGTGGCCGTCGACGGCATGCTCGCGGTGCGCCCGGTGGTGCGCGTCAGCCTCGCCGCCGACCACCGCGCCAGCGACGGCATGCGCGGCAGCCGGTTCCTCGCTCGCCTCGACGCCCTCCTCCAGTCCCCGGAGTCCCTGTGACACGAGACACTGCCCGCGCCCACCTCGCCGACGTCCTCGCGGAGATCGCCCCCGAGGCCGATCTCGCCACCGTTGACGCTCGCGCACCCCTGCGCCCCCAGCTCGACCTCGACTCGATGGACTTCCTGCGCTGCCTGCAAGGGCTCCATGCGCGCACGGGCATCGACATCCCCGAGGCGGACTACCCGCGGCTGGGCACGCTTGACGCGATCCTCGGCTACCTGGTCGCGCGCGCCCGCTGAGCGTCGGCGCGGCGAGCTAGCTTGGGGTCGTGCCCCTCCCCGACATCACCCTGATGCTCTGCCGCGCGCCGGATGGCTGCGAGGAAGAGCGCCAGTGGTTGGCCTCGGTGCAGCCTGGACTCATCGTGGTGGCCGATGAAGTGCGGAGCCTCGACACCTTCGTGATGACCGATGGCGCGTCCAGCTTCGCCGAGGCCGTGCAGTCGGCCGACTACGCCGTTGCCGACCGGAAGTGGCGCTCGGCTATCGGTCACCTCGACCGAGCGGCGGCCGCGCTCGGGGCCTGGCCGGGCACCGTCGAGAACCATCTCCTGGTGCGTATGTACCTGCTGCGCGGGGTGGCCCTGCGCAATCTCGGTCGCGACGGCGCCGAGGTGGCCCTCCGGCAGGCCGCCGCGAGCGCGTGGAAGAGCGAGCCCGACCCCCGGGGCATCGAGGCCGCCGACCAACTCGCCCTCGACACCGAGCGACGGAAGTTGCTGGGCGGGGGCGGCGGCACGCTCCTTGTCGAGGGAAACGCGACGCTCTGGGTGGACGGCATCCCAGTGGAACGTCGCAGCCTCGAATTGCCCGCGGGCCTGCACCGGGTGACGGCGGTGGAACCCGGGCGCCTGCGCACCTTCGTCGCCAGCGTGCCCGTGCTGCCTGGCCGGAGCGTGACGATCCGCCCCGAGTGGGGTCCGACCGACGACACCGCCTGGCTCCTCTCGGAGTTGGCCCGGGGCGTGGAAGAGCTCGACGCCGATCCGCTCGCGCTCCTGGCGCTCTCCGACTGGTGTGTGCGCCACGAGGCGCCCGCGCTCACCCTCGTCGAGGTGGTACCCGCCCTCGCGATCGACTTGCCGCCCAGCTTCGCGGTGTCCGCACCCGACCCCGGGCGTCCGGACGCGTCTGCTGGCGCGCCGATCTCACAGGAGGCGGGCATTCCCGCCACCTTCGAGGCGGCCACCGCCGAGGCCGCCGAGGCGGCGGGTGAGCCCGGGCGCCCGCTCAACACCTACCGGCTTCGGAGCGCGTACTTCGATCCCGTCACCAGGCGGCTATCGGCCGAGCCGGCCCCCATCGTGATGGCCGACACGGTCGACAACCGCCGTTTCCGCCTGTCGGCCCGCCTCGGTTGGCGCCACCAGCTGGAGCGCGAGCACGCCACGATCGACGCGCGCGCCCACTACCGGCTGCACCTCGGCTCTTACGTCGTGGGCGAGCTGGGCGTTGTCGTGGCCGACAGCGACTACAACCTGTACGCCGACTGGACAGGCACCACGCTCTTGCACGCCGCCCTCGGCTACCGGTGGCAAGGGGAAAAGACGTTGTCTCCGTTCATCGGGGCGGCCCTGGAGGTGCAGGCGCCGCTCTGGGTGGGGGCCTACACCGAGATGGGCCTCGGCCTGCGCTTCGACCGCGACTGGGTGGGCGAGATCGCGGTGAACCAGCACCCCGGCTTCGCGGGCGGGGAGCTCGAGTTTGCCTACGGGCTGTCCTTGTCACTCGGGCGACGCTGGTAAGGTCCGGTCAGGGAATGCCGGTCACGGCGTCGGCGCTGCTCCGCGTGGTCGTGGTGCCGTCGCCCAGTTGCCCGGAGGAGTTGTCGCCCCAGGCCATGAGCGTGCCATCGTCGAGCAAGGCCGCCGAGAAACGTAGCCCTGCGGCCACCTGGACTGCACCGGACACGCCGGACACCTCCACGGGAGACAGGCTCTGCGTGGTGCTGCCATCGCCGAGCTGCCCGTAGGCGTTCCACCCCCACGCCCACGCGGTGCCGTCGGAGAGCGCCGCCACGCCGTGGTGCGAGCCGGCGGCGATGCTCACGACGCCGGGGAGGCTGGTCAGCTCGATGGGCGTGCTGCTGTCTACCCCGGAGCCGTCGCCCAGCTGCCCGTAGTCGTTGTCGCCCCAGGCCCAGAGACTCCCGTCGGACTGGATCGCGAGGCTGAACATGTTGAACGCAGCCACCGCCGTGGTGTCGGTCAACGTGTTCACCGCCACCGGGGTTGTCCGGATGTCGGTGGTACCGTCGCCGAGCTGCCCGTAGGCGTTCCAGCCCCAGGCCGCCGCGGTGCCGTCGCTGAGGACCGCCAGCGAGTGGTAGTAGCCGCCGTCGGCCGAAACGGCGGTGCTGATGCTGCTCACCTCCACCGGCGAGGTCCGGCTGGTGTAGGTGCCATCGCCGAGCTGCCCGTAGCCGTTGTCGCCCCAGGCCCACACCGTGCCGTCGCCGAGCACGGCAAGGGTGTGCTTGTAGCCGCCCCCCACCGCCACCACGTCGCTCAGCGCGGTGATTTCAACCGGGGTACTCCGGTTGGTCTTGGTGCCGTCGCCAATCTGGCCGTCGCGGTTGCTGCCCCAGGCCCAGAGGCTACCGTCGGACAGGATGGCGAAGGAACTCCCATAGGTGGCGGCGATGGACACCACGCCGGAGAGGCTGGTCACCTCCTCGGGGACGCTGCTGTCGGTGGTGGTTCCGTCGCCGAGCGCGCCGTAGCCGTTCCAGCCCCAGGCCCACACGGTGCCGTCGGCCAGGAGCGCCAGCGTGTGTGACTCGCCGCCGGCCACCTGAGAAACGCCCTCGATGATCACGGTTACGCTATCGCTGCCACTGGCGCCGTCGTCACGGCCGTCGTTGGGCACAACATAACAGGCCCAGTCCTCTCCCGCGCTGGTGGCCGACGACGATACCGTGTCGCCCGCCAGCGTGGTGGTGCTGGCACTGCCGTAGCTCACGCCGTCAACCGTCCAGCTCACCGTGTAGCCCACGGGATCGTCGTCGGCGTCGGTCGCGTCGCCGCTCACCTGGCAAACGAGGTCGTCGATGCCCTCCACCGGCGAGCTCGGGTCGATACTGACACTCGGTGCCGTGGGCGGGCTGTTGAGCACGGTCACGCTTACCGCCTCGCTCGAGTCCCAGCCCTCGCTGTCGGTGGCCGTGAGCGTGCAACTCAGGCCGTCGCCGGGGGTGGTGTCGCTCGCGGTCACCGTATAGGCGCTCGTGGAGGACAGGCTCGTCCCGGTGGTGGTGTTCGACCAGGCATAAGCGAGAGAGATGTCGTGCCCGTCGGCGTCCGACGCGGCTCCGCTACAGGTGAGGTTGTCGCCTACGCGCGCCTCGCTGGCGTTGGCCACCAGCGTGTCGATCGTCGGGGCGCGGTTGTAGCGCGAGATGGTGACGGTGGCCTCGGACGAGCCTCCGGGGCCCTCCCCGTCGCTCGACACTGCCGTGCAGATCCAGTCCTCGTCGGCCGTGGTGGCGCTCGCGGGCACGGTGTCGCCGGGCCAGGTCCCGGTGGTGTTGCCCGCGAAGGCCACGCCACCCACGGTCCAGCTCATAGTGTACGTCGGCGAGTCGCCGTCCACGTCGGGCGCCGGCGTGGCAACCACGCACACCACGTCATCGACCTGCTCGATCGGGTGCTCGGGGTCGATCGCCAGCGTCATTTCCCCGGGCGGCGTGTTGAGCACCTCGGCGCTCGCGCTGCCCTCCGATGTCTCGCCCGCGTCGTCGGTGGCGGTAATCACGCAGTCGAGCGTGTCGCCCCCGCCTGCCTCGCCCTCGGCGAGCGTGTGCCAGTCGTCGGTGCCCACCTCGACGCCCGCAACCTGCCAGGCGTAGGCCACCGTGGGCGTGTCGCCGTCGGCGTCGGTCGCGTCGGCGCGGCACTCGAAGCGGTCGCCGATGCGGCCGCTCGCCGGCGTCACCTCCACGGTGACCGCGGGCGGGCTGTTGAGCACCTCGGCGGTGGCCGTGCCGCTCACTCGGAGTCCCCGGTCGGCGTCGCTCACGAGGGCGTCGCACCGGACCAGGTCGCCCGGCGAGGTCGTGGACGCGTCGATGGTGTAGGTGCCGCCGGTGCCCACGGCCACGCCGGTGCTGGCGTTGGTCCACGCCTGGGCCACCACGGGCTCGTCGCCGTCTGGGTCGCTGGCCTCGACCACGCAGGTGAGCACGCTGCCCACCACGCCGCTCTCCGGCTCGATCCGGACAGAATCGATCGCCGGGTTGAAGTCACGCTCGCCGCGGTCGAAGCAGGCAAACAGAAAGAGCGTCACCACGTGGCCCCCACGTTGAGCACCGGCGTGGCCTCGCCGCCGGGGCTGAAATCAGTGGTGATCCAGAGCACCGTGGAGACCCCAGCGAGCGCAACCGCAGCCCCGGCGGCGGCCAGGGCCCGGACCTGCCCGGGCTCCACCTGGTCGCGAAAGATGATCTCGGCCTCGTCGTCGTTCTCGGCCGCGAGGTAGGCATCGAAGGCGGCCACGTTCTCGATGTGCCACAGGGCGGCCACCCCCCCCGCGGCCAGCGCGCTCGCGGTCACCGCGCTGTCGAGGCCCACTCGCAGCGCGAGCTTACGCGCCGGGGCGTTCGACTCGAGGGCCACCGACAGGCGCAGGAGCTGGTCGGGCGGCACGTCGATCGTCGCCCGGTGGGGCCGGTAGGACCGGGCCTCGACGAGGAGCTGGTGCGCGCCGGCGGGCACCTTCTCGAGCGTCTGCGGGCCCGGTGGCAGCGACTTCCCATCGAGGCTGGCGCGCGCGTCGATCGGCGTGAGGTCGAGCACCACGGTACCGAATCGTTCCGGGGACAACACCAGCGACAAGGGGACCGTGGCGTGCGCGGCCGGCGTGACCGACGTGGTGGCCTCGGCGTGGCTGGCCAGTCGCGCGACGATGGCGTGGGCGGTGCAGGCGGGGACGTCGACGACCAGGGGCGAAGGACCGCGCTCCACGCCATCGACCAGCAGCGTGGCCCCGGCCGGCGCGGTGATGAGTTCCAGGCGCGCAGTCGCGGGCACGAGCGGCATCTCGGCCCGCGCGATGAGCCCGGCCTGCACGTCGACTTCCACGCTGCCGTCGGCGCAGGCGCCCTCTACCCGGACGCTGTGTTTGCCCGGGGACAACCCGCGGACGAGGTTCGGCGTGACCAGGCCGGTGTCCTGGCCATCCACGAGGATCCGCGCGCCGGCCGGGGTTGAGCCCACGTACACGTCGCCGGTGGCCGCGGCGGGCGGCACCGAAGTGGGCGCGGGGGGCGGCGGAGCGACGGGGTCGGCGGCCAGGGCGAGGGTGGCGAGGGCGGCAAGGAACATCGCCAGTGGCTGGTAACGAGGGGCGGTCGCCCCTGCGCCCTCGGGCGACAATTGGACAACCCCTAGCGCCGGTCTGGTACGGGTGTCTCCTGGCCGCGGCGTCGCGCCAGCCCAGCGAGCAGGAGCAACACGCTTGCCGCCTTGTCGCCCTCGCACCCGCAGTCCCAGCCCACGTACTGCTCCACTTCGCCATCGCAGTCGTTGTCTTTGCCGTCGTTCTCTTCGCTCGCGTCCGGGTAGCTCTGCTTGTCCGCGTCATCGCAGTCGCCGGCTTCTTCGCTGAAGCCGTCGCCATCGTCGTCGTAGAAATCGGTGCCCTCGTCGACCGTACCGTCGCAGTCACCGTCGAGATGGTCGGCCATCTCCTCGGCGCCCGGGTACACGGTGGCGTCGGAGTCCAGGCAGTCGCCGTCCACCTCGGCAAGGCCGTCGCCGTCGTCGTCGTAGACGGTCGTGCCCTCGTCGACGATGCCGTCGCAGTCGTTGTCGGCGGCGTCTTCCAGCTCGGCGGCGCCCGGGTAGCTCAGGCCATTGGCATCATCGCAGTCGCCCTCGGCCTCGGTCACCCCGTCGTTGTCGTCGTCGCCGAGCTCGGTGCCCTCGTCGGTTTCCCCGTCGCAATCGTCGTCGAGGCCGTTTCCGGTCTCGGGGGCGCCCGGGTAGCGGCTGGCGTCGGCGTCGGCGCAGTCGCCGTCTACCTCGGCGTAGCGGTCGCCGTCGTCGTCGTAGGCCTCGGTGCCCTCGTCCACCACGGTGTCGCAGTCGTTGTCCTCGCCGTCGTCGAGTTGGGGCGCGCCCGGGTAGATGTCGACGTTCTGGTCGTCGCAGTCGCCGCCGTTCTCGCTCTTGCCGTCGTGGTCGTCGTCGTAGGCCTCCGTGCCCTCGTCGGTGGTGCCGTCGCAGTCCTGGTCGAAGCCGTCGGCCTCCTCGGTGCCGCCGGGGAAGATGTCGTCGCGGCTGTCGTTGCAGTCGCCGTCGTTCTCGGTCCAGCCATCGCCGTCGTCGTCGTAGCGCTCGGTGCCATCGTCGATGGTGCCGTCGCAGTCGTTGTCCTCACCGTCGGCAAACTCGGCGCCGCCCGGGTAGCTCAGGCCGTTTTCGTCGTTGCAGTCGCCGTCGTTCTCGCTCCACCCGTCGCCGTCGTCGTCGTAGGCCGCGGTGCCCTCGTCCACCACGTAGTCGCAGTCGTCGTCGACCCCGTTCTCCAGCTCCGTGGCCGAGGGGTAGATGTCCGGGGCAAGGTCGTCGCAGTCGCCCTCGGCCTCGGTGTAGCCGTCGCCGTCGAGATCGTCGGAGCCGGTGTCGGCAGCCGCGAGGGAAACGAGCCATACGCTAACGGCGAGAAACAAGGGTCACCTCCGCGCCGGCGAGCCAGCCTTTGTCTGTGAGGCCGCCTCGGCCCTCGAGGCCGACGCGCCAGTCGAGCGAGGGGGCGAACTCCCATCCCACGCGGCCCTGGACGCCGAGGGCGTAGGGAATCACGGCGAGCACGTCGGCGCCCGCGTACGGCCCGCCCCGGGCTTCCCCGGCGCGAAGGCCGATGCTGAAGGGGTACACCTGGGGATCGATCCAGTCGTCGTAGAGGTAGTAGGGCTGCGCCGAGTGGGCGAGGCCGACGCGCGCCTCGGCGCTGGCGACGCGACCGAGGCGGTAGGTGGCCGCGAGGGTGACCGTCACGTGGTCGCGCGGCGCGAGGTGGAGGTAGCCGAGCCCGGCGCCCACGCGAAAACGCTCGGGGTCGGCGGCGGCGAGCATCGCGTTGGGCCCGGGGCCCTCGTCGCTGAGGCGCCCGCGCGCCACGTCGAGGTACAGGTCGCGGGTGCGCCAGGCCGGGTCGGCCGGATCCACCCGCAGGAGCTCATCGCCGCCCTCGTGCCCCACCTGCACGAAGCGAACCCACTCGAGCGACTCGGTCCGAGCCCAGTCGGTGAGGGAAGCCACCTCGGCGTCGGGCGCGGCCACGCCGCTCATGGCGGCCACGAGCAGGCGCTCCAGAGCGGCGTTGCTGTCGTCGCCCGCCACTTCGGCCACCACGCGCGTGTCGGGGGTGACATCGATCCACGCGGCCCAGGCGGTGCGACGGCCGGGGCGCTCCACGGTGATCCGGTGGTGACCCAGCTCCACATCGAGCGACACCGGCGCCTCGCCGGCCGGTCGACCGTCCACGAAAACCAGGGCACCCGGGGCGTCGGCGGCCACGTTGAGATGCCCGGCGATCGGGGGTCGCGCTGATACATCGAGGTATCGGCTCAGTGTATCAGTTGGTACTTCAGGAAGGTTATAACTGCGATGACGTGATACAGCGGCGGCCACCTTCGGCCAGTCGCGATCCGCGTAGCGGGGGTCGGGGTCGGTGGCCACCACGCTCGCGAGGCCCAGCACCACGCGGAACAAGTCGTCCTCGGGCACGGTGTAGGGTAGCTCCGCGAGGGCACGCCAGGCGGCCTCGATCTCCGCGTTGCTCGCGCGGCCATCGCGCAGGCCGACGATCGCCTCGTTCCAGCGCTCCAGTCGGTCGTCGCGCAGGTGCACCGCCACCGCGTCGAAATCGAGGAGCGGAAGCCGGTTTGCGCTCGCCCACAGCGAGTAGGCGCGCCACGCGGGCTCGCACTCCCGATCGCACACGAACACCGTCACCGCCCGCGCCCCGGCCGGGACGTCGGCCACCGGTTGCGCGAAAGCGAGCGAGGCGAGCCACACGGCGGGCAGGTATCGCGCGGTCAGGGTGCCAGGTGCAAGCAGCGAAGGCCGTGGGGCTCGAAGGCGGAGAAGTCATGGTCGCGGGTCACCAGCGTGGCGCCCGCCTCCATGGCCACGGCGGCGAGCTGGGCATCGGCCACGAGCTTGGCTCGCGCGCCGGTCGCCCGGCAGAGCGTGCCAAACAGCGCGAGGTGGCGCGGGCCCGTGTGCACCAGCACGACGTTTCGCCGCGATGCCAGGTCGTCAAGCATGGCCAGCGCGGGGCCCAGCGGGTCGGGGACCGAGAAGATCCGTGGGTTGGTGACCACGCGCACGAAGCCGCTTGCGACCAGGGGCGAGATCGCCACCGTCTCGCCCCGGTTGACCACCCCCTGGAGCCAGTCTCGGTAGAAGGCGTGGTCGGGATCGTCGCGACGGTGCGCGTAGATGAGCACGTTGACATCGGGCATCCACATGCGCGTGTCAGCGCCGCTGGAGACGGGCCAGGTCTTCCGCTTCCTGTGCCGCCCAGATTTCCGCTGGCCCGAGGTGTTGGGAGGGCGCGTCGGGGCCCCAGGTCGCCAGGACGAAAGGCACATCCGGCGGCAGCGCCCCCTCGCGCAGGTGCTCTCGAAGGGCGCGCGCCACGAGCTCGGACAGCGTGATGTCGGCCGCGAGCGCATGTCGCTTGGCCTGGGCGAGGATGTTGTCATCGATCACGAGGGTGGTGCGCATGTGTGATGATATGCGCATACGTATGCATCGGCAAGGCGCCGTTCGCCTTGCTACCCTTCCCCTGTGCTCCTCCCTGCCCTCCCCGCGCTCGCCGGCATGGTGGGCGAGGTGCCGCCGGGGGCCACGCGGCTCGGCTTGCTCGCCTGCCCCGAGGCCAGCGACTGCGTGGAAGAGGCGCGGTGGTACGCGGATCACCCGCTGGCGGCGAGCTTGCCGACGCTCTTCTTTGCCGAGGCCCTCGCCGACCCGGGCGACGTCCAGGCGCGCGCACTCGAAACCCGGGCCACCTTCGAGTGGGCGGTGGCGGAGGCCCGTGACCGGGTGCGGGCCGGGAAGCCGGCGGCGGACGCCCTGAGAGTCGCCGAGGGGGCGCTGATCGCGTGCACTGGGGTAGTCGCCCAGCAAGTCTTGTTCGACCTCTACTTCCTCCACGGCGCCGAGGCGCTGCGTTCGGGCGGCGCCGACTCGACGGACTGGTTCACCCGCGCCGCTGCCGTGGCCTGGACGCAACAGATCGTGCTCCCCGTCGATGCCTGGCGAGTGGTGGACGGGTGGAAGGCCGGCCAGCACGCGGCGCTGCATGCGCGTCGCTCGAAGCTGACACTCGTGGAGGCGCCGGAGGGGGCCACCTGGGCCATCGACGGCGTAGACCTGGGGGCCGGCGCTCGGGCAATTGAAGTTTTCCCGGGACCCCACCGCCTCACCGCCACCATCCCCGGCCGCGCCCGCACCTTCGTGCAACTCGTCACCCTGGGCGCCGGTGAGAACCGCAGCGTCGCGGCTGCCTTCCCCCCCGAGGTCGACCTCTCCACGGTCCACGGCGCGGTGGCGGCCACCGTGTCGGGGACGCCTCTAGACGCCGACACTCGCGCCGCACTGGAGGCATGGGCGAGCCAACGGGGCCTCGCCGAGCTTGTGGTGGTGTGGATCGACGGCGATCCGCGGCGGCTCTGTACCCTCGCGTTGGCCCCGGGCACCGAGCCTCGGCTCGAGGGCTGTGGAGCGTCTCGCTAGCGCAGCTTCGTCCAGACCCGCCCCCTCCGCGCCCCACCCGCACCGGGTCTCCCGTGTCCCAGCCCACGGGCAAACGCCGGTTCCTAGGTTGGCACGCGGTGTGCATTCGAACAGCGCGTGCTTCTCCTCCTCGCCTGCGCCGACGCCCCGCTCTCCGCCGCCGACCCGGTGATCGGGGCCCCCATGGACGGCATCCCCGACGCCGAGGTGCACGCCGGTGAGTGGACCGTGCTGTCGCGACAGGGCCGCGCCCGCATCTCCGGCGCGGCCGAGATCGACCTCGGCGTCGACGTGCTGCCGGAGTTCGCCTTCAATCTTGACCACACGGCGGTGGCCTTCCCTCAGGCCGTGGGTTCCCCGCTCTCCGACCTGTTCATCGTGACCTTGCCGGACGGCCGACGCCAGAAGCTCACCGACTGGCCGGGGTCTGAGGATCGTCCGGTGTTCTCGCCGGATGGCCAACGCGTGGCCTTCTTCTCGAGCCACTCGGGGCTCGCTAGTCTCTACGTGGTCGACGTCCAGAGCGGCGCCATCGAGCAGGTCACCAACGTGGGCCTCGAGCAGCACAAGCGCGTGGGTGGCCCTCCCGCCGGTTTCGTCCCGCCCCCGATGGAGGGTCTGCCCAGCTGGGACGCCTCCGGTGTGCACTACGTCTCGGTCGATGGCCCCGTCACCGTGGAGATGCCGTGATCCTCGCCCTCGGCATGGCCCTCGCGGTCGACTACTCGATGCCCACCACCAGTGGCGACTACGGCACCTACGTGATCAGCGCCTACCGCGACGAGGGCGGACGCGACTGGGGCTGCGGCGGCAACTACTACTCGGGCCACAAGGGCACCGACATGGCGATCTACGGTTCCTGGTCGAGCATGTCGAGCGGCGTCGTGATCAGCGCCGCGGCGAGCGGCACCGTGGTGTACACCAACGATGGCGAGTACGACGAGTGCTCGTCGGGTGCCTGTGGTGGAGGTGGTGGCGGTGGCAATTACGTGGCCATTCAGCACGACGACGGCGTGATCACCTACTACTTCCACATGAAGACCTGGTCGGTGGCGGTGAGCACCGGCGACCGTGTGGAGTGCGGCCAACAGATCGGCCTCGTGGGTAGCTCCGGCAATAGCACCGGCCCCCACCTCCACTTCGAGCCCCGGTCCGGGGGTGTCAGCTTCGAGCCCTTCGCTGGGAGCTGCGGCGCCTCGACGTCACGCTGGGTCGACCAGGGCAGCTACAACGACCTGCCCACGATCGTCTGCGAGGATCCCGACCGCGACGACGATGGCTTCTCCGAGAAAGAAGGCGACTGCAACGACAACGACGCCGCCGTGTACCCCGGCGCCTACGACAGCTGCGACGGGGTGGACAGCGACTGCAACGGGGCGATCGACGACGGCGACCGCGACCTCGACGGCAGCACGGCCTGTCTGGACTGCAACGAGGACAACAATCGCACCTACCCGGGCGCGCCCGAGCTCTGCGACGGCGAGGACAACGACTGCGCGGGCGACATCGACGAGGGCTTCGACGAGGACCAGGACGACTACCGCACCTGTGACGGCGACTGCGACGACGCCGACGCCGACACGCATCCCTACGCCTCCGAGCTCATTGACAGCCGCGACAACGACTGCGACTGGAAGGTCGACGAGGGCGGACCCGCCTACGACGACGACGGCGACGGCTGGACCGACGACGACGGCGACTGCGACGACAACGACGCCATGACCTTTCCCGGCGCGCCCGAGATGTACGACGGCGGCGACGACGACTGCGACGGCACGGTGGACGAGGGCACGGCCGGGATCGACGACGACGGCGACGGCTACACCGAGTACGACGGCGACTGCGACGACGCCGACGGCGGCATCTTCCCCGGGGCCGACGAGGACAAGGGCACGGCCGACGCCAACTGCGACGGCTACGCGCTCGCGGGCACCAGCGGCTGGGACGACGACGGCGACAGTTTCCCCGAGGACCGCGGCGACTGCGACGACGCGTCGCGGGCAAGCTGGCCGGGCGCCCCCGAGCGCCAGGACGGCCTCGACAACGACTGCGACGGCGTAGCCGACAACGGCACCGATGGCTTCGACGACGACGGCGATGGCTACACCGAGGCGGCCGGCGATTGTGACGACCAGGACGCCACCCGCTTCCCGCTCGCGCCCGAGTTCCCCGACGGGATCGACCAGGACTGCGATTACCTCGTGGACGACGACACGGTGGACGTGGACGACGACGGCGACGGCTGGTCGGAGGTCGACGGCGACTGCGACGACCAGAACCCCCGCGCTTTCCCTGGCGGCCTGGAGCTTGCGGACTACGCCGACAACGACTGCGACACGCTGGTGGACGATCACACCGCGCTCTTCGACGACGACCAGGACGGCTACACCGAGGCCGAGGGCGACTGCGACGATACCCGCGCTAAGACCTTCCCCGGGGCCAAGGAGAGTATCGACGGTCGCGACGAGGATTGTGACTCGCTGGTGGACGACGAGACGCCGGCCTACGACGATGATCGCGACGGCTACACCGAGGAGCTCGGCGACTGCGACGACCAGAACGCCTACGCCTGGCCGGGCGCCCCCGAGAAGCTCGACGGCTGGGACACCAACTGCGATGGCGAGGCTGAATCGCCGGAGGGGTGGTTCGCCACTTGCGCGAGCGCGCCCGGCGCCCTCTGGCTCGCCGTGCCGGCCGGCTTGCTCGCCGCCCGGCGTCGTTCGCGCTACCGGGTCTGATGCCCAAGAAGGTCTTGATTATCGGCGGCGGCCTCGGCGGCCTCGCGACTGCCTGGGCGCTCAGTCGCACGCCGGCGCTCCAGGCGGCGTTCTCGGTCACCGTGCTGCAACCCGGCGGTCGACTCGGCGGCAAGTGTGGTAGCGGCCGCGAGGCCACCAGCGGGCGCATCCTGGAGCACGGCCTCCACATGCTCATGGGCTGGTACGACACGGCGTTCTACGTGCTCCGAGACGTGTACGGCGCGCGGGCGAGCACGCTGTCGCCGGCCTATCCGCAGGCGCTCGACGCGTTCGAGCCCATCGATCGCGTGGCCTTCGGGCGGCCGGGCACCCTCGACCGCTGGTCGCTCCCTTTCCCCGCGCGACCCGGCGTGCCGGGCGACCAGCCGGCCGGCGATCCGAGCCTGCGCGACCTGTTGTTCGGTGCTATCGACGGTCTCTTTGTTCGGATCGGCCTGCCCGTGCCCCCGGGACTCGCGTTCATGGCCCTCGACCAGGTGGCCGGCGAGCTCGAGCGGCTGGTGGAGGCCGTGGGGCGGCTCGCGTTACCGCCACAAGACGCGTACGCGCTCGCCACCCTCTCCGACCTGATGGCGGCGATCACGCACGGGATTCACCGCGACCAGTTGCTGACACAGCCCGTGGAACGTATCAACCACTGGGATTTCCGCGCGTGGCTCTCGTACCACGGGGCCCGCCGCGACACGGTCGACAGCGCCGTGGTGAAGGGCCTCTACGATCTCGTGTTCGCCTACCCCGACGGCGACGAGGGCAACCCGCAGGTGGAAGCGGGCTCGATGCTCATGGCGGCCCTGCAGATGGGGGTCAGCTACAAGGGCGCGCCCGTGTGGCGAATGAAGGGCGGCATGGGGGAGGTGGCGATTGCGCCGCTCTACGAGGTCCTCAAGGATCGAGGCGTGCAGTTCCTCTTCTTCCACCGCGCCCGCGAGCTCAAGCTCGACGCCACGCAGACGCAGGTCGAGCAGGTGGTGGTCGACCGCCAGGCCGATCTCGCGCCCGGGGTGACGGAGTACCAGCCGCTGGTCGACCGGCCCGCGCCCACGGGCAACCTGCGTTGCTGGCTGGAAGACCCTGACTGGAGCCAGCTCCAGGGGGCCGCCGTGTCGCGCCAGGAGCTGGAGCGCGGTGGGCCGGTGGTGGGCACCGTCACCTGGCAGCGCGGCACCGACTACGACATCGTCGTGGGCGCCACGCCCTTCATGTCGCCGCTCTACACGCCGCTCGACGACGCCAACGACGACTGGAAGCTGATGCGCGCCACGATGCGATCGGTGGCCACGCAGTGCGCCCAGCTCTGGACGATGCAGACGGTGCAGGCGATGGGCTGGACGAGCCGCGAGGTCGTGCACTCGGGCTTCATCCCTCCCTTCTCGTCGTGGGCCGACATGTCGCACCTGCTCCCCATCGAGGGCTCTCCGTCCCCTGCGCCGCCGCGGGGCTGCATCTACCTGTGCGGCGTCACGCCCACGCCGGTCGACAGTGCGCACATCAACGCCGAGTGGTCGGACTGGCTCGACGCGCACTGCGGGCGGCTCTGGCCGGCGACCGAGGTGGCGTCCGGCTTCCGCTACGAGCTCCTGGAGGGCGGCGACCTCGCCCACCAGTACCTGCGAATCAACGACGTCGACAGCGAGCGCTACGTGCTCTCCGTGCCCGGCTCCAGCCGCACCCGCATCGCCCCGGGTCATACCCACTTCACGGACTTCTACGTGGCGGGCGACTGGGTGAAGGGCCGGATCAACGGCGGGAGCGCCGAGTGTGCGTTCGAGAGCGGCCTCGATTGTGCCGACGCCATCCTCGCCGCTAGCGGAATCGCCAGACCTCCGTACCCGCCAGTGCCGTGAAGTCCATCTCAATCTGGGCGGCGAGGCTCGGTGTGCTCACGGCGGGTACACCGAGGTCGCTCGCGAGCTGGTGGCTCCCGTAGTTCGCGAAGCGGAGCTCGAAGGGCCCGGTGAGCACGCGCCCGCCGAGGAAGTTGTCGATGCGGAAGTTGCTCTGGACAATCGACTGGAAGCAGGCGCGCCCGGGGTCGGCCGCGTCGCGGAACTGCTTGAGGTTCACCACGACGGGCTGCGGCGCGTTGAGCAGTTCGGCCACCAGGCTCCCCGCCACCGCGCCCGCGAAGCTCGAGATCGTGGTGAGCAGGCCGCCCGCCCCGGGGGCGAGCCGCTTCGCGCCCACCAACTCCTCCTCCCGGCCCACGCTGGTCGAGGCGAGCGGGTCGAAGATGGTGCCGCGGGCGATCCAGTCGTCCACGAGCACCTCGACCCGGCCGTGCTCCTTCTGGAATCCCCAGGTTTCTCGCCCGGTCACCATCGCGATCGAGGTGTCCACCACGATGTACGGCATCCAAAAACGCAGGTTCGGTCCCTCGCGCAGCATCATCCAGACCGCGCACTCCCGGTCCGGGAGCTGCCCGATGGCTGCGCCCGAGGTGGTCATGGTGGCGTCCATGAAGCTCACCAGGACTTTGTTGCTGAACACCTGCCAGCGGTTGGGCGTGCCACACACGTTGTTGAGGTAGCGATCCACGAGAAACTGCATCCGCGCGAGGTTGCCGTTGGTCTCGAACACGGTGAGCTTGGCGCCGGTCATGGCACCCGGCCCGGGCATACATTGTTCGCCGCGCCCAATCCAGTCCACGTAGGCGGGCTTCGGGTTGCCAAGCCCGGAGAGCAGGTGCGGTCGTCGCGACATCCAGAACTCGCCGGGCACGTCGAACCAGCTGCCCATGAGCGCGCGCGCGGCCTGCCGTCCCGACATGAAGGCGCCTTCTACGCAGGCCGAGTTGATCCCGGTGCGTGCCCAGTCGCCTGCGATCACCAGGTTGGCGAAGCCCGTGTCGCCCGCGTAGAACCTGAGATCCGTGGTGCTGGGGGGGGAGAGGTGGGTCACCTCGCTCGGGTCGACGTTGGGCTTGACGAACTGGGCGTCGAGTCGCGCCGTCCGGTAGCCGCCGGCGGGGTCGTGCAGGGTTTCCCAGCGAAACACGCGTCCTGGCGCGTAGGCGCCCGGCCAGAGGCCGCGCCCCTCGGTCTCGAGGTAGCTGATCGCGGCCTTCCGGGCTTCGGCATGGGACTCGGCCAGGGTGCTCGCCGCGCTGCGCGGCCGGTGTACGAGGTCGGACGAAAAAACGCCACACAGGTAGTGGAGTGACTTCGGGCCGCCCGGTCCCCAGTCCTCTCGGGCGAGCGTGGGGTTCATCTCCGTCCACACGTCGAAAGGCGACGGTCCGGCGTCGAGCGCGGGGGGCCGCGTCCATCCGAGCTCGGCGGTCGTCTTGTCGGCCCAGATTTGCATGGCGATGTTGGGCACGGGACGAAGCCCATCGACGAGCGCGCGCCAGATCCCGCGGGCGGCCATGAGCGGCGCGGCGACCTCGCGCAGCGCCGTGACGGGAATGGCGAGGATGACCTTATCGAAATCAGCGCCATCGAGGAGGGTCGCGGTGCCCACGCTCGTGTTGTCCCAGTAGGACTCGTAGTCCGGCGCGGGGGTGGGTTTCCCCCCGTCGATCTGCCCCCACACCGGCTCGGCTGGCCAGTGGATCACAGTGTCGGGGCCGATGGTCACCCCGACCAGTGGCGAGTACTGTGGGAGCCCCGGCGCGAGGCGGGCCTGCTCGGAGAGCTGGACCTTCTCCACTTTCTGCCCGGCCGCGTCGAGCTCGATGCTCGTGACACGATGGAAGAACTTGAACTTGACGCCGCGTGCCTTGAGCACCTCGTAGACCGGCGCCATGATGACCTCGCCGAAGCCGTCCCTCGGCAGGTAGAGCACGTCGCCCTTGTAGCCAAGCCCGCAACGCAAGAGCACCCGCACGGCGGTGCCGGCGGCGTAGCTCGGCCGGGTCCGGTCGCCGCCATCATACTCGAAGAAGGCCTCGTACACGGCGCGTATAAAGCTACTATCGAGACTGTCCGGTCGGCAACCGTGGCGCCGGAGCCAGTCCTTGAGCTCGTACTTGTCGAGCACGTCGAGGTCGTTGTCTTGCATGGCGCGGTCGGTGGGGTCGAACAAGCCAACGAGGATGGCGCGGCCGATGTCGGCGATCTCGAGGAGCTGGTTGACGGGACTCACGCTGCCGGCGAGGGTGAGCAAGACGCGGTCCACCACGTCGGCGATCTTGTCGAGGAGGCCCACGGCGCCCGACGACACGCTCGCGGCGAGCAACTTGTCGACGAGGGTGGCCGGTGTGAGCGCGCCGAGCGCCAACGTTGCGAGATCGAGCTCCGCCTCGAGGACGGCGAGGGCCGCCGCGACCGGGAGGTTGGCCCCGGCGCGGGCCTCGGCCAGGGCCCGCTTGGTCACGTTGACGAGCTGGTGGAAGAGGTACGCAACGAGGTTGACCGGCTCCTCAATGGGCGAGCCGTCGCCGGGCCGGCCGCGCTTGGTGGGGAACTCCACGGGCCATTGCTCGGGGTTGCCCTGTGGGCCGCCACCGAGCACGGTGTAGGGGCGAGGGAAGAACGCGGACCATGCGTCGGGGTAGGGCGGGCTCGGGTGCGCGGCGTACACCCGATTGAGCGTCGCGAAGCAATTCTCGTAGAAGCCGAACCACACGTGCAGCCCGTGCTCCTCGTTGCGGTAGGCGCGCGCCGCGTTTCGGCTGGATGCGCACTTGCCGCCGAGGCGCCAGCCCTGCTGTACGACCGTGATGTCGAACCGCCCGCCGAGGGCGGGTTCGCTCAACTCGAAGGCTGCGACGAGGCCGGCGGGGCCGCCACCGAGGATCAAGACGCGCTCCGGCATGGTCACTCCTGGCCCCCCTTCTACCGTATCCGTGTAGTGTTCGATGCTACGATCCGATCACCGGTGACGGTGCGACCTCCCTCGAATGCGTTGTTCCTGCCGCCGTGGCTCATCCGGCGGCTGGCTGCAGGCGAGTGCGGTGCTTTGCCCGCGGGTTGGAGCGAGCGCGGCGCCACCTGCTTCATCGACCTGGTGGGCTTCACCGCGCTCACCGAGCGGCACGCGGCGATGGGGCCGGAGGGCGCCGAGCGACTGCGCGAGACGATCGACGTCCATTTCGCCCTGGTGATCGCTCGGCTCGCCGAGGCCGGCGGCGAGGTAGCCGCCTTCGCGGGCGACGCCATGCTGGCCGTATTCTTCGATCAGCGGCACGGTGGCGCGCGCGCGGCGGCCCGGGCGGCGCTGTCCGGGGCGGTGGCCATCCAGACCCTCGCGCGCAACGGGGCCGCCGGTGTGCTCCCCCAGCGGGTGTCGCTTTCACACGGCACCGTGCAGACCTGGGCGCTGGCGCCTGGCGGCGGCGAGGGCATCCACGTTCTCGGGGGCGAGGCGGTGGCGGGACTCGGTGTCCCCCACCGGCACGCCGCTGCCGGCGAAGTGGTGGCCACCACCGCCTTCACCACCACCGCAGGAGTGAGCGGAGAGCCGCGCCCCGAGGGCGCTCAATGCCTGCACGGCACCGGCATTTCACTGGGGCACGCGGAGGTCGGCGCGGCGGTGCGCCTCGCGACGGACCCCGGGCTCGACGCCGACACCGTTGCCCGGTGGCTGCCCCGGCTGGTACGTGAGCGGCAGTCGGCTGGCCAGTCCGCGTGGCTCAACGAGTTCCGCACGGTAACGGTGTGTTTCACCAGCATCGATGTGGGGGTATCACCCAGCCCCGCCGAGCTCGACCGCGCCGTCGCCCCGATGGTGGCCAACGTGACCCACCACGGCGGCGACGTGCTCGATCTCGTGATCGACGAGAAAGGGTGCACGCTCTTGGCTGCCTTCGGGCTGCCTGGCCATTCGCACGGTGACGACGCCGCGCGGGCGTTGCGCGCTGCGAGCCTGATGGGCGCACCGGTCGGGGTGGCAACGGGACGCATCTACACCGGGCTTCTCGGCTCGCCGGTGCGCCGGAGCTATGGCGGCATCGGCACGCCGATGAACCTCGCGGCGCGACTCCTGGCCCACGCGGGAGGGGGCGTGCGCATCGACGAGGCCACGGCGCGGGCGGTGGCCGGGAAGGTCGACGTGGCGCCCGCGGGGACGCTCGCGGTGAAGGGGCTTGAACGCCCGGTGAATAGCTACGTGCCACTAGAGGGCCCGGCCACGCGCCGGCGCCCGGCGGCCGCGCCGGTGGGTCGTGCCTCGGAGCGCGCGCGGCTCCTGGAGGCGCTGGATGCCGGCCCCGGGCGGCTCCGTGGCGCGATCCTGGGGGAGCCCGGGATCGGCAAGTCGATGCTGGTGAACCAGCTCGCCAGCGCCGCCGAGGCCCGAGGTGCCTACCTCATCGACGGGGAGGGGGGCGCGGTGGAGCAGCAGGCGCCCTATTTCGCATGGCGTCGTGTGTTCGATGCGCTGGTGGAAGGCTGGACACTCGACGACACGCTGGCCCTGCTCGGTTCCGAGCTCGCGCAGCGCGCGTCGTTGCTCAATGGCACCTGGCGATTCGTGGCGCCCGGGAGCCTCGCCGCGAGCCAGATGGAGTCGGCCGCCCGCGCCGACGCGGTGGCCGACCTCACCTGCGCGCTGTTGGAGCGGCGGCTGCGTCGCGGCCGCGTTCTGCTCGCGATCGACGACGCCCACTGGCTCGATACCGCATCCTGCCGCTTGCTGTCGCAAGTCGAGTCACGACTGCCGGGCCTCGACATCCTGATCGGCTCGAGGCCGCTCGGCGACGACGCCAACTCGGATCTGCGGGCGCTCGTGGCACGCCTGGATCGCGTGGACCTCGGCGCGATGAGCCGGGTCGAGGTCGGCCAGATGGTGCGGCACCTCCTCGGGGACGAGCCGCCCGCCGGGCTAGTGGAGACGGTCTACGGCCGCGGCGGCGGTCATCCCTTCTACTGCGAGCAGCTGGTGCTCGCGATGTGTGACGCGTCGGTACTGCGCTCGACCGCGAACGGCTGGGTGCTCGACGAGGAGGAGGCCTCGCGCACCTTCCCGGCCCACGTGGAGGGCGTGGTCATGGCGCGCATCGACGCGCTGGCGCCCGCCGCCCAGCTCACCGCCAAGGTGGCGAGCGTGGTGGGTCGGAGCTTTCCGGAGCGCGCGGTTGGCGATGTTCTCCCGCGCGAGGCCGACCCGGGGAAAGTGCCCGAGTCGCTGGCGAACCTGTCGCGACAGGGGCTCATCGCGCCGGAGCCCTCGGACTCGGCGCCCTCGTGGTCGTTCCGGCACGCGATCACGCACGAGGTGGCCTACAACCTCTTGCCCTTCGCGCAGCGGCGGGCGCTGCATCACCGGGTCGGGCAGTGGTACCAGGAGCACGCTGGGGGCGAGCCGGACTGGGCGGTGCTCGCATGGCACTACGAGCGCGCGGCCGCCGACGAGGAGGCCATCTCGGCGCTCGAGAACGCGGCCACCGTCGCGATGCGACAGCACGCGCACGCCGACGCGCGCGACCTCCTGGGGCGAGCACTCGCCCTCGCCCGCGGCCCCGTGCAGGCGGGCCGCGAGGCGCGGTGGGCGGCGATGCTCGGCGCGTCGAGCCTGAATCTCGTGGACTACCCGCGCGCCAAGTTCCACTTTCGTCACGCGCTCGCTCGGATGGGGCTGGGCGTCCCGGAGGGTCGGGTGGGCCTGGTCTTCGACCTCCTGCTCGGATGTGCGAGGCAGGCCTGGCACCTGTTCGCCGGGGTTCGGTCGCGTCCCGACGGCGGGGAGCGAGCCCGGATGCGGGCGGTGGCCGAGTCCCACCAGGGGCTCGCGGAGGCAGCGTATTTCTCGCTCGAACTCCCCGAGTTGCTACACGCCAACGTGTCGGCCATCAACTACGCCGAGCTGGCGGGGGAGCCCCGGGAGCTTGCCCTGGCCTACGGCAGCGGGGCGATTGGCGCCGGCGTCGGGGGCCTGCACCGGCTGGCAGCGCGCTGGCGCCGGGCCGCGCGGGAGTCAGCTGGGGGCTCCGGGCACTTGCCCACGGTGGCCTACGTGGAGCTTATCGGCTCGGTGTACCACCAGGCGATGGGCGAGCTGGCCGACGGGATCGCCGCCTCGCAGCGCGCCATCGAGGGTTTCCGTACACTCGGCGACAACCAGCGCGCCGCGAGCGCCTACGCCTCGCTCGGATTCGCGCGGCTGGCCCTCGGCGATCTCTCGGCGGCGCACGCCGCGATGGACACGTTCCGCGGCTACCTCCCGCGAAGCGGCAATGTTCAGCTCCGGGCCTGGAGCGCCGCCTACGACGCTTGGACACTGGAGTCTCGACAGCTCGACCCGGTCGCGGTGGCCAGTGAGCTGGAGCGTGTGCTCGGCGAGGGGCCGCACCACGCCGAGCGGGTTCTCTTGCTCGGCGTGCTCGCCGGGGTGGAACAACGACTCGGTCGCCTCGATGTGGCGATGGTGCACGCGCGGGAGGTGCTCCGCCTCGCCGAGGCCTCCCCGCCCACCACCGGGTTCCAGTTCTGGCCCCTCGGCAGCACCTTCGACGCAGTGCTGGCCAATCACCGAGTTTCTCCCTGCCCTGCCGAGCTGAAGCGCGCGCTGGCTGCGCTCGGCACCTTCGCGCGCATGGCCCCCGTGGGGCAGGCGGAGCTGGTGCGGGCGCGCGAGGCGTTGGCCGGGCGCTCGGCCTAGCCGAGCTTCTCGCCGAGCCCCGCCCGCAAGACCTCCTCCAGCTGCCGCACCGGCACCGGCCGGCAGAAGTAGTAGCCCTGGCATACGCTGCCCCCGAGTCGGCGCAGCGCGTCGCGTTGTTCGGTGGTCTCGATGCCCTCCATGATCACGCCGCGCCCGAGCTGCTGGGCGAGGCTGAGCATCGCCACCACGAGCTTGTTGCCGTCGCCCTCCTCGGTCATCTTGGCCGCGAAGGAGCGGTCGATCTTGATGCCGTCGAAGGGGAGCTGGTTGAGGTAGGCCAGCGAGCTGTAGCCGGTGCCGAAGTAGTCGAGGAGCAGGCGAACGCCGATGTCCTTGCACTCGTGCAGCGCGGCACGGGCGAGGGGGCTCTGGATGAGCACACCTTCGGTGACCTCGAGGTGGAGGCGCGAGGCCTCGATCCCGGTCTTCGCGATGGTCTCCCGCACGCCGTGCGCGAAGCCGACCTGCTCCAGCTGTCGGCCCGACACGTTGACGCACACGTACTTGCCGTCGGCCGCCGGGCCCAGTCGCGACAGGGCCTCGCAGGCGGTGTGCAGCACCCAGTCGCCCAGCCTGACCACGAGGCCGGTTTCCTCGGCCATCGGGATGAAGTCGACCGGCGGCACGAGCCCCCGGGTGGGGCTACGCCAGCGCACGAGCGCCTCGAAGCCCTCGATGTCGCGCCGCGCGAGGTTGACGATGGGCTGGTACCAGAGCTCGAGCTCGCCGTTCTGGATGCCCGAGAGCAGCTCCGTTTCGAGCCGGATGTGCTCGATCATCGGGGGGCTCGATTCCCCCGGGAGCGAGACGTCCTGGATCTCTCGACGCAGGTGGCGCATGGCCTGGCGCATGAGGAGGCGCAGCACGGGTTCCGCGCGGGCGAGGCGCTCGTCGATCTGGCTGCGCGTCACCACGGTGAGGGTGGCCTCGTCACAGGCCCAGGCGCTGGCGGTGCGGGGGCCGGCGTCGAGCAACGACAGTTCGCCGAGCATCTCGCCAGGGCCAACCTCGTTCAACGTGAGTTCGGTGCCGCGGCGGGTGGCGCTGATCCGGATTCGTCCGGACTCCACGATGTAGGCGCACTCGCCCCGGTCGCCCTGTCGGAAGAGGCAATCGCCGGGCTGGAGGTAGAGTCGCTGCGACATCGCACGCTTTTCTATTGGAACGCGAGGCGTTCCGCTAGGGCGTTTCCGCGTGGCCGGCGTCGGGTTCGCTCACTGTGCCTTGCGCGGCCGTGTCGCCTCCGCTGCCGAAAGCGTAGCCGTTGAGCACGTTGTAGTCCAGGCGCACCCGGCCGTAGCCTCCGTCGCCGCCCACGCGGATGTGGGTGTCCTCGCCGAAACCGCCCGTCGCGTCGACGCTCTCACTGCCGAGGCTGAGGGTGTCGGCCACTAGCCAGATGCTGCCTCCGGCGCCGCCGCCGGCGCCGTAGGTCCACGTGCCGGTGGCCCAGGCCGCCGTGGTACCGCCGATCGCGCTGATGGCGGCGCTGTCGCTGGCGACAATCTCGTTCGCGGCGATGAACACGATGCCGGCGCCGTCGCCGCCCGGTCCCGGGGAGCTACTGCCGCGCCACACCCCGGCGCCGCCCGAGCCCATGAACAGTGCGCCCAGCGCCGCGTCGCCGTAGCTGTCGCCGGCCTCGGCCTCAGGGTAGCTGCCGCCTGTCCAGCTGGCGCCCTCAGTGGCGCCGCCGCCATGGTTGCCGCCGCCGCCGGTGATCATCGCGCCGCCGCCGCCGTAGTTGTTCTGGTAATACCCAGCCGCCCAGTTGCCGTAGTAGCCGCTGCCCGAGGACAGGTTGCCGTCGCCCTCGCCGGCGTAGGACTCGCCCTGGAAGGCGTCGTTGTTGTAGGCGGTGCCCGTCTCGCCGGCCCAGTAGCCCAGCTCGTCGGCCGAGATGAGCCCGCCGGTGTCGATGGTCACGATCCCGTTGGCGCGGAAGGCCAGCACGCCGCCGGTTTCCCCGTCCCAGGCCGCCGCGGTGATCGCGCCCCCGCTCTGCACGGTCACGTCGGTGTACTGCGGCACCCGCACCACCACGATGGCCTGGTCGGTCAGGTCGCTGTTGCTGGTCTCGCCGAAGGTGGTGGAGAGCGAGGCCGTCAGGGTCACGTCGCTTCCCGACACGCCGCTCACCCAGGCGAACTCGTAGTTGCCCACGTTGGTGTAGGCGCTATCGCTGCCGTGCATGTTGATGACCAGCACCTCGTCACCGGCCGCGAGGCTGGGGCTGCCGTCCACGCTGACGACGGCGCCCGAGATGGCGGTCACCACCCAGCTCTCGTTGACGGTGGAGCTCGCCGACACCGTGAGGCTCCCGTCGGCACCCGTGCCGCTCCAGGCGGTGTCGTCCACCGTGCCGTCGCAGTCGTTGTCGGCGCCGTCGTAGCTCTCCACTGCACCGGGGTAGCTCGTGGCGTCGGTGTCGTCGCAGTCGGTGTCGTCGCCGACGAAGCCGCTCGGCGCGGAGCAGGCGTCGTCTGACACCGCGGCGTTGCCGTAGGTGTCGCCGTCGGCGTCCTGGTAGTAGGTGTCCTGGACGCCCTCGTCGATACTCGCATCGCAGTCGTCATCGATACCGTTACAAAGCTCGGTATCTGCCGGTGATACATCGGCCGATGTATCATCGCAGTCGGTGTCGTCGGCGACGTAGCCGGCCGGGGCATCGCAAGCGACGGTGCTGCTGCCCGCGTCGCCATAGCCGTCGCTGTCAGCGTCGGCGTACCAGGTGGCGGCATCGGCAGCGCTGTCCGCGTCGGCGCTGCCGTCGCAGTCGTCGTCGATGCCGTTACACACCTCGATGTCGCCGGGTGATACATCGGCGGATGTATCATCGCAATCGTCGCTATCACTGACGTAGCCGCTGGGGGCCGCGCAGGACTCCACGGTGCTCGCCGGGTCGCCGAAGCCGTCGCCGTCGGCGTCGGCGTACCACGTAAGGCTGTCACCCGCGTCTTCCTCGTCGACGGTACCGTCGCAGTCGTCGTCTACGCCGTTGCACAGCTCCACCTCGGCCGGTGATACATCAGCGGATGTATCATCACAGTCGGTGTTGTCGGCTAGGTATCCGGCTGGGGCAGCGCAAGCCGTAGTCGTTGATGCGTCGTCGCCATAGCCGTCGCTGTCGGCGTCGGCATACCAAGTGAGAGCGTCGATGGCAGCATCCTCGTCCACTGTGCCGTCGCAGTTGTTGTCGGTACCGTCGCAGATCTCGCTGGCGGCGGGGTTGTTGGCGGCGCTCTCGTCGTCGCACTCCTCACAGGCCGCGTAGCCGTCGCCATCGACGTCGGCATAGCCCACCGAGCCGTCGCAGTTGTAGTCGTTGGGGTCGGCGCAGTCTTCCTCGAGCGCGGCTGGGTTATAGGCGGCGTCGCTGTCGTCGCAGTCGCCCGCGAGGGCGCTGGTGCCGGTGGGCTGGTCGCAGGCCTCCAGCGGGAAGGTGCTGTCGTCGCTGCCGTAGCCGTCCGCGTCGTCGTCGACGTACCAGGTGCTCGCGGTGCTGGTGTCGAGGCTGTCGTCGGCGTCGTCCACCAGGCCATCGCAGTCGTCGTCGAGGTCGTTGCACACCTCCGAGGCGGCGGGGTTCACGTCGGCGCGGGTGTCGTCGCAGTCGCTGTTGTCGCTGTTGTAGCCCTCGGGCTGGTCGCACGCGGCCGTGCTCGTCGTCGCGTCGCCGTAGCTGTCGCCATCGAGGTCGCGGTACCAGGTGAGGGTGCCGTTCACCGTGTCGTCGGCGTCATCGACGAGGGTGTCGCAGTCGTCGTCGATGTCGTTGCAGCTCTCCTCCGCCGCGGGGTTGACAGCAACGTTGCCGTCGTCGCACTCCTCGCAGGCGGCGTAGCCATCGCCGTCGTTGTCGGCGTAGCCCACCGAGCCGTCGCAATTGTAGTCGTTCGGATCGGCGCAGTCGCTCTCGCTGGCGCCCGGGTTGTAGGCGGGGTCGGCGTCGTTGCAGTCGCCGCCCACAGTGGCGGTGCCCTCGGGCTGGGTGCAGTCGTACACCGTGCTGGCGTCGTCGCCATAGCCGTCGGCGTCGGCGTCGATGTAGTACATCGTGGCGGTGGCGCCGTTGTCGATGGTGCCGTCGCAGTCGTTGTCGAGGCCGTCGCAAATGTCTTCCGCGCCCGGGTACACCTCGGCCACCTGGTCGTCGCAGTCGCCGCCCACGTCGGAGTAGCCGGCGGGGCGCTCGCAGTAGCTCTCGGCGGTGGCGTCGTCGCCGTATCCGTCGTGATCGTAGTCCACATAGTAGGTGCCGGGGAGACCGATGCTGGCGTCTTCGTCGTTGCAGTCGTCGTCTTCCGACACGCCGTCTTCATCGCGGTCGGTCATGAACTTGGTCTCGCCGGTCTCGCGGCAGCCCAGGGACAAAAGCAGAAGGAAGCTCATTCGCGCTCGCGGGGAGGGCGCATTCTACACGGGGATGTCGACGCCGTCGTAGTGACCGGGGCAGAGCTGCACGGCGCGCGCCCAGGGGTCGACGGCCTCGCGCACCACGGGCTGCGCGAGCGGCAGGAGCCACTCGGTGACGAACTCGGGCGGGTCTTTCGCCACGATCATCGCGCGCAGCAGCCGCGCGGCGATCGGCGACCAGGTGGGGTGCCAGAGCACTTGGGTTCGCTTGGTGTCGGTCGAGCGCCCCTCGCGGATGAAGGCGATCTCCTCGGCGAGCAGGCGATCGAGGGTGGTCAGGGGCACGCGCCCGTGGTGAACCTCCGCCCAGAGCTCCCAGCGACTACGCTCAGTCGTGGCGAGGTCGTCCATCACGCGCACGAAGACGGGATTTCCAGCCGCGTCTTTCATGGTGGCGGGCAGCGCCACGCACCCGCGACCGGCGAGCCAGTCGCAGAGGTATTGCAGGGCCTGGAAGAGGTTGTAGCGCACCTCGTCGGGGTGGTCGTTCGCGATCACCTCCGACACGCCCCGCTCGGCGGCGAGCACGGCGCGGGCGTAGCGTGGATCGCCCTCGTCGAGGCCCGGGAGGTCCGGGGCGTGCACGAAGGCGAGCAGGCGGTCGACCTCCTCGGCAGGCACGAGCGCGCGCACCAGCGCGTCGACCGTGGCGGGACCCTGCCGCCAGGCCTCCACCAGCGCGAGGCCGATGCGCACGAAGTCGGGGTGGGCCACCCAGTAGCCGTCGAGCCCGCGCTTGAGCTGGGTGGTGACATCCTTGACGAAGCCGACGATCGACACCGTGTAGGAGGCGGCGTCGCCCTCGGTGGGCAAGACCCCGTACATGCCGCCGATCTTGAGCGCGCCCAGGGGGCCGAGGTCGCGAACGAGGATGCGGTGCGACTCGCGGATGTTGCGGATCACGATGTTGGGGTCGGCTTTGACTGGGATCCGGTAGCCGGGATCGTTCTTGAACAGTCGCGCCGTCGACGCGAGGAAGTCGTGCCAGCCGAGGCTGCCGCCCAGGAACCAGGGGTGGAGCGCTGCCGCCATCTCGCGGATGCGGAAGATCGCCCTCGGGTTCTCGAACACCAGTAAGAGGCGGATCGTCCCGTGGGGGAGTGACAGTCGTGACTCGACGGTCGACACCAGGGCCGCGAGGTAGGCGGCCTCCTCCTCGTTCTCGAGCTTGGGGATGTAGTACACCAGCGCCTCGTGACGTTCCCGGTTCAAGGCGGCGTGTTGCACCAGCTCCACCAGGTGCAGCGGGAGGGGTTCGCCGTGGAGCAGGTGGCTACCGTCGGGCAGGGCGAGGCCGGCCACGCGCTTGATGGGGATGGAACGCTGGTGGGGCGCCAGCGCGTAGTGACGGGTGCCGTCGCGGACCTCGAGCGTGCCGTCGATGCAGCGCGCCAGGTTCTCGCTGGCGGCGAGCAGATCGCGAGTGATCGGCGTCTTGCTGTCTTCACTGTCGGCGCCCCACCGGGGGACGGCGCCCGAGCTATCCACCAGTTCGGCCACGAGCGGGGGCTCCCCCGGGCGCACGCGGTGCAGGGCGTTCATGGCGTTGATGGCCATGCGCGCCGAGTCGGGCGGGCCGAAGAGCGTCACCTGGGCGCCCTGGAGCGACGCTGGGACACGCACCGGGGCGGCGACCCCGGGGTTGGGCGCTGGGCCCACGACCACGCGACCGTGGGCGTCTGTCTCGCCGATCACGGTGCGGTAGGCGGGGTCCTCGATGGGCACACCTGCGTTCGACGGGACGAGCTCGAGCGTGCGTGCATCCACGAAGGCGCGGTCGAGCTCACGCTGGCGGAGCACAGCGGCGAGCTGCGTGGCAACGTCGTTGTAGACATCGACCAAGAGGCCGAGCACCTCGGCGCTCTCCAGTCGCGGGAAATCGGCCTGGAGGCCGGGGGCCACCCGTAGCCCCGGGACACCGGGGACCGGCTCGGCGGCGGCGTGCAGCGCGCGGAGCAGGGTAGGGGGGAGGAAGCGGTGGCTGGGTGCCATCGACGAACGGTAGCCCGGCGAGGGGGTCAGGGCCCGCCGAGGAAGATCCAGGTGGTATCGACACGCTCGTCGCTGCCGAGGTTCGTGCCGAGCACCAGGTCGTCGTAGCCGTCGCCGTTGGTGTCGCCCGCTGCCAGGCTTCGGCCCAGTTGTTCCCCCGCCTCCGCACCCACGATTGTCGCTCCGAAACCGCCCTCCACACTGCGCGCCCCCTGGAAGGGACCGTATTCCACAAACACAAGCCCCTCGTTCCCGTCGGCAGCATCCGCGCACACATCAGCAACGACGATGTCCAGCCACGTGTCGCCGTCCATGTCGAGTAGAGTCGGTCCAGCGAAACAGGCGTTGGTCGTTGGAGACAGCTCGAGGATGGGCGCCGAGGCGGCGGCCGCGAGTGCACCTTCGGCGACGCCAACATCGAGCACCGCAGCCCAGGTTCCGTCCGCACCGTCGATAACCGCGACCACCATCAGCTGCTGTACGCCGTCCCCGTCTAGGTCGCCTGGCGCCGGCGTCCCGTGCAACCAGGGGCCGGGGTAGTCGGAAGCGTTCGCAGGAGTGGACGCGAGCCTAGCGTCCGGTGACCGGTAACCGTCGGCGGCCACAAACGGTCCGCAGTAGAGGTCGGCTTGCGTCCCCTCGTGTAGGAGGAGTTCGTGCTCGCCATCGCCATCGAGGTCGCCTGCGTCGAGCGGCCGAGCGGCGAAGCAGTCGCTACCGATTGCCGCCTCCGGACCCAGATCGTACAGCTCGCTGGTCCCGTGAACCCCAGTCGCATTCGCCCCGGCGAGCCAGGTGCGAAAGGCGCACCAGTCGTAGTCGCCGTACCACGAACCCACCACTGCCACCGAGCCGTTCCCGTTGGCCGATGAGACGGCGGCCACGTTCATCTCGTCGACAATATCGTATTCGTAGCCTGCGGGGACCTCAACGAAGAGGGAGAGGTCAGCGTCAGGCGGCGCCAGTGGGGCGACAGGCTCCCAGAAGTAGTAGGCAAGGTGGGAGGGCGACCCGGCGGCGCCGTAGGCTGTCGCGAGGAGCTCGGAGCTACCGTCTGCATCGAGGTCGACCGGCCAACCGTCGATCAGCGTGTCCTCCTCAGGGACAGAGAGCAGAGTATCGGAATCCCAGTCGAGGCCCGTGGTGGCAGCGAAGGGCCCGTGTGCCACTAGAGCTCGATTCTCCCCCGAGCACTCGGCGTCAGTCCATACGTCCGCGAGGTCGTCGCCGTCGAGATCTGCCACCCACGTCTCCTGGGCGTGCGCGTCCGCGCACGGTCCATCAAGGGCGATCTGCGCGTCGCCCGAGGTCAGCGACCCGACGGGGGCGCCGGTGCACGCGTCGTCGGTCAGCCCGTCGCAGTCGTTGTCGGAGCCATCACACACCTCTTCGGCTCCCGGGAAGCTCGTCGCGTCGCGGTCGTCGCAGTCGCCACCTGTTGTTGCCGTGCCTGGAGGCTGTACGCACGCGGTCATGCTCGTTCCACCGACCCCGTCGGTGTCAGCGTCCAGGAACCACGTCGGCGGGGACGTTACTGCTGGATCGTCGTCGTCGACCAGCCCGTCGCAGTCGTTGTCCACGCGGTCGCATACCTCGTCTGCGCCGGGGTACACGTCGTCGCGCTCGTCGTCGCAGTCAGTCAGCTTTGTGACGCCGTCGCCATCGGCGTCTGCATCGACGCTGCCTGGGTCGACGGGCGCATCAAACGCGGGGGCGTCCACGCCCGCCAAGGACGCTATGGAGCAGCCCAGGCTGAGGGCGGCGGTGAGCAAAGCCTACAGCCAGGGGTTGGGGTAGGCGCGAAAGGCGTTACTGATGGGCTCGTAGTCCGTCGTGCATTCTAGCTCCACCGTCCACACAGCGCTGTCGGTGGTATCGAACTCATTGACGACAGCGCGCTTCGGCGCGGCGCTGAACTGGGGGCACGCGGTGAACGCGTTGCCTCCGACCATGATGAGCGTGGAGCCCCCCATCGGACAATCAGCGTTCGTTGCCGCGATGTCCTCAACCGTGTACTGTTCGATGGCCTCGACGGTCATCGCGGTCTCGTCCATCTCGAGCACCAGCCCCCGGGAATCTGGACCGCCCGACCAGTCGTTGTCGAAGAGGGTGAGGTTGCCGTCCGGATCCCAGTATGCAGCGTGTTGCGTGGAGAAGTCCTCGTCGAGCCCGCCGCCGACAAAGCTGAAGTCGCCGGTACCGTCGCCCGCCAGTGTCCAGATGAGTTGGTTATAGGTGCCCGAGGTGATGTCAGAGTCGATCGAGTAGATGGCGTCGAGGTCGTGAATGGAGAACATCCACTGGTTTGCGGCGTCAAACCAAAATGAATTGGTGTGGTAATAGTCCTCTCCCTCCAGCATGTCCTCCCAGTAGGAGGTGCCGCCGCTCGGAGGGCATGAGGCCTGAGTGTAGTCCACCGTCACCCCCGTCACGTCGGTGAAGTCCCACTCGAGGTCGAGGAGCGGTGTCCCGCTGGTGGTGTCGAAGCTCACCAGGCCATCGACGATGATGGGGAACTGGGTGGTCGTCGCGTTGCCGTCGCAGTTCAGCACATCGTCCACGTCCACATCCTCGGCGGTGAGCGCCACGATGTGTGTGCTCAAGCGCTGCACGTCATGGTGAACGTAGTCATCGAAGGTTGCGTCCGGAACAGTGGTGGTGCCCGGGCAGTAGCCGCTGCCATCGTCGCGACACAAGAGGGTCACGAGGTTGCCCGCGAGGTCGTACTTCACGATGATCTCGTGGTTGATGATTCCGAGCACTCGCTTGAGCGGTCGCGACAGCGAGACCGCTTCGAGCACCACCCGCGAACCCTCGCGTCCCGACCCGTCAATGGCGAGGTCATCGCCGGGTTGCTGGTACCAGACAATATCTCCGTCGGCATCGACGATGATCAGCGCTTCAGATGCCTGGTCGGTCTCGGTCGCGTCACCGGTCTTGAAGCAGCCGTAGTGTGTGAGGAAGCTGCTCGCCTGGCGCGTGCCGCCCGGGGCCGCCGTTGAGATGTCGAGGCTGGCGAGGCCGGAGCTCCCTGCCCCCGTCGGCAAACTCGCGTCGACGGCCAAGCTTCCACAAGTCCCATAGCTCACCAGGGGACCACCCCCCGCCGGCCGCGCCTGTGCGTCCCAGTCGTAGTCCTCCCCAGGCTTTAGGCCATAGATCGTCACCGCGTGGAGGGTGCCCCCCTGCGCCGTGGGCGTCGCGCGCACGGTGGTGCACACACCGTCGGTGGGACTGCCGAGGCCGAAGCGGACCCACGCATCGGCGGGCACATCAGTCGTGATTGTGCAGTCATATCGCAGGGTATTACCTGCCTGCTGGCTGCAACTCGCGTTGGTGACCACGAGCGCCCAGGCGGGGCTAGTGCCCCCCCCTGCAAGGAGTATGCCAAGAAGAGTCGCCATCGGATCTCCTAACTAGAAGTCTACGCGACCAGCGCGCGGGGCGCAAAGAACTACTCCGCGAGCCCCACCCAGCCGGCGAAGGTGACGGTGGTCACCTGTGTCACGCGGGTGGTGAAGGGCAAGTACAAGGTATCGACCGTGTCGGTTGTCCTGTGGTAGTGCGGCGTGTCCTCGCCGGACCCACGCACGTTGTGGGCCTCCACGCAATCCATGGGAGAGATCGCGGGGAAGCCGGCGTCCTGGTAGTAGGTGTGGTCGTCGCCCTGGCAGTAGCGGTGCTCGATCCACGTCTTGTTGGCCACGCCCAGTGTGTCGGCCACTGCCGCCATGTCGATGACCAGGGGCTCGCTCGTCTCGTCGCCGAGGATGTCGAAGGCGTCGCCGTCGCCCAGCGGCCAGTACGCCATCATGTCGGGGGCGATCACCCCGCGGATGTCGGCGCCCTCGTCTTGCCAGGCCTCCGCGAGCGCGAGTGAGCCGAGCGCGCCCTGCTCCTCGCCCGCGGTGAGCACGAACCAGGCCGAGGCCCGGGTGTCGCGCGTGGACAGGATGCGCGCCGCCTCCAGCACCGCCGCCACGCCGGAGGCGTTGTCGTCGGCCCCGGGGGCGCTGTTCTCCGGGTCGTTGCTGGTGCTGTCGTAGTGCGCCGAGAAGGCGTAGACGACACTCGGCGACTCGGTGCCTGCCTTGCGGGCGACGAGGTTCATCCCCGTCACGCCGTCGTCGATCTCGAAGGGGAGCTGGTCGACCACGAGCCCGTAGGCTTCCAGCCGATCCACCAGGTAGGCGGCGGCTTCCTCGTCGCCCTCGCTGTAGGAGTAGCGGGTGCCGAAGTTGGCGAGGTCGGTGATGGTCGCGCGGATCTCGGCCTCGCTCACCTCGGCGGCGAGGTCGAGAGGATCGAGGCCACCGGCCTCGGCGGCGGTGTCGTTGCCCGGGCCAGCGGCGGTGTCGTCGATCAGCGGGTCGGCGCCGTTTTTTGCGGTGAAGCAAGCGAGGAGCAGGAGCATCTGCCCCGGCTATTGCGCCCCGTCCTAGAACGGCCAGATCGCGTTGGTCACCGTGGTGCCCCAGCCCTGGTGCTGCTGGCTGGCGAGGTCGCCCTTTCCGGTGAACTCCACCTTGGAGCCGAAGATCAACGAGCTCTGCACGGTGTTGTCGAGCCGCAGGTCGCGGGGGCGGATCTCGCCGGTGAGCGTGAGGTACTGCGTTTCCCCGTTCACGCGGATCTCTTTCTGGCCCCAGATCTGCAGGTTTCCGTTGGCGAGCACCTCGGTGATCTTGCAGGTGAGCACGGCGCTCAGGCTGCCCTGGCGCGAGGTCTCGCCGTCGCCGGTGGTCTCGCTGCCGCTACTGCCGCCGAGGCCGAGGGTGCCGCCCATGTTGGGGTTGGCGTCGAGGATGGCCTTGCGCAGGCCGAAGAGCGCGGAGATCTCGGCGCTGGTGCTGGACCTGCGCTGCAGCGCGGTATTGGCGCTCATGCTGGTGCTGTCGGCCTCGTTCACCAGCACGGTGACGAGGTCGCCAACCCGGCGAGCGTTGTTGTCCATGCCGATGAGCGCGCGGCCCCCCACGTCGCTGTAGAGGCTGCCCGGCGGCGGCGGCGGCGGCGTGGGCCGCATCGCGAGGCTCTCCGGGGGCACCGGCGGCGCGGCGCCGGCGGAGTGGGCACCCGTGGTGGCGCAGGCGACGAAGAGGGCGAGGACGAGTGACATCAGGGACTCCCGAGGATCACCATGCCGCCCCGGAAGGTACCGGACTGCATGGTCTTGGTGGCGAGGTTGGTGACGGCGACCGGCTGTCCCTCGAAGGCATCGGCCTCGAGGCGGCCCGGCGCGCGGATGGTGACGGCCCCGCGCGTGGCCATGAGCGTGACACTCGTGCCCTCGCGGGCGCTCGGTGCCGGGCGGGCGCGGAGCGTGGTGACCGGCTGTCCCTGGGCGAGCGTGGTGGCGGCTTCCCAGGTGAGCGCGGGATCGACGGGCTTCTCCGCCCCGAGCAGCGAGGCGCGCACCCGCGCGGTCCCGAGCAAGAGGTCGTGGCCGGGCAGGGTGTCGGCCATGGCCACTGGCACGGTGAGCCAGGCGTCGACGGGCGTGGTCACCCGGAAGCGGACGGGGTGGCCGTCGGCGTCTGCCAGGAGCGTCACCTGCACCCGTCCGGTGAGTGCCCCGTAGCGAGGCAGCTCCACCGTCCAGTCGCGGTCGGTGGGGCCGTCGATGCCCACCTTGCCCACCTCCACGTCGATGGGCTCGATCTGGAGTCGCTCCGCCACCGCCGCGCCGATGGCGACGCTCGCCTCCATCGCCTCGGCCGGGGTGGGCGCGCAGGCCCCCGCGAGCACGAGGATGGGAAAGAGATCGGCGGCAGAGCTACGCATCACCGCCTCAGGTTGACCGTGGTCTGCATCATCTCGTCGGCGGCCTGGATCACCTTCGACGACAGCTCGTAGCTGCGCTGCGCGGTGATCATGCCCACCAGCTCCTCGGCCACGTCCACGTTGCTGCCTTCGAGCGCCCCCTGCACGATGCCACCCGCGCCGTCCTCGCCGGGGGTGGTCCGCTGGGCCTCGCCGCTGGCCTCGGTGGCGCGGAAGAGGTTGCTGCCGGTGGCCTCGAGCCCGCCCGGGTTGGCGAACATCGCCAGCTCGATGGTGCCGAGGGTGACGGTTTCCGAGGCGTCGGGCGAGGTGGCGGTGACGTTGCCGTCGGAGCCGACCACCAGCGAGTAGCCGCTGGGTACCGTGATCCCCGGCGCGAGACGGTCGCCGCCCTGGGTGACGAGGTTGCCCTCGCCGTCGACCCGGAGGTGCCCGTCTCGGGTGAATCGTTCCTCGCCCGAGGGGGTTTCCACCACGAAGAAGCCCGGACCGTCGATCACCATGTCGTTGGCACTGTTGGTGACACTCACCGCCCCCATGCTCATGTCGCGCACGAGGCCCTGGAGCCGCACGCCGGAGCCCACTTGCATGGGGTTGGGGGTGCTCGCGCCCTCCTCGCCGCCTTGGAAGCCCACCTTCTGGTAGACGAGGTCCTCGAAGGACTCGCGCACCTTCTTGTAGCCGGTTGTGTTGGCGTTCGAGAGGTTGTTGGCGATGTTGTCGATCTTGGTCTGGAATGCCCGCATGCCGGTGGCCGCGGTGTAGAGCGCGCGCATTAGCTGCCCCCGATGCGGTTGAGCCGCTGGTGAAGTTCGTCGCTGGCCTGGATGGCCTTCTGTTGGGCCTCGAAGAATCGACTGGCTTCCATCATCTCCACCATGCCGCGCATGGCATCGACGTTGCTGCCCTCGAGCGCCCCTTGCACCACGCTCGTGCCCTCGGGGGCCTCGCCTGCGCTGCCCGCCCAGCGATTGCCGCCGAGCGGCGCGGGCCCGGTGAGGCTCACGATGTCGATCTTGCCGAGCTCGCCGGAGCGGGAGCCCCTCACGGTGCCGTCGGATCCCACGGCGAGGGTCTCGCCGGGCTGCAACTGCAAGGGTCCGCCCTCTACCATCACCGGCACGCCGTCGCCGCTCACCAGGGTGCCCTCGGCGTCGAGCTGGAAGCTGCCGTCGCGGGTGTAGGTGCCGTCGGAGAGGGCGAAGAAGCCGTCACCGCGCAGGGCGAGGTGGGTGTCGATGCCGTCGTTCTCGAGCGCGCCGTCGGCGGTGGAGTAGGCGCCTTGCCCGGCCTGGGCGTAGTGTCCGCCGCCTTCCTCGGCCAGCGCGAAGGTGGCGCGGCCCTCGCGGTAGCCCTGCGTCCGGGCGTTCGCGACGTTGTTCGCGATGCCCGAGAGCTGGTTCCACGCCGCCGTGGCGCCGGACAGGGCGATGTAGATGTCTTTCATCCCGTCTCCCGCATGGCGTCGAAGCTGTCGCCGTCGACCAGCTCGGCGAGGGCCGCTTTCAGCTTCCCCCGTGCCATGGAGAGCACTTGACACACGCGCGAGGGGGTGACCCCCAGCGTGGCGCCGATCTCGGCGAGGTTCATGTCGCGACCGTAGTAGAGCATCACCACCTGGCGTTCGCGCTCGGGGAGCGCGGCGATGGCGTTGCGCAGGGCGCCGCGGAGCTCCTCGGCCACCATGTGGCTCGGCAGCTCGCTGTGGCTCGGCAGCGTGAGCGCGGTGCGGATGTGCCCGTCGGTGTCGAGCTCTGCTTCCATGGGCACCAGCGACACGGGCGTGGCGATGTCACACGCCAGCCAGTACTCCTCGAGGCTCGCGCCCATGGCGCGGGCGATCTCGGTGGCGGTGGGCTCGCGCCCGGCGCCCTCGCGGGCCTTCTCCGTGGCCGCCTTCAGCTTGCGCGCCGTGTCGCGACGGCGGCGGGTGAAGGTGTCCATGGTGCGGAGCGCGTCGAGCATGGCTCCGCGGATGCGGTACTCGGCGAAGGTCGGGAACTCGATGCCGTGGCCATCGGTGTAGCGCTCGAAGGCTTCCAGGAGCCCGAGCACCCCGAAGCTCACGAGGTCGTCGAGGCCCACGCCGGCGTCGTCGCGCACCTGCGTGTACACCCGGCGGGCGATGGCGAGGATCTTGGGACCGAAGGCGGCGCAAGCCTCTTCCTTGGTCATGCCCTCGACCCTGCGTTCAGCGTTTTTCGCGTAGGCGCGGATCACGGGGGTAGCCTCCGGGTTCCTGTTCGGTCTCGCTATCGGTCAGTGCGCGGCGGACTTGAGCGGGCGCAGCGAAAGGGTTGCAGAAGACGACGCCGCAGACCCGCAGCCTGGCCGCCGCTGGGGAAGCTGCCCACCAGCGCACCGAGTGCGCGCAGGGCGTCGGCGTCGGCGCCGATCCCCGCCAACGGGATCGGGACGGCAGGACGGGACGCGAAGGACATCGCTGCGCTGCTCGGTCAGCCGGGCCGGAAGTTGAGGGTCAGTCGCTCTTCGGAACGCCGACGCAGCGGCCCCACTCGCAGCGGGGCTCGTAGGTGACCGTGTCGTCGAAACAGTCACAGGCTCCACTGCCCTCGCAGTAGTAGGATTCGCAAGACTCACCGAGCCCCGTCGTCAGCTCGTCGCGCACCCGCGCAGGCAGGGGGTAGCCATTGGTGCAGTCGCACAGGTGCACGCAATCGCAGGTCTCGCCTCCGGTACAGTCGGAGACGCCCTCGGGGTGGGGGAGGGTGGCGAAGTAGCAGTCCTCGATCACGCACTCGTCGTCGGAAGCGCAGGTGCAGTCGTCCGCGATGCACGGGCGGCGCTCGGCGGAGTCGCAGCCCGCGCTGGTGACTGCGAGCGTCAGGGCAGCAGCAAGTCTCCTTACGAAAGCCATGCGGCCACGCACGCGGCTGGGAAATCCGCCACTAGGGGTTGGAACGGGCGGTTCTCGTCGGGATGGTGATCCTCGAACCGGTACGCGTAGGGCGCGACGCGGCTCACCATCGTGAGGCGAATCCGGCGCCGCTGGTTGGGGGTGAGCCAGAAGTAGCCCACCGGGTAGTCGAGCCCGGGCGCCCAGGAGCCTGACATGAGATTGTGCAGCTCGTCGATCTCATCGAGGCCCTCGGTGTCGTCGGTGAACGGCCACATGCTGGCGGCACCGTGGGGCTGCCCGTCGGCATCGACCACGTCGTTGCCCTCGGCGCTTGTGTACGCGGTGTGGGGCAATCCGAGTGAGTGGCCCACCTCGTGCGCGAACACCTCCCAGCCTGCGGTGCCCTCGGTGGCCACGACCACGCCACTCCCCGGATAGACTGTAACAGTGCCATCAGGTTCGGGTTGGTGTTGCTCGAAATAGGCCTTTCCTTCCGAATCAAGCGTGGTGGACTGGTCGGTAATGCGCGGCAGGATCACGACAGTGAGCCACGACTGGCCGACCACCCAGAGCTCGTCCAGAGGTAGGCGCGTGTATCGTGGCGTTGCCAACTCCGCCGAGTACAGGCGCTCTACCTTCCCGCCCCGACGCCAAAGGTCAACGCTCGCCCAGCGCCGAAAGAACTCCCGCGCATCCCGGAACCACTCTTCGGCCCGAGAGACGTTTTCATCGACCCCGTTCTCGTTCTCATAGATCCGGACGATCCTGAGGTCGAGTGGCAGCAAGGGCTCGGAGGGAGGCGGGTCAACCTCCCAAGGGTAGGTCTGGCCACCATCGCCGAGCTCCATCTGGGGCCGCGGGTCCGAAACCCGCCCCAGTGCTCCCTCCACACGACGCCGACCAGTCACCACTCCACCGTCGCTGCCGTAATCACGCCGTCCCCGAACGCGACCGGAATCACCATGACCTCGTAGGCGAAGCGGAAGCCGGTGTCGTCGGAGTCGTCCAGAAAGTACAGCGCAACCGCGTACTGGTGCACCATCGCATCGCGGAGGAGCTGCAACTGCGCGAGCGCGACGGTGGTTCCAACGTCAAGGTAGATCGCGTACCGTTTCGATACCGTGTCCGTATAGCACTCCCACTCCTCCAGCCGGAACACGATCGCGTCGCGGCCATCCATCTGCTCGGCGGACACGTACTGGACGTAGCCCACCGCGCGCTCGAGGTCGTCCCTGGCCGGGCGTTCGACCCACGCCACCGGGCTACCCCTGCCGCATCGAGGCGCGGGCGTGGTTGCCGTGGCTCGGCCCCGTCCCCGCGTCGATCGTCCGGCGGACCTCGGTGAGCATCATGCTGCCCGCGTGGTTGGGCACCACGTAGATGTCCCCCACGATCACCGACTGGGCACCACCGGTGTTCTTGAGCTGCCAGAAGAGTAGGGACCCCACCGCCTGCTCGGGCGCGAGGCGGGCGCCGAAGACCTGCGCGCCCGTGCCCGTCATCTGCAGGCCGGTCGCAGGCTGGAGCATGAGGGGCAACAGGTACTGGGCCGGGTTGTTGGTGAAGTTGTCCTCGTCGAGAGGTCGAGTGTAGAGCGGGGCCGTCCACAGGGCCAGCTCGATGGTGCTCGCGGTCTGGGAGGCGCGGCGGAAGAACACGCTGAGGGTGACGAAGCCCGGGAGCATCAGCGCCCCCTCGGCGCGCACGAACTCGCTGGCACCGGCTGTGAGATCCCACCGGCGAGAGTGTTCCCACTGGAACACGTTCATTCCTGTTCAGTTCTTCATGGCGAGACTCCTTGGTCGCGACGTGAGTGTACGCTTGCGTTCAACGCGGAGTCAAGACCGGGGGGGGGGCATTTGACACTTGCTTGACATTTGATTGCCCGGGCAGATCCCCCGTCCCCGCCGGTCGCGTCCCCCGGGGTCCCCGATCAGCGCGCCGTGCGCAGCGAAAGCTCCGCGGCGCGCTCGAGGCCCGTGCCGGGGACGATCTCGCTGGGCGACATCACCGGCACCCGCGGCAGCGCCTTCTCGATGAGCCGACGCAAGGGACCGCGCGCCAGGGGCGGCACGAGCAACACCACCTCGCCGGGGCCCGAGTAGCCCTCCACGGCCGTGCGGAGCGCGGCGAAGAGCTTGCGGGTGGTGTCGGGGTCGAGCACCAGCGACATCGCGCCGCCGTCGTTGCCTTGCAGGCCGCGGCTGATCGCGTCTTCCGCGTCGGCGCCGAGGCCGATGTAGCGGAGCACGCCGTCGTCGCCGGAGAAACGCGCGGTGACGGCGCGGGCCAGGCGAGCGCGAACGAACTCGGTGAGCACGTCGGGGTCGCGGGTGCGCGGGGCGAATTCGGAGAGGGCCTCGAGGATGCCCTGCGTGTCGCGCACGCCCACGCCCTCGGCGATGAGGTTGCGGAACACGCGCAGCACGGCGCTGCGGGGGAGGGGATCGGGGGTGAGCTCTTCCACCAGCTTGGGGTTGGATTGCGACACCCGCTCGAGCGCGTCGGCGAGGTTCTGGCGGCCGAAGAGCTCGTGGGCGTGGCGCTTCACGAGGTCGTCGAGGTGGGTGGTGAGCACCGTCGGCACGTCGACCACGGTGTAGCCGAGCGACTGCGCCTTCAGCCGCATCGCGTCGGGCACCCAGTAGCCCTTCATCCCGAAGACGGGGTCCTTGCCCTCGGTGCCCTTGAGAGGGGCGGTGGCCGTCCCCGGGTCGAGGGCGAGGTTCTGTCGCGACACGACGTTTCCCTGCCCGACCGTCTCGCCGCGCAAGAGGATGCGGTACTGCCCGGCGCCGAGTCGCACGTTGTCGCGCAGGCGGAAGGTGGGCAGCACGATGCCGAGGTCGCCGGCCACCTGGCGGCGGAGCTGCTGGATGCGTTGCACGAGCTGGCCGCCCTTCTGCTCGTCGCCCAGGTACAAGAGATCCAGGCCAAGCTCGATCACCAGCGGGTCTACCTTGAGGAGGTCCTCGATGGGGGCCTCCGACGGCGCGGCCGGGGCGTCGTCGGCCACCGTGCTGGCGACTGGCGTTTGATTGCGCAGGGCGTAGGCCAGGGCGCCCAGACCGATGGCGATGACGGCGAACACGAAGCGAAGGCCGGGCACGAACACGAAGAGGCCGGCGAGCACCGCGAGGATGGCGAGCACGCGCGGGTTGCCGAGCAGCTGCTGGCCCATCTGGTGGTCGAGGGTGCTGTCCTCCACGTCGTTGACGCGGGTGACGAGCATGCCGGCGGCCGCTGAGGTGATGAGCGCGGGGAACTGCGAGGCGAGGCCGTCGCCGATGGTGAGGATCGTGTAGTTCGAGAGCGCGGTGACGACGTCGAGGTCGTGCATCACCACGCCGATGATGATGCCACCCACGATGTTGATGAGGGTGATGATGATGGCGGCGATCGCGTCGCCCTTGATGAACTTGCTCGCGCCGTCCATCGCGCCGTAGAAGTCGGCCTCCCGGGCCACCTCGGCGCGGCGCCGCTTGGCCGTCTTCTCGTCGATGAGGCCAGCGTTGAGCTCGGCGTCCCCCGCCATCTGCTTGCCGGGCATCGCGTCCAACGTGAAACGCGCCGCCACTTCGGCCACGCGCCCAGCGCCCTTGGTCACCACCATGAAGTTGATGGTCACGAGGATGCAGAAGACGATGAAGCCCACCAGCGCGTTGCCGCCGATGAGGAAGTTGCCCACCGCCTCGATCACGTGGCCGGCGGCGTGAGTGCCCTCGGAGCCGTGGGTGAGAATCAGCCGGGTGCTCGCCACGTTGAGCGACAGGCGAAACACGGTGGTGACGAGCAACACCGTCGGGAACACGCTGAACTCCACGGGCCGGCGCGTGTAGATCGCGACCAGAAAGATCAGCAACGACACCGTGATGCTGGCCGCGAGCATCAGGTCGAGCACGATGGGCGGAAGGGGTACCATCATGATCGCAACGACGGCGAACACGCCGAGGGCGAGCAACGCGTCGGCGTTGGCGCGGATCCCCGCGAAGGGGACGGGGGCGGCGGGGCGGGCAGCGGAGGCGGAGGCCATCGCCGCGCTCTTCGGTCACGCGGTGGGGAAGTTGAGGGGTCGTGAGCCTCCCGTCTGAGGGCTGCCTCGCGGCCGCGATGGAGACGGGCGGGAGGCGTCGTGACCGATTGCTGTGCGAACCGGAATCGTCGTGAGCGCAGGAAGGCTGAAGTGACACGGGCGCGTGGACTCGAGCACAGCGTCCCTGTCGTCCTACGGGAGAACGCCAACTTTCCAGTAGTGTGGGCGCCTTGCTTCTAGGCCGAGGTGGGGCTCGTGCCGGTTCGAGTGCTCAGTGCTTACGATGATTCCGGTTCAGCCAGTTTCTGCTTGCGACGCGCCGTGGCGAGGCCCGCTCAACGGTGGTCGCGGGCTGGATCGGGTCGTCGAGACTCGCCTGACGCTGCTCCCGGATGGCGTCGCGCCGCCACGCGGATACCTCCCCCCGGTGCTCATCTCCCTCGCCCTGGCCGCCGAGCCGGTGATCGACGCCACCCGCCTGGTGGTGCTCGCCCCGGCCGAAATCACCGCGATGGGCGGCGCCGGGCTCGGCTTCGCGCGGGGGGCCAACGGGCTCTTCTTCAACCCGGCGGCGCCGGTGAACCGTCGCATTGAACAGACCCGCACCTGGGGCATGTCACTCGCGTTCACCCAGCTGGCGCTCGGCCCCGAGAAAGCGACAGACGTGGCCAACCTCGGCGAGGTGGGACCGAGGACCGGCGGCATGGCCAACCTCGGCGTGGCCGGTTTCTGGCGCAACTTCGGCGGGGGACTGGTGTACTCCGGGCTCGAGTACCGCTACGGCGACGCGTTGATCAACGTCACCGAGGGACACCTCGCCGCCGGGGGCAGCTACGCCGACGGGAGAGTGGCGGTGGCCCTCGGTGCGCGCGCGCTCTCGGTGCACGGCGAGCGAGACGGCAACACCCTCGACTGGACCGGCCAGGGCGGCGAGGTGGGCATACTCGCGTCGCGACTGTGGGACGGTTGGAACCTCGGCGGCACCTTCCGCTCCGAGGTGCGCGCCGTGCCCACCGAGGGGGGCAGCCCCTTCCCCATCGAGGCGGCGGTGATGCCCTGGCACCTCGCCCTCGGACTCGGCTGGACCGACACGGAACATGCCCCGCCCCGGCCGGTGCGCGTGGCCGGCGACCTGACGATCGACGGTCCCGTGACACAGGGCTATGCGCTGGAAACGGCGCTGGAAGGCGAGGGCGTTCGCCGGGGCGAGACGCTGAGTGTCACGCCCCACGTGGGCTTCGAGGTGGAGGCTGTCCCCCGGCGGCTGCGGGTGCGGGCGGGCAGCTACTTCGAGCCCACCCGGACGGAGGTGGCGCCCGGCCGTCTCCACGGGACGACTGGGCTCGAAGTGCGCCTATTTCGCCTGAAGTTGTTCAAGGGCGTGATCGACACCGAGATCACCTGGGAGGCGGCGGTCGATGCCTCGCGCGGGTATTTGAACCTCGCTTACCTCGGCATCGGGAGCTGGGACTCGGGCCTCACCGGCGGGCAGTGGGCCGAGTGACCTTGCCGCTGAAGGGGAAGGGTCCTCGCCGGCCCCTTCCCCTACCGGGCCATTCCGTCCGGCCTCCGCCATGCCTCCGGCCTACCGCGCCGGCCGCGCGTCCGACGTGGCCCTCTCCCCATCCCCGCCTGGCCAGGCCGCGAACTGCGCCAGCCGGGGCGCGGTCGTGCCGTGCGGCCTGGAGGGCTACTCGTGGTCGTGACCGTGGTGGTGGTGACCACCGGGGCCGTGCGGGTGCCCGTGGGCCAGCTCCTCGTCCGTGGCGGCGCGGATCGATCGGATCGCGACGGCGAAGTGAAGCGTGACACCGGCGAGTGGGTGGTCGAAGGAGAGGAACACCTCCTCGTCGCTGACACCCTTGATGAACAGGGGAACGGTCTTGCCGTCGGGGCCGGTGGCACCCACCGCCATGCCTTCCTGCGGCTCCATCTCGCTGGGGAACTCGGCGCGGGGCACGCGGATACCCTGGTTGGTGGCGAGGCCGTAGCCCTCGTTGGGCGGCACCACGCAGGTGCGCTCGTCGCCCACGGCGAGGCCCTCGAGCTGGCGCTCGAGCCCGGGAACGATGTTGCCCGCGCCGTGCAGGTAGCTCAGCGGTTCGCCCGGGGGCGACTGGTCGATGACGGCCCCATCGCCGTCGGTGAGGGTGTACTCGAAGGCGACGACAGTGGCGTTGGAGATTTGCATGGCCGCGGCGCTATCCAGAAACCTCAGCCCCCGCAGGCGCGGACCACCGGGTTTCGGTCGTTGTTGGTGGCCACCCACGGCGAGGCGGTGATCCAGTCGCACAGCTGCCCGCGGAGTTCGTCGAACAACTCTGGTTCATCGTCGGTGATGTTGACGCACTCGTCGGGGTCGGACTCGATGTCGTAGAGTTGTTCCTTGGCCATCACGTAGGGCACGTCGTCGGTGTAGGGCTCGCAGGCGCTGGTCCAGCCCTCGGGCTCGAGCACGAGCTTGTGCCCATCCACCACCATCCCAGCGCCCTCGGTGGCGCGCTCGAAGTAGGCGGGGCGCGTGGGCTCGCGGCAGGCGCGGAAGTCGTCGACGAGCGAGGTGCCATCGAGCGAGGCGGTCCATGGCACGCCGGCCAGCTCGGCGATCGTCGGGGCGATGTCGGTACTCGACACCGGGCTCGCCATCACCGCGCCGCCCGCGATGCGTCCCGGGGCACGAATCGCGTAGTTCAACGTCAACGAGGCGTTGAAGGTGGAGCAAGAATGCCAGTAGTAGTGCCCATGCAGGCCCAGCTCCTCGCCATGGTCGGCGCCAAAGACGACAATCGCGTCGTCGAGGCCGCGGGCGGACAGGGCGTCGAGCACCTCGCCGAACCGCGCGTCGACCAGCGCCACTTGCGAGGCGTAGGCCGCTTCCACCTGGGCGTGCTCCTCGGGGGTGATGCTGCGCTCGCCGAGGTTCACGTCGGCCAGCGCCCCCTCCACGCCGGGGTCGAAGTCGCCGGCCGGTGGCTCGGGGTGGAACTGGTCGTAGTAGGGCTCGCGGGCGTCGTAGGGCGTGTGGGGATCGACGAGGTGGATCCAGAGAAAGGTGGGGCCGCTCAGGTCGTCCAGCGCCCGCGTGAACGCGGTGACCAGCTCCTCGTCTTTCTGGTCCTGGTCGGACTCGTCCTGCCGGTTCCAGCGGCAGGTGAGCTCGTCGACCTTGCCGTCGACCACCCAGCACTGGTTGGAGATGAAGGCGCGCGTGGCGTAGCCTTGCGAAGCGAGGTGCTCGGGGAGGGTGTCGATGGTCGTGCCCACCTGGTCGGCGTGGTCGCGCACGCCGTGTGACCGCGGGTAGCGGCCGGTGAGCAACGAGGTCAGCGCCACGCCGGTGAGGCTGCGGACCGAGACCACCTCGGGGAGATAGGCCGACTCGGCGAAGAAGGCGTCGAGCCTCGGGGTGATGTCCCAGTCGGCGTGGCGGCCGTCGAGGTAGGCGCGGTTGAGCGTGTCGACGGTGAACATCACCACCAGCGGGGCAGGCCCCGTCGCCACCGGGTCGTAGTCGCCGGCATCGGCGGGGCAGGTACTGGCGGCCTCGGGCGCCTTCGCCATCGACGAGAAGGCACAGCCCTCGGGGGGTTCGGGGTCGCAGGCGAGGAGGGCGAGGAGCACGGCGCGAGCCTAGCGGGCCTGGGCTACGGCCGCGCCGATTTTGCGTGGTGCCGGGGCGTGGTGCCGATAAGTCGCGCCCCCTCGCGGAGTCCCCATGTTGAGTGCCCCTCACGTTGTCGTTACCGGCGCCTCCAGCGGCATCGGCCGTGCCATTGTCCTTCGTCTGCAGGCCGACGGCGCCCGGGTGACCGGTCTCGCCCGGCGTGCCGAGTTGTTGTCCAGCCTCGACGGCGTTCTCGGTCTTCCTTGCGACGTGTCCGACCGCGCCGCCGTCGATGCCGCCTTCGCGCAGGCTGCCGAGGTGAACGGTCCGATCTTCGCGGTGGTGGCCGCGGCTGGCATCGGCGGGGCCAACGCCCCCGGTGCTGGCGATCGTTTCGACGAGATCGTCGCTACCAACCTCACCGGCGCCTACAACACCCTCCGAGCCGGGCAGCGGCACCTCGCGCCCGGCCCCGACCGCCGCTACTTCATCGTGATCGCGAGCGTGCTCGCCCGCTTCGGCGTGCCCGGCTACACCGGTTACTGCGCGTCGAAGGCAGCGCTGCTCGGACTCACCCGCGCGATGGCGCTCGAGCTCGCCCAAGAGGGCGTACTGGTGAACGCGATCTGCCCCGGCTGGGTCGACACCGACATGGCCTGGTCGGGCATCGAGGGCATGGCGGCCGCGATGGGCGTGAGTCGCGAGGAGGCCCACCGCCGCGCGATGAGCGCCGTTCCGCTGGGACGCATGGGCACCCCCGAGGAGATCGCCGGGGTGGTGGCGTGGCTGATGTCGCCCGCGGCCTCGTGTGTCACGGGGCAGGGGATCGATGTCAATGGGGGGGCTTGGATGGGGTAGGCACTCGTCGCGAGCGCGCGGCCGCGCGAGGAGGGTAGCGCGCGAGCACTCCGTGGTGTAGATTACTGGCGAGCCGAGGGCGTGATGACGTACTTTCACCCAGCACCCAGCACCCAGCGCTCGCGACGAGGCCTGTTTGCGACGGTCGTGTTCGCCGCTGGCTGCATCCAGGAGGAGCCCTCGATCGTGCCCGATCCGCCCACCGACGGGCTCCTGGTCCTCGACTTGAAGCTCGAGCACCCGGCCTCGGGGGTATTTTCCGGCGCGAGGAAGCTGCGAGTGTTCATCGACGAGGTGGAGGTGAAGCACCGGCGGCTGGTCAACGGGCAGCTGCAGGCGCCCGAGTACTTCACCGTGGCCACGGGGCCCGTGCCGGTGTGGTTCTACGCGGTCACTGCGGACTTTCAGAGGTTTGCCGGTCAGTACTGGCTTCCCCCGGGCGAGGTGCAAGACGTGCGCGTGGGCGTCAGCGCCGGGCTGGCGGAGGCGCCGGGCGGTAACTTTCCCATCCTCTTCGGACCCACGGTGCAGGCAGCCGCCAGCTCCGGGGTCGTCCGGTTCGTGCCGCAGGGGGGCCTTCCCGTCATCACGCCCGGCGGGCGCACGGGTCTCGAACTCGTGCTCGACACGGAAGCCGAGTCCGACGTCGATGTCGGTGCCTCGGCCGTGGCCGTCGATACTGAGCTCGACGCTAGGCTCGTGGCCCAGCCGGCGCGCTTCGAGTTCCACGAGCGGCGCCTCCTCGTGCGTTTCGACCCGGAGGCCACCGCCGCCGAGGTGCAGGCCTGGGAGCTGACCACGGGCGCACGGGAGGTCATGTCGCGACAGACCGGCCTGCGTGTACTCGAGTTCACGGGGACAGACTGGGGTGGCATCCTCGCGAAGCTCGTGCAGTACCGCGCCTCGCCACTGGTGGCCTACGCCACCCTCGACCCCCTGCTTCGGCCGGCGGGGCACGACCCCACGTTGCACGATGACCAGTGGTATGCCGACGACGAGGCCGCCTACCTCGCCGACATCGGCGTGGAAGACGCGTGGGACCTCTACGCGGCGGAGGGCAGCCGAGAGGTGATCGTGGGCTTCGTCGATACCGGCATCGACTACAACCACCCCGACCTGGTGAACAACTTGTGGGTGAACGAGGGGGAGTTGCCCGACATCGGCACGAGCAGCTTCGTCGACGTGTTCGACCTCGACAGCGACGGCGTCTTCACCCTCAACGACCTCAACCACCCGTCGAGCGCCTCTGCGCTGGCCTCTGCTCTCGCCGACCTCCAGTCGGCGACGGGAATCACGCTCGACGCCTCACTCTACGACGAGGCGTCCGTACCCTTTGACGATGGCCTCTACCAGGGGGGTGACCTGCTGGAGGCCTTCGTAGACGGTGCCGACGATGATGGCAACGGCGTGGTGGACGACATCATCGGGGCGCGGGTGACCCTGCGGACGACCGAGAACAAGGACACCGGGCTATGCGAGATCGACGAGGGCGCGACAGACCTCGACAACGACCCCTACCCCGTCGACGGGGCCAGCCACGGCACGCAGACGGCAGGGCTGGTGGCGATGGAGTGGGACAACGCCAGCAACGGCGCAGGGGTCATGGAGGGGGTCCGGATCTTGGAGGCCCGCCTCACCAACGAGGGGGAGTGCGGCGCCTACGATCTTGCCGCATACCTCGCCGCGATCGACTACCTCTACCAGAATGGCGCGAACGTGATTGTGATGGAGTTCGCGGGCGCGTACGAGGTGAGCGAGACCGAGGAGGAGGCGATGGTCGAGAAGATTACGAGCGAGTTCGAGAGCTTCCCCGATGTTCTCTTCGTGACGCCTGCGGGGAACCGGGGCCTGGATTGCGACGACGCCGGGGTTTACTGCCTGCCGGCCGACAACCAGGCGACGAATACCATCAATGTGATGGCCACGGGGATTGACTACACCGCTGCGACGGGCGTGATGACAGGCCGGTGGAACGACACCGCCTACACCGGGACCGCCGAGCACGCCTCGAGCCATGGCACGGGGAGCATGGAACTCGGCGCGCCGGGATACCTGTACAAGGATTTCGACGCGACGACCGGGACCGACCTGCCGCTCGCAGGGATGCCCTCAATCGGGACCGCCAACAGCAGCAACGCATTCGCCAAGTGGAATCCAGATCTCCGGGACTGGACCGGCGCCACGTCTGCGGCAGTCGCCGTAGTGGGTGGCGTTGCCGGACTGGTGTATGCGCGCTGCCCCTCAAGCATGGCGACGGGCGCCGACCTCGCCGACGCCCTGCTGAATGGGGCGAACACCAGCCCTGCGGAGGACATCAGCGCGGCGGTCGATGGCGGGCGATACCTCGACGCGGTGGGGGCAATCCTGGAGTGCCCATGAGCGTTTCTCTGCCGGGATTGCTTCTCGCCTGCTTGAGCGACCCCTCCGGCACAGAATCGGCGGTCGGCGAGATGCCGTACGCCAGCGTAGCTTTCGACGACGACGGTCTGCCCGAGTGCGCTGCGAGCATCACCGACGAGGCGTTCTGTGCGGGTTGGGCGAGCCGGTACTACACCGAGTGGGTCGAGGGGAGTCCGATGTCGCCTGACTGGCTATCCCGCTTCGATGATCCTCCGGTCGTGTGGTTCTCCGCCGCCGAGGTCGAAGACGGTGGTGCGTGGTGCGCCGACACGGAGGCGGACGCCAACGCCGTCTTCACGAGAATCTGGCCGGGGTCCGCCGAGTACTACGACTCGACGGACTCATCGGATACACGTTGGATCGACCTGATCTTCGGCCGGACCGAAGTTTCCTGGAGTGTGTTTCGCGTCCCTCGCTGTAGCGTCTTCACGCAGATGTCGGACGTCGGCCAACTCTTCGAGGCGGAGTCCGGCGTGCGCACCATCGATCCCCTCTGGACCTACGCCGCCGTGCCTGCGGATCGGCCCTCGTTCTTCGACATCGCGCGTGTTCTCGAGGTTTACCGCCGGGTCGCGTCTGACGGCGGTTACGACTGGAGCATCCCCTTCGCCGTCGGCTCTCACGCCACCGAAGACCTGTGGACGTACCGCACCTGCCGCATCGACACCAAGGCCGACTTTGGCGAGGACAACACCTACGACCACCGACTCCTCCAGATAGAGTATTCCATGCAGCCCACCGTCGGCACCGCGAAGTACACCATCGAGATCGTCCGCCGCGTCAACTGCGAAGACCCGATCTGGCAGTCGCCCGACTGGTAGCCACCCCTCGCGCGCACAGGCTACGGTACGGCCATGCTCCTGATGCTGGCGCTGCTTGCCTGTCCCGAGGCGCCGGAGGGCAAGTCCCCGCCGACAGGGGTCCCCGAGGTCGACGACACCGACACCGGCGACACCGCCCGCTGCGAGGGGCCTGCCCGCTACCTCGATGTCGACGGCGACGGCTTTGGCGACCCGACGACGGTGTCGACCGCCTGCAACGCGCCGGGCGTCGACAACGGCGATGACTGCGACGATGCCGACCCCACGCGCTACCCCGGGGCCACCGAGTTCTGCGACGAGGTCGACGACGACTGCGACGGGGAGGTCGACGAGGAGGCAGCCGACGCGACCTTGTTCTACGCCGACCTCGACGGCGACGGGCACGGCGATGGCGGGCAGACCACGCTCGCCTGCGGCGACGCCCCGACCGGCTACGCGGCGACGCCCACCGACTGCGACGACGATGATGCGGCGGTGAACCACGGCGCCACGGAGCTGTGCGACCTGGTCGACAATGACTGCGACGGCGCCACCGACGGCGCCTCGGCGGTCGACGCCACCACCTGGTATCGCGACGGCGACGGCGATGGCCTCGGCAACGCCGACGACAGCGTGGTGGAGTGCGCCGCGCCTCCGGGGCACGTGGCCGACGACACCGACTGCGACGACTTCGACGCCACCGTGCTCGGACCGACGGTGTACTACGCGGACAGTGATCGCGACGGCTTCGGCGACCCGCTCGTCACCACCCTGGCCTGCGCGGCGAGCGAGTCGTGGATTGCGGACGCATCGGACTGTGACGATACCGATGCCGCCGTCCTTCCCGGCGGCACGGAGACCTGCGACGGCGTGGACAACGACTGCAATGGTAGCATCGACGAGTCCGGCGCCAGCGGCGAGACCACCTGGTACCTCGACGTGGACGGCGACGGCTACGGTACGCGCGCCGGCAGGGTGGCCGCCTGCGACGTGCCCGCGGGCTACTCGCCCAACCGGACCGACTGCGACGACACCGACGCCGGCGTGTCGCCGGGGGCCACGGAGAGCTGCAACGACATCGATGATGACTGCGACGACGAGATCGACGAGTCCGGCGCCAGCGGCGAGTCGCCCTGGTATGCGGACACCGATGGCGATGGCTACGGCGACGCCTCGGCGTTCAACATTGCCTGCGACGCCCCGGCCGGCCACGTGGCCGACGACACCGACTGCGACGACGCCGACGGTGGCATCAACCCCGGCGCCACCGAGCGGTGCGACTTCGGCAACGTGGACGACGACTGTGACGGCCTCGCCAACGCCGCCGATCCGGACTTGACGACCACGGCCGACTGGTACGCCGACGCCGACAAAGACGGCGCAGGCGACGCCTCGGTGTGGACCAGCGCCACGTGCGCGCCCGACGGCTACGTGGCCAACGACACCGACTGCGACGACAACGACGCCGCCGTTAACCCGCTGGCCGAGGAGTCCTGCGACGACACGGCCGACAAGAACTGCGACGGGCTCGTGGGCAGCACCGACCACGACGGCGACGGCGCGGCGGCCTGTGATGACTGCAACGACGCCGATGCGGCCGAGTCGCCGAGCGCCACCGAGTTGCTCGACGGCGACGATGACGATTGTGACGGTCTCGTCGACGAGTACGTGGGCGACCTGGCCCTCGATTCCGAGGCGGCCGTCGATAGCTTCTGCGCCACCTACGCCTCGGTGGAGGGCACGCTCGATCTGGACGGCCTTGGGAGCCTGCGCGGCCTGGGCTGCCTGCGCGCGGTGAGCGGCAGCCTGCGCGTGTCGGGCCTTACCGGGCGCGACCTCCGGGGGCTGGAACAGCTCACCCGCGTGGGCGACGCGGCCATGTTTGGCGGCGACGACGCGGAGCTTGGCTGGCTCGACGCCAGCAGCATCCAGTCGATGGAGGGCCTCGAGCGTCTCGCGTTTGTCGGCGGGGACTTCTGGGTGGCGCACTCGGAGGTGAGCGACCTTGGCGGGGCACCTCGGCTCCGCGAGGTCGGGGGCGGCGTGGTGCTCTACGACCTGCCGCTGGTGAACGTGTCGCTCCCGGTCGAGACGCTCGGGGTGGGCGTGTGGCTGGAGTCCCTGCCCGAACTCGCCTCGGTGGAAACCCCCCAGCTCGTGGCCATGGGCGGCGGCTACTGGTTCGAGCGGGTGGCGTGGAACTCCGGCAGCTTCACCGTCGACGGCCCCCTGGAGATTCCCGGCACGCTCGGTCTCGTGGAGCTGCCGGATGGGGCCTGCGGTGGGTGGACACTCCCCGAGACGGTCGGGGCGGTGTGGGTGTCGGGCACGGAGCTGGCCGACTTGTCCGGGCTGGAAGACCTCCGCGAGGTGGAAGGCAACGTGGTGATCGCGGGCAACACGCGACTGCGGGACCTGTCCGCGCTCGATGGGCTGGAGAGCGTCGGCGGCGACCTGTCGATCTGGAACAACACGCGCCTGCCGGACTGGGACGGCTTCGCGTCGCTCGAGACCATCGGCGGCACGCTGCGACTGGTGGGTACCGGTCCCACGCTGGTGTCGGGATTCTCGGCGCTCACGCGCATTGCCGAGGGATTGTCTGTTACCGAGGCGACCTCGCTCGTGGGCATCGAGGGCTTCGACAGCCTCGCGAGCTGTGGGGATCTCGAGCTCAGCGGGGCGGCGTCACTGGCGCAGGCGCCCGGGCTGGCCGCCACCGCGTTCACCGGCAACGTGACCGTGAGCAACACCGCCTTGCCGGACCTCTCGTTCCTGGGGGCCACCTCCACGCTCGACGGCACGCTCACCGTGGCCGACAACGACGACCTGTTGACGCTCGATGGTGTCGACGCCCTCCAGTCGGTGGGGGGCGCGTTCGTGGTGGAGGACAATCGTACGCTCGCCGATGCCTCCGCCCCCGCGCTGGTCTCGGTGGGCGGCGCTTTCTCGCTCGTCGACCTCGACGTGCTCGCGGCGATCGACTTCGGTGCCCTGCAGTCAGTGGATGGCGACGTGGCACTGGAGAAGCTGGAACGGCTGCCCGATCTGGGGTTCGGCGCGCTGACCTCGGTCGGGGGCCTGTGGATCAGCCAGCTGGATAGTCTCGTCGACCTGTCGGGACTCGACGCGCTCGCTACCGTGGGAGATAGCGTGATCATCGAGTATAACGACGACCTCGCCAGCCTGTCCGGGCTCGATTCGCTCGCGACGGTGGGCACCGACTTCCGGCTCTATGCCAATCCCCGCCTCGCGAGCCTCCAGGGGCTCGACGGCCTAGCAAGCGTGGGTCGCGACCTGACCCTGGACACGAACGCGGCGCTGGTTCGACCGGACAGCCTCGGCGCACTGCAGTCCATCGGGCGCGACCTCTGGGTGGAGTACAACGCGAGCCTCGAGGATTTCTCGGGGATGGGCAACTTCACCGTGGGCAGCGCGGTGTTTGTCTTTGGGCAGCCGGTGCTCTCCTCGCTCGATGGACTCGACGCCTTGCAGGAGATCCCCCACAACCTGGTGCTCTTCGACTTGCCCTCGCTGGTAGACGTGTCGGCACTCTCGCAACTGCAGCGCGTCGGCGGCGATCTACGCGTGGGGGACTGCGACGCGCTGGTGGATCTCTCGGGGCTATCGGCGCTGGAAGAGGTCGGGGAGAGCCTGGAGATCGGCTACCAGGTGAGCTGGTCGTATGGGGCGGGGAACCTGTCGATGACGAGCCTTGATGGGCTCGAGGGCCTGCGGACAGTGGGTGACGAGCTGGACATCGTGGGCAACCGCGTGCTCGCGGACATCGACGCGCTGGACGGCCTCGAGTCGGTGGGGGGCGACCTCCAGGTGTCCGACAACGTCTCGCTCCTCACGGCGGACGCCAACGACCTCGCCGACGGCTCGCCCACCGTGGGGGGGACGGTGTCGATCTATGGGAACTTGTAGTGAACTTCCGTCTCTGATGTCGAGGTCCGGCCCTCTGAAACCCCGGCGTGCACGTTGCGGAGTCGCCGCAGGGGCGGAACTAGGTCGATCAGCGAGTTCAGCGGGTCCACATTGAACGATGAGGCAATGACTCGGCCTTCGACCTCGACAGACGAACGCCAGCCTCCGCGCTCCGGCTGCGCCGCGTACACCCGGCACGCTGCCCGGTCGGGCGTGGCCGCCACCCCGCCGAGCCCACCAAGTACCGCCCCGAATTCGCCCGGGGACGTGCCTGGGCGGCTCGCGAGCGTGCACCACCGGGCCCCCCGCCTCAGCATGTACAGGGCCTCCAATCCATAGATGAACGCCGAAAGAGGTTCGCGGGAGCCGAGCACGTGAGTGCCGAGCCTGCCAAGGTGGACCTGGCAATTCCACACGCCCGCCGCCGCTGGTACCGGTGCGACGAGGGCAATTCGGTCGCGGATCGTTGAACACCCTCGTCGGAAACGCACTTCGCAACGCAAAGCGGCGATGTGGCGCTCACGTGACGCGAAGCCAGAGCGCCAGGGTGCTAGCGCTCTGCCGAGGCAGTTCCAGGCAGGAGGGGGTAGCCAGATTCCCGGACGGCACCTTCTGCGATCGAGGATGCGTTTCCTCCGGCCCGCCACTAGCCGATCCAGCGGGGCGGCTCCGAACTCGAAGCCGACACTCAAACCGACGAGCGCGCCAGCGAGGTTCTCGTTGGTAAGCAGGGCGCTTCGACTCGCCGGCGGGAACACACATTCAGTGAGCCAACCAGCGGTCCCTGCGGTGCGGATCTCCACCGTGCCGGCGCGCCCCCGGGTCAACGAGCCGGTTGCTCGTAGTGAAACTCCAGACGGGCCGTTCGGGCCGCTCGGTGGCAGGGGACCTGTCGGCACGCCGTCGAAGAGCCCGGTCGCCATCACGCCATCCACCGCCCCCCACAGCGCTGCGAGCGCGTCGAACGACGCGGACGAGGACACTCTGCCGGTCGGCGACGCGATGGCGGCGAAGTGCCGGGAGTGGCCGGAACGCGGCAGCGGACTCCACATGGTGACAGCCGCGGTCGAGTCCCTCAACTCCGAAATCTCGTAGCCCTCGGCGCTAGCTCGCGGTGGCCGGGCTGCAGCGCGCAAGAATCGTGCGACCAGACCTGAGGAGAGCCGTCCACTCGGCAGCAGCAGCGGCGCCGTCAGCACTTGACGCGACGGCAGAAGTTCTCTCGTTCTGCGAGTATCTCAGTTCCCTTGGAATAACAGCTCGCCGTCCAGGACTCCTCGGCAATGAAATCATCGCGGCACCACTCGATCCAGTCGTCGCCGCCCCGACGCGCCGCGCTCATGCAAGCTCGATACTCCCACTCCTCCAGGCAGGAGTACAGGTCCACCGCCTCGCCAAACGTCCCCGCAAGTCCGGCAAGCCCATCGAGAACGTCCTCCTGCCAAGAATCGGCGCCTAGCGATTCCAGAAGCTGGTCGAGCATTGACTGCCGCAGTTGCTCGTTGGACTCCGCAGCGTCCGGCGATGCTGAGCACGCGTAGTGCAGGTATGTGAACGTGTACGGAGGCTCGTCGCAAGGCCCGCCGTCGCTCCCGGTGAAACAGGCGCCGGTGCAGAGGCAGTATCCGCTCGGCGTGGGGACACAGATAACCACCGTCGCCCCACACATACAGCTGGTCCCGAAATCGCTGGGACTGTAGCAACCGCAATCTGGAAGGTCAGCCACGGCGGGGGGACCAGCGGGCGTCCCGCCCCTCGGAAGGTCCCCCCGGGCCGCCGGCTTCTCGCGCCGTTTGGCTTCCGCCGCGAGCTCCGCGTCGAAGGCGTCGTGAAGGAACTGGGCGGCGGGGTCGAGTCCCGGCGGCTTGTTTCTCGGCGGGTCGGTCCAGTTCTGCATCATCGCGAGGAGATCGACCCGGGGGGCCAGCCTCTCGGCGCGCCGGGCCCGGCCGAGCGCGCGGCGGAGGTCGCGCCTGAGCGCCAGGTGGGGCTCCAGGTCGACCCCCGGGGGGATCACGCCTTCCTCGCGTGGACGGCGGAGGTGACGGT
>SXGT01052728.1_pt1 | contig 60034 bp, 36 predicted proteins | sample 3176221 | NCBI WGS metagenome assembly SXGT01 (sample SAMN11356862, study PRJNA531348) | freshwater metagenome | isolation source: freshwater sample F1-120 | place: China: Fuxian Lake, Yuxi | collected 2017-12-25 | reverse complement strand
CCTCCTGTAGTGAGTGTGTCCACGTTTATGGCGCTTGCAGGTCTTTACGTGGACGCTGCGCCCGCCCCGGCAATGCCGGGGGACAGACCTTATGGAATGCATACGTCAGCCTTTTACATAGATCGTGACGTAGAAGTATGAGTCGCAAGACTCAGCGTCATCCTCGGATTCGATCTCCAGAACGTCGATGACAGTTTCGTCATCGTCCATTTTGTGACCGTATTCCGTTTCGATTTCTGAGGTGTCCCATTCGTCCTGAGAGGCGCTTTCGAGCGCATTCTCAAATGCCTCTTTTTCCGTCTGCCCGCAGCCGGTATAGCACGCGTCCCACTGAGTGTATGCCACGCCTGCGCCCTGAAAATACTGGTTGGATTCTACGCCGTGAGACTCTACGGAAAACTCACACGGTTTGCGAATCGTCGTTTCCATTTCTCTTTCCTCCTGTTGGGCCGGTGATCCGGCCCGTGAACTCCGTTGCCCTGTCCCTGTCCCTGCCCGATGAAAAGAATATAGTTTATTGCCCTCCAGAAGTCAAAAATTATTTTTCTCCAAATAGCCTGTTTTACATCTAAGTCTATTGTAAACATAGAAATATAGTTTTTAAAAGAATTCTATAAGGGGCAAAACCGTCGTCCTAATGAGCTATCCCGTAGCAGCAATAGTCACCCCTGGACCAGACCTGGGCCAGTTGGCCATTTCACGACCGAGACCGACAGACCGTTACGCGCGCGAATAGAAGATATACGGGTATAATGACAGTGTGATATACTTCGACCAAAACGTCGAGTTCGACCAAAACGTCGAAATGAGACACGGATGTCTCACTCTCCACCATCGCCTATATATATGATATAGGTAGTCTATGCCTATGCCTATGCCTATGCCTATGCCCTGAGCATACCCATCTATGCATCCTGACCCCGTATACGTAGCCAGAGACGCTCTCCCTGGGCGGGTTGAGGGAAGCTGGTCACGTGTCTGAGGTCATTGAGAGAGCCAAGTTGACATAATGGGTATTCTATGTAGTGGAAGGATTAGCATTAGTTCTAAGCGTTACGCTCGTTACGGGTCAGGTGGTAGGCGGGAGGATGAGGAGGTGATCGGCCTTGCTCCCCCCCCAGGGGGGGCCGGCCTATGATGATAGCGCGAATACGGGGGACCCTATTTTACATTGACCTATTTTAATCTTCCCGGACCTATACAGCCGCAGTTGCCTGGATGCCTGTAGTCACGTAACGGATGCGGGAAGTGGACAAGCGGAGCAGAGGCTGGCAGGAAGGAGATGGTACGGTGAGAGGTAAGGTTGGTGGCGAGGGTTGCTTAAGGCTTCTTCTATAAGCATAGTCTCACCGGTGAGACCATATAGGGGTTTGGAAGTTTGCGTATATGGTCTCATGGACGGGACCATATCAGTTTTCTGAGGGTGTTTAGAAATGTGTTGACTTTGTTAGGGTATTGGGAGATATTTTGGAGTAGCGGCCCACAACGGAGTAGTTATGCCCTATAGAACGGCCTGAGATGTGGGAAACCGTGAGGTCCCAAACTAAGCTCCCGTTGCTTGGTCGCTCATCTCAGGCCGTGTTTATTTGGCGTGTGATATGTCTGTAAGTATTTTTATATCAAGGGATGTGTTTCAATCTAAGGCGTGGGGAAGTTTAAGGGTGTCTGCGTCTTATGTTGTGTTGGGGGACTTCTGGTTGAAAAGGAAGATGGGTCGTCGTGGAGGTAAGTGGGAGTGTGTGAACAATGGGAAGTTGGTTTATACGTATCGGGAGGCTTTGGATAAGGGAATTTACAGATCAAGGTTCAACAGGGCTATAAAGGACTTGATAGATAAGGGATTTCTGGATGTGGCTGGTTATGAGGGGAGATACAATGCGAGGGCGTTGTATGCGTTATCGGAGAGGTGGCGGGACTACGGGACGGACAAGTTTATCCCTCATTCGGAGGGTAAATATGCGTTCGGAGAGAGTGACGCGGTTGCGAATGACGAAGTTGGATGGGGTTCATCGCAAGCCGCTGGTGAAGTATCGCAGGCATAAGCCGAAGTTTGAAGATATGAAGCAGTATGTGGATGATAATTGGGATCATCCGCAGTTTGGGATGTGGGGACCGGAACACGCGGTAGCGAAGCGGTTTAAGTGTTCCGGGATGTGGGTCTATTACACATGGCTGGAGCAGGAAGGTGTGGATATTGAGGCGTATATGTGGGCGAAGCGGTTTCACGACCTGCCGGAACTGCTGATGAACAAGAAGTATTGGGATGAATGGAAGTTGTGGGGGGAGGTGTATCGGAGGCGGTATACGGAACTGAACGAGACAAGAGGGAATAGGGGGTTCAAGCGGTTTTTGGGTAAGGTGCTGGCCGTGTATCGAATGGACTTTACGGCGGTTCGGATGGTGTATTGTATGACTGCCGGATGGAACTCGTTTCAGCTGGATCACTTTATACAGAATGTGGATAAGCAATACGGGTTGAGCATGACGGATGTCCCTGGGGCCGTTCAAAGAAGGAGGCTGAAAAGTGGGAAGACGGGCAAAATTACGGGAGACTTCAACCATCCCTTCGACGGTCACATCGGATACCCCCCTCGTGACCCGTATAGAGAAGGAGTTTATTCTGCCGGAGACGGGGGAGTTGCTGAAGCTCCAGACCCATCAGAAACGGATATTGAATCATATATTCGAGATGCCAAAGACGGGGGTGAGGTATCGGACGGCGGTGTATTCGTGCCCAAAGAAGAGTGGGAAGACGGAGATAGCGGCGGCGGTGAGTCAAGCCTGGGCGAGGGAATACGGGGGGCTGATCCTGTCGATAGCCAACGACAAGGACCAGGCAAAGGAAAGGATGTTCGCCCGCCTGTCCGCGTCCCTGCGGCAGTGGCAGAAGAAAGATCAAGGCTTTTACGAGTCCTTACTGCAAAAAGACCCCACTGACCTTGAGGTTTTGTTTAACAGCCCGGATGCCGTCGTCCGGGCCATTCCCTGCGATCCATACGGAGAAGCCGGGGGACACTTCTCTCTGACCGTATGGGATGAGTTATGGGCATACAAGTCGGAAGAAAGTTCCATTCTATGGTCCGAACTTCAGCCCGTGCCAACAGTGGACAAGTCCATGAGGTTTGTCACGACCTATGCCGGATGGTATGGGAAGTCTGACCTTTTATGGTCGATCTATGAAGACGTGGTTCGACCAGACAGTGACGGCAACCCAACCGGGGAGAAAGCCCCTGGACTTGAAGATCTGCCCTGTTACGTCAAGGGGTCTACGTTCGTGTATTGGGACCACGAAGCCCGGATGCCCTGGCAAACTCAGGAATTCCTCGAACAAGCCAGGTCAGACCCCGTTATGAGGTCGCAACCCGCAGAATTCCTCCGGCTGTGGGAAAACAGATGGACTCAGGGAGAAGAATCCTTCCTCGACATTCACGCCATTGACCGCCTCATGGAGATCGGAAAATCCCTCGGCCTGTATAACAATTGGGTCGCTTAAGTAATATCATAAGACTGTCTAATAATTAATAAAAATTAAAGAAGTATCAAAAACCCCTTGACTTATTATGTAAACCTGCGTATTCTTCTTACAAGTCAACCTCATATCGGGGCTAAACGATGGCCTTGCCTGCCGAAAAACTCCGTATGCCGCCTACGTTTGCGCTTCCCCGGCAGTTAAAGCTGTCAGGGGACGAACGCAAGCGTATTGCCCGTATGGTGACGGACTCCTACCGAAACGGGGTGACGGCAAGAACAAGTTGGAATTCCGATCACGCCGAATACGACCAGATGTTTCGGGGCAACCTTCCTGCAAGACCCTACAAGCCCTGGCCTTCCGCTTCTGACATCCATATCCAACTGCCCTACTGGTGCGTTGACGCCGTCAACGTGCGGATGTGCATGGCGATATGGAACCAAAACCCCCTTGTTGCTGCTCAGGACGAAGAATATTCAGACGCAGAGAAAGCGGACAAAGCTGCCCGTTTCTGCGAGTGGACCTTCCAAGAAGCCCGGATGAACGCCCGTTCCATGTGGTCAAGGGCGTCTAAAATTCGGTTGATACACGGCTGTTCCGTGTCGCTGGTGTCCTACGTGCGGGATCTGCACCGATACAGAACGGTTGAGGAGGACCCCACAAGGCCAAAAGTCTATCTTGGAGACGATGAGCAGGGCCTTCCCGTCATGGGGCCGTCCCTGAACGAGAACACCGTTGAGGAGGTATTCTACGAGGGGTGTATCCTGCATCCGAAGGAATGGGACGACGTAGTAGCCCCAATGGACTGCATGAACCTGCAACCCCGTAGGCCAAGCAACCCCGGCGGGGCCGATCAGGTGATCTTGCGGGACCATGAGCGCCTGTTCCTGATGAAGCAGAAAGCCGCGCAGAGGGACGACGGATACCCGTCCCTCTACGAGTTTATGCTTGAGGACGGGCGAGATGAAACATTTTGGATCAACGGCGCACCGTCTCAGGACCGGAGTTCATCCGGCGTGGGACAGAATAACGCATCCTCAAGGCAACACGACCGCGCTGATGGAATAAACCGCACTCAGGCAAACCGTTTCTCCCCCGAAGCACAAAAGAACCCTGAATTTGAAGTGTTGTGGTGGTTTGGGGCCTACGAGGACCCGGACACAAACGAGATCGAAGAAGTCGTATTCTTCGTGTCCGTGCATCCTGAAGTGTTTCTCGGAGGCTTCTACCTGTCTGATTACCACTGGACGGGCGAAAGACCCATTCTGGAGATGCACTATCAGAACGTGGGAACCAGGTGGTATTCAATGGGGATCATGGAAATCGTCAAGCACCTCTCCGCAGAGTTGGACACGATCCATAATATGCGGATAGATGTTGGGTTTGTGACCAACATGCCCTACTTCTTCTACCGGGCGACGGGTGGATTCGACCCGAACCTTGTCACTATCGCGCCACTGAAGGGTATTCCGGTCGATGATCCCCGTGAGATCGTATTTCCTCAACTTCAGGGCCAAAACTCCTTCTACGAGGGGGCTGAACAGCAGCTTTTCACGCTTGTGGAGCGAGTTTTGGGCGTGACGGACCTGTTTTTGGGCATTTCTCCCACAAGAGGGGCGTCAGCGCGTCACGCAACGGGCTTTGTCGGCACTCAGATGGAGGCCGAAGCCCGAATGTCCGACATTCTTAACCAGGATGCTGACTCTTTCTCCTTCCTATGCCGGACCGTGATGAACATGGAGTATCAATACGGTCCCATTGAACGGGAATTTCGGCTGTTTGGGAAGTCGTCTGACCGGGAGAAGATGACCCGTGATGATCTGTGGGCGATGGCCCGGTATGACTATCGTTTGGGCGCAAACCAGGGCTTTTTCTCCCATACGATCAAGCAGCAGCAGTCCCAAGCCGTTATGGAAATGGCGATGTCGTCTCCCCTGATGACGGGGGATATGGGCCGAATGTGGGAGGCCCACGCCTTCCGGCTTCGATCCATCGGTATCCGCAACCCGGAGGTGTTCATCGGCCCGAAGTCGGCTGTTTCGACCTCTCCCAAGACTCAGGCAGAGGAAAACAGCGCGATGATTCAGTTCCAGTTCGGGCCTGGTCAACCTTCTCCGGTGCATCCTTCCGACGACGACCGGACGCATATCACCGAACTGATGGAGTTCATGAGCAGTGAGACGTTCAACAACCTGAAAAGACCCAATGAACAGGCTTTCTTTGCACATGCCACACTCCATCAGCAACAAATGAGTCAAAAACAACAGCAACAGCAGGCTCAGGCCCAACAGAACGCCCCTCAGCCTCAGCATGGCGCAAACGGGGCTGGACCTCCGCAAGGACAGGCTGATCCGATGTCAAGGGCCGCGTCACAGATCAGTAACGTGCCGTCCGCCGGTGGCGTGAACCTCGGTTCACAACTGTTATCCAGTTCCGGGGGTCGATCCCCGTTATCCCTGATGACGCCTCCGAACTTCGGAGGCGGACAGGGATCACCGCAAAGCGTAGTTCCAGGAGGATAACCGTAGATGAACTTCCCAAACCGTGACGAGTGGCGCGAGTTTGTGCGGTTCCCGTGTTACGATCAACTGTTGAACCACATCGCGGAGATGAGCAACCAGGAGACGACCCGTCTTATCTCCAACGCGATGACTTTGACGGACTCTGAGGCTGGAATACGGGTTCAGGCGGGGGTCGTGAATGGCATACAGAAGGTGTTACACGTAATGAGGGCGTTCAGGGAGGAATACAGACGTGCCTCAAATTAGCCTGAGTGCGTCTCAACAGCGGGTGATTTGCCGGAACCTTGTCAACGAGGGGAAGTATATCGTTGCGGCGTTCCACGACAAGACCCCGGAGATCAGGCTGTATGAGGAAAATGTTACGCCGTTACGGTGGGAAATGTTGTTCTACAAGATGATGCAGGAACTTCCCAGAGAGAACACGAGACGCATCTACGAAACGCTTCAAAAGGCTTTTGAGACTGTGGAGCGAGAAGAAAATGATGACAACGGGACAATTTCCTAATCTCCTACAGAAAGGGGTGAGAGTCATGATGGGAGCAAAAGGCAAGGGTGGCTTTGACGGTGGTTCGAGCAAGGGCGGCGGGAAGAAAGCCTCCGACGTGAACAAGGGCGGGTTGAAACCTGCGGCCAAGAAGTCAGACGGCGGCTATCCCAAGCGGGATATGTTCTAAGACGGGATGTAACGCGATACCATAACACCGTAACACTAACGCCGATTCGAGGGAATCGGTGCATAGCGGCCCTCGACGCTATGCCTGTCCCTTGAGTCGGCTTTCTTATTTTGGAGTCAAGAAATGCCAGAAGAAACGGGCGTAAACGCATCGTCGCCGGGTGCAAACGGAAATGCATCTGCAACGGGTTCCGCTGCTGGCGCGACAGACCAGACCGGGGCAGGTGGTAACGGAAATCCGGGACCTGTGCCGTATGACAGGTTTCGGGAGGTCAACGAACGCGCAAAGGTTGAAGCTGGACGGGCCGCGATGCTTGAGGCCCGAATGGGCGATGTTCTGAGTCAGAACCAGTTTCTTATTCAGACCATTGCCGCACAGCGCCAGCCGTCACCGGCTCCCGCAGGAGCGCCACAACCTACAGCCGAGGAACAGGCTCTTGAGCAGCAGATTAGCACTATCCTCGGAGACGATCAATCCGGCCAACAGGCCAAGAAAGCCATAGACGCGGCGGTCAAACTGGCCGAAATTCGTATGGCAAAGCGGTTCTCCGCAGAAAACCCCAACTCCGGTATCACGCCTGCACAGGTTGAGCAAATGGTGAACGAGCGAGTGGGCGCAGTCGTTGCCACAATGCAGACGAAGGAAAAACTCGGAAATTGGGTGACTCAGGGAATCATCAGCGCGGAGAACGCGGGAGCCTTGCTTACGCAGATGCAACAGGAGATCACAAAGAACCCGGCATGGGGACAGGCCAATAATCAGGACTTGTTACTCAACAACCTGTTTGCATCGGCTGTAACGACAGGCCAGATCAAGCCGTTTGCGACACCGGCTATTCAGCGTTCGGCTAACGGTTCCCCGCTTCAGCCGGGTGGAAGTGGATCACTCGGAAACACGGACGAACAACAGAGAAACGAAATGGCCGAGATGTTCAAAACACGGTTCCCGTCATTGAGGAACAGAGACACGAAGATCATAGCGAAATCGCTGGAGACTTCGGGTTTGCCTCAGACACAGGGCAACTTCGCGGGAAGGAGTTAGGCAATGGCTGAGACAGCAACCGCGCAGGAGCCAGTGATCGACAAGGGCGCGGAAACGGCTTTTTTGGACAAGGCGTTCAAGTGGGCGGTCGGGCTTTCTGAAGATGGGAAGTCCTGTCCGTGTTGCGGGTATATCCTGCCATACGAGAACGCGAAGGAGAAAGAGCGCTTTGCGTATCTCAACACGCACATCCGGGAGAATCACGCTGACCGGGTTCTGGTGGGATACCCGTCACGCGACATCGACGCCATTTCAAAGCTGATGGAACAAGAGGCTGCTGAATTGGACGGCACGGCCAACGTATACGGTGTTCCCGGCCTTGAGGTTGTCGAAGGGGATGACAACTACAACGTGCTTGAACTTCCCAACGAGATGGTGCAGAAGTCCAAAAACAGCGGGGATCGGTTTCATTGGGCATCTCCCCGAAAGGCCACTCGCTGGAAGAACAAGGGATACGAGGTTGTCACGGGAAAAACCGCTGACGGGACATTTCGGGCCAACGAGATGATCTTGCTCAGGGCCAAGCCGCAACTTGCCGAACAGCGCGACAAGATCAAGAAACAGGCCGTGAATAACTCCATCGTGGCGCGGCAAGAGGACTTTGCCAACAAGATGGACGGCGTAGTTCGGGAAGTCTACGACAAGACCGCAAAACTTCACGGCAAGGACGTAGCGCGTAACATTGCCCGTGCGGTTGGAACGGGCCTTACGACCGGTAAAATATCTATCAGAGATAGAACCGGCACAAAGGAGTACTAACATGGCAAACACAGACAACCCCTTTGGGTTCAAGCCCTGGGGTCCGATTCTTTCGGCGAAGGTCCACAAGACGGACTCCTCCACTTCCGCGATCTACAAGTGGGATCGCGTGGAGGACGACGGGGACGGTGGCATTGGTCCTGCTGAGGCTGGAGATGAACAGCAGATCGGGTCAGCCGCGCATCACGTAGCGGTTTCAACGGCTCAGGATGTGTTGGTGTATGACAACCCTCACCAGCTTTTTGAGGCTCAGGACGACGCCGCTGGAACGTCAGCCGCCACGAACATCGGCAACAACACCGATCACCTCGCCACAACCGGAAGCACGGTCACCAAGATCAGCGCTCACGAACTCAAGGGAAACGGTTACGGAACAGCGCTTGCCGGGTTCTGTATCGTGGACCTCGTGAACTCGCCCGGAAACGCCTGGGGGGCGAACGCCCGCCAGGTTTGCTTCGCACAGGAACACCTTTACGGGCAGTCGCTCGGTCGAGTGACCGTCTAATTCCGTTTTGAGGAGGTGAATAGTCAATGGCAATGCACACAGGATCATTCTCGAATATCGTTACGTTGCGCGGTATTCAGGAAGTCGTCCAAAACAAGTGGGACGCTCGACCTGCTATCGGGCGCAAACTGTTCAACGTCAAGGACAGCAACCAGTATAGGGAACATTCCCTCACGGTCGGCGGGTTCGGTCAGTTCGATGTCAAGGGACAGGGTGAGGCTCTGAACTACGACAGCTTGAACGAAGGGTTTCTGACCACGTTCACGCACGTCACTTATGCGAAGGGCGCACGGTCCACGCATGAGATGATGGCCGACGAGCTTTACGGTATCCTTGACAAAATCGGCGTGTATCTCGCCAACAGCGCGATTGCGACCGAGGAAACCGTTCTGGCGAACCATTTCAACAACGCGACGGACACCGGCTATACCGGGGGTGATGGTCAGGTTCTTTGCTCCGCTGCTCACCTTCTGGAGAACGGGCAGACCTACCGGAACACGACCGTCAACTCGTCCGGAACGCGGGTGAGCGCGGATCTGTCGCAGTCGTCCCTTGAGCAGGCCCTGATTGACTTCAGGTCACAGTTCAAGGATGGGGGCGGACTGAGACTGAGGATCGTGCCGAAGGTTCTGCTTCACGGCACGGATAACATCTTTGAGGCGGCTCGACTTCTGGACTCCAAGCAGGACCCGGAGACGGATCGGAACGCTACGAACCCGATTTCCGGTCTGGGTCTGGAAGGCGTCTGTTGGGACTATCTGACGGACACGGACTCCTGGGGTCTCCTGGCCGCGAAGGATGAGCAGACGCTTGTCCTGTTCGACCGCGAGGCGTTCAACACGGACAGCATTTACGACTTCGACACGAAGGACGGCAAGGTGTCTGCGATGATGAGGTTTTCGTCCGGTTGGGAAGACGCCAGAGGCATCTACTGGGTTATTGGAGCGTGAAAAAGTATTTCCCTCTATCATCTTCCCAGAGGGATGACAGTGGTTGCAGGGAGTGGAACACGCAAGTAGCGTTGGAACCCTCCCCCAACTGAAAAAGAAGCGACCAAACAAGGAGAAAAGCAATGCCTTCTTACAGGAATACCCCCTACTTTGTAAACCTTACGGGGGGGTTTGGCGGGTTCAACAACCCCGGCGGTCAAGTGTTCTATGTCGGGGCGTCCGGCTGGACGGCTTACCGGGGCAAGGCTCCGTCTGACAGCAATGACGGGCAGTCTCCTCAGACAGCGTTCTCTTCGATCCAGAAGGGCCTTGATTCGTGCGTCAGTGGTCGGGGTGACGTGGTGGCCGTTCTGCCGGGGTCCTACACGGTCACGGCGGCGATCACCATGACCAACGACGACGTAACGCTGTGTTCGGCGGTTCCGGTTGGCGCACGTTCATACGGCCCTGTCACCATCGTCAACGCAACGGATGTCAACACCCTCACGGTCAACGCGAACAACTGCAAGGTGATCGGTCTTGTGTTCGATGACAACGTTGCAACGGCAACGGCTGGCACGGCGGCTATCGCGGTGAACACGGGGAACGACGGGGTTGACTACACCGGTGTCGTGATCGAAAACTGCTGGATCGACATGGCGGGTTCGGACACGGACAGGGACGGTATCACCCTCGGTCTGACCGCAGACGCAAACGACGGGGCGATTGGGGCCATTGTTCGCGGGTGCGTGATTTACGACTGCGAGCAGGACGCCATTCACATCAACGTCGGTTCTGACTACGCTATCGTGGACAACTGCCTCATCTGGGATGACGGTACCCGTCTGACCCGATATGGGGTTGAGGTTCTGGCTGTCGGCTGTCTTGTCAAGGACTGCGACATTTCGGTCAGTGACACGGCAACGGCTGGCGCGTGTGTTCATAACGGCGTGGCGGCGGCAAGGCTCCGGGTTCTGAACTGTCGGCTTCAGGCGATGGGCGCGGACACGTTCGGTATTCTCGCCATTGCAACGGCCACTCAGCATACGTCAGCGAACTGGATCACGACGGTGGCGGCTGGAAACATGGTGGACTACACGACGGATAACACCACTCCGTCAGCGGATGCGTTCGTCAGCAACTTCTTCCAGGCTAATGCGGCTGTTTCGTTGCTGGATCAGTCAACGGTTGGTGGCGCGGATGCGTAACATCTTGTGGGAGGGGTGTAGTCGTTACACCCCTCCCACAAATAAGGACAGAATATGCCGATAGACTACGAAGAAGTTGCGCTTTATGCGTGGTGCAGGCACACAGAGGGAAAGTCCACAAAGGAAACAGTCACCAAGTGGAACAAGGCTTTTCCCAAGAGGATGATCAAGGAAAAGGACGTTGACGACTTCCTGTCGTATATGGTTAGTGCATACGGGGAAGGTGTCAAGCCTCACCTTGCGAGGGAGTCTTACATTGAGTCCGTAACGACTCGTAAAGTTTCTGCGAAAACACCCGTAGAGCCTCCTGTGGTTCAACCTCCTGTGGTTCACGAGGCTCCCCAAAAGGCTGAAGGGGTTGTTGACCGGGTTAAGGACAAGCTATCCATCAGGAAGAAGGTGAAATAATGGGCGCACCAAGTCCCGATAAGTTTCAAGACATCATCGGCAGGAACGGGCGTATTACGTGGCATTGCAAGTGGGACGACGTGAACAATTTGGCTAATCTTGCCCAGGCCATTGTTGCGGATCGGGAAGACCTGTCTACGTCCGTATATGGGGAGAACGTCCGGTTCGGTGTGAAGAAGATCAAATGGGTGGCATCGGCCAACACGTCTGCCCAAATCTACTTCAACTCGTCTCCCATTGACCCGGCGGGGATGATTCTGGCCGTTACGCCGGACTCGACGACCGGGGAACGTGATTTCTCCGGATTCCCGTCTGGCTGTATGCCTGACCCGTCTCCTGAGTCTCCTTCTGACATCGTGGTTGACACCACGAACGCGCTTGTGGACGATGAACTGTTCCTTGAACTTGAGCTGAAGATCAAGGGGACGAGGTCTTAAACGTGGCTAAGACGCTTGGTCAGGCGGTCAACGCGGGGCTGAAGGAGATCGGGGAAGGCGAAATAACGGCCTTCACATCCACGAACATCCTTCATCAACTTGCGATAGAGGAAGTCAACGAGCGCGTCAATATGATCTTGGCGCGGGTTCGGTCTGCCTATCGCTGGACGTATGCCAGGACGACCCTGACCACTACCAACGACATTACCACCGGGACAGTGATCGTAACGAACGGGTCAACGACCGTTACGTCGTCCGGTAACAACTTCACGAACGCAGCAGCGGGAATGTTCATCCGGGTTGGATCGGATAACACCTCGTATGAGATCGCGTCTGTGGACACGGCTGCATCCCCGGATACGCTCACCCTGTCAACGGCCTACGTGGGGTCTGACGCTACAACTGCCACGTATGTGATCCTGAAGGACATCTACAGCATCAGCACGTCGAATTACGACGAACTGAAGATCGCTACGTATGGAGATTCAGGGTCCTGGGCATCCGGGTTACAGGGACGCCTCAACACGGACCAGATGGGCATTGTGGACATCCACACAATATATCAGGAGGCCTTGGGAGACCTGCACCGGGATACGGGTGGAAAACCGCGTCTCTTGTGCCGTATATCCCCGGACTCCAGCGACAATCCCCGCGTCTTACTCTGGCCGTATCCCAAGTCCCAAATGTTGATCGACCTATGGTATGCCCAAAAGTTTGGTGTATTGTCCACGTTTTCGACCAACCTGTTTGGCGGGGATGCTCCGGATCTGGCATATGACGCGGTGTTTCACGGTGTTCGAGCCAGATGCACCGGATGGGACAAGGATAAACAGGCTCAGGGCTTTTGGGAGGCGAAGTTTGAGGACACACTCAAAGAGTTGATAGCCCGTGAACATCGGCAGTCAGACGCCGGAAACACGATGCAGGTTGAGACGTTTCGTCGGTTCTCCCGTCGAGGTTTGCGGGTAGAGTCACAGAACTACTTTGACACCATGCCATACGCGCACCGATAAATGAACTGGCACGAGGAACCCCACTATAACGGCGGTAAGGGCATCTACCGTGTGACGGACAGGCGGGACCCGCACTATCCTGAAGGGGCCTATTGGGACCTTCAGAATATGGTTTACGACCGGGAGTCCGATCATCCTGAGTGTATGCGCGGAGGGACTCGTCTCGGTGTGACGGCGATGGGCGGGACCGTAACAGGTCTGTTCGATTACGACAACGGGACTCGCCTTGTAGCGACCTGCACGGACGGGAAGATTTACGAATACGTCTCCGGGGATTGGGCCGTTGCGTCCGGGGCAAGGGCGACCGGAAACAGCACAACGTCTACAACGCGATGGACGGGGACGATGTTTTACGGAGCCACGTCCAACCTAAACTTGCTTATCCTGTGTAACGGAGTGGATGCTCCTGTAAAATATGAGTCCTCCAACGGGGCCACTGCGCTTGGGGGGTCTCCTCCGTCAACAGGCAACTTTCCGTGTGCGTGGCAAGGTCGTTTGTGGGTGTGTAGCGGGTCAACGCTCTATTACAGTGCGGCGAATAACTGTGAGGACTGGACAACGGGCGGCGGCGGTGGAAACGTGGTAGTATACCGGGGATTTGACGGAAGCCTTTCTGCACTGGCAGCGTTCGCTAACAACCTTATCATCTTCAAGCGGGCATCCACGTATCGTATCGCTCCCACTGCGTCATTCTCTGACTTGTCCATTATCAAGAACGTGTCTCAGGAAATCGGGTGTGTCGCACACAACACCATTGTTGAGGAAGGCGGGAAGTATCTGACCCTGCTGTCCGAACGCGGTGTAGTATCTTGGACATCTTCAAGCATATCATCCGGGTTCAGTCCTCACCAGATTGACCGATGGGTTAAGCCGATCATTGACACGAGGAATAAACTCCGGACAGATATAGCGTTTGCTGTCGGGAACCTTGACCGGCGCGAATACTGGCTTCATTACCCTATCGGATCGGCCACAATTCCGACAGAAGCCCTTGTAGCCAACTTCGCCAAAGACTCTCTCCCCCCTCGGTGGACACGGTGTAACATTCCGAATATTACGGCGGGATGCGTCTATAATGACAGCAATATGGACTACTTCCACTACATCGCGGACAACGCGGGAAAAGTCTATAAAATTCACGTTGCATCACAGATCACGATTGACGGGCAGTCCATTACCGGGAAGATTATCGAAAAGTTCTACACTCAGGGGATGCCAAACTATCAGAAGGAATATGGGTATTCCTTTGTGGATGCCGAGGTGGATGGGTCGTATGCCGTCACGGTTACGCAGCAGATGTATCGTCCAGGACTTCCCCAGGCAAGCGCAAACACATCGGTTATATCGTTTTCAGATGAAAACTCAGAATGGGGAGTAGGGGAATGGGGGGTGGCGTATTGGGGTGGAACCGGGAACGCGGGACAGAGGGTAAGGCCAGCGTCTGTCAGGAGAGCTTCAGGGATGGGGCATATTATTCAATCGTCCCGGTGGTTTAAGCATATCGGAACGACCATTGCGAGTGTGATGAAGCAGAACACCATTGCCGCATAGGGACACGACATGGCAACCATTCGGGCAAGCCTCGTAGATAACTCAACCAGAGACAACACCGGCGACAAGATCAACGGGTCCGAGGTTGACGCCAACCCCAACACTATAGCCGACATTCTTGACGGAACAACGGCAACGGACTTGGGACAGTCCGGGAGTCCGACGATCCGGGTTCCGATCCTGAAGGACGTGTCGGCGGCGGCTGGTGGTGTTCGCACGGCGGTCAAGGTTCGGCACGATCCGGTTTCCGGGACAGTCACGGCGGGAGACGGCCCTGCGATTTTACTTGAGGCAGACGATTCAGCCGGAAACGTAACATCTATCGGTCGCGTGTCGGCCCAATGGGTTACACCTACGGACGGCGGCACAGAAGCGGCTGAGTTTATTCTTGAGATACGCCGGGCGAACGCACTGGTTGAGGCGGTTGCCTTGTCCGGGACGGAAACGACACTGAACGAGTCCGGGGCTGATATTGACGTTCGTATCGAAGGCGATAACAACGCCAACCTCGTAACGGTTGACGCGGGATTGTTCACGGGCGTTGGGGCTGTTGGCATCGGGGGTGCGGCGGCAAATACGTCTGTCCTTCTGGTTGACCCCCCGGCAATGAGTTCAGCCGCTAATACGAATATCGCCCGGTTGAGAGTAGGCAATACGGCGGCTGTAACAGTTCCGGCTGGCACTACGAGTATCGCGGCGGCGGTGTCCATTGAGGAACCGAACCTCACGGCAACCGGGACCATAACATCAGCCGTCACACTCTACATTGCGGCAGCTCCGACAGAGGGCGGGACGAACAACTACGCCCTGTGGGTGGACTCCGGGGCAACCAAGTTAGACGGGACACTGACGGTTGACGGAACGATCAGTGCGTCCGACACGGGCGTAGCCATCGACCTGGTGACAAACGGAAACCGTATCGACCTCGATGCCGACAACGATACGAGCCTCCGGTGCAGCGCGGACGACAACGTGCTGATGGAAGTGGGCGGCAATGACCAGTTCATTTTTGGCCTGATTTATGGCACGGGCTTCCCGACGCAACCTTACTTCCGCGTGGACGGAAAGCAAACCACCGGCGAAGCATACTGCGATGTGGCGATCCCGGCGTCCGGGACCGGCTCCATCCACGGTTTCCGGTGGATTGAGGGGGACGGGAGCGGTGATGCAAATAACATGGGATACAGCTTCGCGTATGCGGCTGGCGGATCCTACATGCGATTCCGCAGCGAGGACACGGACGGAGCCAGCACCGCTGCCGACGTGTTCCGAATCCCAGACGGACAGCTCACCATCGACGCGAATACGACCTGGGATGACAACGTTTTCGACTTCGCGTGTAACGACTGCGGCTGGCACGGCCCGGAGGAAGTCCCGACATGCCCCAAGTGCGGCGGAAAAGTGGAATGGCACGACGACCTTTCACTTATCGACCGCGCAATCCACATCCCGGAACGGAAAGAGGCCCTGCGGCAGATGGAGAAACTTGGTATCGTGAACACGTATGGCACGATGGACAGTGACAAGCCGGATGTGTTTATCCCCATTGCGCGGGGGCAGATGTTTACGTGGTCCGCGATGGCACAACTTCACAAGCGGGTGCAGGAACTCGAAAGGAAGGTGGCCTGATGGCAACCTACAACATCACGATCACGACGACCGCAAACCGAGACGCAGAAATGCAGTTGCTCTGCACGGAGAAGGGCGTCACAGTCCAACAGCTTTTCCAGGCGTCCGCAGATGGCATCCTGGACAACCGCCGAAGGGAACGGCAGGAAGCGGCGTGGCAGGCCCTGACACTGGATCAACGGAAGACTGCGCTGGCGGCGGTGTAACCAGGGAGGGGAACATGGTTTCAAGAGAAGAACTTGAAAAGGATCGGCAGGACATCATAGCGCAGATCAACCGACTTACCGGGGCGTTAGCTTACATAAACGGTAAAATATCGGTTCTGGAAAAGGAGAAACAAGATGGGCTTCGGACGGTTCCTGAAGGGAGTTCTGAAGAAAGCCGGAAAGGAAGCAGTAAAAGCGGGAACTGAGTCCGCTAAGGAATCCGTTATCGGGGCCGTCATAGGCGGTGACACAAAACAGGAGCCTGAAAATGGATCAGATAAGCGTAAGTCCTAAGTGGTCACTATTTGGCAGTAAAGCGACGACAATACGACACGCAGTGTATGGGTTTCTGGCTGTCGGTGGCGCTAAGGTAGCGGCTATTCTGGTCCCTGCACTGACAGCACTTGAAAGCGGGGACTATTCTCAGGTTGTGGCATTGAACCCGAAAGCTCTCTTGGGCGCGTTCGTGTCCGGGGCGGTTGGTGCGGCTATAGCTGGTGGGCTAAGGTTATTTCACGTTTTTTCAACGGAACAGAAGGTGGTGAGATAACCATATGGCCGGGGGGCCGTAATGTTCAGGAGGTTGTCGGGATGAACCTTGTCGAACTTTTAAACTTGTTGCTTCTGCCAGCCCTGGGGGGACTGGCTTGGATAGCGCGATCCGTGAGCCGGTTGGAAACGGAGGTGGCGCAACTCCTGAAAGATAAAGAAGAAATCTGGCGTCACGTCAACAAACACGCAGAGGATATAGGGAATGTCAGCAAGTCCGTCGCCCGAATTGAAGGGCAACTCGAAAAGTAGGACCGTTATCGTTATCTATGCCGTCATGGTTCTGCTTGCGATCAGGATTGTCGTGACGGCGTTACCGACCATGAAAACACTAATGGTTATTGGGCGATGGTAGAGACTCGACGATGATACTTTCGTCTAATTTTGTGCTTGCGGAGTTCGTCACGTCCCAAGAGGCTGAACGCAAGGGTATCGACAACACGCCTTCGGATGAAGTGGTGGCGAACTTGACAGCACTGTGTGAAAAGGTTCTTGAACCGTTACGACAGATGCTTGGTCCGGTTCGGGTGTCGTCCGGGTATCGGTCTCCTGCATTGAATACGGCCATTGGGGGGGCGAAAAACAGCCAGCACTTGACGGGTCACGCGGCTGACATATCCATAAACGGAAGATCGCTTGATGAGGTGTATAACTGGATATATGAGAATACTCCGTTCGATCAGGTGATACGGGAATTTCCCCCCGGTGGGTGGGTTCACGTCAGTTATGACGCCAACAAGGGACGAAGAACAGGGTTGCTTGCAACGCGCAAAGAAGGAAAAACCGTTTACGAGGTAATTGGGAAGATAGTCTGAACGCGGGTAAGGCTGTGGCGAAATACGGAGACATTCAAGATGGGGACTGGACAATGCCGAAGATGAAAGGCTTTCGGCTTGCCTGTTGCGATTGTGGACTTGTCCACAAGATAGACTTCGAGGTTGTCAGGTCTGGTAGGGGTAACGGTGTGAAGTTTCGGACCTGCCGGGATGAACGGGCAACTTCAGCGATGAGAAGGCATCTCAAACGGAGAAAAACCTGAGCGAGGGCGAATGGAACTCCGAACGATCAGAAAAAAAATTGATGGGGATATTTTCAGGTTGGCGTTTTCCGGAGATACACACGTAGGAACGGAACATTGCGAAGAAGACAGGCTCCAAAGGGACGTGAAGAAAATATCTGAAGACCCGATAATGTCCTGTATCATTATGGGAGACGTTGCCGATTTCGTGAACATCTCCGATAAACGGTTTGAGCCTGAAGTTCTGAAGGACCGATATAGGATCAAGGACTTGTCTAAACTTGCACAGGTTCAGGTTGCGGACTTCCTGAGTATGACACAGCCGTTGAGGGGCAAGACGGACGGGTTTCTGAAGGGCAACCACGAAGACACGATCCTGTTCAAGTATCATTTCGACGTTTGGGAAGGCATCAAATTCGGGCTTGATCTTAAAGAAGAAAACTATTGGGGGTATGCGGCGGTTTGCCGCTACATTGTGGAGTCGGACAAGAACCCCCCGCTAATGTTTGAAATTTACGTTGAACACGGGTCCGGCGGGTCAAGAACGCCGGAAAGGGCGCTGGCTATCATCAAAGCCAAGTCTATAAACTTCAGTGCCGACATTTACGCTATGGGGCATCATCACAAGAAAATTTGGGATACGGAACCCGGCCCAATGGTGGTGGACTGGAACAAAAGCGGAAGTGGCAAGATCAGGGAAAAAAGGAAAGGCTCCATCTCCAACGGAAGCTATCTCAAGACCTACGTGGAAGGAATTTGCGGATACGGAGAGAAACGGTCTTATCCTCCCGTTGAGCTTGGAAGTGTAATGGTGGAATGGAATTTAGAAACTCAGAGGTTTGACATTCATAACCTCTAAGGCAAGGCGGTGACGATATGCCAAGTTTTACTCGTGAAGGCAGGACTTACGACATCATCGACGGCAAAGCTTACGATAACCTATCCGGAGAACTGTGGAAACCGCCTACAGGAGGTGCTACGCCTCCACCTGCACAACCCCCCCAACAGCAGTGGGGTAGACCACAGCAGGCCGCGTATCAGCCTCCTACGGGTGTATATGGGCAACAGGGGGGGACTCCGAGGACCGCGCCGCCTCCAATGCAACCGCCGACGTTGAGGGCCACAAGGCCGATTAACGATAACGCGCCTGAAGCGGACGCCGAGGCATTGGCAGGACCGGATAATCCAATTCCGGGTGGTGGCAATCAGGGAAACCAGAACTATATCCAGCCTCCACTACCTCCGAGGGATGCCAACGAGGACGCCCAGCTTTTGATTCAGTTGACGACCAGCAGTCCAGACGGCGGGCAGGGTTGGCCGGTTGACAAGGCGAGACAATGGCTTGAGTATATGAAGCAGAACGGCCTTTCCCCTCGTAGCCCGGACTACTATGAGAAGTTCTTGACGTGGGCAGGTGCGAACTTTAAGGGTGCGTCAACAACGAGTCAATCTCCACCTCAACCTCAACCGGGGACTCAACCGGGGACTCAACCGGGGACTCAACCCGGTGGACAACAGCCTCCTGTTATAGCTCCTGAGGGCCATGATTGGGAGAAGTGGTTTGCTGAGATGGATGCGAAAAACAAAGCTCTAACGGATGGACCGAAAGGCACGACCGTCCAGGGGAATGACCCGCGTTTTACGCCGGGAAGACTCATCAACAGGCCGTCACAGACCCAGAACTCTGTTGCCTTACTACTGGAGCGCCTCAAGAACGAGAAAGACCCGGAGAAGATCAATCAGCTTGTCCAGAGTATACAGGGGTTGCACACGATCCCGCAACAGCAGTATTTCAACGATAACATGGCAGGAGTGTTCGATCAGGCCAACCTCATAGCGAATCAGGCCGGGAACCGGACGAACCTGCCGCTGTCAATGCCGGATGCCAGTTTCCAGAACGGCGGTGTGGATTCCTTGAACTTGCTCCAGACCCTTGCGAGGGCCAACCCGCAACAGTTCAATGCCGGGGGGGTTTACTCCGGGGGGGGTGGCGCTGGCTCGAACATGGACACCATTCTGTGGAACCTGTTGGGAATGACGCCGAACGCCAGCGCAAGCCAAATATCCGGGATAACATCCGGGCTGACCGGTGGCGGTGCGCCAGGACTGAACGCGGGTGCGCCGGTGTCGAATCTTTACAACGCTGAGGCGAGGGCTTACGGGCTTGGAGTTCCATCAGGCGTGTCCGGGGCAAAAGCGCCGGGATCGAACATCAACACGGGTGGCATGGAACTGGACCCTATATCTGGAAATTGGGTTTCAACGGGAAACGCAACAGCGCGGGCGGCTGCTCTTAGAACCCCAGGAAGCATTTCCAGTGCGAAAGCGCCGGGGTCTAACATAGATGACGTAGAGACGAGGGCCTACGCGCTTGGAACACCGGAGGCAGTCAAGGCCGATGCGCCTGGGTCCACGATTGACCAGGCGGCATCAAAAGCTCAGGAACTTCTCAAAACGGGAGATTACAAGGCGGCGGCTGAAGCCTACAAGGGGGACATCAACGAGTCTTTCGCGGAGCAGGAAAGGCAACTTGAGCAAAGTCTTGCGGCTGAAAACAGGTCCAACTCCAGCTATGCAGATGAAGCCAGAACCAGGCTTAAAAATGCCAAAGGTCGAGCTATGGCAATGGCTGACCTTCAGGCGCTTCAGACTATCGGCGGGGAGAACAGGGCCAATCTGGGGGCGGCGTCCGACGTGCTGAACACTCAGTTCGGGCAAAACCTTTCTGGAAAGCAGTTCGGTCTTCAGGCGGGGGCCACTCAGTCAGACATTGAACGGGCCAACCTTGCAGCGCTCTTGGGAGCGAAACAGGCCGAGTTCGGGCAAGGGGTAACTCAGCAACAGCTTGGAATGCAGGCCGGGGGGATGCAGAGCGATATTGAACGATCTAACCTTGCGGCGCTCTTGGGAGCGAAACAGGCCGAGTTTGGACAGCAACTTGCCGGTCAGCAGTTTGGACTTCAGGCCGGGGGGATGCAGAGTGACATAGCAAGGGCCAATCTTGGGGCGCTGTCAGGTATCCAGCAAGCGCAATTCGGTCAGCAAATGGCGGGAAAGGAGTTTGATGCGTCTCAAGCTCTTGCGCGGGGAGGGGAGTCACGGGCTAACGCTGGGCTGTTGTCCGGATTGGATACACAGTCGTTACAGAACGCCCTTGCGTTACAGTCCGCTGGACAGAGTAACATCATGAACAGGGAGGGGATGGACCTTGCCCGGAGACAGGCCGAACTTGAACGGATGATGGCTCAGGCCGGGGTGAACCAGAACCAGATGGGAAACCTTGCCAACCTGTTTGGGATGCAGACCGGAGAAGCACAGAGACAGTTTGGGAACCGATCCCAAAACCTGCTGACCGAGGAAAACATCCAGAACCAGCGGATTGCGGCGGCTCAGAATCCGTTGTCGATGCTCCTGTCTGCGATCCGGGGCGTGAACGTGGCCCCTCAGACTATCGGACAGCTTCAGCTACCGGCACAGTTCGCTCCTCAGCCGTCGGCGGGGCAGATGTTCGGTCAGGCGCTTGGTGGAATAGCGTCCAACATCCCTAACATGTTCCGGTTTGGGGGTTAAGACATGGCTTTTCTAAAGGGCTTTGCTCAGGGGCTTGCTCCGCTTGGGGATAACATCGGGGCGATGCGGCAACGGAAGTTCGCCCGCGAGGATGCGTCAGCGCGATCTGCACAGGAAGAAGCGCGTCGCATCCTGGGGCTGGCTATGGAGTCCAAGAACCCGGACGCTATCCGTTCCGCTATGGACTCCGCATCTCCGGCGACGCAGCGTATTCTCCGGCCTATCGTTGACAAATTGGAGTCCGACACCCGCGTCAAGGACATCGGGGAACTTGGATATGACGCCGTTATGGGACCGACCGCTGACGTAGGATCGCCAGATATGTTGCCCGGTGAGACGATGGGGGGATACATGTCCCGGACTCAGCCGGTGGCCGATGAATACGCCCGAACAGGCCGTGAACGTGGCGCAGCGGCGATATTCAACCAGAAGGCCCGGAAGTCGGCATTGGAGATGCAGAAGCTGGAACGGGATGTCAATGAAGTCAATGAACCGAAGTTGATGGGGATAAACCCTGAAGATGATGTTTATCAGGGCGGCAAACTTATCAAGAAGGGGACTCCGAAAGCGGAGAAGCCGGAGAAGCCTGGAAGTTGGACTTCGATACCTACTTACCCCGGATGGGAGAGGCGCACCCTTCCAAGTGGGGAAGTTGAGATTAAGAAACTTCCACTTCCTGACATTGCCCCAAAAACATCCAAGACTCCAAAAATAAGCTCGGCAATGGAGACAAAAATAAAGCAAGCTCAAGCGGCGTTGATGGAAACTCAGGAGTTGATGGAAATGATTAGGATTCCCAAAGGAAACACACCTGATGATCTTGAACAACAAAAAAAGAGTGATATTATACGAAATTATCTCGGAATGGGTGGGGCTTTTGGGCGTGGGATTGACTATTTGACTGGTGGGGGGGGGATATTCAACAAAACTCCGACGGAAGTTACGAATTTTAAGACTAAACTAATGAGACTCCGTGATAAGGTAACGAGAGGAGAAACAGGCGCGAACATGCCTCCAAGTGAGACGGAATTTTATAGGGAACAGATAGGGGATATGGGGATCAATCCAGATGTGTTGTTTGACCGTTTAAACGCTATGAATGACATTTTGACAAAAGAAATTGGGATTATGACGACTCCTATCCCTAATGTAGATGTCGTATCCGATCCTGATGATTATCGTAGCATATTGGATATGGAGGAAGAGCTTGCAAGACTGAAAGCAAAGGAGAGGGAATAATGCCTCTCACCAATGCGGAAAAAATTAGGATGCTGGAGATTGAGATCAGGCTTAAAAAGGCCAGATCCAATATCAAATCCGCCTCTCCAGATGTCTCGTCATCGGAATATCAAGGCGGTGTGTCGAATGATAATGCCTTCTCCCCCGCCGTGTCTATCCCGGAGAATGAAGCGAGTTGGCGGGACTTCAAGCCTTCGGACATTCTGAGTGCGGCTAAAAACATTCCGTCTTGGGCTGGAAATACAATAGCGGGTGTGGCTCACGGACTTGCAAGTCCATTAGAGTCAGGCCGTGCTATGCTTGGGATGCCAGCCGGTATAGTAGAAGCCGCACAAAGCTATGCTTTTGGGGATGATCCTACACCAGAGGCGCAGAGCGTTATGGGAATGGTGGAGCAGTATTCCCCGGATAGGATACGCAAGACTGTTGTCGAAAATCCCGGACAGTTTCTGATGGACATCCAGATCGCTAACCCTGCCTTAAGACTGTTGGGGATGGGGGGCAAGGTTGCACGAGCTATTGAAGCGGTTGACCCCATCGTGGCGGCTGGAAAAGGTGTGTCTGCTGGTTCAAGGATTCTGAAGTCTCATAGTATCCGGCCTGTTCACGGAGCAAAGTTAATTACAGAAGCCTCAATGGGGGCAATGACAGGGGCTGGTTCAGGGACGATGAAGGAGGTCTTCGACATTGGGGAAAGGGCTGTCCCAAATGTTGCAGACGCCAAGAATCTTGGGATTTGGGAGAAGATGAAAATGGTTGCCAAATCGAGGGCTGATAAGTCCGAAGGGTCTGAACTTCAAGCGTTTCATCGGGCGCGTTTTTGGATGGATGAACTTGAACATACCCGGAACGATGTTTACAAAGCAGGAAGCGCGATCAAAAGGGAACAGTCTTTGAAATATCGGGAGGATATGAAAGGGCTTAAACAGGTCCGTCCCGTTGACGTTGAAAAGGTTAAGGGGGATATTCTGAAAGTGCTTCAAGATTTTGACCCGAACGTGAAGTTTCCTCAGTCAGAGATTGAAACGCTATTGAACGAGGACCGGATGCTGAAGGCACATTTGTCATCCGGGGTAGATGTTCCAAACATGTCAGACAAACTTCATAGGCAAATGCTTGCGGTTAAGAATATCTCTGGTGGAAATGCCAGAGTTTTAAGTCGAGATTTGAGTGATTTTGTCAACAATATTGATCTGAGCAAGACAGCTTTTTCAAAGGGAGAACAAGGTCGGGTTAAGTCGTTTGTCAAACGTGCGCTTGAACAGCGCCACGACAATATGACGGCTGTTGACAGTTTCGTTCAAAACTTGGATTCAATGATAGAGCGTAGTCCCCTGATGGCCCCTAATCATTCCAGATTTAACGCTTTTGCGTCTCGCGCAAGAGACGCAATCGCTGGCGAACTACACGACGCGGTTCCCGGCCTTGCTGATGTGAAACGCGAGTATATGGAAACGAACAACTTCCTTGACAACGTAGCTGGGATATTTAGCACAGAGAGCAAGAACCCGGAGACGATGATGGGAAAGTTGGCCGAATCCCTGAATGACAAGGCTGTCCGAAACAAAAGGCGGGAATTGATACGTTCGTTGGAAGAAAAGGGAGCATCAAACCTTGCGGCTAAGATCGCGGGGTTTGCTACGCGGCCTATCATGGGTAGCGGTATAGCAGGTCGTATTATGGGGCAAGCGGCCATTGGTGCGTCAATCGGTGCGCCCCTTGCACTGGCGACGGGTCACGGCGCAGAAGCGGTGCAGATGGCTATAGGTGGGCTTGGTGGGCTTGCCGTAACGTCTCCTCGTGCTATGGGGAAGGTTCTGTCAGAACTTGGGGTAATGAAAGGCCACGCCAAGAATCTTATGACGATATTCGATGAGATTCACAAGTCGTTGCCGGAAGATGCTATTTCAAGGGGGTTGACCTATACTCAGGTTCTTGATCGAATGGCTCAGGAAGGGCGACAGAACAACCCTCAGACTACAAACACTCCCGTAGGCCCCGGAGCGCGTATCATCCGTTCCCGTCCCCTGAAACCGGCTGAAGCGGACTCGAACCGGTCCCGGATGCCTCGTCCGTTCACGATCCCCCCTATTGGCTTAATGCCCTGAAACAAGTCCTTCGGCCCGTAACACGTGCAGGACTTGATCCCATATTCCAAGCCTGGAGAGTTCCTTCCGGGCCTCAGCTCCGGCCTTCTGTCGGGCGGGTTCATCGGTTTCGGCAAGAGCCTCCCCGATCAGCATACACCGGAATTTCCACACGAAGTCACGATCAACCAAATGGCTGTCTGGATGTTCAGACAGCCATTTGTCATGGGCCGCGTCAACGGAGGACCAGTCCAACCGAGCGTATAGATCAGCGAGAGTCAAGTGATTCCCTTGATTAAACCTGTTGGTCCGGTTTGTTTATTTCGCTTTCCTGCATCCTTTTCCAGAGCATTGCCACAACCTCGTAAAGCAAGCAGACTTGCCAACTTGTAACGCTGTCCATATCCTCGTCTTCGTGCAAGCCGTCGATGTGTTTCTTGAGGTCTTTCAACGCTGTGGTGATCTTTTCGTCTGTCGGCATATCAATTCTCCTAATAACCTGTTATTCCCCGGCTTTCCTGCATTAACTCCTTCCCTACGCGCCGAGGTTGCCAGCGCGGGGATAACTCCATCCCCTTGACAGCCAGCCATAACGCCTGTCTAATTTCCTCCGTTCCGATCTCAATCCCCTTCTGTGTCTCCTGGGCAAAAAGGTCTTTCGGGATCACAAGTCTCGGTAACGGTTGGTGTGTCCCGTCCCGGAACCTCATAGGTTCTTTCGTATCCGGGTCCACCGCAACGGACGCCATAACGTATTCAAGATCCCTCTGCATAGATGCGGGGTCGTCCTTCAAGGCGTGAATACCGGCCACGCAGGACCGGGACACGAATGACGGCCATCTGTTCTGTAACGTGAGTGGGTTTGGGTCCGTGTAGAACGCCAACCCTTCGTGCCTGCGTAACGCCTCATACACGGATACCGGCGCGGGTAGGCAATAGATCGTCGAGCAAAGGTAACGGTCCTTGAGAGGGATCAACTTGTCAAACAGGCTGGAGGACATGGTATCTTCCACGTCCTCCATCACCACGTAAACCCGTTCCGGGAGTTTAGACGGGTTGTCTGGGTAGTAACAGCGTTCCCCCACAACGACCGCAAAGCCGTATCCTGTGCCCATTCTCTGCTCGGACGCCTCTGGGTATACCATCCCGATCACCGTGCGCCTGAAGTCATAGTTGATGTTCTGTCGGGCAGGGGTTTGGAATACGCACCGGACTCCGTTGTCCGTGTAGGATGCGGATGAAAAGATCACGGGACAGCCTCCATTTCCCGCGTATGCACAGCATTGACGAACCCTGGATGTTGAGACATTCCCGTCTCGGATACGGCCCCGTAAACAGCCATAGCAAGGGCAACGGTGTAGTCTATGGGTTTGGTCTGTTTGGCTTTGACGATACGCCTTCCCCTTTCCGTGTTCTTGGCGGTTGTCCATAGCATATGAGCGCGACACTCCGCATCGGGATACATAATCAGCGTTCCGTTGTTCACCATTGTCTCAAGGGCATTGGCGAAAGCGGGGTTCTCCGTCTGCTGGTTGACTTCGTGCAGGAACCGGGCGTATCCCATATCCGCTATGCGCTGAGTCTCCCCGATGAATTGATACGGGTCGAACCAGATTCCTGCTACTCGCTGAGTCCGTAACAGTTCTATCGTCGGGTTCGTGATCTGCCGGGCGATATTGACGCGCTGATCGGTCGTCGGCGTGATGATCTTATGTCCCCACACCACAAGGCAGTCGTTATGCCAGTAAACAGCGACTCGCGCCGCTGTATCGCGTGAGATGCCCACATCAATCCCGATAAATAAGATAGGGCTGTCAGAGATCATAGTTGTCTTTCTTTGTCTAATATTTTCATTAACATTTTCAGTCTGCTATCTTTGTCAACATCACTAAGGATTTTCTCAAACATCATGTGTTTATTTTTACTTGCTGAGTTGCGCTGGTCCATCCGTCTGTCACATTCCTTGTATCTGTCGTAAAGTTGTCGCGCCAAATCGTAAATAGTATCTTCTTGATCCTCTGATAGCCCCACAAATTTTCCAATTGGAGTAAGGAGATCAATTTTCACGGTGACTTGTTTCAAAAAAGCAGGGTAGGCTATTTTAAGTGGCCTCACGCTACCATTCTGATACATAGCCATGAGTTTTGTGATGGACACAGATGGAAAGCTGTTGTCTTGGGTTACGACACAAAACCATACACATTTCTGGTTCTGGCCATGCATAGGATCTCGACCGTAGTAAAATACCATTTGTCCACGATTGTACGGACCTGTTCCGTTTACTCCAAGGTTGTGTTCTTTCTGTATCTTTTTCAATTTATTATACCTCAGACTTTATATGCGTCGTGATTGTTTATAGATACCCTAATGCTTTCAGGCGATCTTTCATAATTTCGGCGTCTTTGTCCACGTCTCCCGCTTCATTTACCAGCTTTGCAACTGCTCCCAACGGGATACGCCGGACGTGTTCACAAGCGTATGTCTGATCTATCATTACCCCCGCCAACTTGTTGCAGAACACCAGATCATCCGTGAGTATCCCTTTCTCTCCGTGCGGATTGTAGCGATACTCAAACGGACGCTTGTCCATCTTCTCAAATATATTCCGCCGGATCAGCATACAACCCGTTGCGGCCCCTTCCGCGATGAACGTATCTGTGGACGGCCAGAACCGGCGTTCCCAAACCTCCCACGCTTCAGCCCCTTGTCGCCTGTAAACGTGAGGAAACAGGTTCATCCGTCCACCGGGAAGAAAGGATGCCCCGTAATACCAACCAGCCACAACAGGATATTCGGCCAAACGGTCAATAATAGGATATTCGGCCAAACGGTCAATAATGTCAAGTCGTTTCGGGGGCACAACGTCATGGTCAATAAGCCATAGCACGTCAGCCCCGGACGCCCGGAAGTCGATCAATATCTCGTTATGCGCCTCTGCCGGACCAAACCCGCAGAAGAACATATCAGCGTCAATGATGTGGTCCCTGTAGCGGCCATTAGGCGCACCTTCTGAGACGAGCCACCGTAACCACGCCTCCGTCTCAGGCGCGGCCCCATATGGCGTAGGGATACGAAGAAGGATTTTCACAGCGCCCTCCCGTTTCCGTCCACAAGTTGAACTTTCTTCTTCGGCTTAGGTGTCGGCTTTGTCTTTGCCACGTCTGTATAACTCGTATCCACGCCAAAGGCCGACATCAGCTTGTGGCCGTGCGTGACGTGGCGCAAGTGCAGGTCGTGGCCCACCTTTCCGGGCATCAACTCCTGAACGATAGAGTCGTCCGTCTCGTTGAAGATGTTGAACTCGTAGAGAAAGGCTTGTTGGTTCTCCAGGTTCAGCATTACGGGAGACTCAACCCCTCCGTCCGTGCGCCGTATTTTCCCCACGTTCACCGTCGCATTATATCGGATAAACGGAAGTTCTATCGCACCACGAACCTTCGGACACTCCCGAACTCGTATGATCTGAGGCGGGATAGGTTCCCCCCACGAATTCGTCCCAACGATCAGGTAGAAATCCCCCACAACGATCTGTGACGGGCGCGTTACGGGAGTTGTCTGGATCGTATCCATCAGTTTTTGACCTCTCACTTTTTACGCGGCTTATTTTCTGTCCCATCCATCACGACATCCGGCAAGCATCCGTAATAGACGTTCCCGCCCACGTTCCGAAACGGCTTTACCGAATATCTTGCTGAAGTATCGCTCCAAATCCTTCGGTTTGTGCGCTTTTGGATTGGTCATTCTTTTCCCCTTTCCATCCACGACATTTCAGCCCACTCCAACACTGCCAAGACTGCCACATCACCTTCCTCCGACAGCCGTTCATCAACTAACACTTGCCCACGATCCGACCCGTCTCCAGGCGGGAATATCAGGACGAACGGACGCTGGCGCATCTTTACGAACATTGCGGACTCAGCGGGAGAAGGGGGGCGAACCAATGTTTCTGGATTAATCGTCCCGCATACCCAACACCTCATAACCCCGTCACCCATATCATATCTTTGGTTTTGGGGATGATTACACTCGTCGTATTTTTTGCAACAGCACATAATGCAAGGATACGTTACGGCATCTACCAATGGGAACCCTTTTATCGGATGCTTATGGTAATCGTGCCCACATTTACAAATCTTTTCCATCCCATTCACCTCTCTATCCCGTATGCCCTGACAAGTTCTCCCGTGTTCACGATCACCTGAACACATCGGTCATCGTAAAGTTCGATCATTGCCAAGTCTTTTGTAGCCGTGACATTCAGTCGTTGGCCGACGTGCTTCTCGCACCAGTCTTGAATGAGGGCCGTTTGCTGTGCCGTAAATTCGGCAGTATCCTCCCCTTTTTCTGTCATCCCAACCCGCGCCGTGAAGACACGAACCTCCGAACCTTCGGCCAGCCATTTCTTAACGCGCTCAACCATCTTCGGAATAGGTTCCCCGATGTGGTATGCCCCTTTCCACCCGCCATAGTGGGCAAGTGTTCCATCCAAGTCTACACCTATCCAACCTGAGATAGCCAATTTCGGACCTCCTTATCGTTGCACGTCCAACAAGTTCGCCGCCAGGATTTCATCTGCACCTACGTCAACACGACCGGGGCTTCTTTCGTCCCATTACGCCATTCCAGTGCGTTTTCCACCGTCCGGCAGTCGGGATGCACCCCATCGACGTGCCACGTCCCGATGGACGGGTTGAGCATCTTGAGGTAGGGGCGATGACGACCGTCTCCCAAGTCCAGTGTGACGAGGCTGTAATTGCCCCAGGTGTCCAGTTCCTTACCGCCAAGTTCTGACACCACCCTGTCAGCGCCGATCTTCCGCACGATCTCCCGACGCACCTCAGCGTTCTTCTCCGAGAGGATGAGCCGGGGGTCAAGGTCGGCGGCGGGAGTCTCAACTACAGATTGAGGGACCGTGACACCATTCAGGCTCCAGATCGCCCACCCGTCACGGAAACGTACGGACGGGCCGTTGTCTCGATGAAGCTGGAAATGGAAACTTTGCCCTGGAATAGAAACCATGTGAATCTCTGCGGGACGCTCGGACACCACGCAGATGTTCTCATAGGGCCACCACCAACACGACGATTTCGCAGACTCAGCCCAAAGGTTAAGTATTTCAGAATCTTTTTTGGAGTAACGAACACCAATTTCAGAACAGAACAAATAAAACGCCACCCAATAGGACTCCATTTGTGCCCACATATATGTGGGCACAAATGGAGTCCTATTGGGTGGCGTTTTATTTGTTCTGTTCTGAAATTGGTGTTCGTTACTCCAAAAAAGATTCTGAAATACTTAACCTTTGGGCTGAGTCTGCGAAATCGTCGTGTTGGTGGTGGCCCTATGAGAACATCTGCGTGGTGTCCGAGCGTCCCGCAGAGATTCACATGGTTTCTATTCCAGGGCAAAGTTTCCATTTCCAGCTTCATCGAGACAACGGCCCGTCCGTACGTTTCCGTGACGGGTGGGCGATCTGGAGCCTGAATGGTGTCACGGTCCCTCAATCTGTAGTTGAGACTCCCGCCGCCGACCTTGACCCCCGGCTCATCCTCTCGGAGAAGAACGCTGAGGTGCGTCGGGAGATCGTGCGGAAGATCGGCGCTGACAGGGTGGTGTCAGAACTTGGCGGTAAGGAACTGGACACCTGGGGCAATTACAGCCTCGTCACACTGGACTTGGGAGACGGTCGTCATCGCCCCTACCTCAAGATGCTCAACCCGTCCATCGGGACGTGGCACGTCGATGGGGTGCATCCCGACTGCCGGACGGTGGAAAACGCACTGGAATGGCGTAATGGGACGAAAGAAGCCCCGGTCGTGTTGACGTAGGTGCAGATGAAATCCTGGCGGCGAACTTGTTGGACGTGCAACGATAAGGAGGTCCGAAATTGGCTATCTCAGGTTGGATAGGTGTAGACTTGGATGGAACACTTGCCCACTATGGCGGGTGGAAAGGGGCATACCACATCGGGGAACCTATTCCGAAGATGGTTGAGCGCGTTAAGAAATGGCTGGCCGAAGGTTCGGAGGTTCGTGTCTTCACGGCGCGGGTTGGGATGACAGAAAAAGGGGAGGATACTGCCGAATTTACGGCACAGCAAACGGCCCTCATTCAAGACTGGTGCGAGAAGCACGTCGGCCAACGACTGAATGTCACGGCTACAAAAGACTTGGCAATGATCGAACTTTACGATGACCGATGTGTTCAGGTGATCGTGAACACGGGAGAACTTGTCAGGGCATACGGGATAGAGAGGTGAATGGGATGGAAAAGATTTGTAAATGTGGGCACGATTACCATAAGCATCCGATAAAAGGGTTCCCATTGGTAGATGCCGTAACGTATCCTTGCATTATGTGCTGTTGCAAAAAATACGACGAGTGTAATCATCCCCAAAACCAAAGATATGATATGGGTGACGGGGTTATGAGGTGTTGGGTATGCGGGACGATTAATCCAGAAACATTGGTTCGCCCCCCTTCTCCCGCTGAGTCCGCAATGTTCGTAAAGATGCGCCAGCGTCCGTTCGTCCTGATATTCCCGCCTGGAGACGGGTCGGATCGTGGGCAAGTGTTAGTTGATGAACGGCTGTCGGAGGAAGGTGATGTGGCAGTCTTGGCAGTGTTGGAGTGGGCTGAAATGTCGTGGATGGAAAGGGGAAAAGAATGACCAATCCAAAAGCGCACAAACCGAAGGATTTGGAGCGATACTTCAGCAAGATATTCGGTAAAGCCGTTTCGGAACGTGGGCGGGAACGTCTATTACGGATGCTTGCCGGATGTCGTGATGGATGGGACAGAAAATAAGCCGCGTAAAAAGTGAGAGGTCAAAAACTGATGGATACGATCCAGACAACTCCCGTAACGCGCCCGTCACAGATCGTTGTGGGGGATTTCTACCTGATCGTTGGGACGAATTCGTGGGGGGAACCTATCCCGCCTCAGATCATACGAGTTCGGGAGTGTCCGAAGGTTCGTGGTGCGATAGAACTTCCGTTTATCCGATATAATGCGACGGTGAACGTGGGGAAAATACGGCGCACGGACGGAGGGGTTGAGTCTCCCGTAATGCTGAACCTGGAGAACCAACAAGCCTTTCTCTACGAGTTCAACATCTTCAACGAGACGGACGACTCTATCGTTCAGGAGTTGATGCCCGGAAAGGTGGGCCACGACCTGCACTTGCGCCACGTCACGCACGGCCACAAGCTGATGTCGGCCTTTGGCGTGGATACGAGTTATACAGACGTGGCAAAGACAAAGCCGACACCTAAGCCGAAGAAGAAAGTTCAACTTGTGGACGGAAACGGGAGGGCGCTGTGAAAATCCTTCTTCGTATCCCTACGCCATATGGGGCCGCGCCTGAGACGGAGGCGTGGTTACGGTGGCTCGTCTCAGAAGGTGCGCCTAATGGCCGCTACAGGGACCACATCATTGACGCTGATATGTTCTTCTGCGGGTTTGGTCCGGCAGAGGCGCATAACGAGATATTGATCGACTTCCGGGCGTCCGGGGCTGACGTGCTATGGCTTATTGACCATGACGTTGTGCCCCCGAAACGACTTGACATTATTGACCGTTTGGCCGAATATCCTATTATTGACCGTTTGGCCGAATATCCTGTTGTGGCTGGTTGGTATTACGGGGCATCCTTTCTTCCCGGTGGACGGATGAACCTGTTTCCTCACGTTTACAGGCGACAAGGGGCTGAAGCGTGGGAGGTTTGGGAACGCCGGTTCTGGCCGTCCACAGATACGTTCATCGCGGAAGGGGCCGCAACGGGTTGTATGCTGATCCGGCGGAATATATTTGAGAAGATGGACAAGCGTCCGTTTGAGTATCGCTACAATCCGCACGGAGAGAAAGGGATACTCACGGATGATCTGGTGTTCTGCAACAAGTTGGCGGGGGTAATGATAGATCAGACATACGCTTGTGAACACGTCCGGCGTATCCCGTTGGGAGCAGTTGCAAAGCTGGTAAATGAAGCGGGAGACGTGGACAAAGACGCCGAAATTATGAAAGATCGCCTGAAAGCATTAGGGTATCTATAAACAATCACGACGCATATAAAGTCTGAGGTATAATAAATTGAAAAAGATACAGAAAGAACACAACCTTGGAGTAAACGGAACAGGTCCGTACAATCGTGGACAAATGGTATTTTACTACGGTCGAGATCCTATGCATGGCCAGAACCAGAAATGTGTATGGTTTTGTGTCGTAACCCAAGACAACAGCTTTCCATCTGTGTCCATCACAAAACTCATGGCTATGTATCAGAATGGTAGCGTGAGGCCACTTAAAATAGCCTACCCTGCTTTTTTGAAACAAGTCACCGTGAAAATTGATCTCCTTACTCCAATTGGAAAATTTGTGGGGCTATCAGAGGATCAAGAAGATACTATTTACGATTTGGCGCGACAACTTTACGACAGATACAAGGAATGTGACAGACGGATGGACCAGCGCAACTCAGCAAGTAAAAATAAACACATGATGTTTGAGAAAATCCTTAGTGATGTTGACAAAGATAGCAGACTGAAAATGTTAATGAAAATATTAGACAAAGAAAGACAACTATGATCTCTGACAGCCCTATCTTATTTATCGGGATTGATGTGGGCATCTCACGCGATACAGCGGCGCGAGTCGCTGTTTACTGGCATAACGACTGCCTTGTGGTGTGGGGACATAAGATCATCACGCCGACGACCGATCAGCGCGTCAATATCGCCCGGCAGATCACGAACCCGACGATAGAACTGTTACGGACTCAGCGAGTAGCAGGAATCTGGTTCGACCCGTATCAATTCATCGGGGAGACTCAGCGCATAGCGGATATGGGATACGCCCGGTTCCTGCACGAAGTCAACCAGCAGACGGAGAACCCCGCTTTCGCCAATGCCCTTGAGACAATGGTGAACAACGGAACGCTGATTATGTATCCCGATGCGGAGTGTCGCGCTCATATGCTATGGACAACCGCCAAGAACACGGAAAGGGGAAGGCGTATCGTCAAAGCCAAACAGACCAAACCCATAGACTACACCGTTGCCCTTGCTATGGCTGTTTACGGGGCCGTATCCGAGACGGGAATGTCTCAACATCCAGGGTTCGTCAATGCTGTGCATACGCGGGAAATGGAGGCTGTCCCGTGATCTTTTCATCCGCATCCTACACGGACAACGGAGTCCGGTGCGTATTCCAAACCCCTGCCCGACAGAACATCAACTATGACTTCAGGCGCACGGTGATCGGGATGGTATACCCAGAGGCGTCCGAGCAGAGAATGGGCACAGGATACGGCTTTGCGGTCGTTGTGGGGGAACGCTGTTACTACCCAGACAACCCGTCTAAACTCCCGGAACGGGTTTACGTGGTGATGGAGGACGTGGAAGATACCATGTCCTCCAGCCTGTTTGACAAGTTGATCCCTCTCAAGGACCGTTACCTTTGCTCGACGATCTATTGCCTACCCGCGCCGGTATCCGTGTATGAGGCGTTACGCAGGCACGAAGGGTTGGCGTTCTACACGGACCCAAACCCACTCACGTTACAGAACAGATGGCCGTCATTCGTGTCCCGGTCCTGCGTGGCCGGTATTCACGCCTTGAAGGACGACCCCGCATCTATGCAGAGGGATCTTGAATACGTTATGGCGTCCGTTGCGGTGGACCCGGATACGAAAGAACCTATGAGGTTCCGGGACGGGACACACCAACCGTTACCGAGACTTGTGATCCCGAAAGACCTTTTTGCCCAGGAGACACAGAAGGGGATTGAGATCGGAACGGAGGAAATTAGACAGGCGTTATGGCTGGCTGTCAAGGGGATGGAGTTATCCCCGCGCTGGCAACCTCGGCGCGTAGGGAAGGAGTTAATGCAGGAAAGCCGGGGAATAACAGGTTATTAGGAGAATTGATATGCCGACAGACGAAAAGATCACCACAGCGTTGAAAGACCTCAAGAAACACATCGACGGCTTGCACGAAGACGAGGATATGGACAGCGTTACAAGTTGGCAAGTCTGCTTGCTTTACGAGGTTGTGGCAATGCTCTGGAAAAGGATGCAGGAAAGCGAAATAAACAAACCGGACCAACAGGTTTAATCAAGGGAATCACTTGACTCTCGCTGATCTATACGCTCGGTTGGACTGGTCCTCCGTTGACGCGGCCCATGACAAATGGCTGTCTGAACATCCAGACAGCCATTTGGTTGATCGTGACTTCGTGTGGAAATTCCGGTGTATGCTGATCGGGGAGGCTCTTGCCGAAACCGATGAACCCGCCCGACAGAAGGCCGGAGCTGAGGCCCGGAAGGAACTCTCCAGGCTTGGAATATGGGATCAAGTCCTGCACGTGTTACGGGCCGAAGGACTTGTTTCAGGGCATTAAGCCAATAGGGGGGATCGTGAACGGACGAGGCATCCGGGACCGGTTCGAGTCCGCTTCAGCCGGTTTCAGGGGACGGGAACGGATGATACGCGCTCCGGGGCCTACGGGAGTGTTTGTAGTCTGAGGGTTGTTCTGTCGCCCTTCCTGAGCCATTCGATCAAGAACCTGAGTATAGGTCAACCCCCTTGAAATAGCATCTTCCGGCAACGACTTGTGAATCTCATCGAATATCGTCATAAGATTCTTGGCGTGGCCTTTCATTACCCCAAGTTCTGACAGAACCTTCCCCATAGCACGAGGAGACGTTACGGCAAGCCCACCAAGCCCACCTATAGCCATCTGCACCGCTTCTGCGCCGTGACCCGTCGCCAGTGCAAGGGGCGCACCGATTGACGCACCAATGGCCGCTTGCCCCATAATACGACCTGCTATACCGCTACCCATGATAGGCCGCGTAGCAAACCCCGCGATCTTAGCCGCAAGGTTTGATGCTCCCTTTTCTTCCAACGAACGTATCAATTCCCGCCTTTTGTTTCGGACAGCCTTGTCATTCAGGGATTCGGCCAACTTTCCCATCATCGTCTCCGGGTTCTTGCTCTCTGTGCTAAATATCCCAGCTACGTTGTCAAGGAAGTTGTTCGTTTCCATATACTCGCGTTTCACATCAGCAAGGCCGGGAACCGCGTCGTGTAGTTCGCCAGCGATTGCGTCTCTTGCGCGAGACGCAAAAGCGTTAAATCTGGAATGATTAGGGGCCATCAGGGGACTACGCTCTATCATTGAATCCAAGTTTTGAACGAAACTGTCAACAGCCGTCATATTGTCGTGGCGCTGTTCAAGCGCACGTTTGACAAACGACTTAACCCGACCTTGTTCTCCCTTTGAAAAAGCTGTCTTGCTCAGATCAATATTGTTGACAAAATCACTCAAATCTCGACTTAAAACTCTGGCATTTCCACCAGAGATATTCTTAACCGCAAGCATTTGCCTATGAAGTTTGTCTGACATGTTTGGAACATCTACCCCGGATGACAAATGTGCCTTCAGCATCCGGTCCTCGTTCAATAGCGTTTCAATCTCTGACTGAGGAAACTTCACGTTCGGGTCAAAATCTTGAAGCACTTTCAGAATATCCCCCTTAACCTTTTCAACGTCAACGGGACGGACCTGTTTAAGCCCTTTCATATCCTCCCGATATTTCAAAGACTGTTCCCTTTTGATCGCGCTTCCTGCTTTGTAAACATCGTTCCGGGTATGTTCAAGTTCATCCATCCAAAAACGCGCCCGATGAAACGCTTGAAGTTCAGACCCTTCGGACTTATCAGCCCTCGATTTGGCAACCATTTTCATCTTCTCCCAAATCCCAAGATTCTTGGCGTCTGCAACATTTGGGACAGCCCTTTCCCCAATGTCGAAGACCTCCTTCATCGTCCCTGAACCAGCCCCTGTCATTGCCCCCATTGAGGCTTCTGTAATTAACTTTGCTCCGTGAACAGGCCGGATACTATGAGACTTCAGAATCCTTGAACCAGCAGACACACCTTTTCCAGCCGCCACGATGGGGTCAACCGCTTCAATAGCTCGTGCAACCTTGCCCCCCATCCCCAACAGTCTTAAGGCAGGGTTAGCGATCTGGATGTCCATCAGAAACTGTCCGGGATTTTCGACAACAGTCTTGCGTATCCTATCCGGGGAATACTGCTCCACCATTCCCATAACGCTCTGCGCCTCTGGTGTAGGATCATCCCCAAAAGCATAGCTTTGTGCGGCTTCTACTATACCGGCTGGCATCCCAAGCATAGCACGGCCTGACTCTAATGGACTTGCAAGTCCGTGAGCCACACCCGCTATTGTATTTCCAGCCCAAGACGGAATGTTTTTAGCCGCACTCAGAATGTCCGAAGGCTTGAAGTCCCGCCAACTCGCTTCATTCTCCGGGATAGACACGGCGGGGGAGAAGGCATTATCATTCGACACACCGCCTTGATATTCCGATGACGAGACATCTGGAGAGGCGGATTTGATATTGGATCTGGCCTTTTTAAGCCTGATCTCAATCTCCAGCATCCTAATTTTTTCCGCATTGGTGAGAGGCATTATTCCCTCTCCTTTGCTTTCAGTCTTGCAAGCTCTTCCTCCATATCCAATATGCTACGATAATCATCAGGATCGGATACGACATCTACATTAGGGATAGGAGTCGTCATAATCCCAATTTCTTTTGTCAAAATGTCATTCATAGCGTTTAAACGGTCAAACAACACATCTGGATTGATCCCCATATCCCCTATCTGTTCCCTATAAAATTCCGTCTCACTTGGAGGCATGTTCGCGCCTGTTTCTCCTCTCGTTACCTTATCACGGAGTCTCATTAGTTTAGTCTTAAAATTCGTAACTTCCGTCGGAGTTTTGTTGAATATCCCCCCCCCACCAGTCAAATAGTCAATCCCACGCCCAAAAGCCCCACCCATTCCGAGATAATTTCGTATAATATCACTCTTTTTTTGTTGTTCAAGATCATCAGGTGTGTTTCCTTTGGGAATCCTAATCATTTCCATCAACTCCTGAGTTTCCATCAACGCCGCTTGAGCTTGCTTTATTTTTGTCTCCATTGCCGAGCTTATTTTTGGAGTCTTGGATGTTTTTGGGGCAATGTCAGGAAGTGGAAGTTTCTTAATCTCAACTTCCCCACTTGGAAGGGTGCGCCTCTCCCATCCGGGGTAAGTAGGTATCGAAGTCCAACTTCCAGGCTTCTCCGGCTTCTCCGCTTTCGGAGTCCCCTTCTTGATAAGTTTGCCGCCCTGATAAACATCATCTTCAGGGTTTATCCCCATCAACTTCGGTTCATTGACTTCATTGACATCCCGTTCCAGCTTCTGCATCTCCAATGCCGACTTCCGGGCCTTCTGGTTGAATATCGCCGCTGCGCCACGTTCACGGCCTGTTCGGGCGTATTCATCGGCCACCGGCTGAGTCCGGGACATGTATCCCCCCATCGTCTCACCGGGCAACATATCTGGCGATCCTACGTCAGCGGTCGGTCCCATAACGGCGTCATATCCAAGTTCCCCGATGTCCTTGACGCGGGTGTCGGACTCCAATTTGTCAACGATAGGCCGGAGAATACGCTGCGTCGCCGGAGATGCGGAGTCCATAGCGGAACGGATAGCGTCCGGGTTCTTGGACTCCATAGCCAGCCCCAGGATGCGACGCGCTTCTTCCTGTGCAGATCGCGCTGACGCATCCTCGCGGGCGAACTTCCGTTGCCGCATCGCCCCGATGTTATCCCCAAGCGGAGCAAGCCCCTGAGCAAAGCCCTTTAGAAAAGCCATGTCTTAACCCCCAAACCGGAACATGTTAGGGATGTTGGACGCTATTCCACCAAGCGCCTGACCGAACATCTGCCCCGCCGACGGCTGAGGAGCGAACTGTGCCGGTAGCTGAAGCTGTCCGATAGTCTGAGGGGCCACGTTCACGCCCCGGATCGCAGACAGGAGCATCGACAACGGATTCTGAGCCGCCGCAATCCGCTGGTTCTGGATGTTTTCCTCGGTCAGCAGGTTTTGGGATCGGTTCCCAAACTGTCTCTGTGCTTCTCCGGTCTGCATCCCAAACAGGTTGGCAAGGTTTCCCATCTGGTTCTGGTTCACCCCGGCCTGAGCCATCATCCGTTCAAGTTCGGCCTGTCTCCGGGCAAGGTCCATCCCCTCCCTGTTCATGATGTTACTCTGTCCAGCGGACTGTAACGCAAGGGCGTTCTGTAACGACTGTGTATCCAATCCGGACAACAGCCCAGCGTTAGCCCGTGACTCCCCTCCCCGCGCAAGAGCTTGAGACGCATCAAACTCCTTTCCCGCCATTTGCTGACCGAATTGCGCTTGCTGGATACCTGACAGCGCCCCAAGATTGGCCCTTGCTATGTCACTCTGCATCCCCCCGGCCTGAAGTCCAAACTGCTGACCGGCAAGTTGCTGTCCAAACTCGGCCTGTTTCGCTCCCAAGAGCGCCGCAAGGTTAGATCGTTCAATATCGCTCTGCATCCCCCCGGCCTGCATTCCAAGCTGTTGCTGAGTTACCCCTTGCCCGAACTCGGCCTGTTTCGCTCCCAAGAGCGCTGCAAGGTTGGCCCGTTCAATGTCTGACTGAGTGGCCCCCGCCTGAAGACCGAACTGCTTTCCAGAAAGGTTTTGCCCGAACTGAGTGTTCAGCACGTCGGACGCCGCCCCCAGATTGGCCCTGTTCTCCCCGCCGATAGTCTGAAGCGCCTGAAGGTCAGCCATTGCCATAGCTCGACCTTTGGCATTTTTAAGCCTGGTTCTGGCTTCATCTGCATAGCTGGAGTTGGACCTGTTTTCAGCCGCAAGACTTTGCTCAAGTTGCCTTTCCTGCTCCGCGAAAGACTCGTTGATGTCCCCCTTGTAGGCTTCAGCCGCCGCCTTGTAATCTCCCGTTTTGAGAAGTTCCTGAGCTTTTGATGCCGCCTGGTCAATCGTGGACCCAGGCGCATCGGCCTTGACTGCCTCCGGTGTTCCAAGCGCGTAGGCCCTCGTCTCTACGTCATCTATGTTAGACCCCGGCGCTTTCGCACTGGAAATGCTTCCTGGGGTTCTAAGAGCAGCCGCCCGCGCTGTTGCGTTTCCCGTTGAAACCCAATTTCCAGATATAGGGTCCAGTTCCATGCCACCCGTGTTGATGTTCGATCCCGGCGCTTTTGCCCCGGACACGCCTGATGGAACTCCAAGCCCGTAAGCCCTCGCCTCAGCGTTGTAAAGATTCGACACCGGCGCACCCGCGTTCAGTCCTGGCGCACCGCCACCGGTCAGCCCGGATGTTATCCCGGATATTTGGCTTGCGCTGGCGTTCGGCGTCATTCCCAACAGGTTCCACAGAATGGTGTCCATGTTCGAGCCAGCGCCACCCCCCCCGGAGTAAACCCCCCCGGCATTGAACTGTTGCGGGTTGGCCCTCGCAAGGGTCTGGAGCAAGTTCAAGGAATCCACACCGCCGTTCTGGAAACTGGCATCCGGCATTGACAGCGGCAGGTTCGTCCGGTTCCCGGCCTGATTCGCTATGAGGTTGGCCTGATCGAACACTCCTGCCATGTTATCGTTGAAATACTGCTGTTGCGGGATCGTGTGCAACCCCTGTATACTCTGGACAAGCTGATTGATCTTCTCCGGGTCTTTCTCGTTCTTGAGGCGCTCCAGTAGTAAGGCAACAGAGTTCTGGGTCTGTGACGGCCTGTTGATGAGTCTTCCCGGCGTAAAACGCGGGTCATTCCCCTGGACGGTCGTGCCTTTCGGTCCATCCGTTAGAGCTTTGTTTTTCGCATCCATCTCAGCAAACCACTTCTCCCAATCATGGCCCTCAGGAGCTATAACAGGAGGCTGTTGTCCACCGGGTTGAGTCCCCGGTTGAGTCCCCGGTTGAGTCCCCGGTTGAGGTTGAGGTGGAGATTGACTCGTTGTTGACGCACCCTTAAAGTTCGCACCTGCCCACGTCAAGAACTTCTCATAGTAGTCCGGGCTACGAGGGGAAAGGCCGTTCTGCTTCATATACTCAAGCCATTGTCTCGCCTTGTCAACCGGCCAACCCTGCCCGCCGTCTGGACTGCTGGTCGTCAACTGAATCAAAAGCTGGGCGTCCTCGTTGGCATCCCTCGGAGGTAGTGGAGGCTGGATATAGTTCTGGTTTCCCTGATTGCCACCACCCGGAATTGGATTATCCGGTCCTGCCAATGCCTCGGCGTCCGCTTCAGGCGCGTTATCGTTAATCGGCCTTGTGGCCCTCAACGTCGGCGGTTGCATTGGAGGCGGCGCGGTCCTCGGAGTCCCCCCCTGTTGCCCATATACACCCGTAGGAGGCTGATACGCGGCCTGCTGTGGTCTACCCCACTGCTGTTGGGGGGGTTGTGCAGGTGGAGGCGTAGCACCTCCTGTAGGCGGTTTCCACAGTTCTCCGGATAGGTTATCGTAAGCTTTGCCGTCGATGATGTCGTAAGTCCTGCCTTCACGAGTAAAACTTGGCATATCGTCACCGCCTTGCCTTAGAGGTTATGAATGTCAAACCTCTGAGTTTCTAAATTCCATTCCACCATTACACTTCCAAGCTCAACGGGAGGATAAGACCGTTTCTCTCCGTATCCGCAAATTCCTTCCACGTAGGTCTTGAGATAGCTTCCGTTGGAGATGGAGCCTTTCCTTTTTTCCCTGATCTTGCCACTTCCGCTTTTGTTCCAGTCCACCACCATTGGGCCGGGTTCCGTATCCCAAATTTTCTTGTGATGATGCCCCATAGCGTAAATGTCGGCACTGAAGTTTATAGACTTGGCTTTGATGATAGCCAGCGCCCTTTCCGGCGTTCTTGACCCGCCGGACCCGTGTTCAACGTAAATTTCAAACATTAGCGGGGGGTTCTTGTCCGACTCCACAATGTAGCGGCAAACCGCCGCATACCCCCAATAGTTTTCTTCTTTAAGATCAAGCCCGAATTTGATGCCTTCCCAAACGTCGAAATGATACTTGAACAGGATCGTGTCTTCGTGGTTGCCCTTCAGAAACCCGTCCGTCTTGCCCCTCAACGGCTGTGTCATACTCAGGAAGTCCGCAACCTGAACCTGTGCAAGTTTAGACAAGTCCTTGATCCTATATCGGTCCTTCAGAACTTCAGGCTCAAACCGTTTATCGGAGATGTTCACGAAATCGGCAACGTCTCCCATAATGATACAGGACATTATCGGGTCTTCAGATATTTTCTTCACGTCCCTTTGGAGCCTGTCTTCTTCGCAATGTTCCGTTCCTACGTGTGTATCTCCGGAAAACGCCAACCTGAAAATATCCCCATCAATTTTTTTTCTGATCGTTCGGAGTTCCATTCGCCCTCGCTCAGGTTTTTCTCCGTTTGAGATGCCTTCTCATCGCTGAAGTTGCCCGTTCATCCCGGCAGGTCCGAAACTTCACACCGTTACCCCTACCAGACCTGACAACCTCGAAGTCTATCTTGTGGACAAGTCCACAATCGCAACAGGCAAGCCGAAAGCCTTTCATCTTCGGCATTGTCCAGTCCCCATCTTGAATGTCTCCGTATTTCGCCACAGCCTTACCCGCGTTCAGACTATCTTCCCAATTACCTCGTAAACGGTTTTTCCTTCTTTGCGCGTTGCAAGCAACCCTGTTCTTCGTCCCTTGTTGGCGTCATAACTGACGTGAACCCACCCACCGGGGGGAAATTCCCGTATCACCTGATCGAACGGAGTATTCTCATATATCCAGTTATACACCTCATCAAGCGATCTTCCGTTTATGGATATGTCAGCCGCGTGACCCGTCAAGTGCTGGCTGTTTTTCGCCCCCCCAATGGCCGTATTCAATGCAGGAGACCGATACCCGGACGACACCCGAACCGGACCAAGCATCTGTCGTAACGGTTCAAGAACCTTTTCACACAGTGCTGTCAAGTTCGCCACCACTTCATCCGAAGGCGTGTTGTCGATACCCTTGCGTTCAGCCTCTTGGGACGTGACGAACTCCGCAAGCACAAAATTAGACGAAAGTATCATCGTCGAGTCTCTACCATCGCCCAATAACCATTAGTGTTTTCATGGTCGGTAACGCCGTCACGACAATCCTGATCGCAAGCAGAACCATGACGGCATAGATAACGATAACGGTCCTACTTTTCGAGTTGCCCTTCAATTCGGGCGACGGACTTGCTGACATTCCCTATATCCTCTGCGTGTTTGTTGACGTGACGCCAGATTTCTTCTTTATCTTTCAGGAGTTGCGCCACCTCCGTTTCCAACCGGCTCACGGATCGCGCTATCCAAGCCAGTCCCCCCAGGGCTGGCAGAAGCAACAAGTTTAAAAGTTCGACAAGGTTCATCCCGACAACCTCCTGAACATTACGGCCCCCCGGCCATATGGTTATCTCACCACCTTCTGTTCCGTTGAAAAAACGTGAAATAACCTTAGCCCACCAGCTATAGCCGCACCAACCGCCCCGGACACGAACGCGCCCAAGAGAGCTTTCGGGTTCAATGCCACAACCTGAGAATAGTCCCCGCTTTCAAGTGCTGTCAGTGCAGGGACCAGAATAGCCGCTACCTTAGCGCCACCGACAGCCAGAAACCCATACACTGCGTGTCGTATTGTCGTCGCTTTACTGCCAAATAGTGACCACTTAGGACTTACGCTTATCTGATCCATTTTCAGGCTCCTGTTTTGTGTCACCGCCTATGACGGCCCCGATAACGGATTCCTTAGCGGACTCAGTTCCCGCTTTTACTGCTTCCTTTCCGGCTTTCTTCAGAACTCCCTTCAGGAACCGTCCGAAGCCCATCTTGTTTCTCCTTTTCCAGAACCGATATTTTACCGTTTATGTAAGCTAACGCCCCGGTAAGTCGGTTGATCTGCGCTATGATGTCCTGCCGATCCTTTTCAAGTTCTTCTCTTGAAACCATGTTCCCCTCCCTGGTTACACCGCCGCCAGCGCAGTCTTCCGTTGATCCAGTGTCAGGGCCTGCCACGCCGCTTCCTGCCGTTCCCTTCGGCGGTTGTCCAGGATGCCATCTGCGGACGCCTGGAAAAGCTGTTGGACTGTGACGCCCTTCTCCGTGCAGAGCAACTGCATTTCTGCGTCTCGGTTTGCGGTCGTCGTGATCGTGATGTTGTAGGTTGCCATCAGGCCACCTTCCTTTCGAGTTCCTGCACCCGCTTGTGAAGTTGTGCCATCGCGGACCACGTAAACATCTGCCCCCGCGCAATGGGGATAAACACATCCGGCTTGTCACTGTCCATCGTGCCATACGTGTTCACGATACCAAGTTTCTCCATCTGCCGCAGGGCCTCTTTCCGTTCCGGGATGTGGATTGCGCGGTCGATAAGTGAAAGGTCGTCGTGCCATTCCACTTTTCCGCCGCACTTGGGGCATGTCGGGACTTCCTCCGGGCCGTGCCAGCCGCAGTCGTTACACGCGAAGTCGAAAACGTTGTCATCCCAGGTCGTATTCGCGTCGATGGTGAGCTGTCCGTCTGGGATTCGGAACACGTCGGCAGCGGTGCTGGCTCCGTCCGTGTCCTCGCTGCGGAATCGCATGTAGGATCCGCCAGCCGCATACGCGAAGCTGTATCCCATGTTATTTGCATCACCGCTCCCGTCCCCCTCAATCCACCGGAAACCGTGGATGGAGCCGGTCCCGGACGCCGGGATCGCCACATCGCAGTATGCTTCGCCGGTGGTTTGCTTTCCGTCCACGCGGAAGTAAGGTTGCGTCGGGAAGCCCGTGCCATAAATCAGGCCAAAAATGAACTGGTCATTGCCGCCCACTTCCATCAGCACGTTGTCGTCCGCGCTGCACCGGAGGCTCGTATCGTTGTCGGCATCGAGGTCGATACGGTTTCCGTTTGTCACCAGGTCGATGGCTACGCCCGTGTCGGACGCACTGATCGTTCCGTCAACCGTCAGTGTCCCGTCTAACTTGGTTGCCCCGGAGTCCACCCACAGGGCGTAGTTGTTCGTCCCGCCCTCTGTCGGAGCTGCCGCAATGTAGAGTGTGACGGCTGATGTTATGGTCCCGGTTGCCGTGAGGTTCGGTTCCTCAATGGACACCGCCGCCGCGATACTCGTAGTGCCAGCCGGAACTGTTACAGCCGCCGTATTGCCTACTCTCAACCGGGCGATATTCGTATTAGCGGCTGAACTCATTGCCGGGGGGTCAACCAGAAGGACAGACGTATTTGCCGCCGCACCCCCGATGCCAACAGCCCCAACGCCCGTGAACAATCCCGCGTCAACCGTTACGAGGTTGGCGTTGTTATCGCCTTCGATACGAACGTCAATATCAGCCCCGGACTCGTTCAGTGTCGTTTCCGTCCCGGACAAGGCAACCGCCTCAACCAGTGCGTTCGCCCGGCGTATCTCAAGAATAAACTCAGCCGCTTCTGTGCCGCCGTCCGTAGGTGTAACCCATTGGGCCGACACGCGACCGATAGATGTTACGTTTCCGGCTGAATCGTCTGCCTCAAGTAAAATCGCAGGGCCGTCTCCCGCCGTGACTGTCCCGGAAACCGGATCGTGCCGAACCTTGACCGCCGTGCGAACACCACCAGCCGCCGCCGACACGTCCTTCAGGATCGGAACCCGGATCGTCGGACTCCCGGACTGTCCCAAGTCCGTTGCCGTTGTTCCGTCAAGAATGTCGGCTATAGTGTTGGGGTTGGCGTCAACCTCGGACCCGTTGATCTTGTCGCCGGTGTTGTCTCTGGTTGAGTTATCTACGAGGCTTGCCCGAATGGTTGCCATGTCGTGTCCCTATGCGGCAATGGTGTTCTGCTTCATCACACTCGCAATGGTCGTTCCGATATGCTTAAACCACCGGGACGATTGAATAATATGCCCCATCCCTGAAGCTCTCCTGACAGACGCTGGCCTTACCCTCTGTCCCGCGTTCCCGGTTCCACCCCAATACGCCACCCCCCATTCCCCTACTCCCCATTCTGAGTTTTCATCTGAAAACGATATAACCGATGTGTTTGCGCTTGCCTGGGGAAGTCCTGGACGATACATCTGCTGCGTAACCGTGACGGCATACGACCCATCCACCTCGGCATCCACAAAGGAATACCCATATTCCTTCTGATAGTTTGGCATCCCCTGAGTGTAGAACTTTTCGATAATCTTCCCGGTAATGGACTGCCCGTCAATCGTGATCTGTGATGCAACGTGAATTTTATAGACTTTTCCCGCGTTGTCCGCGATGTAGTGGAAGTAGTCCATATTGCTGTCATTATAGACGCATCCCGCCGTAATATTCGGAATGTTACACCGTGTCCACCGAGGGGGGAGAGAGTCTTTGGCGAAGTTGGCTACAAGGGCTTCTGTCGGAATTGTGGCCGATCCGATAGGGTAATGAAGCCAGTATTCGCGCCGGTCAAGGTTCCCGACAGCAAACGCTATATCTGTCCGGAGTTTATTCCTCGTGTCAATGATCGGCTTAACCCATCGGTCAATCTGGTGAGGACTGAACCCGGATGATATGCTTGAAGATGTCCAAGATACTACACCGCGTTCGGACAGCAGGGTCAGATACTTCCCGCCTTCCTCAACAATGGTGTTGTGTGCGACACACCCGATTTCCTGAGACACGTTCTTGATAATGGACAAGTCAGAGAATGACGCAGTGGGAGCGATACGATACGTGGATGCCCGCTTGAAGATGATAAGGTTGTTAGCGAACGCTGCCAGTGCAGAAAGGCTTCCGTCAAATCCCCGGTATACTACCACGTTTCCACCGCCGCCGCCCGTTGTCCAGTCCTCACAGTTATTCGCCGCACTGTAATAGAGCGTTGACCCGCTACACACCCACAAACGACCTTGCCACGCACACGGAAAGTTGCCTGTTGACGGAGGAGACCCCCCAAGCGCAGTGGCCCCGTTGGAGGACTCATATTTTACAGGAGCATCCACTCCGTTACACAGGATAAGCAAGTTTAGGTTGGACGTGGCTCCGTAAAACATCGTCCCCGTCCATCGCGTTGTAGACGTTGTGCTGTTTCCGGTCGCCCTTGCCCCGGACGCAACGGCCCAATCCCCGGAGACGTATTCGTAAATCTTCCCGTCCGTGCAGGTCGCTACAAGGCGAGTCCCGTTGTCGTAATCGAACAGACCTGTTACGGTCCCGCCCATCGCCGTCACACCGAGACGAGTCCCTCCGCGCATACACTCAGGATGATCGGACTCCCGGTCGTAAACCATATTCTGAAGGTCCCAATAGGCCCCTTCAGGATAGTGCGGGTCCCGCCTGTCCGTCACACGGTAGATGCCCTTACCGCCGTTATAGTGGGGTTCCTCGTGCCAGTTCATTTATCGGTGCGCGTATGGCATGGTGTCAAAGTAGTTCTGTGACTCTACCCGCAAACCTCGACGGGAGAACCGACGAAACGTCTCAACCTGCATCGTGTTTCCGGCGTCTGACTGCCGATGTTCACGGGCTATCAACTCTTTGAGTGTGTCCTCAAACTTCGCCTCCCAAAAGCCCTGAGCCTGTTTATCCTTGTCCCATCCGGTGCATCTGGCTCGAACACCGTGAAACACCGCGTCATATGCCAGATCCGGAGCATCCCCGCCAAACAGGTTGGTCGAAAACGTGGACAATACACCAAACTTTTGGGCATACCATAGGTCGATCAACATTTGGGACTTGGGATACGGCCAGAGTAAGACGCGGGGATTGTCGCTGGAGTCCGGGGATATACGGCACAAGAGACGCGGTTTTCCACCCGTATCCCGGTGCAGGTCTCCCAAGGCCTCCTGATATATTGTGTGGATGTCCACAATGCCCATCTGGTCCGTGTTGAGGCGTCCCTGTAACCCGGATGCCCAGGACCCTGAATCTCCATACGTAGCGATCTTCAGTTCGTCGTAATTCGACGTGCTGATGCTGTAGATGTCCTTCAGGATCACATACGTGGCAGTTGTAGCGTCAGACCCCACGTAGGCCGTTGACAGGGTGAGCGTATCCGGGGATGCAGCCGTGTCCACAGACGCGATCTCATACGAGGTGTTATCCGATCCAACCCGGATGAACATTCCCGCTGCTGCGTTCGTGAAGTTGTTACCGGACGACGTAACGGTCGTTGACCCGTTCGTTACGATCACTGTCCCGGTGGTAATGTCGTTGGTAGTGGTCAGGGTCGTCCTGGCATACGTCCAGCGATAGGCAGACCGAACCCGCGCCAAGATCATATTGACGCGCTCGTTGACTTCCTCTATCGCAAGTTGATGAAGGATGTTCGTGGATGTGAAGGCCGTTATTTCGCCTTCCCCGATCTCCTTCAGCCCCGCGTTGACCGCCTGACCAAGCGTCTTAGCCACGTTTAAGACCTCGTCCCCTTGATCTTCAGCTCAAGTTCAAGGAACAGTTCATCGTCCACAAGCGCGTTCGTGGTGTCAACCACGATGTCAGAAGGAGACTCAGGAGACGGGTCAGGCATACAGCCAGACGGGAATCCGGAGAAATCACGTTCCCCGGTCGTCGAGTCCGGCGTAACGGCCAGAATCATCCCCGCCGGGTCAATGGGAGACGAGTTGAAGTAGATTTGGGCAGACGTGTTGGCCGATGCCACCCATTTGATCTTCTTCACACCGAACCGGACGTTCTCCCCATATACGGACGTAGACAGGTCTTCCCGATCCGCAACAATGGCCTGGGCAAGATTAGCCAAATTGTTCACGTCGTCCCACTTGCAATGCCACGTAATACGCCCGTTCCTGCCGATGATGTCTTGAAACTTATCGGGACTTGGTGCGCCCATTATTTCACCTTCTTCCTGATGGATAGCTTGTCCTTAACCCGGTCAACAACCCCTTCAGCCTTTTGGGGAGCCTCGTGAACCACAGGAGGTTGAACCACAGGAGGCTCTACGGGTGTTTTCGCAGAAACTTTACGAGTCGTTACGGACTCAATGTAAGACTCCCTCGCAAGGTGAGGCTTGACACCTTCCCCGTATGCACTAACCATATACGACAGGAAGTCGTCAACGTCCTTTTCCTTGATCATCCTCTTGGGAAAAGCCTTGTTCCACTTGGTGACTGTTTCCTTTGTGGACTTTCCCTCTGTGTGCCTGCACCACGCATAAAGCGCAACTTCTTCGTAGTCTATCGGCATATTCTGTCCTTATTTGTGGGAGGGGTGTAACGACTACACCCCTCCCACAAGATGTTACGCATCCGCGCCACCAACCGTTGACTGATCCAGCAACGAAACAGCCGCATTAGCCTGGAAGAAGTTGCTGACGAACGCATCCGCTGACGGAGTGGTGTTATCCGTCGTGTAGTCCACCATGTTTCCAGCCGCCACCGTCGTGATCCAGTTCGCTGACGTATGCTGAGTGGCCGTTGCAATGGCGAGAATACCGAACGTGTCCGCGCCCATCGCCTGAAGCCGACAGTTCAGAACCCGGAGCCTTGCCGCCGCCACGCCGTTATGAACACACGCGCCAGCCGTTGCCGTGTCACTGACCGAAATGTCGCAGTCCTTGACAAGACAGCCGACAGCCAGAACCTCAACCCCATATCGGGTCAGACGGGTACCGTCATCCCAGATGAGGCAGTTGTCCACGATAGCGTAGTCAGAACCGACGTTGATGTGAATGGCGTCCTGCTCGCAGTCGTAAATCACGCACCCGCGAACAATGGCCCCAATCGCCCCGTCGTTTGCGTCTGCGGTCAGACCGAGGGTGATACCGTCCCTGTCCGTGTCCGAACCCGCCATGTCGATCCAGCAGTTTTCGATCACGACACCGGTGTAGTCAACCCCGTCGTTCCCCGTGTTCACCGCGATAGCCGCCGTGCCAGCCGTTGCCGTTGCAACGTTGTCATCGAACACAAGACCGATCACCTTGCAGTTGTTCGCGTTGACCGTGAGGGTGTTGACATCCGTTGCGTTGACGATGGTGACAGGGCCGTATGAACGTGCGCCAACCGGAACCGCCGAACACAGCGTTACGTCGTCGTTGGTCATGGTGATCGCCGCCGTGACCGTGTAGGACCCCGGCAGAACGGCCACCACGTCACCCCGACCACTGACGCACGAATCAAGGCCCTTCTGGATCGAAGAGAACGCTGTCTGAGGAGACTGCCCGTCATTGCTGTCAGACGGAGCCTTGCCCCGGTAAGCCGTCCAGCCGGACGCCCCGACATAGAACACTTGACCGCCGGGGTTGTTGAACCCGCCAAACCCCCCCGTAAGGTTTACAAAGTAGGGGGTATTCCTGTAAGAAGGCATTGCTTTTCTCCTTGTTTGGTCGCTTCTTTTTCAGTTGGGGGAGGGTTCCAACGCTACTTGCGTGTTCCACTCCCTGCAACCACTGTCATCCCTCTGGGAAGATGATAGAGGGAAATACTTTTTCACGCTCCAATAACCCAGTAGATGCCTCTGGCGTCTTCCCAACCGGACGAAAACCTCATCATCGCAGACACCTTGCCGTCCTTCGTGTCGAAGTCGTAAATGCTGTCCGTGTTGAACGCCTCGCGGTCGAACAGGACAAGCGTCTGCTCATCCTTCGCGGCCAGGAGACCCCAGGAGTCCGTGTCCGTCAGATAGTCCCAACAGACGCCTTCCAGACCCAGACCGGAAATCGGGTTCGTAGCGTTCCGATCCGTCTCCGGGTCCTGCTTGGAGTCCAGAAGTCGAGCCGCCTCAAAGATGTTATCCGTGCCGTGAAGCAGAACCTTCGGCACGATCCTCAGTCTCAGTCCGCCCCCATCCTTGAACTGTGACCTGAAGTCAATCAGGGCCTGCTCAAGGGACGACTGCGACAGATCCGCGCTCACCCGCGTTCCGGACGAGTTGACGGTCGTGTTCCGGTAGGTCTGCCCGTTCTCCAGAAGGTGAGCAGCGGAGCAAAGAACCTGACCATCACCCCCGGTATAGCCGGTGTCCGTCGCGTTGTTGAAATGGTTCGCCAGAACGGTTTCCTCGGTCGCAATCGCGCTGTTGGCGAGATACACGCCGATTTTGTCAAGGATACCGTAAAGCTCGTCGGCCATCATCTCATGCGTGGACCGTGCGCCCTTCGCATAAGTGACGTGCGTGAACGTGGTCAGAAACCCTTCGTTCAAGCTGTCGTAGTTCAGAGCCTCACCCTGTCCCTTGACATCGAACTGACCGAACCCGCCGACCGTGAGGGAATGTTCCCTATACTGGTTGCTGTCCTTGACGTTGAACAGTTTGCGCCCGATAGCAGGTCGAGCGTCCCACTTGTTTTGGACGACTTCCTGAATACCGCGCAACGTAACGATATTCGAGAATGATCCTGTGTGCATTGCCATTGACTATTCACCTCCTCAAAACGGAATTAGACGGTCACTCGACCGAGCGACTGCCCGTAAAGGTGTTCCTGTGCGAAGCAAACCTGGCGGGCGTTCGCCCCCCAGGCGTTTCCGGGCGAGTTCACGAGGTCCACGATACAGAACCCGGCAAGCGCTGTTCCGTAACCGTTTCCCTTGAGTTCGTGAGCGCTGATCTTGGTGACCGTGCTTCCGGTTGTGGCGAGGTGATCGGTGTTGTTGCCGATGTTCGTGGCGGCTGACGTTCCAGCGGCGTCGTCCTGAGCCTCAAAAAGCTGGTGAGGGTTGTCATACACCAACACATCCTGAGCCGTTGAAACCGCTACGTGATGCGCGGCTGACCCGATCTGCTGTTCATCTCCAGCCTCAGCAGGACCAATGCCACCGTCCCCGTCGTCCTCCACGCGATCCCACTTGTAGATCGCGGAAGTGGAGGAGTCCGTCTTGTGGACCTTCGCCGAAAGAATCGGACCCCAGGGCTTGAACCCAAAGGGGTTGTCTGTGTTTGCCATGTTAGTACTCCTTTGTGCCGGTTCTATCTCTGATAGATATTTTACCGGTCGTAAGGCCCGTTCCAACCGCACGGGCAATGTTACGCGCTACGTCCTTGCCGTGAAGTTTTGCGGTCTTGTCGTAGACTTCCCGAACTACGCCGTCCATCTTGTTGGCAAAGTCCTCTTGCCGCGCCACGATGGAGTTATTCACGGCCTGTTTCTTGATCTTGTCGCGCTGTTCGGCAAGTTGCGGCTTGGCCCTGAGCAAGATCATCTCGTTGGCCCGAAATGTCCCGTCAGCGGTTTTTCCCGTGACAACCTCGTATCCCTTGTTCTTCCAGCGAGTGGCCTTTCGGGGAGATGCCCAATGAAACCGATCCCCGCTGTTTTTGGACTTCTGCACCATCTCGTTGGGAAGTTCAAGCACGTTGTAGTTGTCATCCCCTTCGACAACCTCAAGGCCGGGAACACCGTATACGTTGGCCGTGCCGTCCAATTCAGCAGCCTCTTGTTCCATCAGCTTTGAAATGGCGTCGATGTCGCGTGACGGGTATCCCACCAGAACCCGGTCAGCGTGATTCTCCCGGATGTGCGTGTTGAGATACGCAAAGCGCTCTTTCTCCTTCGCGTTCTCGTATGGCAGGATATACCCGCAACACGGACAGGACTTCCCATCTTCAGAAAGCCCGACCGCCCACTTGAACGCCTTGTCCAAAAAAGCCGTTTCCGCGCCCTTGTCGATCACTGGCTCCTGCGCGGTTGCTGTCTCAGCCATTGCCTAACTCCTTCCCGCGAAGTTGCCCTGTGTCTGAGGCAAACCCGAAGTCTCCAGCGATTTCGCTATGATCTTCGTGTCTCTGTTCCTCAATGACGGGAACCGTGTTTTGAACATCTCGGCCATTTCGTTTCTCTGTTGTTCGTCCGTGTTTCCGAGTGATCCACTTCCACCCGGCTGAAGCGGGGAACCGTTAGCCGAACGCTGAATAGCCGGTGTCGCAAACGGCTTGATCTGGCCTGTCGTTACAGCCGATGCAAACAGGTTGTTGAGTAACAAGTCCTGATTATTGGCCTGTCCCCATGCCGGGTTCTTTGTGATCTCCTGTTGCATCTGCGTAAGCAAGGCTCCCGCGTTCTCCGCGCTGATGATTCCCTGAGTCACCCAATTTCCGAGTTTTTCCTTCGTCTGCATTGTGGCAACGACTGCGCCCACTCGCTCGTTCACCATTTGCTCAACCTGTGCAGGCGTGATACCGGAGTTGGGGTTTTCTGCGGAGAACCGCTTTGCCATACGAATTTCGGCCAGTTTGACCGCCGCGTCTATGGCTTTCTTGGCCTGTTGGCCGGATTGATCGTCTCCGAGGATAGTGCTAATCTGCTGCTCAAGAGCCTGTTCCTCGGCTGTAGGTTGTGGCGCTCCTGCGGGAGCCGGTGACGGCTGGCGCTGTGCGGCAATGGTCTGAATAAGAAACTGGTTCTGACTCAGAACATCGCCCATTCGGGCCTCAAGCATCGCGGCCCGTCCAGCTTCAACCTTTGCGCGTTCGTTGACCTCCCGAAACCTGTCATACGGCACAGGTCCCGGATTTCCGTTACCACCTGCCCCGGTCTGGTCTGTCGCGCCAGCAGCGGAACCCGTTGCAGATGCATTTCCGTTTGCACCCGGCGACGATGCGTTTACGCCCGTTTCTTCTGGCATTTCTTGACTCCAAAATAAGAAAGCCGACTCAAGGGACAGGCATAGCGTCGAGGGCCGCTATGCACCGATTCCCTCGAATCGGCGTTAGTGTTACGGTGTTATGGTATCGCGTTACATCCCGTCTTAGAACATATCCCGCTTGGGATAGCCGCCGTCTGACTTCTTGGCCGCAGGTTTCAACCCGCCCTTGTTCACGTCGGAGGCTTTCTTCCCGCCGCCCTTGCTCGAACCACCGTCAAAGCCACCCTTGCCTTTTGCTCCCATCATGACTCTCACCCCTTTCTGTAGGAGATTAGGAAATTGTCCCGTTGTCATCATTTTCTTCTCGCTCCACAGTCTCAAAAGCCTTTTGAAGCGTTTCGTAGATGCGTCTCGTGTTCTCTCTGGGAAGTTCCTGCATCATCTTGTAGAACAACATTTCCCACCGTAACGGCGTAACATTTTCCTCATACAGCCTGATCTCCGGGGTCTTGTCGTGGAACGCCGCAACGATATACTTCCCCTCGTTGACAAGGTTCCGGCAAATCACCCGCTGTTGAGACGCACTCAGGCTAATTTGAGGCACGTCTGTATTCCTCCCTGAACGCCCTCATTACGTGTAACACCTTCTGTATGCCATTCACGACCCCCGCCTGAACCCGTATTCCAGCCTCAGAGTCCGTCAAAGTCATCGCGTTGGAGATAAGACGGGTCGTCTCCTGGTTGCTCATCTCCGCGATGTGGTTCAACAGTTGATCGTAACACGGGAACCGCACAAACTCGCGCCACTCGTCACGGTTTGGGAAGTTCATCTACGGTTATCCTCCTGGAACTACGCTTTGCGGTGATCCCTGTCCGCCTCCGAAGTTCGGAGGCGTCATCAGGGATAACGGGGATCGACCCCCGGAACTGGATAACAGTTGTGAACCGAGGTTCACGCCACCGGCGGACGGCACGTTACTGATCTGTGACGCGGCCCTTGACATCGGATCAGCCTGTCCTTGCGGAGGTCCAGCCCCGTTTGCGCCATGCTGAGGCTGAGGGGCGTTCTGTTGGGCCTGAGCCTGCTGTTGCTGTTGTTTTTGACTCATTTGTTGCTGATGGAGTGTGGCATGTGCAAAGAAAGCCTGTTCATTGGGTCTTTTCAGGTTGTTGAACGTCTCACTGCTCATGAACTCCATCAGTTCGGTGATATGCGTCCGGTCGTCGTCGGAAGGATGCACCGGAGAAGGTTGACCAGGCCCGAACTGGAACTGAATCATCGCGCTGTTTTCCTCTGCCTGAGTCTTGGGAGAGGTCGAAACAGCCGACTTCGGGCCGATGAACACCTCCGGGTTGCGGATACCGATGGATCGAAGCCGGAAGGCGTGGGCCTCCCACATTCGGCCCATATCCCCCGTCATCAGGGGAGACGACATCGCCATTTCCATAACGGCTTGGGACTGCTGCTGCTTGATCGTATGGGAGAAAAAGCCCTGGTTTGCGCCCAAACGATAGTCATACCGGGCCATCGCCCACAGATCATCACGGGTCATCTTCTCCCGGTCAGACGACTTCCCAAACAGCCGAAATTCCCGTTCAATGGGACCGTATTGATACTCCATGTTCATCACGGTCCGGCATAGGAAGGAGAAAGAGTCAGCATCCTGGTTAAGAATGTCGGACATTCGGGCTTCGGCCTCCATCTGAGTGCCGACAAAGCCCGTTGCGTGACGCGCTGACGCCCCTCTTGTGGGAGAAATGCCCAAAAACAGGTCCGTCACGCCCAAAACTCGCTCCACAAGCGTGAAAAGCTGCTGTTCAGCCCCCTCGTAGAAGGAGTTTTGGCCCTGAAGTTGAGGAAATACGATCTCACGGGGATCATCGACCGGAATACCCTTCAGTGGCGCGATAGTGACAAGGTTCGGGTCGAATCCACCCGTCGCCCGGTAGAAGAAGTAGGGCATGTTGGTCACAAACCCAACATCTATCCGCATATTATGGATCGTGTCCAACTCTGCGGAGAGGTGCTTGACGATTTCCATGATCCCCATTGAATACCACCTGGTTCCCACGTTCTGATAGTGCATCTCCAGAATGGGTCTTTCGCCCGTCCAGTGGTAATCAGACAGGTAGAAGCCTCCGAGAAACACTTCAGGATGCACGGACACGAAGAATACGACTTCTTCGATCTCGTTTGTGTCCGGGTCCTCGTAGGCCCCAAACCACCACAACACTTCAAATTCAGGGTTCTTTTGTGCTTCGGGGGAGAAACGGTTTGCCTGAGTGCGGTTTATTCCATCAGCGCGGTCGTGTTGCCTTGAGGATGCGTTATTCTGTCCCACGCCGGATGAACTCCGGTCCTGAGACGGTGCGCCGTTGATCCAAAATGTTTCATCTCGCCCGTCCTCAAGCATAAACTCGTAGAGGGACGGGTATCCGTCGTCCCTCTGCGCGGCTTTCTGCTTCATCAGGAACAGGCGCTCATGGTCCCGCAAGATCACCTGATCGGCCCCGCCGGGGTTGCTTGGCCTACGGGGTTGCAGGTTCATGCAGTCCATTGGGGCTACTACGTCGTCCCATTCCTTCGGATGCAGGATACACCCCTCGTAGAATACCTCCTCAACGGTGTTCTCGTTCAGGGACGGCCCCATGACGGGAAGGCCCTGCTCATCGTCTCCAAGATAGACTTTTGGCCTTGTGGGGTCCTCCTCAACCGTTCTGTATCGGTGCAGATCCCGCACGTAGGACACCAGCGACACGGAACAGCCGTGTATCAACCGAATTTTAGACGCCCTTGACCACATGGAACGGGCGTTCATCCGGGCTTCTTGGAAGGTCCACTCGCAGAAACGGGCAGCTTTGTCCGCTTTCTCTGCGTCTGAATATTCTTCGTCCTGAGCAGCAACAAGGGGGTTTTGGTTCCATATCGCCATGCACATCCGCACGTTGACGGCGTCAACGCACCAGTAGGGCAGTTGGATATGGATGTCAGAAGCGGAAGGCCAGGGCTTGTAGGGTCTTGCAGGAAGGTTGCCCCGAAACATCTGGTCGTATTCGGCGTGATCGGAATTCCAACTTGTTCTTGCCGTCACCCCGTTTCGGTAGGAGTCCGTCACCATACGGGCAATACGCTTGCGTTCGTCCCCTGACAGCTTTAACTGCCGGGGAAGCGCAAACGTAGGCGGCATACGGAGTTTTTCGGCAGGCAAGGCCATCGTTTAGCCCCGATATGAGGTTGACTTGTAAGAAGAATACGCAGGTTTACATAATAAGTCAAGGGGTTTTTGATACTTCTTTAATTTTTATTAATTATTAGACAGTCTTATGATATTACTTAAGCGACCCAATTGTTATACAGGCCGAGGGATTTTCCGATCTCCATGAGGCGGTCAATGGCGTGAATGTCGAGGAAGGATTCTTCTCCCTGAGTCCATCTGTTTTCCCACAGCCGGAGGAATTCTGCGGGTTGCGACCTCATAACGGGGTCTGACCTGGCTTGTTCGAGGAATTCCTGAGTTTGCCAGGGCATCCGGGCTTCGTGGTCCCAATACACGAACGTAGACCCCTTGACGTAACAGGGCAGATCTTCAAGTCCAGGGGCTTTCTCCCCGGTTGGGTTGCCGTCACTGTCTGGTCGAACCACGTCTTCATAGATCGACCATAAAAGGTCAGACTTCCCATACCATCCGGCATAGGTCGTGACAAACCTCATGGACTTGTCCACTGTTGGCACGGGCTGAAGTTCGGACCATAGAATGGAACTTTCTTCCGACTTGTATGCCCATAACTCATCCCATACGGTCAGAGAGAAGTGTCCCCCGGCTTCTCCGTATGGATCGCAGGGAATGGCCCGGACGACGGCATCCGGGCTGTTAAACAAAACCTCAAGGTCAGTGGGGTCTTTTTGCAGTAAGGACTCGTAAAAGCCTTGATCTTTCTTCTGCCACTGCCGCAGGGACGCGGACAGGCGGGCGAACATCCTTTCCTTTGCCTGGTCCTTGTCGTTGGCTATCGACAGGATCAGCCCCCCGTATTCCCTCGCCCAGGCTTGACTCACCGCCGCCGCTATCTCCGTCTTCCCACTCTTCTTTGGGCACGAATACACCGCCGTCCGATACCTCACCCCCGTCTTTGGCATCTCGAATATATGATTCAATATCCGTTTCTGATGGGTCTGGAGCTTCAGCAACTCCCCCGTCTCCGGCAGAATAAACTCCTTCTCTATACGGGTCACGAGGGGGGTATCCGATGTGACCGTCGAAGGGATGGTTGAAGTCTCCCGTAATTTTGCCCGTCTTCCCACTTTTCAGCCTCCTTCTTTGAACGGCCCCAGGGACATCCGTCATGCTCAACCCGTATTGCTTATCCACATTCTGTATAAAGTGATCCAGCTGAAACGAGTTCCATCCGGCAGTCATACAATACACCATCCGAACCGCCGTAAAGTCCATTCGATACACGGCCAGCACCTTACCCAAAAACCGCTTGAACCCCCTATTCCCTCTTGTCTCGTTCAGTTCCGTATACCGCCTCCGATACACCTCCCCCCACAACTTCCATTCATCCCAATACTTCTTGTTCATCAGCAGTTCCGGCAGGTCGTGAAACCGCTTCGCCCACATATACGCCTCAATATCCACACCTTCCTGCTCCAGCCATGTGTAATAGACCCACATCCCGGAACACTTAAACCGCTTCGCTACCGCGTGTTCCGGTCCCCACATCCCAAACTGCGGATGATCCCAATTATCATCCACATACTGCTTCATATCTTCAAACTTCGGCTTATGCCTGCGATACTTCACCAGCGGCTTGCGATGAACCCCATCCAACTTCGTCATTCGCAACCGCGTCACTCTCTCCGAACGCATATTTACCCTCCGAATGAGGGATAAACTTGTCCGTCCCGTAGTCCCGCCACCTCTCCGATAACGCATACAACGCCCTCGCATTGTATCTCCCCTCATAACCAGCCACATCCAGAAATCCCTTATCTATCAAGTCCTTTATAGCCCTGTTGAACCTTGATCTGTAAATTCCCTTATCCAAAGCCTCCCGATACGTATAAACCAACTTCCCATTGTTCACACACTCCCACTTACCTCCACGACGACCCATCTTCCTTTTCAACCAGAAGTCCCCCAACACAACATAAGACGCAGACACCCTTAAACTTCCCCACGCCTTAGATTGAAACACATCCCTTGATATAAAAATACTTACAGACATATCACACGCCAAATAAACACGGCCTGAGATGAGCGACCAAGCAACGGGAGCTTAGTTTGGGACCTCACGGTTTCCCACATCTCAGGCCGTTCTATAGGGCATAACTACTCCGTTGTGGGCCGCTACTCCAAAATATCTCCCAATACCCTAACAAAGTCAACACATTTCTAAACACCCTCAGAAAACTGATATGGTCCCGTCCATGAGACCATATACGCAAACTTCCAAACCCCTATATGGTCTCACCGGTGAGACTATGCTTATAGAAGAAGCCTTAAGCAACCCTCGCCACCAACCTTACCTCTCACCGTACCATCTCCTTCCTGCCAGCCTCTGCTCCGCTTGTCCACTTCCCGCATCCGTTACGTGACTACAGGCATCCAGGCAACTGCGGCTGTATAGGTCCGGGAAGATTAAAATAGGTCAATGTAAAATAGGGTCCCCCGTATTCGCGCTATCATCATAGGCCGGCCCCCCCTGGGGGGGGAGCAAGGCCGATCACCTCCTCATCCTCCCGCCTACCACCTGACCCGTAACGAGCGTAACGCTTAGAACTAATGCTAATCCTTCCACTACATAGAATACCCATTATGTCAACTTGGCTCTCTCAATGACCTCAGACACGTGACCAGCTTCCCTCAACCCGCCCAGGGAGAGCGTCTCTGGCTACGTATACGGGGTCAGGATGCATAGATGGGTATGCTCAGGGCATAGGCATAGGCATAGGCATAGGCATAGACTACCTATATCATATATATAGGCGATGGTGGAGAGTGAGACATCCGTGTCTCATTTCGACGTTTTGGTCGAACTCGACGTTTTGGTCGAAGTATATCACACTGTCATTATACCCGTATATCTTCTATTCGCGCGCGTAACGGTCTGTCGGTCTCGGTCGTGAAATGGCCAACTGGCCCAGGTCTGGTCCAGGGGTGACTATTGCTGCTACGGGATAGCTCATTAGGACGACGGTTTTGCCCCTTATAGAATTCTTTTAAAAACTATATTTCTATGTTTACAATAGACTTAGATGTAAAACAGGCTATTTGGAGAAAAATAATTTTTGACTTCTGGAGGGCAATAAACTATATTCTTTTCATCGGGCAGGGACAGGGACAGGGCAACGGAGTTCACGGGCCGGATCACCGGCCCAACAGGAGGAAAGAGAAATGGAAACGACGATTCGCAAACCGTGTGAGTTTTCCGTAGAGTCTCACGGCGTAGAATCCAACCAGTATTTTCAGGGCGCAGGCGTGGCATACACTCAGTGGGACGCGTGCTATACCGGCTGCGGGCAGACGGAAAAAGAGGCATTTGAGAATGCGCTCGAAAGCGCCTCTCAGGACGAATGGGACACCTCAGAAATCGAAACGGAATACGGTCACAAAATGGACGATGACGAAACTGTCATCGACGTTCTGGAGATCGAATCCGAGGATGACGCTGAGTCTTGCGACTCATACTTCTACGTCACGATCTATGTAAAAGGCTGACGTATGCATTCCATAAGGTCTGTCCCCCGGCATTGCCGGGGCGGGCGCAGCGTCCACGTAAAGACCTGCAAGCGCCATAAACGTGGACACACTCACTACAGGAGG
>SXGT01240851.1_pt1 | contig 60355 bp, 47 predicted proteins | sample 3176221 | NCBI WGS metagenome assembly SXGT01 (sample SAMN11356862, study PRJNA531348) | freshwater metagenome | isolation source: freshwater sample F1-120 | place: China: Fuxian Lake, Yuxi | collected 2017-12-25 | reverse complement strand
GAGTCGAAGCCGACGCCTTTCTTGTGGATCCCCAGGCCGACCACGAAGTCGTTGATAGATTTGAGTTTGGCGTGCGGAATCGCGAGCCCCAGTCCGAATCCTGTCGAGAGGAGCTTTTCACGCTCCAGAATTGCCTCGTAGACTTCTTCGGGCCGTTCGAGTGCGGTTGACCTCGCGAGGCAATCCACCATCGTGTGCAAGCACTCGTTCTTTGTTCCTTGGTCTAGCCACTGAATTCGGTCCAGCGTGAGGAGTCGGGAAAGGGATTTCATCAGGTCCTTGGCTTCGGGGCTTCGGCGTGGAGGGAACTTACTGCCCAATAAAACGAGCGTACAGCGTACGAGCTTGCACCGGGTCCGTCAACCCGTCGAAGATGGCTCTTCCATCGTCAAAAAGTGTGAGAGTGAAGCCGTCTTTCGAGTGGACCCTCAGGACACGTCCCAACATCTCGATCGGGCCCAGGTGCGCGATCCTAGACATGGCCTCCTCCCAGTTGAACCCGCCGGTGCTCGGCCCCGCCGGAAGGACCTGGACTGCTGCGCGCCCACAGAGGAGCGTGGCGCGCTCGCCGTGGGCTCCCTCGAGTGCCTCGAAGCGGCCCTTGGCGCAGGCAGGGCATTCGGGGTCGGCTTCCGTATCCACCACCCGGGCAGAGGCCGCCCAGGGATCGAGCATTGCCTTCTTGCCCGCTAGAGCCGCGATCCCGTCGGCCGAGACCGCGCGGAGCGCGCTCGCTGCTTGCCACGCCGCGGCCAGAGCGGCCGTCGGACCGATCACTCCGGAGGTGTCGCAGGTGGCGATTGTGCCCGGAGGCGGCAAGGTCGGGAGCTGGCACCTCAGACACGGGCCCCGGCTGCCCGAGAAGAGCTGCACGTGAGCCGACGAGCCCACGGCGCCGGCGTAAACCCAGGGGATGGCGAGACGATAGCTGACGTCGTTCAGGAGAAATCGCGTCGGCAGATTGTCCGTGCCGTCGATGATCACCGTGGCACCATCCGCGAGCTCTAGCGCATTGGTGAAGTTGAAATCGGTGACGCGCGCGTCGACCTCGACCTCGGAGTTGATACGGCGTAACCAACCCGCGAGTGCCTGCGCTTTCGGCATGCCTTCGCGGGCATGGGACTCCTCGAAGCCACCCTGCCGGTGGAGATTCGACCACTCGACAACATCCCTGTCAACAAGGCGAAGCGAGCCGATGCCGGCCCGAGCGAGTAGCTCGGCCGAGTGAGTGCCGAGGGCCCCGCACCCGACGACGAGAGCCCGGGCGACGCGCAACCTCTCCTGCCCTGACGGGCCCAATGGCGTAAAGAGAATCTGGCGAGAGTAGCGATTCACGGGACACTGTACTCCTCGCGGCCGTGACAGGAACATCTTGATCAAGGCGCCCGGCGCTTCTCGAGCGCCGAGGAGGGCGAGAGACGCAGTCAGGCGGCCGGTGCGGGGGAGGTCTTCCTCCACCGCGAAAGGAGTATAGCGTATCCGACGAAGTGCCCCGGAGGGGGCTGTAATGTCTCCCTGTCAGCCCGCCCAACAAATCCCCAAAGGCAGCGCCAGACCCTTCGGATTCGAGCGGCGCCGGGTCGTCCGCCGAGTTGCCACGACACTTCGGCCCCCCCGAGACCGGGGCCGTCCTTCGCACCTGGTTTTCGACCTGCCGGCACTCAGGACGCCGCCGCGTGGCCTTGTTTTTCTGGCTGCCAGGATCCCCGCTTTCTTTTCCTCCTGATTGGCGTAAATTGTCGTGCTCCAGTGGATGTCCCATAGCCTTCTTTTGCCGGGGGGTGGGCGTTATTGATGTCTTCTCCGGGTTGTCCGGAGGAGGCCATTGTTTGGCACCAGTTCCGAGAGAAAACCATGCCGCTATCCCATCGAGTTGCCATTGTCACGGGCGCCGCGCGAGGCATTGGACGTGCCTGTGCCGAGGCCTTCCTGCGGGCCCAGGCCAGAGGCGTCCTGATTGCTGACATTGACGAGGCCGCCGGAAAAGCTGCCGCCAAGGCGATGGATCCCACCGGCGAGAGGGCCGCCTCCTTCCGCGTCGACGTCACGCGCAGGGCCGAGAATGAGGCGATGGTCGCCGAGGCGATCCGCCGATTCGGGCGTCTCGACATCCTGGTGAACAACGCCGGGATTGCCGGACGGCAAGGCTCTCTCGAGACCCACAGCGATGAGGATCTGGACCGGATCATCGCGGTGAATCTCAAGAGTGTTTACTTTGCCTGTGCGGCCGTGCACCCTCACCTCGTGAAGGCCGGTTACGGCAGGATCGTCAACATCGCTTCCATTGCCGGCAAGGAGGGGAACCCGGGGCTTGTGCCCTACTCGATGACCAAGGCCGCCGTGATCGGCCTCACGAAGGCCTACGCGAAGGAGGTCGCCCAGAGCGGGGTCCTGGTGAATGCTGTCGCGCCCGCGGTCATCGAAACAGAGATCCTTCAGCAAGTGACTCCCGAGGTGAAGGCCTACATGATCTCAAAGATTCCCATGGGCCGCATGGGCCGCCCCGAGGAGGTCGCGGAGCTGGTGACCTGGCTTGCGAGCGATCGGCTCAGCTTCTCGACGGGGTTTTGCTACGACATCTCGGGAGGCCGCGCGACGTACTGAATGAGCCATCAGTCCGTTTACGTTTGGGTCGCCGCCGCGTAACATCCCCGGCGTGAAGGCCTCCGCATCAATCCGCAAGTGGGCTTGGCTTTCGTTCGTACTCGTGGTGACCCTCGGCGAGTTGCTCTGGAGCTTCACGCCGCCGCCCCGGGCCTGGGTCGAACGGTGGTATTCGCAAGGCCTCTTCCCGGCGATTGCGAGCTGGCTTGTTCCGGCCGTCGGTGTCGCGCCATTCTCGCTCAGCGTGTCTGGCCTCGCCCTTGTATCGATTCTTCTCGTCGTCGGTGGTTGCCGCGGCTGGCTTCGTCGCCGCAAGGTGGGGGAGTCGGCGCCATGGGTGCTGGGCGTGGGAGCCTGTCGCGTGTTCACAATCTGTGTGATTGGCTATGGTGCGTTTCTGGTGATCTGGGGGGCCGGCTACGGTCGGGAACGGCTTGAGACGAGACTCGAGCTTGGCTCCGAGACGCCCACGGTGGCTGACGTCCTGCGCTGGGTTGCACGTCTGTCGGGGCGTATCGCAAGCAGTTTTCCCGAGCCCGGGGCGCGTGACCGCGAGGCGGCGCTTGCCTCTCTGCGGGAAGCGCTTGTTGAGACCCTGAGAGCCTGGGACGGCCGCGAGCCGGCGCTTTCGGGCAGGGTGAAGGACTTGCCCCCGGGAAGCCTCCTCTCTTTTGGCACTTCCGGGGTGACCGTGCCCTTCTTCCTGGAGGCGCACATCGACTCTGGCCTTCACGAGACGGAGTGGCTCGCCGTGGCCGCGCACGAGCTGGCCCACGTTGCTGGTTACTGCGCGGAGGCGGACGCTGACTTCGTGGCTGCAGTCGCCGGACTGAGCGCAAGGAATTCTTACGCCAGATACTCGGTGGAGCTGTGGCTCTTCCAGAAAATGGCGGCGGCCCTGCCCGAGAGCGAGTCTCGGTCTGCCCACGCTGCGCTTCCACCCGGGGCCCGAGATGACCTCAAGAGCTCGCAAGAGGCGCATTCCCGGCACCGCATCGATCTTCTCGCGCGAGCGCAGTCTCGCGCCTATGACGCCTACCTTCGCTCTCAACGCCTCGAGGAGGGGCTGAAGGAGTATTCGACTGTTGTCCGGCTGCTTGTGAAGGCGGAGCGAAAGGACATCGTCAGGCTTGACTAGCACTACTGCGAGCCGGACAGTGGGCTCGTCGCGTGGACCCCGACAATTCGGCAGAGGAGCAGAAGGAGATCCGTAATGTCAGGATCTTTGTCGGTGGGGGCCCAACAGGTCTGAAGCTCTTCGCCACGAAGGATAGCTTCAACTGCGAGGCGGACATCGTTGTAGTCGTGTCTCCCGTTGCCATTGAAGTCGCCGGGGAGATTTGAAGCGGGTACTTCGTGTGGATGGCTTCGTGGACTTGCTGGATCGAGCTTCGAGTCGAGCTCGTCTTGATCAAGGAACCCATCTTCGTCGCGGTCTATCCCGATCCTCCTCCCGCTACCGGGCGGTACGAGTGTCGCGGTGAGAACTGAACCGCCGTGGAGCACGCTCTCGCGGAGGTCATCCAGCGTGGTCTGCTCGCCCAGGCGATTGGACAGGTAGGCAATTCGACCCCGCACCCGTGAGCGGACCCAGCCGCGCGCCTCGCCCTGGTGGAGCCCGTGAAGCACAAGGTCCCCGTCTCCTGCTGCCGCCCGTGATTCGAGCAAATCGAATCGCGCCATCGACTGAGTCCAGGTTGACCGGTTCAGCGTCACCTGTTGCCCGACAGCCGGCGCCAAGCCTGTCGGAAAGCTCAGGAGAAAGGCCTCGAGGTCGCAGGCCTTTTCCACTGCCGATCGCCCCGGCTCGTCGGGAAATACGAGGGGGCTCGAGGGCTGCAAGAGGAAGTTGACTATCGTTGGGACCGATCCGTCGTGCGAAAAGCCGAAGCCTCGCACCTGGTCGCCCAGGAATTCGGTCGGTGCGGAGAAAGGATGGCTTTGTGCCGCTCCCCGGGTTCGAGGAAGCGGGGAACCGAACATTCCGACCTTTGAATACAGGTTCCGCAAGTGAGGGACCTTGAAAGTTTGGCCTGAGCGCACCGCGCCCCGTCCATCGGTGCCAAGAGGCAAGACATGACAGCTCGCGCACGACTGCCCGTCGCCGCCAATTCCTCCGCGGTCGCCACTGGAGAGGAAAGTCCGGCGCCCGCGTGCTGCCGCTGGGCTCAGCGAGCCATCGAGCGGGGCGATTGGATTTGGCGGATAGCGAAGGGAGAGGACGAAATCGCGGAGCTTTCCCATGTCGTCCGTGGAGATCTCTGTTGCGCGACCCAGGAGCGTTTGAAACGATTCGCGAAACGACAGGAAAGCGAGGCCCGCATCCTGCACAGCGTTCTTCCCGCCGGTTCGATCGCCGCGCCAGTGCATGGGGCCCGCGCCGGCGAGGCCGCGCAGGCTTTGTGTTGTCATGGCGCCCTTCATGGGGTGATGGTAGAGGAGCTGTGCCTTGTCGACGGACGCTGGTGCCAGCAGGGACTCCCTCAAGCTGCCGAAAGGGTCACCCAGATCCCAGGCCAGACCGTCCGTGTCTCCAAAGATGTGGCAGCTTCCACACGCTGCGTCCGAGTGAGCAGAGGATCGAGCATCGTAGAGGTAGGGCCGCCCCCGGCGCACCCGTTCCGGCTCGGGAGTGTAGCGAAGAGGCATGGCCTCGACCAGATTCTCCGTGTCGAGGTCGTAGACGAGGATCGTGTGGATGAATCGATCCATGACGTAAAGCCTTCGCGAGGCTTCGTGGAGAGTGAGCCCCGTCGGGTTTCCGCCCACTGGAATACGGCGGAGGACCTGGCCTCCGTTGTCGAGCACTCCGACCATGCCCGAACCCATGGCCGCGACGTAGAGCCGTGAACCGTCTCGCGTGATTTCCATGCTGACCGGAAGCGCCAGGCTCAAGTCGAACTCCTCCCGAGTCCCCTCGGGGAATTCGTGGCGGATGTGAGGATTCAAGGAGACGGATTCAAGGCTGCTCGACTCGACGATGGTGATTCGATTGTCGACCAGGTGGCCTCGCAACTCGGGCTCGAACCGAACAAGGTTGCGGGATTCGAGGTTCGAGGCATAGACGGCACCGGTCGTCGGGCTGACCGCGAGGGCAAAAAGAACTGTTCCGACTCCGCTCGCTTTCGCGACAACACTGGGCTCCTCCGCATCGGCGTCCAGCGTGAAAAGGTCGAAGTCGGGAAGTCGATAGCGCATTCGCGGTGTCCAATCCCGTCCTGCGTTGTCGAGCCATTGCATACCGTTCCAACGCACCATCACCGCAGTTCCTGGCGCTCGCCTCCCGTCCGAATCCTCTGTCGGTGGCGTGGCCGGCGGCGGGGAAAAACCGTCGCCGAGTGCCTGGGCCGAGGTTGGGTCGGCCGCCGGCGCCGGGATCGCGGTCGTGCCGTTGCCGGAAAGAAAAGCCGCCGCGTGGACTCGTCGGCCATCGGGGCTGACGGCAAGCGCTCTGACGGAGTCGCAAAAAAGCGTGATGATTTTCGGCGGAGCCGTGAGCTGCTCCGAGTTGAATACCCAGATGTCGGCGCGGCCGATCCCCTGAGTCGAGAGCGAGGAATCCCGGGGGCGGCTTTGTCCTCTCGCGGCTGTCGAAATGCAGATCTTGTTTCGCCTTGAACCTGCGACGACCACGTCACGGGGCTCATCGCCAACGAGCAGCGTCTCCTTGACGAAGGGTTGGTCTGGATCGGAGACGTCAACAATCGAAACAGAATCGGAGAGGTGATTGACGACGACGATTTCGCGCTCGCTCAGGAGAGCAATGGCCACTGGATCGAGCCCCACCATGACTTCACCGCGGCGTCGTAACTGACCTTCTATGGCTTGAAATACCTCGACTCGGTTGTCCGGGGTGTTGACTGCGAAGAGAAGACTGCCCGACCTTGAGACACAGAGGGGCCGAACATGGCCGGACTCGAAATTGAAAAAAGACTGCGAGGGGAGATCTCCTGCCAGACATTGAACTGCGGCAAGGGTGGCGAGGCACAGAGGATGGAAAATGCGAGATAGAGTCACGATCCTCCAATGATATCCGGGTCCACCGATGGTCTTGTCGGACGCCTACCTGTTTCCCTTCAAGTACTCATCAAAGCAGGAGAAGGCCTCAGCTTGCATTTCTCGGTCGAACTTGTGTCCACCCGGATAAAAGCTCGAGCGGTATCGCTCTGCCGCACCTCCTTTCTCGAAAGTTTCACGCAGCATCGTGTCGGCGCGTTTCATCTCCGATAGCGTGTAAAGGGGATCCTCGTTGCAGTTTTGCACCAGAGTTGCTGCCGGGGCGCGCAACGCCAGGATTTCAGGGAAATCCAGGTCTTTCGGAAGCAGTGGCACGTAGGTCATCCAGGTGTGATGGGAGCTCTTGTCCAGTACGAAATCGCGCCACGTGGTCATGAAACCCACGGGTATCGCAACTCGGATACGGTCGTCCAGGCCACCCAGGAACACCGTTCGCATCCCTCCACCCGAGAGCCCCGCACAGCCGACGCGCGTTGCATCGACATCCGCGCGGGCGCAAAGCACATCGAGTGCTCGCTGATCCTCAACGAGGTACACCCCCGGCCAGGTCGTGCCAGCGCTCAGCAGGCTCTTTTCGATGGTATTCTCGTGAATCGCAGCAAAGGCGTTGTACTTCGCGATTCCCTCCACGTCGGACGGTTCAGGATCCACGGCGCCCGCACGCAGCTCTTCCGGAACATCGGCAACTCTTACCCGCCGGCTCCCAAACGGAAAAGTATCGTGCACCAAGACAGCATAACCACGTTTGGCGATTTCATTGGCCCACGCGACGCCTGCATAGGCGCGCACCTGATGCGTCTCTTGAGTCTTCCAGGGTTGATCGTCGGTTCGTGCAATCTTCCGCCAACCCATGAACTTGTCTCCGCTGTGATCATGGAGACCCAGTATGGCTGGAAGCCTTCCCGTGGCGCCGGCTGGCTTGAGGAAGACAGCCTCAGTCCGGGGGCCGTTCGGCAGCTGCCAGGACAAATGCTCCACGTGCAGACCGTCGTGGGTGTGCTGTGATTCCACCTTGACTTCAGGCTCGCCTCCGAGGTTCACGGGCGCGATGAGCTCCAGCACTCGTTGCCGCCCAGCTCCTTGCCATGTCTTCAGGTTCTTCCAGCGGTCGGTTCGGAAGGAAAGCTGCGCCGGACCATCACCCAGTACTTTGTCGGCCAGCCAGCGGCCATAGCTGCCAGTCATGTTTGGGAGCATCTTGGTCGGCTTGTCCTCAGACTTTCGGGATGGTGGCAAAATTGTGAGAATAAGGACGACAACGCATGCGGTGATCGCGCTCAACAAGATGAAACGACTCAATTGGTTAACAATTCCTTCTGAGGGTCCCGGCGACGAGAGCGGAACACAACGCCTCATGACTTCTTGTAGGACGCATTTCGAGGGAGGGTTGGGTCCTGGCGCGTTGATAATGCTGTGGTTATTCGATTCGATGGTCTGTCGACCCTCCCGGCCTTTCGCGGAGCGTCCCGAAAGGAGACGCCCACACGCCGTGTAGGGCATCCTGGCCTCGCGGGGTGTCTCGGGCGTCAGTTCTCTGGGTCGCCGTGCAAATTGAGCTGTGCGGGCATGATAATCGATCCCGCACGGTCGCGCACGGCCCCGGACGGATCGTTGGCCGTTGCGGAAAGCTCACGCGCCGCGCGTCTTCGCACTCGCTCGGACGGGTCGTGGGCCAGTACCTCCCGCAGGACCGGGGCATTCGGATCGCGGGCTACCAGCGCGGTCACGGGCTCGACGCGCACGTCTTCCGACGAGTCTCGTGCAAGGGCCGCGAGAGGCCGGGTGGGCTGCTCAACGAATAGTATCTGGGCGCTGGACGGCTTTTCTTGACTCGCCGGGACCCTTCGGTCACGGGCCCACTGCGAAGAGCACCCTGGCGCCGTCGGCTACAGCGTCAAGCTCCACAAGGAGCGGCTCCTTGCGCCTCGAGGTGTTGATCCGAAAGAGGACCCGGTGCGAGCCGCTCGTGAGATGAACGGGCATTTCTCTCCCTGGTTCAAGGCGCACGTCGTCGAGCTTTACGGTGAGCCCGTCGGGAGAGTTGAGGCGGAGGGTGGCACGTCCCGGCGTGGTGACGTTGAGCTCGCAGGCGGCGTACGCGATAAGCGCAGGAGAGGTGACCGGCAGCTCGGCCACTGGCAAGGCGCCGGAAACCTCGCTGTAGGCTGGCGTCCACCTCGGATCGCTCACGGGCAAGCCATCCGGTGGCGGGTTCTCGAGGACGCGCCACCGCCGTGCGGTCAAAGTCTTTGAGAGGGAGAACTCCTGCGTCCTCCCGAGCTCGCTCAGGAACCGCACCAGGTCGCGGAGTTCGTCGCGCGTGATCATGTCCGCGAGGCCGGAGGGCATGATCGAACCCGACGGCGATGCCTGCTCGAGGTTCCCCCTTGGGAGGCTGATGTCCACGCCGTCGGCGTCCCGGAGCACGATCTCCTCCTTGCTCTCCCGCACCTTGATCCCCGTGATGATCTGGCCGTCCTTCGTCACTGCGACGGTCGAGTGATAGTTTTCCTTCACCGCCTTGTTCGGCAGGAGGACCGCTTCGACGATGTAGTCGAGCTGTGCGGCCGCCCCGAGCGAGATGAGGTCGGGGCCAACTTGCCCGCCAGCGCCGCCAATCGCGTGGCACTTGAGGCACGAAAGGTCCTTGCGGCGAAAGATCTGCTCCCCGCGCCTTGGATTGCCGCTCGTCCTGGCGTCCTCCATCAGGCGAGCGAGCTCCTCCGGGGAGAGCTCCTTCTCGGCGCCGCCCTGCAGGCCTCCCGCAGCGCTCAGGGCCTCAACGAGCTCGCGCGGCGGGGTTGGTGCGGAGCGCGCAGCCCGGAGCGCCAGTTTTGCAGTGTCTTCGGGAATCTTTTGATTCTTGAGAGCCTCGATGAGTGCATCCACCCCCCCCTTGCGAGCCAGGAAACGCTCAAGGATGTGGCCAGCAGCGGACGAGCCCTCGGTGAGCGTCGCAACTGTGAGCTGCGCCGCGATCCTTGGTTCCAGCGTGATGAGAGCCTCGAGAGCCTGTCTGCGCGAGAGCTCCGGTCGAGTCGGGGCTGCGAGTGCCGAAAGTAGGCGCACGCTGGCCTCGCCTCCCAGGTTTTCGAGCCCCTCGATCGCAGCCGCCTGCACCTCGAGTGTCTCGTTCCCGTCCTGTGCGGTCTTCTCGAGCGTTGGACGCAAGGCCTCCACTCTCCAGAGGCCTGCGAGCCGGAGGGCGTCGAGGCGCAGAGGGTTCGAATCGTTGGAGGTCCATTCCTTCAACACTTCAGTTCCTCGCTCCGGGACAACTTTTCTCTCACGGGCGGCGCTTACGAGCGCTGCGAGCAGCGGTTGGCTCTTCCTTGCTCGTGCCCGATCGAGCACCACGGCGAGGTCGCCCGCTCCCCCCTTCGCAGCCATGAGTCGGAGCAGATTCTGTTCCTCCTCACCCTTGCACTTGCCTGATTCGACCCGCTTCCTCAGAAGCGGAACGACGCGGGCCGAGCCCACGGACGACAGTACATATTCCAGGTGGCGATCGTTTCCGGAGAAGACGGGCTCGTCGGACTCGAGTGCCGCCACCCACTGGGGCTCGAGCTGCGTGGCTGTCAGGTGTAGAGCGTAGTCGAGGAAGGAGTCCACGGGCCTGTCAAGGGCCCCGAGCGCGACGGCCATGGCACGAGCGGTGCCGAGATCCCCCAGGGCTCGAACGGCCTCGAGGCGGACGCGGGGGAAGTCGTCGGCGATACGTTCCTCGAGCTGCGGCAAGCTCTCCTCGAGGCGGGGCAGCCAGTACCGCAGAACTCGCGTGGCTGCGGCGCGGGCGCGCGGTTCCGGCGAGTTCAGCACCGACCGAAGCAGCTTCTCGTTGGGTAGGTTGAGCGTCTGGTGAACCCACAAGGCCTCGAGTCTGTGGTGCTCGAACTCGGGGTCCCTCGAGTCGAGGTGCGCGACCCACGCGGCGATCGCCGAGAGAACTTCTGATTTCGGTCGATGGCTCAGGACTCGCTTCACGTGGTGGCGGGTCCACTGCTCGGGGGCCTTCAGGTGATCGAGCAGCTCCGGGATCGGGGCGCCCTCGATCCGGGGGCGATCGACGAGCGGCCTTCCCTTCGCGACAAGGCGCCAGATACGGCCATTTTCGTGGTTGCGAAGGGGGCTGCGAAAATCGACCTCGCCGTGCTGGATGATCGGGTTGTACCAGTCGGCAACATAGATCGCGCCATCGGGACCCTGCTTGATGTCGACCGGGCGGAAGGCCACGCTCGATGATCGCAGCGGCTCCACGGCCTCCCTGGACGCGAATCCCGAGCCGTCCTCCGACAGGACGAAGCGACAGACGCGGTGGGCGCGAAAATCGTTTGTGAGGAAGCTGCCTTCCCAGCCGGGCGGCAGGTGACGGCCGCTCAGGATTTCCGTACCGCAGTACTTGGGGCTCCCGGGATTGAGGCCGCGCATCGGCCTCCTGGAGGTCGGCGAGCCCACGACCGTGGCGCCTGGAATGAAGTAGATGACGCCCCCGCTGTTGGCTCCGTCTGCCCCGAAGGATTGGCCCCAGCGGTCAAAGTGGTGGCCCCAGCCGTTTACCATGCCGTGCAGGAAGATCTCGAGCTCCTCCGTCTCCGGTCGGAATTGCCAGATGCCCCCGCCACCGAGGCGCCGAACTCCGTACGGCGTCTCCACGTGGCTGTGAATGTAGACGGATTGATTGAAGTAGAGCATTCCGTCCGGGCCCCAGCGAAAGGTGTGCACGATGTGGTGCGTGTCCTCGGTGCCGAAACCGGAAAAGACGACGTGACGCTCGTCAGCCTTCAGATCTCCATCGACATCCCGAAAGTGAACGAGCTCGGTCGAGTTGGCCACGTAAGCTCCGCCGGCATCATCCGGCGCGACGCCCGTGGGGATGAGGAGTCCATCGGCGAAGACGACGGACCTGTCGGCTCTACCGTCGCCGTCCGTGTCCTCGAGCACGATGATCTTGTCGTTTGCCGTTTCGCCTGGCTTGAGATGCGGGTAGATCGCGGAGCTTGCGACCCAGAGTCGCCCCCCCGCATCAAAGTTGATTTGAATCGGCTTGTGGATGAGAGGATCCGCAGCGAAGAGGTTGACGTCGAGCTCGGGAGCCGTCCTGAAGGTTTTCAGCTCGGCCTCGGGGTCCGGGACGGGAATCTCCTTGAGGTTCTGCTGGGCGCAGAGCTGGAACGTCAGGGCAACCAGCAGGAAGCTTGCTGGATGTCGGAGGGGGCGCATCTTCACGGCTTCACCTCCGCGGGGGGATCGCTCTTCGGGTGCGGGATCGGTGGCACGGAGGTTAAAGCGGAGCGTAGAGTTTCGATCTCCTTTTCTCTGGCCTCGATGAGCGGGTCGATTCGTGAAATCTCCACTGCGTTTTGACCCTGTTCGTGTTTGCGAAATCCAAGGATGTAGGTTTCGTTCTGGGGCCTCCAGCTATGGAAGAATAGCTGGTTCTTCTCCACGATTGCCCTGCGCAGGGCCTCCCCGGACCTCGTGCCGAGCACGCTCTGCTCGAGGCCGTGCCCGAACTGGCGGGCAATCTCTTCCGCATAGACGCGATAGCCCTCCGCCGTCGGCTGGATTCCGTTTCGCGTCAGCCGCTGACCAGGCCGAGGCTCGATTTTGAAGAGGTTTACAAAGGGCAGTCGGCGCTTCCCGGCAAGCTGCGACATGGCCTCGACGTACCTGGTGAGAGAGTCATTGTGAGGCTTCGGGTCGGGAAGCGGGCGTCCCATGTCCTCGTGTCGAATGGGGGAGATGATCGCCACGCGAGCGCCGAGCGCGGCGACCCTGTCTGCGAGGCAACCCAGGCCCTCGATGAATCTCGGCAAGGCTGCGGGGCCGTCGAAGGACTCGTTCATGCCATACGCCAGGAGTACCACCGTTGCCCTGAGCTCCTTCACCTGCTCCTCGATGCGAGCCAGACCTCTCTCGAGGGGGTCAAAGAGAGTGCGAGAGTGGCCCCAAACATTGTCGCCACTCCAGCCAAGGTTGCGAAACTTGAGGTTGCGTTCGGGGTGCCGCGCCGTGAGGAGCGTTTCGATGTAGGAGGTTGGCAGCTCCCGCTCAAAGAAGGCGTTGCCCAAAAGCACCACGCGGTCGCCGTCGCGTAGCTCGAGCGGCGGGGAACTGGGCAGGAACAGACCAAGAGGGATGGTGCACAGGAGCCAGAAGTTCACATGAATCTCCAGGGACAAGAAAACGGGTTCGACTCTTGAAGAACGTTGGGGGATTCTAACCCGAGCTTCAGAAACGGTCCTCATTTTGAACCTGAATCCCAATTGCGGGTCAGCCTCCCTCGCGAGGCGTGTATACTCTGCAGCTCGTTTTCCGAGCCGGCAACTCTCCCCGCTGGATGCCATGGCCTTAATTACAGTCAATGAACTATCGATCGGATTTGGTGGCCCAGCCCTGCTGGATGGAGTGTCGTGCCAGATCGAGCCGGGGCAGCGCATTGGGCTCCTCGGGCGCAATGGTTCGGGCAAGACGACGCTGCTGCGGATCTTGAAGGGGGACGTCCAGCCGGACGGGGGCAAGATAGCCTTTGCCCCGGGAACCAGGCTCGCACTCCTGTCTCAGGAGGTACCGCTGGGTCTCACCGGGTCGGTGAGAGAGGTGGCGGCCCTGGGCTTCGCTTCGCTCGAGGGGGAGCTCGAAGCGCTCTGGCAAGCGGAGCAGCGCGTCGAGCGCATTCTGGCCGACATGAACCTGCCGGCCGAGGCTCGTTTTGAATCTCTTTCCTCCGGTCTAAAACGCCGCGTCCTGTTGGCCCGAGCTCTGGTAGCCGCTCCCGATTTGCTGTTACTCGATGAGCCGACCAATCACCTCGATGTAAATTCCATTACCTGGCTGGAAGAATTCTTGCCGCGCTGGAATACAACGCTGATCTTTGTCACGCATGACCGGATGTTTCTGCGCAGGCTGGCCACGCGCATCCTGGAGATTGATCGAGGACGGCTGTTTGATTGGTCCTGCGATTACGACACCTTCCTCAGTCGCAAGGAAGACGCTCTGGCCGCGGAGGAAAAGCAATTCGCCCTGTTCGACAAGCGGCTGGCGGAGGAGGAGGTTTGGGTTCGGCAAGGAGTCAAGGCGCGCAGGTGCCGCAACGAAGGACGTGTCCGAGCCCTGGAGCAGATGCGCCGTGTCCGTGGCGAGCGCCGCGCACGTGACGGTCGCGTGCAAATGACGATTCAGGAAGGCCAGCGCAGCGGCACCCTGGTGGTGGAGGTGGATGAAGTCTCTTTCACCTACGATAACCGCGAAATCGTTCGTGATTTTTCGACCAGCGTCCTGCGCGGAGACAAGATTGGCATCATTGGCTCCAATGGCGCAGGGAAAACCACACTCTTGCGCTTGCTTCTGGGCCAGCTTCAGCCGAGCAGGGGCTCGGTGCGGCTCGGAACCAACCTGCAGATTGCCTACTTCGACCAACTGCGCCAGCAACTGAATGAGGATGCTTCGATAGAAGACAACGTGGGAGATGGTTGCCAGACGGTGCAAATTGGGGGCATGCCCCGGCACATCATCGGCTACCTGCAGGAATTTCTATTCAGTCCCGAGCGGTCGCGTACGCTGGTGCGCTATTTGTCTGGGGGTGAGCGCAACCGGGTCTTGTTGGCGAAGCTCTTCGCGAGGCCCGCGAATGTGATTGTCCTGGATGAACCGACCAACGATTTGGATGCCGAGACTCTGGAGCTGCTGGAGGAGCGGTTGGTACAGTTCGAGGGCACCGTCTTGCTGGTGAGTCACGACCGGGCGTTCTTGAACAACGTGGTCACCAGCACGATCGTGTTTGAGGACGGGGGCGTGAAGGAGTATGTGGGAGGCTATGACGACTGGCAGCGGCAGCGGCCGGCTTCCGTTGCCACCCCACGGGCCTCCGCAGTGAAACCGAGCGCCGCTCCCCCCTCCAGCGCCGAGCTTCGTGAGAGCCGCAAGCCGCGCTTTTCCTTCAAACAGAGGCAAGAATTGTCCGGCCTTCCGACGGCCATCGAAAAGATGGAGAGTGAAATCGACGCGCTCCACGGCGAGATGGCCCAGCCGCAGTTTTACCAGCAGTCGGGGGCTCAGATCTCCGGGGCGCAAGCTCGCCTCAAGTATCTGCAAGGGGAGTTGGCCACGGCCTACCAGCGCTGGGAAGAGCTGGAGCAACTGGCCCCCTAGGGGCGTGAGGCTCAAGAATGTAGCCGTGGTCGTCCAAGTCGCGGCTTCCGCCGCGTCCAACTGGATGCAATCGACACTGCCATGAGCCCTCCGGGGTCTTCCCGGGGACCTGTGCTCTCCCAGACGAAGGGCTCTCACGCTTGCCGCGGCAGGTGGACTCCTCAAATTTCCCAGGTCCCCCGGTGGCCGAGTGCCCCGCCCGAGTCGCGCCGTTGCATCCCCGCTGCGCGCCGGTACCATCACCCTGATTCTGCCGATCCTTCCCCCTGGCCGAGGAGTTTTATGTCGAGAACGTGGCGATGCGTACCCGGGGCTCTTACATGGCTGTGGATTGCAATGGTCGGCAATTCGTTCTCGAGCCTCAAGGCGGAGGAAGACGAGAGGAAGGTTATTCGTCAGGCCATTCTCGCGGGAGATGTCCAGAAGCTCGACGTTTCCGTGAAAGCCCTGGCGCGCTCGGGCGGGGCAGCTAGCTTGAAGCTTGTTCTTGAGCACCTTGAGAAGATTCCGGCGTCCGAGGACTCGCTCTACTGGTCGCTCCTTGTGGGAGCCGTCTCGTTTCGGGACAGACCTGCGATGGAGGAGCTGGGAAAGTACGTCATTGCAAAGAAGGGTAACTTTGTAGCAAGGGATCTCCTCCACGGCCTCGCGACGAATACGTCCCCTTTCTTTGTTCTTTCGTTCAAACCGCTTCTTTTCGAAGGAACCGACGAGATCCGCCTCGCGGTCGCGAAGAAAGTGAGCATGATTCGGAGCCATGACTCGGTGGATGTCCTGATCGAGCTCCTCAAACGTGAGGAAAAAGCGAAGGGAGAGAAGCTGGGCGAGCTTGGTTGGATAGCCGTCGAGGGGTTAGCGAGGGCCACGGGGCAGAGTTTTGGGCCGTCCGCGATCAACTGGGAAGGCTGGTGGAAGAAGAACCGCGACAAGCCACTCCCCGGCGTGGTCGAGAAAAACAGTGGAGCTCGCACGGAGACTGCTGTCGATTTCCTGAAGCTGAACCCCGACCGTGCCCGGCTCGAAGCCTTCCTTGGCGTCGAGAAGGCGCCGGAGAAGGCGGTGGTCGTGCTGAGCGCCAAGTATACGAAGAAGAGCACGAAGGACCTCAACAACGACCACATTGAAGCGGTCCTGGCCCGTATGAATATTCCGCACGCCGTGGTGCTGCGGGAGGATTTTCAGGCCTTTGACCTGAAGGACACTGGCATTCTCCTGATTAACTGCGCACAGTTCCACGAGTTTTGCATCTGCCCCACGTGTAAGCCCGGCGGCGGCGTGAATAACCGACTCTACCGGTGCACCGGTTGTGAAAAGCACATCAAGTTCAAGGCAGAGCTCACCGGCGAGGACATCAAGAAGATCGTGAGCTATGTCAATGGCGGTGGTTTTCTGTTCTGCGAGGACTGGACGGTAAAGGAGGTCGTCGAACGGGCGTTTCCGAAATTCGTTTCGGCTGGTGACAAACTCAAGAAGAGTTCCGTCGACGTAATACCGGGCCGCGGTCAAGCCTCGCATCCGTACTTGAGAGGCATCTTTGAGCCAAAGGTGATCCATGTGCCGCCAGAGCTGTCGGATTCGAAGAAGGTGAAGGCCGAGGATGCTCCACGAGGCAAGACGGTGGTGGTGAGGAAGCCCTTGACGGAGGAGCCAACGTCCGTTGAGGAAGATCCACCGAAAGTTAAACATCAGTGGAGCATCGACAATGAGAGTTTTGCGCTCAAGATCCTTGACAGGTCTCGAGTCGTTGCCTTCCTGACCAGCGGCAAGCTACAGGTGGACGCGGGGGGAGACGGCGCCGTGGCTCTCTGCTTCCGGCCGGGCTCCGTCAACATTCCGCCAGGGACCCGTCCTGTGCCGAAGGGCTTGCCGGGGGTCGTCACTGTTGTCCTGAGCCATTTTGGACATCAACACTCAACCGAGGACGAGATGTCGATTCAGAACCTTCTCTTGAATGTTCTCATGGACGCCAACGCGGCCCGAGATTCCCGCTCGGTGCGCAAGCTCGAACCGGGCAAGAAGCTGGAGAAAAATAGTGCCGGCGGGAGTTGAGCCCGAATGGGCCGGGACTTGTAGCCTTGTTCGCTGGCCCAACCGGGCTTCGACCGGCTGTGAGGCTTCCATGGGGGGTGAGGCTGCGACGCGGCGTCATGACCCCTCGACGAGGTTCTTCGCACAGTCGACAGCACGACGTCTCCGCCCGACAGCCTTCGCGACCCGGCCAAACGCACGGCCCCTCGCTACGACTGGATCGGAATGTGAATCCACGAGACTGAAAGCGGCAACGATAATCTACTCTTGACGGAAGGGCGCCCATGGCCAGAATAGGGCACTCAAGAAAGGTTCATGCGGCCTTGCCGTGATGGCCTGGAACTGGAATGACTCCTGTGAAATTTTTGCAAGTCCATGCTCAGAAGAAAGAGGACTCCTTCATGAGAAACCGTTTTTCCTTCGGTATGATTACGGCCATCACGCTTACGTTTTTGGTCCTTGTGGTTGTCTCGAACCGTCCCTCCGAGGCCGCCGAAGACAACAAGGCAGAGACCAAGAAGGATAGTGCCGCTGGCTACAATCTTGTTGCCCCCTTGTCCGCAATCATGGAGGTCATGGACAACAGCATTTTTTCAAAGATCCCGGACAAGGCAAAAGCCGGTAAGTTCAAGGACATCAAGCGCGAGGGCCTCTTTCTGGCCGAGATCGCGAACTTGACGGCTCAAGACAAGGAATACCGAAACAACAAGGAGTGGGTGAGCGTTTGTGAGAAGTGGAAGGAGGCAGCCCTCAAGCTTTCAGAGGCCGCCGACAAGAAGGACGCAGCCGCGGTGATGACTCAGCATGCTGCGGTTGAGAAGACTTGCGAGATGTGTCACGAGAAGTTTCGCGATAATTAGGGCGTTCGCTTTGGAGGTTTTTGACAGGTTGTATGGGGATCCCTGCGATTGGTGTATGTAGTTGGTCACTCAAGGTTACAAGTGTTCCCGAGCTTCAAAGGCTCATGAAGGAGGTGGGTGCCGCGGTGATCCAGGTGGCCCTGGGTGATTCCCATCATGGCGAATGGATCGAAGGCCCTGATCTCATCAGCGCCCTCAAGAAGTCCCATCTCGACATTTCCGCCACAATGATCGGGTACCCGGGCGAGGATTACGCGTCGCCACAGACGATCCAGGAGACAGGTGGTTTCGGGAATCCTGCCACGCGGAAGGAGCGTCTCGAGATTTTCAAGCGTGCCGTCGACAGGTCAGCAGAGCTTGGCGTGAAGATCCTGACGAGCCATGCAGGCTTTGTTCCGGAGCCGGGGGATCCGGCTCGCATGCCTTTTCTTGACTGTCTCTACGATGCGGCAGAGTACGCCGAGAAAAAGGGGATTACCTTTGCCATGGAAACCGGGCAAGAGCCGCCGGAGCTCCTCAGGCGCACCCTCGATGAAATTGCCATGGAGAGCCTTCGCATCAACTTTGACCCAGCCAACATGATCCTCCACGACATGGTGGACCCGATCCGAGCGATTGAGGTTCTGGGCCAGGACATTGTCCACGTGCATGTCAAGGACGCGAAGGCTCCACTGAGGCCGGGCGTCTGGGGTGAGGAAGTTGCGTTGGGGGAAGGGGACGTCGGGATGACTGAGTTCCTGGAGGCTCTGGCCTCGATGGATTACTCTGGACCTCTCGTGGTGGAGCGTGGGGTGGGTAGCCAGGCGCAGCGGGTTGAGGACATCCGAAAGGGAGTGCATTTGCTTCGAAAAATTATTACGGGCGCATAGCACGACAGGCGCGCCTTCATGCAAGCGACGACGGCGTCTCTTGCGGAAAGCACTGATACTTGAGAAAAGAAGTGAGTGGGTCGGCCGACCGACGGAGTGGAGGCACTTTCGTATGACCCCCAGGGAGCGCGCGCCGACCGTCGAAGGGAAGCTTTCTCGATACCTTCGGCCCACGGCCATCCTTGACAGGTCCTTCGCCTCGAAGGAGGAGTTGCTGCGCAGCCTCTCGGAAATTGTGCTGGAAGGCGCCGATCAGGATCAGGTCGATCAAATCTGCGCCGCCGCCCTCGAACGTGAAGCGGCCGTGAACACTTACGTCGGTGAGGGAGTGGCGATTCCGCACGCTCGTGTTCAGTGCATTGAGGGTATCTCGATCGCGTTGGCCCGAAACGCGGCTGGATTTCCCTACGGTGTCGAGACAGACCAACCGGTCCGGATTGTCTTTCTCGTCGTCGGCAACGAGAAGCTGACCGAGGAGCATGTGGGAGTCCTCGGGGCCATCGCCAGTGCGGTCAAGAGCGAGGATCTTCGCGAGCAGCTCTTCGAGGCTCATGACGTGGACGCCGTTCACCGCCTTCTGGACTCTCCTGGAAAGGGCACTCCTCGCAAGAAGGCCCGGCCGCTCTCGCAGCTTCTTCTGAGCACGGCGCGCAAGATAGGTCGCGAGCTTGGCGTAAACACCATCATCATCTCGATCGAGACGTTCGAGGACCTGTCCCTTTTCAGGAATATTCCTGGCAGGAAGGCTTTCATCATCGCCACGGGGTCGCGTCGGATTTACGAGGAGGCGGAGAAGCTTGTGGGCCGCGTGATTCTCCTGCCGCAGATGCCGTTTCGAAGGGAGGCGCGGCTGCGACTCACGGCTCTCATGGCGCTCACGAACGGGCTGATCCACCGAGGCGACGTCGTCGCTTTCCTTTCCGGGGATCTTTCCGGCGGCCTTGACTCCATGACGATCCTGGAGATTGGCCGCGAATTCGGGCGTTTTGTGACCCCATCGGGCGAGGTCTCGCCTGGCGTGCTACCCGGAGTGCTCGAACGTGTGATTGGCATCGCGACAGAGCTCTCCACGGAGGGCCGCGAGGGGAGGCCCCTGGGAACCATCTTTGTGGTGGGAGATCCGGGCGAATTACAGCCTTTCTGCCAGCAAATGGTGATGAACCCATTTCGGGGGTACCCGGAAGAGGAGCGCAACGTCCTCGACCCGACCTTGAAGGAGACGATCAAGGAGTTCGCGGCGATCGACGGCGCCTTCGTCGTTCGGGGCGACGGAGTTGTCGTCTCGGCCGGCACCTACCTGCGCGTGAGCCGGGACGTGAGTCTTCCGGGCGGGTATGGGAGTCGGCACCGGGTCGCCTGCGCCATCACGGATGCCACCAGCGCGATAGCGATCGCGCTTTCGCAATCGACCGGCGAGGTCACCATGTTCCGTAAGGGCGCGGTGGTCTTGAGTCTCGAGCGCTCGAGCTCGAGATCCTGAGCTCATCGACAAGCATCTTTGCCACCAGAATCGTTGTGTCGTCGCTCCGCGGCGCTCCGGCGGTGAAACGCGCGGCGGCCGAGAGCACCGCGTCGTGGACTTCCCTGGCCGATCGAGCGCTCGCCTCAACGGCCGCTTGCTGGAGCCTTGGAAATCCGAAGCGCTCTCCTGATTTGGCTCGCGCCTCGGTGAGGCCGTCCGAGTAAAGGACGAGGAGGTCTCCCTTCGCCAGGGGGATTTCCACGGTCGAGTACCGCGACTCCTCGAACATGCCGAGGATCGTCCCGTGCGGGCGCAGAACCTCGACCTCGCCGCCGGCGCGGATGCACAGTGGCGGGTTGTGTCCGGCGTTCACGTACGCGAACCGCCCATCGGCCCAAAGGATGCCCAGAATGGCCGAGACGAACTTCTCGTCGCTCGATTTGGAGAGTAGGTAGCGGTTGAGCGCATTCGCGGCCCTGCCGAGGTCGGGATCCGCCACCACCTGCGCCCCCATGCCGTAGAAGAGCCCGTCGAGCATCATTGCCGCGGGGATTCCCTTCCCGCTGACGTCGCCGATCAAGACGTGCACGCGTTCCTCTCCATGAGCATGGTAGTCGAGGAGATCGCCGCCAACCTCTCGACTTGGCCGGGAGGTTCCATGGAGATCCAACCAGGAGTTGTGGTAGCCGCTGGGCGGCAGGAGATCCTTCTGGATGCTGCGTGCGATTCGCATCTCCGCGTCGAATTCCCGCTTGACGAGACACTCCTCATAGAGCTGTGAGTTGTAGATCGCCTGCGCCGCTTCCGATGCGAGCGACTCGAGCGCCTCAAGGAGACGCGCCGAGAAGGGACGCCTGCGTGAGCTTGAATCGACGTAGAGAACTCCGAGAATGGGCGTGACGCCCTGACTTTCGTGGTTCCGGCGCACCCTGAGGGGTACGCACATCGCGCTACGCACTCCGATCTCGATCGTGGTCGGATGATAGCCGCGGCTTTCGCTAGCCAGGAGATTCTCGAGGATCACGCCGGAGCCGGTCCTCAAGACCTCTAGCGGAATTCTTCGCGAGATCGTGAGGCCTTCTTGCTCGATGGTCGTGCCATCTCGGCGGCGCGCAATTGCAAGTTGGAGCTCGAAGTCCTTGGCCTCGGGATTGAGCTTGGTGTCGGGAGAGCCAACGCTATCGTGCGCGGTGGGGTCCTCGGAGCTCCGGGCGCTCGGCTCGAGAAGGAGGATCATGCCGCGGTCTGCATCGGCGAGCTCGATGGAGCGGGCCACCACGATTTGAAGAACATCCTCGACGAGGAGATCGCCATTCAGCTTCAGGAAAGTGTCCACCAGCGAGGCGATGTCGCGTAGCTCCTGGCTCGAGTCGACCGAGGCTTCCGCCTGTGGCGGGCTCGAGCGCAGGTGCGACTCGTCCGTCGGGGCCTCTTCGCCCGATTGAAAAGTCAGAGTCGGCCCGCCGGGCGTCCCGAGCCGGATGCGCATGCCGTTCCTGAGGGGGCACGTGGTGATCCTGACGTCGTCCACGAACGTTCCATGCCGGCTGGCGCAGTCGATGATCCAGTGCCCCGTGCCCTGCCGCGAGATCCTGGCGTGAAACCGCGACACGATCACCGACTCGAGGTAAAGATTGTTCGATGGATCTCTCCCGATCGTGAAGTCCTTGCCGTGAAGAGGAACCTGCCGCACGGCCCCCGGATTTTCCTCGACGTCGAGCCTTGCGGTGGAGATCGCGGCGCGATGGCTCGCGAGTAGGAGGGCGCTCTCGAGCTCTTCGGGTCGGAAGTCACGGGGAAGGAAGTCCGCGGCCCCCGAGCGCAGCGCCTCGAGCAACTGGTTCGGGTCACCGCGGTCGCCCGCAAGGATCACGTGACCGACGTTCTCCAGGATCCTGTCTCGCGTCCCCGTATCCGTGCCGTGTCCACGTCGACGATGGCCACCCGGGAGGCCAGGAGGTGCTCTCGTTTGAAAAGGTCAGCAGGTTGGATCGCTGAGTTTTTACCCAACGATTGCAGCGCGTCGCCGAGCGCCCGGCCGAGAGCGAGATCCGGCGTGACGAGGAGAATTTCAAATTCCTTGGTCGCCCGTTCCATGCGATTCACTTGCTCTTGCGAAGAACAGAAAGTTCTGGGAACCAACCAACACACGCTCGTTCCTGAAAAAGACCCACTCACGGGCGCGGTGCTCATCTTCAGGCTTTCAACGGCCGAGGGAATGAAAAAGCTTACCACCTCGAGCATGGGAAAGGCTAACCTGTCGCTCATGTTCAGGAAAAGACTCCTGTCGAGCGTGTTCCTCTGCGCCATCTCTCCCGGCTGCGGGACGTTTCAGCCTGCCAGCCAGAAAGGACATGACCTCCTCGATAACCCGGGCCGCTCGGCCCTGATCCGCCTCCCGGCGGGTCTTGGAGCGATCGTGGGTCACGTGGTGGCGCTGCCGATCAGCGTGATCCTTTATCCGACCTGGTTCTTCGAGGGAGCTACCGTGGAGAGCTGCGATGTGCTCACACCTTCCCGAACAGTTCATCGAAGGACGGCCGTGGGAAGGGTGACATGCACATTCCGCTGGTGCAGGCTTCGCACGAGTACGCAAGTGGGCTCGGAGCGGTGGTGCTTGCTCAGCCCTTCGAGTGGATTGCCGGCATCTTCCGGGATCCTCCCGGGCCGCCGCCAGGACAGGTTCGTGAGACGCCCGAGCGCAAGCCGGGGGAGAAGGACCCTGCGCTCTGTTTCGATGTTCACCCTCCCGCGAACAAGAGTTGAGGCGCGGTATGAGCCCGGGCGATGAAGGTCCGGAATCTTGCGGCACGAGTCGGTGGCTCAGGCCCCTCTTCTGGCTCGTGCTGGTGGCGGCAGCCATCCTTGCCGTGGCTTGCGTGCCCGCTGTTCGGGCTGTGGCGTCGAACTGGTCCGTAGAGGCGATTCGGGAGAAGCTCCTTTCTCTCGGCCCTTGGGCGTGGGCCTTCAGCTCGCTCCTCATGATCCTTCAGGCCATCGTGAGCCCGCTGCCGGCCTTCATGATCACGATCGCGAACGGCTACGTCTTCGGGGCGTTCTGGGGCGGCGTCCTGGCCCTCCTGTCGGCGACGGTGGCCGCTCAGCTTTGCTACGAGGCAGCCCGTGCTCTGGGTCGACCGGCCCTGGAGCGATGGGTGGGCGCCTCGACACTTGCGTGGGCTGACGATTTCTTCCAGCGCCACGGTGTTGGAGCCGTGCTGGTGGCGCGGTTGCTTCCGTTCGTGCCCTTTGATCCCATCAGCTACGCGGCCGGTCTCACCGCGACAACGCGCCGGAGATTCGTCACGGCGAACTTGATCGGTCAGATTCCCGCGACGTTCATCTATTCGACGTTGGGCAGTCGGTTCGAGGACGGGCGGTTGCCCCTTGAGCTTTTCACGAGCCTTGCCGCTGCGGGCCTGGTGATCCTCGCAATTCTGGCGTGGAGAGCCACGCGAGAGGGCTCGAATGCGGATTCGCAAGCAGACTCGACCGATCCGTAGGCTCGATCTCGACACGCCGCGGCACGAAAAGTGGAGAACTTCTCATGGCTCCCTCAGGAGGTCCCTGGGCTTGAGCCCGAGCCGTTCAAAGCGTCGGTAGATGCTGCGAGTCGTTGTTCCGAGGGCCGAGGCGATGGCTTCCAGGTTTCCCGAGTGCTTCACCAGAAGGTGCTCGAGGTAACCTTTTTCCAGGAGTTGCAGGAGCTCGTCGTACCCTTTCGATTCGTAGAGGCATGCTGGAAATTGCGAGCGCTCCGACCTCGAGCCAAGGACCGCACGCACGTCGTCCGTGGTGAGCTCCCCCTGGGTCTCAAGACTGAGTCTGTTCAGGACGCCCACGAGCTCTCGAATGTTCCCGGGCCAGTCGTGCTGGCGGAAGAGGCTCATGGCAGTTTGCGTAAATGGCGACCTGGAACCCCTCAGCACTTGCCAGTGATGCTTGATCAAGTCCTCGATCTCGTCCCTCCGTTCCGACAGGGGTGGCAGGTGAACGTGAGCACTGTTCAAGCGGTAGTAGAGATCCTTTCGGAATTCGCCCCGTCTCACCATGGCTTCCAGATCCCGCTGGGTCGAGACAAGAAAGCGTACGTCGAACGTCCTGGCCTGAGTTGCTCCCAGGGGGCGAACCGAGCGCTCCTCGATCACGCGCAGGAAGCGCTGCTGCAATGCAGGCTCGAGGTCGCCGATCTCTTCGAGGTGAAAGGTTCCCCCCTCTGCCTGGAAGAGGAAACCCGTGCGGGTACGTTCCGCACCGGTGAAAGCGCCGCTCTCGTAGCCGAAAAAATCTGCCTCGAAGAGCTCCGGCGGCACTGCACTGGCACTCTGGACCAGGAATGGGTGCTGCGCACGCCGGCTCAATTTGTGGATTGCGCGGGCGAGCGTGCTCTTGCCCGTTCCGGAGTCGCCCGTGATGAGGACAGGCATGTCGGTTGCCGCCACGGCTGCCGCGACGCGCAGCGTCTTCAGAGTTTCCCGACCCTTCGCGATGAAGCCTTCCTCCTTCAGCACCCGGGCGATGCTCCCGGACCTCAGTGCAGTGTCCGTGATCACGCGGCGGGTGTGTGAGACGGTCGCGGTGCCCTCGAGTGATGCCGTGGGTGCCTCGGTGGTGGAGTTTTTTCCCCGGGAAGGATCGGTGGAGTTTGAGGCGGCCGCGGCCGTGGAAGGAGGCGCGGTCATTCTTGGCGCGAGGGCAAGTGCTGCGGCCTCGAGGAAGGCCGCGTCGCTCGCGGTGAAGTGGACTCCGGCTCCTCGAGCGGCGAAGAGGACTCCTCTCTCCTGCCCCCGAAACCGGCATGGCGCCCAGAGGCTCGATTCGGAGCCGGGGATCACGGCCTCCTTCTCGAGGCCGTCCGGGCGGATCCATTCCACGGGGACTCCACTTGCAGCAACCAGGGCCAAGTGCGTGGCTCCAAGGGTGGCACGGATCTCCTCGAGGGTCGCCAGAATAGCTGTGCGCTCTCCTGTCGATCTCTCCAGGCTGCGCAGGATCAGGTCCAGAGCCCGAGCGTGGCGGGGCTCGAGGCTCGGGTCACCCCCGAGGGGCTCGAAAGCCTTGAGGCCGAAACGGGCCCATGGGCTCAGCCGCTCGTAGTCGGTCCGGTCGGCGGCGCTCAGCGCCACGGAATTCTCTGCCGTGAGTCGCCGAACCCGATTGGCCCCGCTTCGGGTCCCTTCCGCATCGCCCCAGAGCCGCGCCGCTGCCGCCCGCAAGCACTCGAGCATCGCACGCAAGTCCGGGGCAAACGCCAGGGCGGGGTCGCCACTCGATCGGGCGAGCAGATCCCTCAGCCTCCGCTCTCCATCCGTCTGCGCCCGGCTTCTGGCCGTCGAGCGCGATTTTCGGCCCTGAAGTGAGGAGATGAAGTTTTCGTGCCAGCGGGCCACCACGACTCTGGCTTCCAGGATCATGCAGCGGAGGTCCCTGAGTCGGGGTGAGGCGTCTCCGGGTGACTCGAGGGGCAGCTTGCGGGCGATCGCCACCTCCGCTTCGGCGCGATCGAGCCATCGTCCAGGATCCGAGGCGACTGCGGCTCTCCGGATCCAGAGGTCGGCCAGCACGAGTGCACACTCCACCTCCCCGACGGTTGCACCGGCACCTCGCAGGACTGCCCGGCACCGCTGGAGGCGGCCCACTGCTTCCTCAAAATCCGCCGTCTCCATGGCACTGGTTCCGCACTGGAGCTGATTCCAGGCACTCAGAAGGGGCGGCCCTTCTGGTTCGGAATCGAGGCGCTTTCGAGCCTTTCGTGCCGCCGCGGTCCTCCCAAGGAGGGCTTCCGCCAGGGCAAGGCGAGACCACGTGGGGGCCCTGATGCCGGGAGAAAGCTCCGGCTCTCGAGCATTCTCCGTGAGCGTCGACCTGGCGTCCGAGTAGCGCCCCTGCGAGATGTGGCTTTCGGCGAGGTAGAGGCGCGCGAAGCGTGAGAGGAATGTATCGTTCGTGTCCAGTGCCTGCGACTCGACTTTCGACCAGAGGTCGCTCGAGTCGGTGCCCAGCAAACTCTGGAAGATGCCTCGTGTATAAAGACAGTAGAGTCGTAAGCGTTTGGATTGGTTGGCTGCTGTCGACTCCTCGACCTGGTCGAGGATGGCGCTTGCTGCCTGAAATCGTCCCTTTCGGGCGAGAATCTGGACGACATTGGATCGAATGCTGACGAGAGCAGCGGCATCAAAGAACTCCTTCGCGATGGCTTCAGCTTTCTCGAAAGTCGCGAGGGCTTGACCGAGCTTTCCGAAGAGATGTTGGGCGAGCGCGAGATTATTCAGGAGTAGCGCCGTGTTGGCCCTCGAATCGGTCTTTCGAGCGAGCTTCAGACCCTCTTCGAGGACCGTGATGGCTTCCTCGGGCTCGAGTTTGCGGATAAGTACTTGCCCCTCGAGGACAAGGAAGTTGACTGCGCTCTGGACCGTCGCTTGGCGTTCGGCGTTTGTGGAGTGTCTCCAGGCATCCGTGCCGTGTTTCGCGTGCGCGAGAGCCGCATCGGTCTGGCCACGGAAGTGAGAAATGAGCGCAAGATCTGCTCGTGCGCGCAAGGACTCAACGAGGGACGCCTTCTCGGACTCGGGTGTCACGCAAAGTTGCAGGTGTTCCAGGGCCTCGTCGACAAGGCCAGCTCTGTGGCAAGCGGAGCCCAGCTTGCGCAATCGGCGCACATCCCCTGCCTTGAGGCGTGAGGTGGCTCCCAGGTTCGACACCAGTCGCTTACGGGCGTGCACGCATTGCGCGAACAAACCCTGGCTCTCCAGCGCATCGCTCGCCGCCTCCAGGAGGGCCTTGCCGGACGACGTCGAAGCGCCCGCTGCCTCGCCGGCCCGAAGCAGTGTCCTTGAGTCGCGAGCTCCCTGGGCGGCGCCTTCCGCGCCAAGGAGCTCGATACTTTCGAGTGCGCAGTCGATCCCACGCCGGCTCTCGGTGGCCTCCAAAAAATGCCATGCAGCCTCGAGCTGCGCGCCCGGCGCGCCGGCCTGTCCGAGCCTCTCCGCGATCCTCAAATGGAGGCTCGTCTTTTCTCTGGTGGCGAGCGTGGAGGTGAGGGCATCCACGATCGACTCGTGAATAATCCGGAAGCCGGCGCCACGCGGCGCAACCAGGCCACGCCACCTGAGGCGCTCGATCGCCGCGGGCACGGCGGCGATCTCCACCCCCGAGAGATCGGCGAGTTCACCGCTGGAGGCCTCGCGATCGAGCAGACCAAGCGTGGCTGCCACGTCGCGCTCCTGTGGCGACAGCTTTCGAAGTTGCGAGGCCCCTCTCTCCGTCGGAGCGAAGCGGCCGGACTCAGGGCAGCCGCCGGCGAGATCGAGGAGGCCCTGTACAAAGAATAGCGGGTGGCCTCCCGTCTCGTCGAAGAGGCCACGCTTCAGGGCGAGAATTCTCTCAGGCGACAGGCTGGCGAGAGAGCTGTTGAGGCCCTCGAGGTCAATTTCCAGGGCCTCCTCGACCGTGAGCGGCTCCAGCACAAGACTCGTGGCCAACCCCTCGAGGCGCCCATCCCAGAAGTCCGTCCCGGCCACGGCTGGCCGCAAGCCCGTCCCCGCTTTTCGCGCCGGCGGAGCGCATTTCGCGATAGCCTCCGAGTTGAGGGGCGGCGTGGGCTTGGTATCCGCCACGGGGGAATGCACGCGGGAGACCAGAATTCCACCCCGGGCCTTTCCTGCAGTTGCGAGCGCACGCGCCGCGTCGATGAGGAGCTCCTTCTCGAGCGAAGTTGCGAGATGAAGGTCGTCGACGAGGATGAACAGTCCCGCGCCGAGAAGCGGAAGAATTCGCGAGAGGACTTGCCGCGAGGCCAGCTTCGCCGCTTCGAGCGTCATCATGGGCCACGACCTTGTTCGCGTGGGCAGCCCCAGGAGAACTTGCGCCGCTCGCTCCAGATGCGAGAGAATCGGGTAGCCGGGCTCCAGGGTGGATCGAAATGCGAGAACCTTGTGCCCGCCGATCTCGAGGACTGTTTGTGCCTTCTCGAGGAAGCGCGACTTGCCGAAGCCGCTCCCGCCGAGAAGCTCGAGGACGGGATGACAGAGGCGCCCGTCGTGGAGCCACGATTCGAGGGCCACAAGCTCCTGCTTCCTCCCAACGAACTCGGGCTCGTGGAATAGCACCTCCACGGGCTCGGAACCGGCCCCGAAGAGAGAGGCACGATCGAGCTGGGTGAGCGCCCTGAGCAGCTCTCCGGCGTCGTGAAACCGTTTCGTGGGGTCTTTCGCCAGGGCCCGCAGAAAAATCCGTTCCAGGGGCTGGGGCACTTCAGGCAGAGGTGCTGCGCCTCGTGACCTGTGGGCTTCCGCCATCGCTTTCGGGCTCTTGCCCTCTACGGGATAACGGCCGGAGAAGACCCGATAAAACGCGGCCGCAAGCGAATAGACATCGCTCGCCCGAGTGGGTGCGGCGCCCGTGAAGGACTCCGGAGGCGCATACGGCAAGGTCGCATGGCCGGGCGAGACGCAGGCTTCGCCGACAAGGCGGACGAGGCCAAAGTCAATCAGGACGGGACGAGGTGGAAGGCCCGAAGTGGAGCCGACGACGAGAATATTGTCCGGCTTCAAGTCGAGGTGAAGCACTCCACGGCGGTGGAGATAAGCCACGGCCCGGGTTGTCTTGAGCAGGAGCTGGGCTGTCGCGAGGCTCCGCGCCTCCCCTGGCAGTGTGTCCACGAAGGCGTGGAGGGGGTTCCCACGGATGAACTCGAGCGTGAAGAATGGGGCGCCATCGGACTCCGAGACCCCAAAGTGCAGGGCCCTGGCCACTCCCGGGTGATACAGGCTCTTCAGCGCGAGAAACTCATCCTTGAGCCGAGCGTGGTAGTAGCTGGCAGGATAGACCTTGAGCGCGACTTCACGATCATCCTCGAGCAGGTCCCTTGCAAGGAAGACCTTCCCCATCCCTCCCTCGGCGAGGAGCCGCAAGACTTCGTATCGGGGATGTTGAAAGCCCTTTTCCCGGCGCATTCTTGCAAGTATGCGCGGTGTGACGCAAAGCGTCAATCTGGCCGTCCTGCCGGCGTGCGATGACGGATTTCAACCTGAAAATAGCCCTCAGCCCTATTTCTTCTCCGTGGGCTTCGACTCTGTCTTGAGGGTCATGAGCCTGTCCTCGGGGAAGGTCGTGAGCGACAAGTCCTTGAAGTGGACTTCCTGTTGGACCTTGTTCGAGTGGAGCTGGAGGCCGATCGGTCCTTCCAGGATGCGCTCGGGCTCGGGATCACGCCAGTCGACGACGAGGTGACCGTTGACAACCACGCGCAAGCGGTTTCCCTGCGCGAGAATCTCGAGCTGGTTCCAGTCGTGTTGCTTGCCGACGGCCTTGGCGGGAGCGCCGTCGACCTTGAGATTGTTGCGGCCGAAGAGATCGTGCAAACCCCACTCGGAGGGGAACATGACGAGATGGCCGGCGTAGGTGTACTTGTCGCCGCGCTCCGGTGCGTTACGCCCCCAATGCGCTATTCCCGAGTGCATCTCCGACTGCACGAGCTTCACGGTCGCTGTGAGCCGGAAGTCGGTGAACTTGCGCTTCGTGAGGAGATACGTGCTGACCTTGACCTCATTCACGTTCTTTCCGACGATCACTCCGTCCTTCACGCTCCAGAGATCTGCATGACCCTCCCAGCCCTCGAGGTTCTTGCCGTTGAATAGCTCGATCGTCTCCGACTTGCCCTTGTGCGGGGGGACTACAGGGGCCTCCTTCGGTTTGTCCGGCGGAGTGGCCGCTTTCTTGTCCTCGGCGAGGCCCGGGACGGTCAGCGCGAGGAGGAATGCGTGGAGGACGAGAGTCGATCGGACGAGAGACGGTTCCATGGCGAGCTCCTGGGTCGAAGACGTGGGGAAACTGTCGAAGGCCGCCAGAGACTACCTCGTCGCCTGGCAAGGGACAAGGGTAGTAGTGGGGCGCCAAACCCATCGAAAGTTTGCCCCGGAGGCCGCGAGAGAGGGTCTGAAGGGTCTCGAGAGCCTTCTGGCGCCACTTCCTCGATCTATGGGTGCGTGTGGGATTCCGCTGCGGCGCAGGAAGGCCTCGAGGTCCTCGTCGGAGAGCTCGCCGGCCTGTCGCCGGTGGAGCCGGTGGAGCTGGCGGAGCTGGCGGAAGGTCGTCGAGACGTACAGGACGCGATTCGCTTGAGTCTGAAGACCTCGGCACTCCGTTCCCATTTTTCTTCAATTCGTCGGGAGTTTCCCGCGACCAGCGGGACAGCGTGCCTTGGCAAACGCTGGTCTCCTCACGGAGCTTGTTTGCGCTGATGGGATCGCACCCGAGCGTGCGTGCAACCCTGCGGGCTTTGAACCCTCTTGAATGTCTCAGTTGGGAGTATCCTTCCTACGTTCCCCGGAGCTATAGAAGAGGCAGCCAAACTCGATTCCGATAAAGCTTTCACCCCCATGGGGGTGACCGCCTGACACACCCAACACGCACAGGCGCCTGAGCTCAAGAGCTTGGGCAGCTTCAAGACCGAGATGACACCCGAGCAACTACCCTTCATGGCGGCTGCGATTCTCGCCATCGCCTTCCTCTACTCGTCCGTGGGCCACGCGGGAGCGTCGGGCTACATCGCTGTCCTGTCGCTGTTCAGCCTCGCACCAGAAGTCATCAAGCCGACCGCGCTTGTCCTCAACATCCTTGTGGCGTGCCTCGCTTCGTGGCAGTTCTGGCGCGCCGGCTACTTCTCGTGGTCTGAATTCTGGCCGTTCGCGCTGCTCTCGGTGCCTCTTGCCTTTGTAGGCGGCTACGTCCGGCTTCCCCCCAGAGCCTTCACAGTGCTCGTCGGTCTCGTCTTGCTTGTCTCCGCAGCGCGCCTCCTGATGCGGCCCCCCGCAGATGTGAAGAAGTCGGATCCCCCCCGCTCGGCTTCGCTTGCCATTGGCGGGGGAATCGGTTTTCTGTCCGGGCTCACGGGCACGGGTGGCGGCATCTTCCTGACCCCCATCCTGCTCTTCAAGCAGTGGGCTCGTACCCGATCCGCCAGCGCGCTCTCTGCGTTCTTCATCCTGCTCAACTCAGTGGCTGGGTTGCTAGGCAATCTGAGCTCCACGAAGAGCTTCCCTGCGCCGGCGCTGGCTTTGCTCGTAGCCGCCGGAGTCGGGGGCGTGGCTGGCTCCTACCTGGGGAGCCAGCGCTTGGAACCCACCGTCATCAAGCGTATGCTCGCGCTGGTCCTCCTCATTGCCGGGGGCAAACTGATCCTTGCATGACGAAGCTGCCCAACAAGGCGCTGTAGCCGACCGTCAGGGGCCGGGGTCGAATCAACCGCGCACAGCAGCCTGTTGGTGCCTGGCGGCGGCTGCGATGTGCTTGAGCCGGTCCAAAATCGGTCACGAGCAGGTCGCCACGCTTGTAAGCTGCCGCGCGGCGAGCGAAACCGAGCGTGAAAACGCTCTCGTCCATGCCGATTTGGGTTTCGCGACGAACGCGGTCCAGCAGTTGCCGCTTGGCCTGCTGATGGGCCTGCCAGACTTCAACGGACGGAATGTTCAGCGCGTGCCGCAGACTAGCGTTATCCAGCTTCCAGTCGGGGATATGGCGGTCGAACAGTTCCCGGAATGGGGCCGACGTCCAGGTCGCTGCATGGACTCCGTTGGTGATATCGTCGATCCTGTACTTGGCAAACATCATCCGCATGACTTCGGTGTGCCTCTTCGCCACGCCATTGATGTAGTGGCTGAGGTTGAGCGCGAGGAAGGTCATGTTGAGCCGGTCTTCGCAGCAGAAGACCTCTTTCATCTCGAACATCTCGGAGTGCCCCAGCACGCGAACGGCGAGTTCGAGGGTGAACTGGTCGTGGCCTGCGGCCACCGGCGTGTGCGTGGTGAATACGCACTGCGGGCGAATTGCTTCGAGGTCTTCGTGTAGGATCCGGTCGCGCTGGAACCAACGCGCGCGTTCATCGAGCAACTCCAGCCCGAGCAGCGCCGCGTGACCCTCGTTCATGTGAAAACGCTGCACGTCGTGATGCCCCAGTGCCCGGAGCATTCGCACGCCGCCAATGCCGAGGATGACTTCCTGGCAAAGGCGATAGTAAGTGTTGCCGCCATAAAGATAGTGCGTCAGCGTCCGGTCCCATGTGGCATTTTCGGGCAAGTCGGAGTCGGGTAGGAAGACGGGTACGATGCAGCCGCTTGGACCCTTGATTTCATATCACCATGCGCGCAAATGCACTGCGCGTCCCTCGATGGTGACGCCTACACGAGGCGGCAGCTCCTTGAGAAAATCCTCGACGCGCCATTCGGCTGCCTCCTCGTGCTGCCAGCCGCTCTCATCGAGCCGCTGGTAGAAGTAGCCCTTTCGGTGCAGCAGCGTGACCGCGATCATCGGCACTTTGAGGTCGGCGGCGGAGCGGAGGGTGTCGCCGGCAAGGATTCCCAGTCCTCCGCAGTAAGTGGGTATGCTGGGCTCGATGGCGAACTCCATCGAGAAGTAAGCCATGGATGCATTCTGTCCGTTCATGTGTAGGTTCCGACGTAATTTTATTGGGGAGGGTCGCCGCCGGGAGCCGCGGCGAAGGTTTCATACAAGGCGGAACGAACGGCGCAGTCACCACCTTCAAGGTGATATGCACGATTTGATTTCGCAACGGGCTTGCAGGTTGCGCGTGCGCGCCGGGTGCGATGTTTTTCAGGGTGTCTCATCGTCAATGCTTGCCGCTGGAAAGGCGTTGTTTCCACCGCTCGTGCTCATCATTTCGGGCTATACATGGGTACCGTTGAAAAGCACGAGCTGGTTTTCTGGGAGCAATCCACACACTTTTTACAAGAATTCCGTTATGTCCTTTTGGTCGGTGGAAGTGACCTCGAAGTTCCTGTGTGGGGGGGGGCTCCAGCGCACCCTTGAGCGTGGGTACTTCGAGCTCGCGGTTCACACCGTCGAATGGGCGATTCGTGCCGAGAGGCTCCCGCTTCACGAGAAAACGCTTCCCACCAGACTCGCCCGCGACGTGAAGGGCCACCCGGTTGACTGCGGCGGCTTCCTGCGCCTTTTTGCGAGATTTTTTGCCATCGAGCTTGACGTGATCGGCCAGGCGGCCTCCTTGCACGTAGGTGGCCTCTCTGGCGACTTGGCTGCTCGACACGGGGAACAATTGGATCACCGGTCAAGTGATTGAAATCGATGGCGGCTTGAGGAATGTCGTACCACGGAGGTGAACCATCCAAGGAATCCAGGCGACAGTCTTGTTCGACAGCGGACTCCTTCATCTCATGTTCCTGTTGTTCAGGGCGGTGAATGGGTCCGGCCCTTTGTCGCCTCGGAAGCCGGGATTTCTCGAGGTTTCTGCCGGGTTCGCGATCTGGTCGATCGCATGGGTCTTCACGTCTTCACGCAGCCTGGGACTCACCGCCACGACCGGATATGATTCGGTGAAATGACTCGTGCAACAGCCGGTGGGATTTCAGCATGTCGGGACTAATCTTATTGACGGGAGCCACGGGCTACGTTGGGGGGCGACTTCTGTCGCTCTTCCAGCAGCGTGGCTTGAAGATTCGGTGTGTGACGCGGCGGCCTGAAGCCTTGCGGGACCGTGTCGCCGCCACCACCGAGGTCGTGCGCGGAGATGTCTTCGAGCCCCAGTCGATGCAATCCGCATTCGAGGGAGTTGAAACCGCCTATTACTTTGTCCACTCAATGGGTGGAAACCGCGACTTTGAATCACAGGACCGGATCGCGGCGAGCTGCTTCGCACAGGCAGCCACAAACGCCGGAGTTCGTCGCCTGGTCTATCTGGGCGGACTCGGCAATCCCGCCGAGAAGCTCTCGAAACACCTCCGCAGTCGACAGGAGACAGGTGACGTTTTGCGGGCGCACCACTCGCAAGTGATTGAGTTTCGTGCCTCGATTGTGATCGGTTCCGGCAGCCTGTCGTTCGAGATGATCCGGGCGCTGGTTGAGCGACTTCCAGTCATGATCTGCCCGCGGTGGGTTCGGGTGAAAGCGCAACCCATCGCAATCGAAGACCTGCTGGCGTATCTGCTCGCCGCTCTGCAACTCCCGCCAGGTTCCTCACAAGTCTACGAGATCGGCGGTCCCGACCAGGTCTCTTATGGCCAGATCATGCTTGAGTACGCCCGGCAACGTGGGTTGACGCGGTGGATGATTCCCGTGCCGTTCTTGACTCCCTATTTATCCAGCCTCTGGTTGGGCCTGGTTACTCCGCTCTATGCTCGGGTCGGCAGGAAGCTTGTCGAAAGTCTGAGGAATCCGACGCTCCTCTCGAACAACCTGGCCGAAGCCGTCTTTTCCGTGCGTCCGCGTTCAGTTCGCGACGCCATTGCCCGGGCCCTCGTGAACGAAGATTGCGAGTTTGCCGAAACTCGTTGGTCCGACGCTCTTTCGTCGGCCGGAAGACCGCAGAGCTGGGGGGGATACCGGTTCGGTTCACGGATTGTGGATTCGCGCACGATCACGGTGGCTGTGTCGCCGGAACAAGCGTTCGCGCCGATTCGCCGCATTGGCGGTCAGACCGGCTGGTACCACTGGAACTGGCTGTGGTGGCTGCGCGGTTTCCTGGACTTGCTCCTCGGCGGAGTGGGTGTCCGCCGCGGCCGGCGCGATCCCGATAACCTGCACGAGGGCGATCCGCTCGACTTCTGGCGTGTCGAAGTGTTCGAGCCAAACCAACGACTACGCCTGCAAGCCGAGATGAAACTGCCTGGACGCGCCTGGCTGGAATTTGAGGTCAGTCCCTGTGAACACGGGAGCACCATTCGCCAAACCGCAATTTTCGATCCCCGCGGACTGGCAGGGATAATGTATTGGTACGGGATCTATCCGCTCCATCAACTTGTGTTCGCAGGCATGCTTCGGAATCTGGCCCGGGCTGCCGAAAGTTCCGATCGTGATCGTGCACCGCCGAGCGGCATCGTGACCAGGGCAGCAACCCCTGAAGAGCACGAGCCGGGAGCCATGATGTGACCGAAAGCCACGCAGGAACTTACCAAGTTGCACGGCCCCCCAGTGGACTCCCTCCTGGCGGCGCTTGCATTTGGGCCTGGCGCTGCGGCGCGGACTTGTTCAAGAGGTTGTTGGCTTCAGGAAGCGCAGGGAGAGTGGACGGTTTCACGAATGGACTATCCCGTGGTGGTGACCGCTTGTCGCCCCACGTTCGTTGTCGTCTCCGGTCGGCACACCGTCCGTGATAACTCACGCATCGCGAGTCTTCGCTCAGGATTGTTGCGGAGCACCACTGAGGACCCCTCTTGCGACCCCGAAACCACATCCTTCCCGGCCCTTCACGGCGCGGGCTTCTCGGCGCTGATGATCGGGCGGTTGTTTCAACCGTTGCCGGGGGGCAGTTTCTCGAATCCGTGCTGCGAATTCTCATGGCCCTCTCATGTTGGCCCTGTACATTCGGTGTTGTCCACAGGAGCGATGCACGCCAGGTATTCGCGAGTCATTCCCCCCAGGGTCTCAGGAAGGAGTTTCAGGGTGGCAAGATTGGCAAATTGGCGATATCGACCCTTCAGCATGGCAGGGTGTGGAGGTGGCATGCTGGGGGTCGCAGTGGCGAATTGTTGTCTTGTCCTGCCGTGGCGCGACGAGGGGGTCAGCGCGAAGGAGAATGATCGAAGTAACGCGAGCCAGCGGAGCGCACGCAACTTGGTGAGGGCTCGCGGGTACGAAGTTCGAAGCGACCACTCCATCGCGCCTGGTGATTGCGAAAACTTCTCGAGCCTGGCCGAGAAGAGGGCCTACCAGAGAGAGGCCCTTGCGGATCTCAAGGAAGCGCACGAACTCTGCAGCGAGCAGCTCGAAGCGCGGAATGATACTTGCTGCGACCTCCCCGACCGACCGTACAACCCCTGGACCCTTGCCGCGGACTTCGTCGCAGGAATCACAACTGAGCCCGATGGCAACGAGAACAGGACTTGCGCGCCCGGAGTGGGTCTCGCGCTGGAGGTCAACGTGAGGGACCGAGGAACCCGGACAGAGCTCGTACAGATTCCAGGGGAGGGATATGGTCGTCGTGTAGTTGCAAGTCAGCGGTGCTTCCCGGCATTCACCGCGACCGGTGGCGCCTGCTGGCTGATATAGTAGTGGCAGGGACTCAAGCGATGAAACTTCTACTCATCGAAGATTATGACATCCTCCGGAAGTCACTCACGCAGGGTCTGCGGGAGTCCGGCTTCTCTGTAACTGCGACCGGAGACGGCGAAGAAGGGCTATGGCATGCTCGCTCGGAGGAGTTTGATGTCATCGTCCTCGACTTGATGCTCCCCGGCCTGGACGGACTGACGATCCTCGATCGGCTGCGCTCCGAGCGCAAGACGGTATGTGTCCTGATCCTTACAGCGAAGGACACGGTGCCGGAGCGGGTCCGTGGCCTCAACTCGGGTGCGGATGACTATCTGATCAAGCCGTTCGACTTTACCGAGCTCGTGGCGAGAGTACGTGCTCTGGTGCGCAGGAGGTATGAAACAGCTTCGTCCTTGATCCAGGTGGGTGACCTCGAGGTCGACACGCGCGCCCGCACGGTCAAGAGGGCGGGCCAGGCCGTTTTGTTGACGGCGCGCGAGTACAACCTCCTCGAATATCTGGCCCTCAGAGCGAATCAGGTCGTGACGCGGACGCAGATCTGCGAGCACCTCTACGACTTTGGCTCCGAGGTTTACTCCAACGTGGTCGACGTCTACGTGGGGTATTTACGCAAGAAGCTTGAACGAGATGGCTGGCCTCGTCTGATCAACACGCGCCGCGGACTGGGGTACGTGCTCGGGGAGCCTTTTTGATGCGATCCGTGAGGGCGACCCTCGTGGTGGGCACGGTGACCGCGATGGCCGTGGTCCTTGCCGGCGCGGGCGTGATTTTGCATGCGATCTTGCGGCACGACCTCGAGCAGAAGCTCGACTCGGTGCTCGTCGAAAGTGCCCGCTTGCTCGCGTCCACCATGGAACAGGGGGCCAAGAAGGTTGATGGCGAGTTTCACGAGTTTGACATGCGGGAGCTCGAGCAGGGCGAGCGGCCGGGGTATCTCCAGCTTTGGCTCGAAGATGGCTCCGTGTTTTTCCGCTCGCGGTCGCTTGGCGAGAAGGACCTCGCGAGAGAGGCCGGCACCATCGATGCGCCGCTCTTGCGCTCGGGAATACTGCCGGATTACCGGCCGGGGCGATTCCTCGGCGTCACGTTCACGCCCCGAGTGGACAGGCGGAGAGACGGGACCAGCAAGGCGGAGGAGACGCCAGGGTGGAAAGCGCGAACCGTCACGATGGTGCTGGCGCGGGGCAGGGAGCCGGTGGACGAGCCAGCAGCGCGGATGGCTGTTTTTATTGCGTCGGTGAGCTTGATGGCCATCGGAGTCTCCACGGCTCTTCTCTGGTGGATCATCCGGGGAAGCCTGCGGCCGCTCGAGAGGCTTGCGGCGCAGATCAGCCTCCTTGATGAGCATGGCCTTTCGTCCCGCATCGACGAGGGCGGCGCACCGAAGGAGCTCCTGTCCGTCGCCGCGCGTTTGAACGATCTGCTCGGTCGCCTCGACGCTGCCTTCAGGCGGGAGCGTACGCTGAGCGCTGACGTGGCGCACGAGCTCCGCACGCCGATTGCAGGGCTTCGCTCGACCATCGAGGTGACCCTCGCGCGGGCTCGCGATCCCGGCCAGTATCAGGAAGCGCTGAGCGATTGCCTGGGGATCACCTTGAAGCTTCAGCACCTCGTCGACCGCATACTCTCTCTCGCGCGGCTTGATTCTGGCCAGATTGTAAGCCGGCCGGAGCGTGTGTTGCCCAATGAAGTCCTCCGCTCGGCCTGGAAGCCCTACGAGGGCAGAGCTTCCTCGCTGCGGCTCAAGATCGAGTGGGAGCTGATGGCTGATCGCGAGGTGGTGACCGACCCCTCGCTGTTGGGGCTTGTGTTGCGGAATGCCTTCGAAAACGCTGTTGATCACGTCGGCGGCGGTGGTTGGATACGGATCGAGACCTTCGAAGAACGTGAGCTGCTGAAGATTCGCGTCTCCAACAGTGGAAGCGCATTGACGCCCGAGCAGGCAGGGCACGTGTTCGAGAGATTCTGGAGGGGTGACGCGGCGCGAGGCAGTGCTGCCCATCACTGTGGGCTCGGGCTTGCGCTGGTAAAACAGTGCGTCTCCGTTCTCGGTGGCACGGTGAGCGCATCCTCGAACATGGAAGGTGTGTTCGCGCTCACGATTTCGCTTCCGGCCAGAGCAGCTGGCGTGAGCGCCTGTGGGGTTGCCGCCGCAGCGACTACTCTTTACCCCGGGGGCCGAGTTCTGGGGGATACAGCTGCCTGCGGATGAAAGTCCGTGGGCCGTGGCGCGGGATCGTGCTTGAGCCTGGAACGCTCACGGGCACCGGTCTTTGGCGCAGGGATCAAGGTCATCGCTGGTCGCGTCCCTGTCGCACCCGGCAGGTGCTGCCGGAGGCGGTCCATCCTTGAACAAATAACCGAGAAGGCTGAGGACATCGGTGACGTTGATCACCCCCGAATCGTCCGAATCCGCGGCGTCGAGGCAGTCGAGCGCGCGGTCGGCAAACAGATGGAAAAGCGTGGCCACTGCGTCGCTCAGGTCGACGACGGCATCGCTGTTGGCGTCGCCCCGAACGAACCGATCGGCCGGCGGCATGGCGCTGAACACGCGGATGCGCTGGATGAAGGGCGTGCCGTCGATCTGCAAGCGAAGCACGTGCTGGCCCGGCGAGAGGCTTCGCGTGAACGCGGCCGTCGCGGTCGCGCCCTGGTCCCTCGACCCGTCGAGGCTTGCGGTCGTGTTCCACGTCGTGCCAACCGCCGGGTCGTCCGAGTCCACGAGGAGCCGGGCGTCGTCGTCATCGGATCCGTTCGCTGCCGCCCCGCTGAGCTCGAACGTCACCGAGACGGCGTTGGTTCCAGCGATGTTGAAGACCCAGCTCCGCCAGACCCCGAGGTACGGAGCTTCTTCCTTCTGCAAGGGCGGCGGCCTCATCTCGATGTCGACCGTGAAGGGTACCCTGCCCGGGGGCATACGGTCGGGCCACTCGAGCTTGTAGGCGGCGGCTTCGTCGAGGTCGGCCAGGATTTGGCTCTCCTGAGGCGTGCCGTCGATGTTCCAGCCATCGCAGTCGGAGCACCAACGGTAAAAGTTGAGGCTGCGGACGATCGGCTTGCCATCCACGAGAGCCTCGTTGTGGTTCCAGCGGTCGATCTCGAGGAGGACCATCTTCACCCAGCCCGGCTCGTAAGTTCTTGCCGGGGCCTCCGGGTGGCCGCCCTTCCAGAAATAGTAGCCGTTCGATTCAGTAGCGTAGACGGGCAAGCTCCAGAGCTTCTGTGGAATGCCGCGCTCGATCCAGTCCTTGTAGCAGAAAAAACTCCAGTAGTTTCCGTTCACCTTCTGCGTGCTGAACACTTCCGCGCGAGAGTACCCGCGAGATGGGATGTGGAGAGCGATGCCGTCAACGCCGCCGGAGGCCTGGATCGCCTCGAGCATGCGCCGCATGTAGGTGACGTGATCGATGGGCATGGCGTCGTGATCGGATCCCGACCCGTAAGGCCCGGCAAAGGGCGCGAGGGCCTGGGGGATCACGAGGTGGGTTGGACACACGGCCTTGATCGAGTTGTAGACGCGGCGGAAGCAGTCCGCGTAGTCCTCAGGCGAAATGTATTTCCTGTAGCCGTTCGGCTCGGCAGGCCACTCGCCGGAGAGGTTCGTCTCATTGCCGATCACCCAGAGGGTGCAGCCCTGCGAAGCAGATGCGAAGCTCGCGCAGCGCGCCGCGAAGTTGTTCCACTCGGTGCGAACAGGGATCGTCCCGAGCGGGAAGTAACCGTTGTTGAGGCGTGAGATAACCGTGTGGCCCCGCGAGGAGACGGATCGGTAGTCCTTGCCCGACGTGTCGGTGGGGTTGTGGCCCACGGCTTCCGTGGCGGTGACGACCCCGCGCACGTCCGCCGCTTCGAGACGCGATGTGAACTCATCCGGGCGGGGCTCGAAGTCGTGGATGCCATAAATGAATCGCGTTTGGGCGTTCGTGGACACGGTGAAGAAAAACAGCATCGCGGCACACATGCGAATGCCAGTGAAGTATTCTGCTTGGCCGTAGTCCATGACCGCAAAAATACAGCCAGGGGGGTCGATAACACAACTCTCGATGTCGTGGGGTCAAGCAATTGCGCGTCCAGCAGGGGCTGGCGTGATCAGTGTGAGTCAACCCCACCGGCAGGAGAGCCATCTCCCGTGGTCCGGATAGCAGAATTGAGGAGTGGAGCTCAATGTGCCTACAGTCCCTCGATGAAAGTCTCGAGATAGATTGCACCGCTGCACTTAATTCGTACTCAACGTTCGGATCCGAGCCGCGACGTCGTCGCTCCCGGGGTCCCCGGGAGAGCGAGTCGCGCGGGAGTTCGCTCGGCCTCGGGTCTTCCGGATCGACTACTGAAATGGGCTCCAAGGCGGCTGAAATTCATTTTTTCAGAAACCGTGTTAGGTCTGTGCGACGGTGCCGGTTTAATCGTCTTGAACGATTTGACTGTTTTATTGTGGGTCGGTCGTCGTTTGGCCCGAGGATTGTGAAATTGGGAGAACCGGACAATGATTCAGCGACTGATGGCTGGCGCAGCTGTTGCCGTGGTGCTGTGCGTGGGACAGGGATGCGCAACGGCGCAAGGCAAGGCGACAAAGGACATTGTTACAACAGCGGTGGAGGCGGGTTCGTTCAAGACGCTCGCTGCGGCACTCCAAGCGGCCGGGCTGGTAGAGACGCTGCAGGGCAAGGAGCCCTTTTCCGTCTTTGCTCCGACGGATGAAGCGTTTCAGAAGTTGCCCGGGGGAACAATTGAGACTCTGCTGAAGCCAGAGAACAAGCAGCGACTGATCGCCGTGCTCACGTACCATGTTGTTCCCGGGCAGGTGAGGGCCGCGGAGGTGGTCAAACTGAAGGCGGCGACCACTGTCAATGGCCAGCGGGTCGACATCAAGGTAAACGGCGGAAAAGTTTATGTTGATCAAGCTAGTGTTGTAACCACTGACATCCTTTGTTCCAACGGGGTGATCCATGTGATCGACCAAGTCCTTCTGCCGTCGACCGACAGCATCCCGGAGACTGCGAACAAGACCGGTATCTTCAAGACGCTGCTCGTCACCGCGAATGCGACGGGACTGGTCGACGTGCTGTCGGGAGACAAGCCGTTGACAATGTTTGCTCCGACTGATGACGCGTTCGCGAAGCTCCCGGCCGGCACTGTGGATAATTTGCTACGACCCGAGAACAAGGAGAAACTGGCTGCAATCTTGAAGTTCCACGTCATGCCAGGCCGCGTGTTCTCGAATGAAGTCCTGAGCAAGACGGAACTCAAGACTGTCCACGGAGGCAACTTGACTGCGGCCATGAAGAATGGCGCGGCGACCATCAACGGAGCTGGTCTCACCGCGACGGACATCGACGCCTCGAATGGAGTGATCCATGTGATCGAAAGTGTAATTCTTCCCCCGGCCGTACCGGCGAAGGGCGCACACGTCGCCCCGGTCACCTCGTAAAACCTCTACTACTTCTGCCCGCAGACCGCGCGAGTGATCTGCTCCGGCGTGAAGGCGCAAAACAGTTGATTGACCATGAGCTTGCGGTCCCGATCGCCACCTGCCCGCGATTTCAACAGTCCATCGTCAACGCCTTGCAATGGGATTGCAAGGCGTTGACGCTTTTTCGCCGGGCCTTTTGCTGATCACGATTCATCAACCGCGAGATCAATACTTGAATCAGCCCTGCTCAACCCAGGAGAAAAATACGGAGGAGATACACTCCAAGAGCTCGACCGCGATATTGGGTGCCACGGGAACAATCGGCCGCGCTCTGGCGCGGCGATTGGTCCGGCATGGCCATGAGGTGCTACTGGTGGGACGCAATGAAGAGAAACTGCGTTCGCTGTCCGAGGAGCTCGGCCAGCCGTTCGTGGCGGTGGACCTGACCAGCTCCGCGCCACTGGAACAGGCGCTGCGGGAGGTGGCGGCTGCTCGTGGCGGCATGCACGCTCTGGTCAATTGTATCGGTTCGATTCTCTTGAAGCCCGCGGACGCCACGACGGATGACGAGTTCCGTCAGGTGGTGGAGGCGAACCTGTTCACCGCGTTTGCGACAATTCGCGTCGGAGCGAAACTGCTGCGCGATCGAGGGGGGACAATCATCCTTTTCGCGTCGGCAGCAGCAGAGATCGGCCTGAAGAACCACGAGGCGATTGCGGCGGCCAAGGCCGGGGTCATTGGGTTGGCCCGTTCAGCGGCGGCAACTTACGCAGCGAACAATATTCGCGTGAACGTGGTCAGTCCCGGACTGGTTCGCTCGGAGTTGACGCGTCGAATCTGGGAGAACTCGGCGAGCGCAGCCGCGTCCGCCCAGATGCATGCACTGGGTCGCCTCGGAGAACCAGAGCATGTCGCTTCGCTGGCATATTGGCTACTCGAGGCGGAAAACGATTGGATCACCGGCCAAGTGATCGGAATCGATGGCGGGTTGGGCCACGTCGTGCCACGGAGGTGAACCATCCCATGAATTTCAGCCAGCGTTTATGTAGCGAATTGCTGCGACGTGAGTACCAGGAGGATTGAAGATGCAAACCTGGAGACTGTTCACGATTGTGTTGCCCATTTTCTTGTTCATGGACTTGCTCTGGCTGGGCGTATTCATGAAAGGTTTTTACAGCCAAGAGCTGCGTGAGCTGGCTCGCCGGCACGGAGCGGTTCTCGCCCCCCGTTGGGGCGCGGCAATGCTGGTCTATCTGCTGATTCCCGCCGGGGAACGGAACCGCCTGGCAGGCGTTCGGCTGGGGATCATTATTCGGGCTGGTGCTCTTTGGCGTGTACGACCTGACCAATCTTGCGGTTCTCGAAAGATGGACGGTGCGTCTGACCCTGGCCGACATGATTTGGGGCTGCGTCCTTTGCGGCACGATCACCGTTGTCACGAGGTTCGTGGATGGCTGGCTGACGAAATGACTCACCAAAATCTTGAGGGCTGCCTTGCCGAACGAAGGACTTGTCAATCCATGGTGGCAGCTTCTCGCATCCGAAACTGCAATTCCGCTCCTGTCCGAGTTGACGCTGAGTTCGTACTGTACTGGATGACCGCGTTTCTGCGGCTGTCGTCGAATTTCAGTCTGCAACGCGCGGTGGAGCTGGCCATTCAGTTGCCAAAGCCGTTGGTGATCTTCGAGCCGCTGCGAATTGGACCTCGCTGGGCCAGCGATCGGATTCATCGGTTCGTGATAAACGGCATGGCCGAAAACGCGGGTCACATTGACGCGCTCAAGAATTCCGGCGTACTTTACTCTTGCCGTGTCGAACCGCTGCCCGATGCGGACAAGGGCTTGCTACATGGCCCGGCGCTGGCCACGCGGGCGAGTGTGATCGTGACCGATAACTTCCCCTCGTTCTTTCGGCCTCGCATGGTTTCGGCGGCGGCCGCTCGGTTGCAAGTGCGGTTGGAGGCTGCTGATTCCAACGGCCTGCTGCCGCTGCGTGCGACCGACCGAGTTTTCTCGACGGTCTTCTCCTTCCGAGCCTACTTGCAGAAGCCGTTGCCGGTCCACCTGGAGAATTTCCCGCTAGCCAACCCATTGAAGGGCGTACGACTTCCGTCACTCAAACTGCTGCCGCCAGAGATCACGAAACGGTGGCCGGCTGCTTCAGCGGCGCTGTTGTCCAGTGAAAGGGCGGAATTCGCTGCGGTGCCAATCGACCACTCGGTCAGCATCGTCGAAGCACTTGGCGGCTCCACGGCGGCTCGACAGCGATTGACGAAGTTTCTCGACCAACAACTGCCACATTACGCGGCGGGAGCCAACGATCCCGATGCCGACAATCGCAGCGGACTGTCGCCCAATCCATATTTCGGCCACATCTCCCCGCACGAGTTGTTTCACGATTTGATGACCCGAGAAGAGTGGTCGCCCTCGTCACTCGGCGAGAAAACGGGTGGCAAGCGTGAAGGCTGGTGGGGCGTGAGCCCCGGTGCTGAGTCGTGGCTCGACGAGTTCGTCACCTGGTGCGAGCTGGGTTACAACATGACTTCGCGCTGTGACGACTGCGACCAGTTTGAGTCGCTGCCGGCCTGGGCGCGGGCAACGCTCGCCAAGCATCAACGCGATCCGTGCCCGCAGGTCTATTCTCTGGACCAATTTGCCACCGCCGCGACGTACGACCCGCTCTGGAACGCCGCCCAAACCCAACTCCTCCGCGAGGGTCGTATCCACAACTACCTGAGAACGCTCTGGGGCAAGAAGGTTTTGGAATGGACCGCGACACCGCGCGACGCGATCCATGTGATGAAAGAAATTAATAGCAAGTATGCGCTCGACGGTCGCGATCCGAACTCCTACTCCGGCATCTCTTGGTTGCTTGGCCGCCATGGGCGACTCGTTGGCTCTGGGCCGCGGGGATCTACAACCTGACCTGGGGAACACTTGCGATCGCGTGCCCCATTTCCTGTTCGACCTCAGCGGTGCCGAGCGGATCAATTATGCCGAAATCTGGCAATGCGTGGGGATGGTCGTTGGTGTTTATGGAATCGGGTACCTCATCGCCGCGGGCGATCCGCGCACTCATTGGCCGATCGTGCTAGTCGGGCTGTTGGGCAAAGTCTTCGGTCCGATCGGATTCTTGGTGGCGCTGTCGCGGGGGACGTTTCCACCCCTCTTCGGATTGACGATCTTGACCAACGATCTGCTGTGGTGGATCCCCTTCGCCATGATTCTGCGGGATGCGGCAAAACACCATAGAAAGACCCAGCAATCGCAGGGAACATCGCGGCAGCGGTATTTCAAACAGACCACAATCAATGCATCCCCCGATGTGGTTTTTCGTTTTCACGAGAGCCCGGATGCGTTGCTGCATCTCATTCCACCGTGGGAGAGCATGAAACTGGTCGAATCTGCCGGGTCCCTCCGGCCCGGCAGCCAGGTCGTCCTGCGCGGGCGTCTCGGAGTCATTCCGATTCAATGGATCGCCATTCACACTGAGTATGATCCGCCGCACCTGTTCGCGGATCGCCAGGAATCAGGTCCGTTCGCCTATTGGTATTACCGCCATCGCTTTCTCGATGATGGTCAGGGCGGAACCCTCTTGACGGACGAGGTCGAATATGCGCTTCCCCTGGGAGTGATTGGGCGGTGGCTCGGCGGCTGGCTTGTTCGCCGCAAACTGGAGGCCATGTTCGCCTTCCGCCATGAAAAGACGCGAAGCTTGATCGAATCCGGGGTATGGACGAGCTCGTTGTCAGCAAGCAAGAGGTGACGACGCCAAATGAATCGTGATGTCTTGATTGTGGGAGCGAGGGGCTTTCTGGCTTGTGCTGCGCTCGCAGGCAGCAACAACAGGGCCTTCGCTGCTGGGTGCTGGAGGCTGCCGATGAGGTCGGGGGCCGCATCCGTACTGATACTGTGGGCGGGTTTCGCCTGGACCGAGGTTTTCAAGTCCTCTTGACCAGTTACCCGGAAGCAAAGACGATCCTTGACTACGATGCGTTGGACCTGAAGCCGTTTCTGCCCTGCGCTCTGGTTTGTTACGGTGGCCAGTTTCACGAAGTGACCGGCCTCTGGCGGCGACCGTTTGGCGCCATACGTTCGTTGCGGTCGCCGATCGGCTCCTTCACCGACAAGTTACGTGTTGCAAGTTTTCGCTCAGGATCATTGCGGGGCACAATTGAGGACCATTTCCGCGATCCCGAAACCACATCCCTCCAGGCACTTCAGGATGCGGGTTTCTCGCCGTCGATGATCGCGCGGTTCTTCCGACTGTTCCTGGGCGGCATCTTTCTCGACTCCGATCTGTGTGCTTTCAGCTGCATGCTGAGCTTCTTGGTTCGCATGTTCTCCCTTGGAAACGCCTGTCTGCCCGCAGAGGCGATGGAAGCCATTCCCCGACAACCAAGGATGGGGCTGCCGCCCGGCAGCATTCGGCTGAGATCTCGGGTGGTGCGAGTTGGGCCTGGTGCGGTGACACTCTCCACCGGCGAGGAACTCAGTGCAAAGTCGGTGGTGGTGGCGGTGGAAGGACGCATGGCCGCGAAACTGCTGGGTGACACCATTTCCCAGGCGGGACAAGGTACGACGTGTCTCTACTTCGCTGCACCTCGTCCCCCGATTGCTCAACCGTTGCTCGTATTGAACGGCGATGGCCGCGGCCCGATCAACAATCTCTGTGTCCCCACCGGCGCCGCCCCTTCTTATGGTCCTGGCGGCAAGAGCCTGGTCTCGGTGACAATCCTGGGCACGGGGAACGATCCCAATCGCCTCCTGGCGGAGGTGTGCGAGCATCTGGGTGAGTGGTTTGGCACCGTGGTCCAGCCTTCACCCCGGTTGTCGATCAACGACTTGTCTCGACCAATTGGTTGCGGACCGTCGCCTGGAGCCTGCGCGGGGTCCTGTTATTGTGGATTGTGTGGTCATCCTTGAGCGTTGGCTCGTCGTGACCAGGAACTCTTTGGAGAACAAACATGGCAAGACTTGAAGTTGGAGACCGTGCGCCGGACTTTTCCGCGACCACGTATGACGGCAACAAGATCGGTCTGGCTGACTTTTTGGGGAAGCGTGCATTGGTGCTGTTCTTCTACCCCAGAGATGGCACGCCGATTTGCACAAAGGAAGCCTGCGCCTTTCGCGATTCCTATGAGCAATTCGTCGACGCCGGGGCGGACGTGATCGGCGTCAGCGGTGATACCGAGGAAAGCCACCGCACGTTCGCACGGCAGTACAAGCTGTCGTTCCCCTTGATCAGCGACGTGGACGGCTCGCTGCGCAAGGCATTTGCGGTACCGAAGACGATGGGGCTCTTTCCGGGTCGGGTCACTTACGTCGTCGATCAAGAAGGGATCATCCGGCAAATCTTCTCGGCACAATTCGCCTCGGACGAACACGTCCGAGAGGCGTTGATCGCCGTGGGTGCGGCACGCAAGTCTTCCCAGTAATGTGACTTGTCCGGTACAAGCACAATGCGTTGATTGTGAGTCACGACCTCAGCGAAGAGTCCCGATTTTCGGGAGATCAGCGAAAGCTAAGCCAGATGGACTTTTTCGATCCTCTGCGGCCACAGAGCCGCGGTGGAAAGGTAGTTCGCTTGGTACCTGATGTCGCACAGGAAGCAAGGGGTGGAATCGCTGCCGGAGCTTGACTGAGCTTCGCGATCTTGTGACTGCCCCACGATCGGTGCTGAGTCGGTCGACTCGGTTTTTGCCCAGGTATCGAGGGTCGCGAGATCGTCGCTGCGCGCCGCCGCTATCCGCCATCGTCCACGGACACTGCGCGTAAACGCACGCGGGCAGCCGGTCACGGCCGGATCGGGCAAGAGGGGCGAGTCGATGACCTCGAAGCTCGACTCGGGCTCGAGGCCGCCGCCGAGACCCGCGAGCAGCAACAGGCGGCCGGCTCCTCCGTTCAAGTTGATCGAGTGGACGGGCTCCGTCCGCCTCGGTGACGGCGATGTTGGAGTGGACGTCCTCGTCGGGGGGGCAGGTTGATCGGCGTGTTCCACGCGCCCATGCCCTCGCCCAGCGCCGTGACGAGCACGTCGCCGGAGGACTCCGGGCTCCCCAGGCCCGGGTCGGTGCCGAGGTAGCCCAGCACGTACTCCGCGGGCCGGATGATGTTGCCGTTTCGGTCGCGCTTGAGGCCCCGATCGGTGTCGAGGTAGGCCATGGTCCCGTAGGGTCGCTCGAGGCACTTGCCGTGGATGAGGACCGGCGCCTGGAAGATGCCGTTCTCGAGACGGGGCAGCTCCGCGAGCGGACGCGCATCTCGACCAGGTAGCAGCCCCAGTCCGGGACGCACGTGCTGAGCGAGGTCGAGGTCCCCGAGGATCTCTCCGTCGACTGATTGCCCCGGTCGTGGATGGTCCAGACGTTCTCGAGGTCGGGATCGAGCGTGGCGGGGAAGACCTGTGCGGTGAAGGTCACGCCGAGCGCCGGCAGGATGCAGCCGACGTGAAGCTGCGGCTCGTGGCGGATGCCGTGGATGTTCGGCAGCGCGGGAAAGCCGCTCGAGATCAGTGACCTCGACAAGCGAGTAGGGCGGACACGGCGCCCCGGGCACGAGCAGCTCGGTGTCCCGCTTGTCGTTGGGGAAGGCGTGGTAGGCGGTCTTGCGCTCGGTGCCCACGGCGAAGAAGTCGAGCAAGTAGTCGCCTGCCGGGATGAGGAGGCCGCCCGGCTCGGCGCCGGGCTTCCCGATGTCTCCATCGGCTCGCAAGTAGAGGAGGGGGCGCTTCTCCGCCTTGTCGCTCGGGAAGACATCGGGCAGCGTGAGGGCATCCTGCGAAGTTGCGCTCGGCATCCGGCCCGACCCGCGCTAACCGTGCGCGCAGCTCGACGCCAGGTCCGACGAAGATCTTGCGGTACCAGGCCGCGATCTCGAGCCGCTCGGAATCGCGATCGAGCGAGAGGCCCGTGGTGATGCCCCCGAAGTCCGTGATCTCGAGCAGCTTCCGCGAGAAGCCGATGTCGAGCACCGCATCCACGATCCTGCCGCCGCGGCCGCCCGCCGGTGCCGCATCGCCTGCGTCCACGCCTCCGCCGACTCATCCCACGGGGAACGAGACGCAGTCGCCCGGCTCCACGATGGACTGATCGCCGTAGAGCGTCAGCTCGAGGTCGCCCGCCTTGCCGACCGGCGTCAACGGCGGCGGCTGCAGGCACTGGAGGAGCCTGGCCGCGCCGTGAACAGTGCGTCCCTGCACCCCGTAGCTGTCCGGATCGCTGCCGTCGGAGCTTTCGGTGACGTTGGTGATCACCGTATAGCGGCTGAAGGGGGCGCAGTCCTGGCGCGCCACGAGCCCGAACTTGCCCCAGCGGCTGGGGACATTGGGCTCGCCGGCCTCGTCCGAGGGCCGATCGGCGATGCGGGCGCGGATCGACGCGGAGGCAGGGGTCAAGGTCAAGTACGGCGCGACTCCGTGGTGAGCGCTCCCCGGGCGGGCTTACGCGCCGACGATTTCCGCCACAAGCTCTGGCAGCGTGGTGCCCGCGGGGCCGAGGACCTGGTGGTCGAACCAGCGCGCATTTCCGCTCGGCTCCAGGTTCGCTTCGATCGTCACCGCTCCGTGCCGTTTCGCCTCGACCACCATGCCGGCGGCGGGGTAGACGCTCCCGCTCGTGCCGATGCTCAGGAACACTTCTGCCTGGAGGGCTCGTGGGATCTCCTCGTCGAGGTAGAAGGGGACCTCTTCGAACCAGACGATGTGCGGCCGCATGCGGCCGGCACACGCACCACATGCGTCCGAGAGCGTCATGTCGCGCTCGCACGAAACGACGTCACCGCACTCGACGCATCGTGCCTTCAAGAGCTCGCCGTGCATGTGCAGCACCGCCCTGGATCCGCCGCGCTCGTGCAGGTCGTCGACGTTCTGCGTGATCAGGACGAGCCGATCTCCCAGGAGCCGTGCGAGCTCCGCGCCTGTGACGGTGGTGTCACCGGATCGCAAGAGCCGCATGGAGCTCACGTTCGACCAGGACGGGATCAGCAAGGTCGTCGTCAACAGCGAACCGGCCGACACTCCCACTTTCCAGCTTGCGGTTGGCGACCTCATGAACCCTGCTGCCACGTTTGTGTCGAATACGGCTGGGGTCATTGCCTGGACCAAGTCGTTTTGCGCAGACGCCGGGTTGGGCGCACTCTGCAATCCCCAGCCGGGGGATCCTGCTCCAACCCCGACGCAGGAAAACCTGATGTACGCGCAGCAGGAGATCGTGCTCTCCACGCTGAAGAAGACGAAACCTGTCAATCCACTGGAATTTCCAAAGTGGATTCTCGCGGACACGATCCGCGTCGCGGACCAGCCCCCGGAAGCGCCGAATCCTGCGGCTCGGAACGCGGACGGTATGGCCGCGGTGGCCGCCGATCTCTCGACCCTGAGCGACGATCCCCCCGGAGGGGAGGTCCTGGTGACCTGGGTCCGCTACGAGGGTGACTTTCAGGTGCTCGACGGCAAACGCAAGATCTACCGGAAGCTGCCGAAGGGCCAGACCGTTCTGTGCGCGAGCGGGAATCCGCAGGCCCCCTTCAAGCAGTGCGACTTTGTCGAGGAGGAGGTCGATAACCACCGTCCCCAGATGGAGCTGACCGCGATCTACGCCCGCCGCGTGAGCCTGAACGGCCTTCTCGTGGGCGAGGACAAGGTGAAGCTTTCTCCTCCCGGAATCAACGTGGAGCCTGCGCTGGCGCTCTCGCCCACCGGCAACGTGGGCTACTGCGTCTGGGTCCATGACCCGACCCACAAGAACCTGATCGACACGAACCGCGGAAGGATGCTGCTCTACTCCGTATACAACGGTGCCACGGGCGCCTGGGGCGCTCCGGCCTCGGTTCTCCCGAACATCGCGGACTACGACGCGAAGTACCCGGGCGTCCTCGAGCCGCACATGGCCCTGCGGAACGATACGACGGGGCTCGTCGTCTTCACCGCGCTGGCGGGAGGCTCCTCCACGACCGACTCCGGCCTGGGCGGAAGCCGCTTCGTCTATGGCGTGCGCCTCACCGGGGGAGTCTTCGGCGAGCCGTTCCTCATCCACGGCCGCTGCCTCCGGAGGCAATACGGTTGGGTGCCCCAGGTCATCTATGACATTCCGGACCTGGTCGACCCGCTGGCCAAGCTGAAGTTCCGTCAGCCCGAGTGGGTGATGATTTTCCAGGGGACGGGCCCGATCGGTCAGGAAGAAGGCTCGGGCAACGTGGTCGTCTCGGTGATTCCCCAGGGAGTGGACCAGGCGAGCCCTGCGGTGGGCCTCTTCAACGATGGGGCGATCCGCTCCAACGTCTCGGCATCCCTCGCCGGCGGGGTGCTCCACACGCTCAACCTGAACAGCGGTTCAGACAAGATCCTCGCCGGAGGAGGTGCGGGCGGAGGTGTGGAGCCGCGCGTACGGTTCTTCGAGTCGACCGAGACGCGGCTCGAGCCGGACGTCGCCGTGATTGGGTGCACGATCTCCGACCCCTACTCTGCGCCGGGCTCGCGGGTGACGACGAAGGTGCTGCTCGAGAACCTCGGCCTCGCGGGGACGCCGGTGGACGAGCTCGGGGCGGGCGCCGTGGGCCTCGAGGCGGTTTTCATCGAAGAGGACGGGAGCGAGCGAGTGGTTGGGTTTGCGGAGGTTCCCGAGCTCCAGCCGTCTCTGCGGCACACGGTGGAGCTGCCCCTCGAGATGCCGCACGATCCGGTCCGCCTGCGCGTGCGGCTGAGCCCCAACCCGATCGACCGCGATCGCACGAATGACTTCAAGGAGTGTTTCTTCGGTGCCCCCACGCCGCGCGAGGTCGATTGCATCCGTACGACGCTCGAGGACGAGGCGGGAACGCGGGCCGTGGCGTTGAGCTGGTCGAGCCCGGTCGTCTACGACGAGGTGATCATTTACCGGGAAGGATCGATGTTGGCCGCGCTGCCGGGTGGTTGCACGCGGTACGTGGACCTGTACGCACCGCCGGGAGCGGTGGAATATGCGGTGAGAGGCCGCGTGGGGGCCTCGAAGTCGGCGCGCGCGACGATCCTCTGCGGAGGTTTCGGGGAGGCGTTCCTCCGTGGCGACACGGACGCGAACGGAGCGCTCCAGATCACCGATGCGATCTCGCTCCTGGGATACCTCTTCCTTGGGGGCCGGCAGCCGAGCTGCCAGGACGCAGCCGACACGGACGATAACGGAGCGCTCCAGATCACGGACGCAGTGCGGCTGTTGGGCTACCTCTTCCTCGGCGGGGCCGAGCTCCCCGCCCCGTTCCCGGGGTGCGGCCTGGATCCGACAGGGGACGCGCTGCCGTGTACGGCGCAGCCGCGGTGCAGGTGAAGATGCGAGAAGGGGCCCCGCAGGGTCAAGAGGCTGCGCGTCCAGCAAGGGCCAGTGGGCGTGTCTCCTGGCCAGGGCGTACCTGGTCGATCCGAAGCCTTGCCCAAGGTGTGGCGGACAAATGAAGATCATGGCAGCGTTGACCTCACCGCACCACGACGAGGTGACAGAAAAAATCCTGCGGCACCTCGGTGGCTGGACGCGCCGCCCAGCCACCGTCCTGATGACGAAGGCGTCGTTGCCGGTGAGCCGGTCGATGAACCCTGCCAGCACGAGGTTTGAGCCAAGCGGATGGACCCAAGCCATGCAGCCTCAAAGCTGCAAAAACCAGGACTCGGTCGTTGTCCTGAACCCTTCAATGGGGCAGCAGTGCATCGAGAATGCCTTCCACGAGAAGGTCTTGAAAGTCAACATCGGACCGACGTGGAGGTCCGCTCAGGCGCAGGAACAAGCGCTCAAGATCAGCCTTCTCGAGGAACTCCTCGAGCCAACCGTCGGGTAGAGGGTCGGCATCTTTCACCAGGGTCGATTCCCCTCCTCGAAACCCCGAAGAGCGTCCTTGAGGACTCACACGTTTTCAGGGCAGCGGACGCACGCCGTTCGCACGGCAGGACTTGCTCTTGCATCGCATCGTGTTGTGTGAGGTTCGAAAAGGTACCCCCCTCTTTCCACAAGGAGACGTTCCATGAGCCGAATTGCCCTTGGCGTTGTCGCGGCGGTCTTCTCGGTCTCGTTCGCTGGTTGCAGCTTGTCCCAGGCCAAAGGCTCCGGAGGCACCGTCGCCGAGGCGACCACGGCGACGTGCTCCATGTGCAAGAACAGCTAAGAATACGTTTACTCGCCGAAGGGGCTGTTCCTCGGCAAGAAGGAGGTCAAGCACAACTGCCCGATGTGCAAGCGCGAGTGGGTCGCAGGCGTGGACCCAAGCTCGGCGTGTTCTGAGTGCGCGAAGTCGGAGCTCGTCTGCCCGGTATGCGCAAGGGCGGCGAAGAACTGGCCGAGTGGACGGGTACGCCCCCCGGAGCCGGCTTGGGGCGAGTTGCGTGCATTGCCGTAGAAGCTTGCCATTCTGAGCTGCTCGTGATGGGGAGTTTTTCCGCCTGACCGGGAGTTTTTCCTTCATGAAATCAGAGGAACACCAACCAACGCTCGAGGAGGGGCCTGCGTGTCAAGCCCTCGTGGGCTCTCGCGGGATTCGTCATCTTTATGCCTCGCCGCCGGTCCCGTGAGGATCAGGAGCCCCGGCTCTGCCGCCGTCTGCCGAGACTTCCGGTTTCTAACGGATAGGGAACAGGCGTTGCTTCGCTGGCCTACCATGATTCCTGGACGTGCCACTCTGAGGATCGCCTTGCTCGTGCCAGTGTTCCTTCAGGTTGTGGGGTGTCTCGCGCCAGAGCTCAAGGAGGACTGGCAAGCGGTGGCACGGGCTCGATCGGGAGAGAGGCCTGCGCCGGCATCCACGAGGCGCGCCGAACGGCAGACGTCCACCGAGACAGATGACCCCGAGCTTCACCGGAAGCTTGCGGATGACCCCACGCTGTATCTGGTTTTGTCCGCCGCGGAGCGCCGAAACCCCGACCTCGCGGCCGCGCTCGAGCGCTGGGTCGGCTTCCTCGAGAAGGTGCCGCAGCGTCTGGCGCCGCCCTACCCCACGCTCCGCTTGGGTTACTCGTCCATGTTCCGAATGAACACGGTCGAGCTCATGCAGGACGTGCCGTTCCCCTCGAAGCTCCTCGCCGAGGGCCGAGCCGCCCTCGCGGAGGCGCGGGCCACGGGTGCCGAATTCGAGGAGCGTCGGAATCTCCTGCGGCAGCAAGTCACTGCGGCTTACGCCAGTCTCTATCTGGCACGTCGCGAGCTTGAGCTTCTCGACGCCAACCTCGAGATCCTCAACCGCTTTGTCCGCATTGCGCAGACCCGGTACGAAGCCGGAACCGTGACCCAGTCCGATGTGCTGCGGGCGGAGCTGGAGCGCTCGACGATCCGCGCCGAGCGAGCGGTGCTATCGCGAGAGGTCGAAACGGCGGCAAGCGCGCTCAATGTCCTTCTCGACCGTCCTCCCGAGACGCCCATCGGTCCGCTCGCGCCGTTGGCCCTGCCGCAGCCTGGCGCTCAGACCGGCGAGCTTTACGACAGGGCCCTCCAGTACCGCCCCGAGCTGGAGGCGGCCTCACAGCGAGTGGCCTCAGCGGACTCCATGCTCGCCCGGGCGCGAGAGGAGTGGATCCCGGACCTCACCGTCGGCGGCGCCTACGTCCGCGACCTCGGCATGGACGAGAACGAGGTCGAGGTCACTGCCGGGATCACGCTGCCGCTCTGGTGGGGCTCGATCCGCGCGAAGAGCCGCGAGGCGGAAGCGGAGTCGCGCCGTGCCAGCGCCGAGCTCAAGGCAGCCAGGAACCGCGTGCTGGACGAGGTGAAGTCGACGTCCGCACGCCTCGCTGCTGCGGCGGAGCGTTTCACGATCCTTGCCGAGGAGGCGGTGCCTCGCGCCGAGCAGAACCTGGGAGTGGCCGAGGCGGCCTACACCGCAAGCAAGCTCGGCTTTCTCGAGCTCCTCGACTCGCAGCGCATGCTCCTCCTGAAGCAGCTCGAGCGCGAGCGGGCTCTCGTCGAGCACGCCACGAGCCAGGCGGAGCTCGAGAAGGCGATTGGGGAAGCGCCGAAGCCATGAAGGAGAGTCCATGCACGTGAACCGGAAATCGTTAATGCACCTCGGCATCGGGATCGTCCTGGGGCTTGCCGTGGCGGGGGTACTTTACATGGGCCTGGGGTGGGGAGGAGCGGACACCGGCAGCGCTGCCGCGCCGGCGGGCTCGGTCTGGACCTGCTCGATGCACCCGCAGATCCGGATGGGCCGGCCGGGCAGCTGCCCCCTCTGCGGCATGGACTTGGTCCCCGTGCCGGCGGAAGGTTCCGCGGGCTCGGGTGCTGCCGGCCACTCGGCCCTGCACCTGACCCTCGGCGACCACGCGAGGCTCATGGCCACGGTCGCGACCGTGGCCGTCGCGGAGCGCGAAATCCACAAGGAGATCCGGACCGTCGGCAAGGTGGAGCTGGACGAAACGCGGGTGCGCCACATCAGCGCCCGCGTCGCTGGCAGGGTCGATGAAGTTTATGCCAACTTCCCCGGCATCGTCGTCAAGGATGGGGACCACCTCGTCCGCATCTACAGCCCCGACCTCCTCGCGACGCAGCAGGAACTGCTCCTCAGCCTGCGGCGGGAGAAGGTGCCGGCCGCCGCTCCCGGGGTCGGACTCGATCAGGGCCTCGCGGCGAGCGCCCGGGAGCGCTTGCGGCTCTGGGGGCTCACCGACGAGCAGATCGACGAGCTCGTGCATACGGGCAAGCCGCAGACGCACGTCACGGTCTTCGCGTCCCTGGGCGGCACGGTCATCGAGAAGGACATCCGGGAGGGGCAGTACGTGGAGCCCGGCGACTCCCTTTACACCATCGCCGAGCTGGCCCATGTCTGGCTCGTCATGGAGGTCTACGAGTCCGAGATCTCCTGGGTGCGCTTTGGCCAGTCCGTGGAGGTCAAGCTCGAGAGCGAGCCGGCGCGAAGCTTCGGCGGGACTGTGGCCTTCATCGAGCCTGTCCTCAACGATGCCACCCGCACGATCCGCGTACGCGTGGTCCTCGGAAACGACGAGGGCCGCTTCAAGCCGGGCATGTACGCGCAAGCGCACCTCCGCATCGGGATCCTTCCCGGCGGGAAGCCCGCGCCGACGGGCCTCGAGGGCAAGTATGCCTGTCCCATGCACCCCAACGTGGTGGCGGATGAAGCCGGCAAGTGCACGGTCTGTGGGATGCCCCTCGAGAAGGTGCCGGGAGAGCCCATGCCGGCTGGGTCCGCGGCGCCGCGGACGCTCGCCGTGCCAGCGGAGGCCGTGCTCACGACCGGGCGGCGCTCGCTCGTCTACGTCGAGGTCGAGCCCGGGAAGTACCGGCTCGTGGAGCCCCGGCTGGGGCCGCGCGCAGGGGACTACTACCCCGTCATCGAGGGCCTCGAGAAGGACCAGCGGGTCGTCACGCGCGGGAGCTTCCTCCTCGACTCGCAGTTTCAGATCAGCGGCAAGCCGAGCCTGTTTTACCCGGAGGGCATCGCGGGAGGAGGCGTCGGGCACGCCGGTCACCAGGGCGACGGAGCGCCGGATGGTGGGGTCAAGCCGCCCGGGGAGAAGCCCCAGGGGCACGAGAGTCATGAAGGCCACAAGGACAACTGAGGCACCGCCATGATCAACGCCATCATCCTCTGGTGCCTCACGAACCGCCCGCTCGTCCTGATAGCCGCCATGGCGCTCGTCGGCGGCGGCTGGTACTCGCTTGAGAACACGCCCGTCGACGCCATCCCGGACATTGGCGAGAAGCAGGTCATCGTCTTCGCCGACTGGCCCGGCCGCAGCCCCCAGGACGTCGACGATCAAGTCACGTACCCACTGACCATCGCCCTGGAAGGCACTCCTGGAGTCAAGGTCATCCGCTCCGCCTCCGGTTTCGGCTTCGCCATGGTCTTCATCATCTTCCGCGACGATGTTGAGTACTACTGGGCGAGAAGCCGGGTGCTGGAGAGGTTGAACGTCGCGCGGGGGCGGCTGCCGCCTGGCGTCGAGCCCGTCCTGGGCCCCGATGCGACCGCGTTGGGACAGGTGTTCTGGTACACGGTGGAGGGTGAGGGCTTCGACCTCGCCGAGCTGCGCTCGCTCCAGGACTGGTACATCCGCTACCAGTTGAACGCCGTGGAGGGTGTCTCCGAGGTCGCCTCCGTCGGCGGCCACGTCAAGCAGTACCAGGTCGACGTGGATCCCGTGAAGATGCGCGCTCACGGAGTCACCCTGCCCGAGATCACGGAAGCCGTCCGCAAGTCGAACATCGATGTCGGCGCCAAGGTCATCGAGGTGAATCAGGTCGAGTTTTTTATCCGCGGGGTTGGCTTCCTGAAGTCCGTGAAGGACCTCGAGAATGTGGTGGTGCGCTCCAGGGAGGGCACACCGCTTTACGTCAAGAACGTGGCCACGGTCAGCCTGGGGCCCGAGTTTCGGCGCGGAGCGCTGGACAAGGAGGGCGTCGAGGCGGTGGGGGGCGTCGTCGTCATGCGCTACGGCGAGAATCCGCTGCGCGTCCTCGAACGCGTCAAGCAGAAGATTGCAGAGATCTCGCCCGGGCTGCCGGAGAAGACGCTTCCCGATGGGAGGACTTCCAGGCCGCGGATCGTCTCCTTTTACGATCGCACCCAGATCGTCCACGAGACCATGGACACGCTCCGCGAGGCGCTCATCGAGGAGGCGATCGTCGCGGGCCTTGTCGTGCTCTTCTTCCTCCTCCACTTCCGCAGCTCGCTCGCCATCGTGCCGACCTTGCCGCTCTCGGTGGGCATGAGCTTCCTCGTCATGTACTGGCTGGGCATCGACTCGAACATCATGAGCCTCGCGGGCCTCGCCATCGCCATCGGCGACGTCGCCGACATGGGGATCATCATGACGGAGAACATCTACCGGCACATCGCCAAGAACGATGGCTCGAAGTCGCATTTCGAGTGCGTCAAGGACGGAGCCTTCGAGGTCGGGACCGCCATCATCACCGCCGTGTCGAACACCATCGTCTCCTTCCTGCCCGTCTTCGCGCTCGCGGACCAGGAGGGGAAGCTCTTCAAGCCCCTCGCCTACACGAAGACCTTCGCCATCACCTCCTCGGCCGTCCTCGCGGTCACCGTGGTCCCGGTCCTCGCGTACTACCTGCTCAAGCCCTCGAGCTGGAGCCGCCGGAGGAGTTCCCTGGTCGCCCTCGGTTGCGGCATCGCCGCGGCGGCCACCGCCGGCGTGGCTTCCCGCAGCTTCTTCCTCCCCGCCCAGAGCGCCTGGTGGCAAGGCGTCTTCCTGGCGCTCGCCGTGGGCGTGGTCGCGGGTCTCGCCGTCTACCGGATGGGTCGAGAGCGTCTGGTGCCCCTCGAGGAAAACCGGGTCTCTCGAGGGATCTTGCGGGTCTACGTCCCGGCCCTGCGTTGGGTCCTGGCGCACAAGAGGCTCTTCCTGTCGCTGCCGGTCGCCTTGATCCTCCTCGGCATCACGATCTGGCTCGGCTGGGGAAGGCTCGCGTACCCTGTCGAATGGGGCCTCTCGAGGGTCGGGGTCAACGTCAACGAGTGGCGCCCCTGGAGCGCCCTCAAGCACCAGTTTCCCGGGCTCGGGCGGGAGTTCATGCCGCCCCTCGACGAGGGCTCGCTCCTCTACATGCCGTCGCTTGCCCCGGCGGGTTCGCTGTCGGCGGCGCTGGAGGTGATCTCGAAGCAGGACATGGCCATCCGGAGCGTGCCGGAGGTGGAGAGCGTCGTCGGCAAGCTGGGGCGTGCCGACTCCGCGCTCGACCCGGCGCCGATCAGCATGATCGAGACGGTGATCCTGCTCAAGCCGACCGATCAGTGGCGGCTTGTCCCCGTCGAGCGGTTCTACTCGAGCTGGCCCCGCTGGACGCACGCCGCCTTCGGCTGGGGGTGGCCGGAGGAGCGGCCCATGACGAAGAGCGAAGTGCTCGACGACTTGCGGCAGAGGACCGACATCCCCGGCGTGCTCCCCACCTGGCTCCAGTCCATCCAGACCCGGATCGTCATGCTGCAAAGCGGCTTCCGTGCCATGATGGGCATCAAGGTCTTCGGTTCCGACCTGCGCGAGATCGAGAAGCTCGGCCTTGCGCTCGAGCAGATCCTGCGGCAGGTGCCCGGCGCCACGGATGTGGTGGCCGACCGGATCACCGGCAAGCCATACATCGAGTTCGAGATCGACCGCGAGAAGATTGCGCGGTACGGCGTCAACATCCGCGATGTCCAGGACGTGATCGAGATCGCCCTGGGGGGCGAGAACCTCACGACGACGGTGGAGGGCAGGGAGCGCTATCCCGTGCGCGTCCGCTACCCGCGCGAGCTCCGCGACAACCTCGAGGATCTCGAGCGCATCCTCGTCCCCGCCTCGAGCGGCCCGCACATCCCAATCACCCAGGTGGCAAACATTCGCTACACGATCGGCCCCCAGGAGATCAAGAGCGAGAACGCGCTCCTCGTCGGCTATGTCACCCTCAACACCCGCGACCGCGACGAGGTGAGCGTCGTCGAGGAGGCCGAGCAGTTGATCCAGGCGAATATCCAGAGCGGCGAGCTCAAGATCCCGAACGGCTACTACTACAAGTGGGCGGGGCAGTTCGAGAGCCAGGTGCGCGCCACGAAGCGGCTCTCGCTGCTCGTCCCCCTGTGCCTTGCCCTCGACTTCGTGCTGCTCTTCATGGGCTTCGGCCGCTGGTGGGTCGCGCTCCTCGTCTTCTCCGGCATCCTCGTTTCCGCCTCGGGCGGCTTCCTCATGCTGCTGTGGTACGGCGCCAATTTGAGCGTGGCGGTCTGGGTGGGATTCATCGCGCTCTTCGGCGTGGCGGAGGACGACGGCGTGGTGATGGCCACCTACCTCGGCCAGCTCTTCGACGAGCGGTCCCCCGCGACCGTCGAGGCGGTGCGTGAAACGGTCGTGGAGGCGGGGATGAAGCGCATCCGCCCCTGCCTCATGACGACGGCAACGACAGTGATCGGTCTCCTGCCCGTCTTCCTCACCGAGGGCCGGGGCTCGGACGTCATGCAGCCGATGGCGATTCCGTCGGTGGGAGGCATGGCGGTCCAGCTCATTACGCTTTTCATCGTGCCTTGCGTTTACTGCTGGGTCGAGGAATGGAAGCTACGGAGGCGCCTCGTCCGTGAATCCTCAAGCCGCTGAAGCACGGCGAGAGATGCTTTCGGCTCCCCAATCCCTGAGCGCGGGAGACGTGCTGCGGAGTCTCGGAAGCGATTCCGGCCGGGGTTTGACCGGCGCGGAAGCCTCGCGACGGCTCGGGGCGGACGGGCCCAACAAGCTGTCCGAGCGCCGCCGGTGCCGCTGTGGCGAAAGGTCTGGAGCCAGTTCAATCAGCTCGTGATCTGGATCCTGGTGGTCGACCGGAAGGACGACGGCGGGACGGAGTGTGAACGCGAGCTCGGCTGGTCCCCGGGCGACATCGTCCTCAAGAGCCGCCCCCAGACCCCAAGGGCGCAGTAAGACCCCTCCCACCTCGCACGCACCGTGCTGCGACGCAGCTCTGTTGTGTGCCTCCCCGCGCCGGCCGAGGAGGTGTATTTCGAGCCGGCTGCGCGGGAGGCAGTCCATGGAGTCCTTGGCGGCGGGAGGTGAAACGTGATGCGCTCGTCATCTGTCTCGTCTCGAACCTCGAGATTCAGGTGAGCTTGTCCTCACCTTTGAGCCAATCAGAAGTTTAGTTTTTGACTGTTTTCAGGCCCGGCATGCCGGGCCGTCGAGTCCCTCGGCCTTCCATGGACGTGACCGCCGCCTCCGTGTACTTTGTGTGCTTTCAGCGACTCAATCCAGGAGGACACTACCATGGGCCTGACCCCTTCCGTCATGGTCGATCTCGGGACCCAAGCCCCCGACTTCTCGCTGCCCGACACCAGCGGGCGCACTGTCAAGCGGAGCGACTTCGAGGGCAAGCCGCTCCTCGTCGCCTTCATCTGCAACCACTGCCCGTTCGTGCTGCACGTGATTGACGCCTTCGTCGACTTCGCGCGTGAGGTTCAGACGCGCGGGATCGGCGTGGTCGCGATCTCGT